>Ga0208328_1000929_pt1 | contig 11519 bp, 11 predicted proteins | sample DeeseametaMP2633_FD_184170 | JGI IMG/M metagenome (GOLD analysis project Ga0208328, IMG submission 184170) | Marine microbial communities from the Deep Atlantic Ocean - MP2633 (SPAdes) | ecosystem: Environmental > Aquatic > Marine > Unclassified | place: Northeast of Antigua and Barbuda, North... | reverse complement strand
GACGTCACCGGCCTCGGGGCCCAGCCGCAGCCAGTCGGCCTTGCGGTTCCACGGCTTGAGGACGCCCTCGTGCTGGCGGGCGATCTTCTTGATCCGCTTGATGGCCTCCTTGCGCTGACGCGCAGGACCCGTCCAGTAGACGAGGTCGGCGCCACCGTTGTCGGCGATGACCACGTTGCCGTTGAGCATGTCGTCGGCGTCCATCAGCGGCTGCAGCTGCACGATGTCGCCCGGGTTCGACCAATCCATCGAGTGGTCGGCGAGGACGATGACGATCGAGTCCTCCCAGCGGCCGCTGGCCTTGAGCTCGTCGAGGAACTGCCCGATCAGTACGTCGGTCTGGGCGAGCCCGGCCTGGCGCAGCACCTGCAGCGTCGTACCCGTGTAGTCGGTGTGGCCGAGCCGGTCGATGTCGCCGAGGTTGACGAACATCAGGTGCGGGTCGAACTCGTCGAGCATCTCCATCGTCGCCTGCATCGTGAAGATGTCGGGGGCGTGCCCGGAGACGGGGATGATCGGCGCCGGCTCCCACTGGTAGGTCGCGCGCTGCCCGAAGATGCCGTAGAGGTACTCCTTCGAGAGCACCGTGCCGGTGCGGAAGCCCTTGCGGTTGAGCTTCTGGATGACCGTGCCGCGCTTGAGGTCGCTGGGGCGGTCGAGGTCGCGGATGACCCCTTCCTCGCGGTCGTAGATCGAGTTGGCCGGCACGCCGCTCTTGTCGGGGCGCACGCCGGTCATCATCATCACGTGGTTCGGGATGGTCTCCATCACCGGCATCGAGGTCGCGCGCGGCCACCACATGCCCTGCTCGCGCATCTCGAACAGGTTGGGCATCAGCCCGGAGTCGACCTCGTCGGGGCGGCAGCCGTCGGTGACCAGCACGTAGCAGCGCTTCTTCGTGCGCTTCGGGTTCGGCGCCGCGGCGGCGGGCTCGGCGCCCAGGGCCGCGGTGGAGAAGACCATGCCGGCGGCGGCGCCGGTCAGGACCGTACGCCGCCCCGCGCGGATCTCGGCCGCGCCGCGGGCGAACGGGCGGTGCGCGGGGTCGGTGCAGCGGTAGCGGGACTCACACATCTCAGGACTCCAGCGGGGTGTCGACGGCGCTGACCAGCGAGGTGCCGGCGGTGGTCTGGTAGCTGACCGACCACTCCGCCCCGGCCTGCTTGTCGTCGCGCTCTCCGGTCAGGACGTACCAGTCCATCTGTGCTCGGGCGGCGGTGATGTCGAGCACCGAGTAGCCGTGGCTGTCGAAGTCGAGGTACTTGATGTGCCGGTTGTTGGCGAGGATCGCCCCCTCGACCACGGGGGTCAGCTGCGGGGCGCCGGTGATGTCCTTGAGGTTGTTGGAGGTCACCGAGGAGCAGACGAACTCCACGCCGTAGGAGTCGCCGATCGCGGGGTAGGTGCTGCTGTCCAGCGGCAGCTCGCAGGCCCACCCGGAGTGGATGTCGCCGGTCACGAAGAGCACGTCGTCGACGCTGTGGTCGCGGATGTGGGTGAGCACCTCGCGGCGGTCGGCGGTGTAGCCGTCCCACTGGTCGACGTTGTAGGGGGCACCGTCCTGCGGGATGAGGTTGGTGACGTCGTTGACCGCGCCGACCAGGTCGTTGGGCAGGTCGGCGAAGGTGACCGGGCTGATCATCACGGGGTTGCCGATGATCTTCCACTGCGGCGCGTGGTTGCCGCGGGTGATGGAGTCCTTGAGCCACTCCATCTGCTTCTCGCCGGTGATGGAGCGGTCGGGGTCGTTGACGGTGGGGTCGACGCCGGGCGCCGCCGCCTGCTCGTCGCGGTAGGTGCGCAGGTCGAGCATCGAGATCTCGGCGAGGTGGCCGAAGCGCAGCCGGCGGTAGAGGCGGGTGCCGTCGCGCAGGTCGGCGGTGCCGTCCATCCGCAGCGGCATCCACTCGTCGTAGGCACGGTGTGCGCGGGCGCGGCGCTTCTTGTAGTCGCCCTCGGTCTCGTCGTGGTTCTCGGCGCCGTCATTCCACTGGTCGTTGGTGACCTCGTGGTCGTCCCAGGTGACGATGAAGGCGTAGCGCGCGTGCAGCGCCTGCAGGTCGGGGTCGGTCTTGTACTGCGCGTGCCGCTGGCGGTAGTCGGCGAGGCTGACCATCTCGCGCGCGGGCACGTGCGGGCGTACGTCGACGTTGGCCTGCCCCATGCCGTACTCGCCCGGGGCGTACTCGTAGAGGTAGTCGCCCAGGTGCAGCACCGCGTGCAGGTCGTCGCGGGCGGCGAGGTGGCGGTACGCCGAGAACCAGCCGGCCTGCAGGTTGGCGCACGAGACGACGCCGAGTCGCAGGTTGTCGGGGGTGGCCTTGGTGCGCGGGGCGGTGCGGGTGCGGCCGGTGGTGCTCTTCTGGCCGCGCAGCTTGAACCGGTAGTAGTACTCGGTCTCCGGGCGCAGCCCCGTGACGTCGATCTTGACGGTGTGGTCGCGGCCCGCGGCGGTGCGGAAGCGCCCGGACTTCACGATCTTCTTGAAGCGCCGGTCCTTGGCGACCTCCCAGCGGACCTTGACCGCCGGCCCCTTGCCGGAGCCGGGCGTCGCGCCGCGGGTCGGGGTGACCCGGGTCCAGATCACCACCGAGCGCGGCCGCGGGTCGCCCGAGGCGACGCCGTGCTGGAAGACGTCGTGCTTGGCCTTGCGCAGCGCCGCGGCGGTGCTCGGCGCAGCGGTGCTGGGCGCGGCGGTGCTCGGGGCGGCGTACGTCGTCGCGCCCACCGTGCCCGCGGCGGCGACGCCGGCGCCGGTGGCGATCACGGTCCGGCGGCCGACTCCGGCCTCAGGGCGTGCGGTGGCAGAGGTGCTCTCGCGGGGGGTCACGCCTCATTGAACGACGCACCCCTGAGTGACGTGACGGTTTCGCAGCGTTTCGACACTGTGAGCACCGTCCGTTCACCCCCCGTTGTCACACACGCTGGTTGAGGAAGGACGAAGTCCTGTCTCGAAACCTCGACCCCCCGTTGGTCGAGCCTGTCGAGACCCCGTTGGTCGAGCTTGTCGAGACCCCGCACCTACAGGCTCCGCAGCACCGCCGTGACGATGCCCAGGATCGTGGCGTGGGTGCCGTCGATCGGCTCGTAGGCGTCGTTGTGCGGCAGCAGCCAGACCTTCCCGTCGGAGCGGCTGAAGGTCTTGACGGTCGCCTCGCCGTCGATCATCGCGGCGACCATCTGACCCTTCTCGGCGGTCTGCGCCTGGCGGATCACGACGTAGTCGCCGTCGCAGATGGCGGCGTCGATCATCGAGTCACCGCGCACCTCGAGCAGGAAGAGCTGACCGTCGCCGACGAGCTGCTTGGGCAGCGGGAAGACGTCCTCGACCTGCTCCTCGGCCAGGATCGGCGCGCCGGCGGCGATACGGCCGAGCACGGGCACGTAGGTCGCGCCGGGCATCTGGTCGCCGATGCCGGTCTCGTCGTAGGTGCTCTCGTCGGCCGAGCTGACGGCCTTGCGCCGCAGCAGCTCCTCGGGCAGCCAGACCTCGAGGGCGCGCGGGCGGTGCGGGTCGCGCTTGAGGAAGCCCTTGCTCTCCAGGGTGCGCAGCTGGTGGGAGACGCTGGAGGTGCTGGTCAGCCCGACCGCGTCACCGATCTCGCGCATGCTGGGCGGGTAGCCCCGGGTCTCGAGGGCGTCGCGGATCGTCACCAGCACCTTGATCTGGCGCGGGGTGAGGCCCACGGTGGTGCCACCGTTGGTGCGCAGCTCGCGCACCACGTCCTGGTCGGCGTCGTTCCCGCGCTGAGCCATCGTCTTGCCCTTTCGTGCCCGAACATGAGGTCGAGGCACACGCTAGGCCCACGCACCGACATCTTCAAACATCTGTTCGAACGGCGTGTCGCGCCATGATGTCCCCCATGAAGAGCGCCGTCGTGACCGGAGGAGCGCGCGGCATCGGCCGCGGCATCGCCACCGAGCTGGTCGGGCGGGGGTGGAGCGTGGTCGTCACCGACGTCGACGGTGCCGCCGCCGAGGCGACCGCTGCCGAGGTCGGGGCGGTGGCCGGGCTCGCCCACGACGTACGAGACCCGCAGGCGCACGCCCACGCCGCCCGGGTGGCCGCCGAGCACGGCCCGCTGAGGGCATGGTTCAACAACGCCGGCGTCGGCGACGACGGCACCCTGGCCGACCTCGCCGAGGACCAGGTGCGACGCCTGGTCGAGGTGAACCTCCTGGGCATGCTCTGGGGCATGCGCGCGGCCATGGAGGGCTTCGGTGCGGGCGTCGGTGACGTCGTCAACGTCGCGTCGCTGTCGGGGCTCGGTCCGGTGCCCGGCTACTCGACGTACGCCGCCACGAAGGCCGCCATCGTGTCGGCCTCGATGTCGGTCAACGCGGAGTCGCCGCGCGGGGTGCGGGTCCACGCGCTGTGCCCCGACGGCGTGCAGACGGCGCTGCTCGACGGCCAGGACCCCCGGGGTCTCGGCGCCGCGCTCGTGCACTCGGGCGGACGCATCCTGTCGGTCGAGGAGGTCGCGGCCCAGGCGGTCGACCTCGTCGGCTCCCGACGCGTCGTGCGCACCCTCCCCGCGTGGCGGGGCGCGATCATGCGTGCGGTCTCACTGGCCCCCGGCGCCGCCAGCGCGGGCACCGCTCTCTTCGCAGCCCAGGGCCGCCGCGCCATGAAGCGCTCCGGAGGTTGAGGAAGGACGAAGTCCTGTCTCGAAACCCGCTCACGTCCTCCGGTAGAACGCGACCCGGTTGTCCTCGCTGACCCGGATCTCGTACTGCGGGTCGTGGATCATCCGGTGGTGGGTCGGGCACAGCAGCCTGCCGTCGGCGAGGTCGGTGCGCCCACCCCTCGACCACGGCCGGTCGTGGTGTGCGTGGCAGAAGCCCGGGGCGGTGGTGCATCCCTCGGCGGTGCAGTGGCGGTCGCGGACAGCCATCGCGACGCGCTGCGCCCGCGTGTAGATGCGGCGCCGGCGGCCGAGGTCGAGGATCTGCGACCGACCGCCGAGGACGGCGGGCACGAGACCGTGCTCGCAGGCGAGGCGTCGGGCGGTGGCGGCGGAGATGTGGTCGCCGGTGTCGAGGACGGCTTCGGCGAGCCCGCCGTGGCCCCGCCCGAGCAGCGTCTCGAGACTCATCATGACCACGACCGTGGCGCCGCCTCCGCCGTGGGAGGGAAGGTGGTGGTCGGCGAGCCGCTCGAGCAGGTCGCAGAAGGCCTGCCCCATCCGTGCCGGCGCCGGTCGGCGTACCTCGGCTCGTTCGGGGGCGATCAACGCCTGGAGCGCCTTGCGGAACATCGCGGCGTGCAGGGTGGGGATCGAGAACCGGCCGTGGGTGGAGCCGTGCCCGTCGTCGGTCAGGCTCAGGCGTGCCTTTTGAGTCGCGCGACGCTCCTCGTCCTCGAGCTGCTTGGCGGCGTGGGCCTCGCCGATCTCGGGCGCGACGACCTCCAGGAGGTGTCGACCGAGGACGGTGAGTCGGTCGGCGTCGTGGAGTCGGGCCTCGTCGACGAGGTGTCGCTCGGCCTTCTCGACCAGCGCGGGGTCGAGGTCGTCGGGCAGCGCCTCGAGGGCGCGGGTGATGGCGTGGGCCTGCTCCACGCGGAGCCTGCCGTGGGACATCGCCTCGTGCAGGTGGGTGCGGGTGGTGAGCGCGTCGGCCAGGTGGGTCTGCCGCCGTGCGTCGCGGCGGGTGGCGACGGTCAGGTTGGCCAGCCAGATCGGTGCGGAGGTGGCGCCGGCGTCGGCGACCACGTCGGTGGTCGGCACGTGCGCGAGCACCCGTGAGCGCAGCTCGGCCAGACGCGCCTCGATGCGGGCGATCTCGGTGACAACGGTCGCGGTATCGCTGCCGCCCAGGCCGAGCACCGACAGGCTCGCGCCGGCGTCGAGATCGGCGTGCAGGGCAGCGACCACCGCGGTGACGGGGTGCTCGTCGGTGACCTGCATGAATCCATCACAGCAGAGACCACCGACAGTCATGTCTGTTGAACGGCTAGTTATAGAAAGTGTGTTCGAATGCCGGTGGCGCTGGGACGCGGAGCGCGCGGCGTCGACCGATGCTCGCGCGACACGCTCGAACAAAGTTTCGCGATGATGCTTGATCTCGTTCGAACACCTGATCTACTCTCAAACACGTGTTCGATCGAACGTGTGGTCGATCTGCCTGGTCCAGATGGTCGGAGAGTGACTGTCGGTGGCCGTCGGTAGACATCGCCTCACAGGTCAGCAGCCGCTGATCCACGACCGAGCACGACGCGACCCGGACCGGCCCCGCCGGTCACTTCCCCAGGAGGTCCCGATGAGCACCCTGACCCTGAGCCCCGCCTTCACCCCGGCCCGTCCCACCCCGAGCCTGCGCCTGACCCGGCGCGGCCGGCTGGTGGTGTTCGCCCTCGGCCTGCTGGTGGCCCTGGCGGTCGCGGTGAGCTTCGCCGGGGGCTCGCTGGCCGGCGGTGAGCGCGACCTCCCGGCGACGGAGATCGTCGTGGTCGGTTCAGACGACACGCTGTGGAGCATCGCCTCGGCGCACTCGGGCGACCTCGACACCCGCGAGATGATCTCGCGCATCCAGCAGCTCAACAGCCTCGACGGCGGCATCGTCGTCGCCGGTGAGCGCCTCGTGGTCCCGGTCGCCGACTGACCCGGACCACCACCAGTCGTTCCGCGGCCTCTCTGCGCCGCGCGGACTTCGTCGGCCGACTCGACCCCGGCCGGCGATCAGGGGAAGACGAGGGGGCGGGCCGCCGCAACGGCCCGCCCCCTCGCACTGTGTCTGCGGCCTACTCGTAGGCGATCAGCTGGGGTCGTGCGGTGACGACCTCGAGCGGTTGGGGGTCGGTCTCGGTGGTGACGGTGCCGTCGACGTCGCGCCAGGGGCCGTTATTGAGGCGCCAGCGGGCGGTCCAGGTGGTGGCGAGGGTGAGGGTGGTGTCGCCGGCCTGGAGGTAGCGGTGGGAGACGTAGTCGCTCATGGGTACGCCGGTGGCCCAGGGCCGGCCGGGGTCGGTGGTGGTGAGGGTCTCGCCGCGGCCGAGGTCCCAGGTGTACTCGGCGGGGGTGATGTCGAAGGTGACGTCGCGGCCGAGCAGCTGCACGGTGGCCTGGAAGGGCTCGGCCTGGGTGTGCAGGATCGTGTCGAAGTTGACCAGCGTCCGCCCGCCCGGCGGCTGCACCGTCAGCGGCGGCGTCGGAACGTCGACCTGCTCGAACGCGCGACGAATCCGGTCGGGAGTCAGCACCTGCGCCTGCTGACCTGCAGCTGAGTCCTCCACGCATGTCTGTCCGACATGGGTCGTCGTTCCACCGTCGATGGCCCACACGTTGTAGAGCTCGCCGTTGTCGCCGCATGAAGCGACGTCGCCGCAGCCGTAGTAGGCATCCTCGTCGCCTCCCTCACCGCGCTCGCAGATAGGGCTGCTGACATACGTGACGGTGGACCCACCCGAGGTGGGTTGGGTTGCGTTGGACGCTCCGCCTGACTGCTCCTCTTGAGCGGTGCTGTCGAAGCTGTTGGGCCCGGTGGTCACCGTGACGTCGTTCGCACTCGAGGCAGTCGGGAATGCGATCAGAATCGACACCAGTGTGATCGCCAGAAAGCGGGTCACGACGCTTCCTTAAGGATGGCTCGGGTTGTCCAAGCCCCGGCATTCCACTCGAGCTGGAAGGTGTAGCGCCGGTTGATTGCGGGGCTCCGCATCTCCTCGTTCTCTCGGAAGATGCTCTGCTTCGGGATCGACATGACCCCGGCGATGGCTACGTTCTTTCCGTCGTCAGGCGATGTGTACGTCGGCTTCTTCAAGTCCCAGCCGCGCCCCTGGATGCGCCCCCCTGACTTGTAGACCTCTTCTGTGAGGCTCATGAAGGAGTTGCACGTTTGGCAGCGTGGGTGGCTCAGTTGGTCGAGGACCTCGATATCGCCAGTCTTGTTCGACTCGTTGAAGGTGTCGATCCAGTGCTCGACGAACGCAATCGCGCCGTCCGGCGAGTTCTCCTCCCACGGCTCGGGCTCCGGCTCGGCCGTGGACGGTTCAGCGGTCGGCTGCGCCGTCTCGCTGGGGGAGGGGTCCGCGAAGAGCGGCTCCGGGTCGTCGGAGCACCCGGCGAGCATCGCGATGACGAGCGCCAGGGCGGGGATGTGTAGAGGTCTCATGCTGCCTTCCCGAGAGTCTTGCGCCTCGGCAGCGAGGCGCGGTCACACGTTAGGCAGACCTACCCGGGAAGCGCGACCGGCAATCCACAGGCCCGGGTTCGAGGCCGCAGCCGGCTAGGACGAGATGGCTCCGAGGGCCTTGAGCAGCCTCACGACCAGCACCAGCCCGAGGAAGAGGCACGCCGTCGCGCCGAACGTCGCCAGCCCCAGCAGCCACCACGCACCGGAGTCCCCGTCGCGCCCGGCGGCGCCGAAGTCGATCGCCGCGAGGACGAGGTATCCCCAGGCGACGACCGCCAGGGTCACGCCCAGGCACAGCAACGCGACACCGGCGCGGAAGCGTGGCCGACGGCGCGGTCCACGCCGCGATCCCGCACGCTTCCCGGAGCTGGCTGCCACTGGCTCATTGTCCCCGACGACCCCACTCGCCACAGGCGCACCACGCAGTTCGACCGCAGAAGAACTAAGGAAGGGTCTGGTGGCCCTCACATGCCAGTGTTCAGGTTCGCTAGCCTGGCCCGCATGGCCAAGGCAGTCCAGGCGCTCGCCGCTGCCGCCGAGATCGATCAGGTGGCACGCCTCGTGCTCGCCGACCTCTTGGCCATCGACGGTGTCCACCGGGCAGGGATCGCCCTGACCGAGGGCGGCGGCCGACGCCTGCGGTTCGCCGCCGCGGCCGATGTGCCCACCGACGCCGGCACCGACCGCGGCGCCGACTCCGGCACCGACTCCGAGGCCGTCGACTGGTGCCACATCGACGCCTTCGACGACGTACCCCTCACCACCGTGGTGCGCACCGGCGAGCCGATCGCCAGCAGCATCGCCGACCTCGACGAGCGGTACGCCGCCCTCAAGGAGCGCGAGGCAGAGCGCGGCAGCCACGCCCTCGCCTCGGTCGCGCTCCCGGGCACGGGTGCAGCCATCGGGGGACTGGTGGTGTTCTACGACCAGCCGCACGACGGCGACCTGACCGCTCTCGACCGGGCCGCCGAGGCCGCCGCCGAGGCGATCCACCGCATCCGCAGCCACCGGCACCGGTCACAGGCCCACGAGCTGAGCGAGGTCGAGGACGACGCCGACGCCGGCTCCCTCAGCGCGGCCACGAAGCTCCCCGACGACGCTCGCGCGCCCGGGCTGGCGCGCCGGTTCGTGCGCCAGGAGCTGCACGAGTGGGGCGTCGACGACGAGGTCACCGAGTCCGCCCAGCTGTGCGTCTCCGAGGTGGTCACCAACGCGGTCAACCACGCGCACACCTCCTCCGACCTGCGCATCAGCCTGCTCGACGGGGTCCTCACGATCCTGGTGCGCGACCGCGGTCGTCAGGTGACGGCGGGGGAGCCGCCCGAGGTGCTCGAGCCGCCGACGGTCGAGGACCCGCTGGCCGTGCACGGGCGCGGGCTGATGCTGGTCGAGGCGCTCGCCGACCGGTGGGGGTCCGAGCGCGATGCGCGCGGCACGACGGTGTGGTTCGCGATCGACCACACCGCCGACGAGCCGCAGGCCTCCTGACGGGTCGAGCGCCGGTCAGGACGACGGCGTCGTGACGGCGTACTGCACCATGGTCGACCCCGAGCCCGTGTCCGTCGCGCCGAGGATGACGTCCCACGCACCCTCGTAGGCGCGGTAGCCCGTGTCGGCGAGCGACGCCGACTCCTCGCTCTCGGTGAGGCCGGCGCCCTCGAGCAGCGCACCCGCCTCCTCGAGCGCCGCCTCCGCCGACGCGTCGACCCGCAGCGTCACGACGTAGCTGGGCGCACCGCCGTTGTCCGCCGACGCCGCCTGCAGCACCTCCCCGTCCAGGAGCGGTACGTCGTCGGGGAAGTCGTCGGGCAGGTCGCCCCCGCTGCTGAAGGTGCCCTGGTCGGTCTCGACCTTCACCGAGCCGTCCTCGGAGTCGATGTCGACGTCCACGCCGTCCTGCTCGGCCGCGTTCTCGACCGCGCGCTCGGCGACGCCCTCGACGAGGTCGTCGGTGCCGCAGGCGGTGAGCAGCACGGTCGAGAGGAGGGCGAGTGTGGACAGGGCAGCGAGCGATCGGCGCATGGCCCGGAGTCTGCTGCGCCGGGCGGGTGAGGGCGACTCGGTCCAGACCGATGCGCGCCTCGTCCGGGAGCGCTGACGACACCCCGGCGACACGCCCGGGCAAGACCGGTCCACCGCCTCTGACCTGGGGTTTTCCGGGTGCCTCGAAACTGCTCGGTCGAGTTGTCCGCGTTCGCTTGCGTGTCTTGTGTCGGCGGGCGTACGGTTCCACTACATCTAGTACTTACACGGATGTAGTTATCCACATCTAGTTCACAACGTGACGCGGATGACTCACATCCAGCCGCTTGTTATGCACAGCAGAAGCGGTTCTATCCACACCCTGCCACGGGGTGTACGAACCGCGCCCGCAGCACCCCACGACCACCCAGGCGAACAGCCCCAGACGACCCGGAGGAGGGACCCGACGTGCACTGCCCGTACTGCCGAGCGACCGACACCCGGGTTCTCGACTCGCGGGTCGCCGAGGAGGGCGGCGCGATCCGCCGCCGGCGTACCTGCTCGGAGTGCGGCAAGCGCTTCACCACCATCGAGCAGATGCAGCTGACGGTCGTGAAGCGCTCGGGCGCCACCGAGCCGTTCGTGCGCGAGAAGGCCGTCGCCGGCGTCCGTGCCGCGTGCAAGGGCCGCCCGGTCACCGAGGACCAGCTCGCGTGCCTGGGTCAGGCCGTCGAGGACGCGCTGCGCCAGTCCGGCGCCGCCGAGCTGCCCGCCCACCAGGTGGGCCTGGCGATCCTCGGCCCCCTGCGTGACCTCGACGAGGTCGCCTACCTCCGGTTCGCGAGCGTCTACCGCTCCTTCCAGTCCGCCGACGACTTCGAGGCCGAGATCGCGCAGCTGCGCGCCGGCGTACGTCGCGAGCCGGACGACTCCCCTCAGCCCGTCGCGTCGGGCTGAGCCACAGACCGCCCGGCAGGTAGTGGGGAAGCTGCCTGCCGGGCGCACCACCTCTTCCTCACGACCCACGACTGTCGGTGGTCAGCGGAACCATGCGACAGCCAGCACCACCAACCCCCCTCCATGCCGGGATTAGAGGAGCAGCAGCAGATGACCGAGACGGTGAGCGGCGCAGGCACGACCGGAGCGAAGGCCGGCGGCCTGAGCATCGAGCGAGTGTTCAGCACCGAGGGTGTCCACCCCTACGACGAGCTGACCTGGGAGCGACGCGACGTCGTCCAGACCAACTGGAAGACCGGCGAGACCGTCTTCGAGCAGAAGGGCGTGGAGTACCCCACGACCTGGTCGGTCAACGCCTCCACGATCGTGACCACGAAGTACTTCCGTGGCGCCGTCGGCAGCGACGTGCGCGAGTGGAGCCTCAAGCAGCTCATCGACCGGGTCGTGAAGACCTACGTCAAGGCCGG
>Ga0208328_1000926_pt1 | contig 11538 bp, 11 predicted proteins | sample DeeseametaMP2633_FD_184170 | JGI IMG/M metagenome (GOLD analysis project Ga0208328, IMG submission 184170) | Marine microbial communities from the Deep Atlantic Ocean - MP2633 (SPAdes) | ecosystem: Environmental > Aquatic > Marine > Unclassified | place: Northeast of Antigua and Barbuda, North... | reverse complement strand
AGGAGGTGGAGATCGAGGAAGAGACCAGCCACGCCGCCGCCGACATCATCTTCCGCACGCTCTTTTCGATCCCCATCGAGGACGCGCTCGCGGCGCAGGTCTTCCACGAGTTCCGCGCCTACCAGCGCACCCAGCCGATCCTCAACCTCGCGGCTTTCGTGCCGCTGCCGCGCTGGCTGCCGCGCTTCCACAGGCCCGGAACGCGGGCCGCCGCACTGCGCATCCGCGCGCTGATCACCGAGCTCACCGAGCGCCGCATGGCCGAGATCCGCGCCGGCACCGCGCCCGACGATCTTGCCACCAAGATCATGACCACCCGCGCCCCCGAGACCGGCGAGACCTTTTCGACCCAGGAGATGGTCGATCAGGTGGCGATCTTCTTTCTTGCCGGGCACGAGACCAGCGCCTCGGCGCTTGCCTGGGCCTTCTACCTCGTGGCGACGCATCCCGACTGGCAGGAGCGACTGGCGGAAGAGGCGCAGGTGCTGGGCGAGGTCCCCGCGTTTTCCGACATCGCCCGGCTCAGGCTCTCGCGCGATGTCTTCCGCGAGACGCTGCGGCTCTACCCGCCGGTGCCGATGATGGTGCGCGAGACCAGCTGCCCCGAGCGCTTCCGCGACCGGGCGCTCAGGACCGGCTCGCAGGTGGTGCTGAGCCCGTGGCACCAGCACCGCCACGAACGGCTGTGGGAGAACCCGCACGGCTTCGATCCGGCGCGCTGGGGCACCAAGAACGGCCGCCAGTGCCAGCGCGAGGCCTACATGCCGTTCTCGGCCGGGCCCCGGGTCTGCACCGGTGCGGGCTTCGCGATGGTCGAGGGGGTGCTGATGCTCTCGCTGATCCTGCGCGACCTGAGGCTGCAGCCGGTCGAGGGCAGGGTGCCCGAGCCCGTCGCCTTCCTCACGGTGCGCGCCCGCGACGGCATACATCTGCGCGTCGACAAGCGGTAAGGTGTGACGTTAGCGTTAAACCCGGCGGCACCACCTACCCATTCCCGAAACCTTGGTCTATGCCTTTCGCGACAGGCATTTCCAGCATGGGAGAGAGGTTCCTCATGACCGTTTTCGAAGACCAGAAGAAGAAGATGGCGACCGGCAATGGCTTCATTGCAGCGCTTGATCAGTCTGGCGGATCCACCCCCAAGGCGCTGAAGCAATACGGCGTCGAAGAAGACGAATACAATGGCGAAGCCGAGATGTACGGCGAGATCCACAAGATGCGCTCGCGCATCATCACCTCGCCCGCCTTCACCGATTCCAAGGTGCTCGGCGCGATCCTGTTCGAACGCACCATGCGCAGCGAGATCGACGGCCTCCCCACCGCCCAGTACCTCTGGGAAAAGCGCGGCGTCGTGCCCTTCCTGAAGATCGACAAGGGGCTCGAGGACAAGGCCAATGACGTGCAGCTGATGAAGCCGATGCCCGGCCTCGAGGAGCTGCTGAAGGAAGCCAAGGAAACCTTCGGCATCTTCGGCACCAAGGAGCGTTCGGTGATCCATGCCGCCAACGCCGAGGGCATCAAGGCCGTCGTCGACCAGCAGTTCGAGGTCGGCAAGACCGTCGTCGCCGCGGGTCTCGTGCCGATCATCGAGCCCGAGGTCGACATCAACTCGCCGACCAAGGAAGCCGCCGAGTCGCTCCTCAAGGACGCGATCAAGGCCCAGCTCGACGCGCTGCCCGAAGGCATCGACGTCATGCTGAAGCTCACCATCCCGACCGTCGACGGTCTCTACGACGATCTCGCCGACCACCCGCGCGTGGTGCGTGTCGTGGCGCTTTCAGGTGGCTACACCACCGACGACGCCTGCGAAAAGCTCGCCCGTCAGCCGAAGATGATCGCCTCCTTCAGCCGCGCGCTGGCCGAGGGCCTGTCGAAGAAGCAGTCGGACGACGACTTCAACGCGCTGCTCGGCAGCAACATCGGCAAGATCTACGAAGCCTCGCTCTGAGGGTTCACGCATTGAGGCGCCGGGGCTGAGCCCGGGGCCGGAACGGGGCGCGTCGCGGTTGCGGCGCGCCCTTTGCTTTGTGCTGAGGGTATGTGCCGGGTTTTGTGGCAGGTGCCGGGTTCCGGGGCGGGGATTTCCGCCGAGCCCTCTGGCGAACGCTCAGGTTGCGCGGAGCGTCGCCCATGCGCCTCGGGGGTTTCGGCGCCCCGCCGCGCGCCTCTCGGGCGGGCATGGACGGGCGTCGCGGGGCTTGGCCTAATGGGGCAGGGCTTGCCCGGATGGCCCATCTTGCCGGAGACCACCTGCATGACAAGAAAGTCCCTCACCCTGACCCTGATCCTGTTCGCAACGCTCGCCGGACCCGGCGCGGCGCAGGAGAGTGTGGACATCAACGGTGACGGCGTGCTCACGCTGTTCGAGATCCAGGCGGTCTGGCCCGAGGTCTCGACCGACGGGTTCATGTTCCTCGACCGCGACGGCGACGGGCTGCTCGACCCCGAGGAGTTCGAGGCAGCGCGGCAGGGCGGGCATCTCGCGGCGCCGAACTGAGGCCCGCGGGCGCGCTCAGGAACGGGCGATGTAGCGATCGCGCCGGTGGTTGACGGTGATGATAAGGTTCAGCACCACGGCGCCCAGAAGCGACCACAGCACCCGCTGCCAGTCGAACAGGAAGAACGCCAGCGCGAAGACGCAGATGTCGAAACCAAGCTGCACGTGCCCGGCCTTGATGCCCTTGGTGTCCTGCGCCCAGAGCGCCACCACGCCGACCCCGCCCAGCGTCGCGCCGTGCCGGAACAGCATCAACAGCCCGACCCCCGCCAGGATCCCCGACAGCGTCGCCCCGAGCGCCGGGTGCAGGTGGTTCATGGTCAGCACCAGCGGCAGGCTCTCGGCGATGGTCGACATCAACGCCACCGCGAGGAAGCTCTTGATGGTGAAGCGCCATCCGATCTGGCGGATCGCCAGCAGGTAGAAGGGCAGGTTGAGCACGAAGAAGATCGCGCCGAAGGGCAGCCCGGTGGGGTAGGACAGCACCAGCGACAGGCCTGCGATCTGGCCGGTGAAGAGCTCGGAGGCCCGCAGGAACTGGATCGACAGCGCGACGAGGGTGGTGCCCACCAGAATGGCGAGGGCATCCTCCCAGAAGGAGTGGCGGTCCGGCGGCGGAGACTCGAGCAACAGCATGCAAGGGGAATTGCCGCAGCGCAGCGCGCCGGTCAAGCGCGGTCGTGCTCTGATGGTGCGTCGGTCGGAGCGTCTGCCCGCGTAGCAGGCAGGGCGCGGGGTCTCGTTGCCGGAAGGCGAGGAGCGGGGGCGGTCAGCCCCCGCGCCGGATCGGTCAGCCGGCGAGCGCGCGGTTGAGGTTCTCGTCGATCTTCTCGAGGAAGCCCATGGTGGTCAGCCATTTCTGGTCCGGTCCCACCAAAAGCGCGAGGTCCTTGGTCATCCAGCCGTCCTCGACCGTCTCGACGATCACCTTCTCGAGCGTGGTCGCAAAGGCCATCAGCGCGGTGTTCTCGTCGAGCTTGGCGCGGTGCTTGAGGCCGCCGGTCCAGGCGAAGATCGAGGCGATGGAGTTGGTCGAGGTCGACTTGCCCTCCTGGTGCTGGCGGTAGTGGCGGGTGACGGTGCCGTGCGCGGCCTCGGCCTCGACGATCTTGCCATCGGGCGTCATCAGCTGCGAGGTCATCAGGCCCAGCGAGCCGAAGCCCTGCGCCACGGTGTCGGACTGCACGTCGCCGTCGTAGTTCTTGCAGGCCCAGACGAACCCGCCGTTCCACTTCATGCAGCAGGCGACCATGTCGTCGATCAGGCGGTGTTCGTACCAGATCTTCTTGGCCTTGAACTTCTCTTCGAACTCCTCCTCGTAGACCTTCTGGAAGAGGTCCTTGAAGCGGCCGTCATAGGCCTTGAGAATGGTGTTCTTGGTCGACAGGTACACCGGCCAGCCGAGCGCCAGCCCGTAGTTGAGCGAGGCCCGCGCGAAGTCGATGATCGAGCTGTCGAGGTTGTACATCGCCTGATAGACGCCCGCCGAGGGCGCGTCGTAGACGTCCTTCTCGATCACCGTGCCGTCCTCGCCCACGAATTTCATCGTCAGCTTGCCGGCGCCGGGGAAGGTGAAATCGGTGGCCTTGTACTGGTCGCCGAAGGCATGGCGGCCGATCACGATGGGCCGGGTCCAGCCGGGCACGAGGCGCGGCACATTGCGGCAGATGATCGGCTGGCGGAACACCACGCCGCCCAGGATGTTGCGGATCGTGCCGTTGGGCGACTTCCACATCTTCTTGAGCCCGAATTCCTCGACCCGCGCCTCGTCGGGGGTGATCGTGGCACATTTCACCGCGCAGCCGACCTCTTTGGTCTTCATCGCGGCGTCGATGGTGATCTGGTCTTCGGTGCGGTCGCGCTCTTCGATCCCGAGGTCGTAGTAAAGCAGGTCGAGGTCCAGATAGGGCAGGATCAGCTTCTTCTTGATGAAGTCCCAGATGATCCGGGTCATTTCATCGCCGTCCATCTCGACGATCGGGTTGTCTACCTTGATCTTCGACATGCAGTACCCTTTCCTGTTAGCATGCGGGCTATGACGGCCCCTTAGCCGAAAAAATCCCCCGGGAAAAGCGTTGTATGCATTTGTATACTTAATGTGACGTCGCCTGCGGGAAATTTGAGCGGGCTTTGAGGGATATAAGGGAATCGAAAGGACATGGCTGCTAGATGCGGCGCATGTCCGAGTGGTTCCGCCTCACCACGGATGCCCTGTTGCTGGCTCTCGCGCTTCTCGTCGGGAGCGGCATGACGCCTGCCTCGGCACTGGGGCCAGCACCCGGCGCGGCGGGCGGGCCGGTGCTGGTCATCGCGCCGCCCTGGGCGGGCACGGCCGCCGACGTGGTGCGCCGCGCCGGCGGGGCACCGGTGGGGCCGGTGAGCGCGCCTTTCGGTGCGCTCGCGGTGTTCGACAGCGCGGCACCGGTCGACAGGCTGCTGGCGCTCGGCGCCTGGACGGTCCGCGACGCATCGCTTTGCGGAGGAGACGCATGATCTTTCGCCTGCTTGCCCGTATCCGCGCGATGAGCGAGCCGACGCTGCTGATCGCCCTCGCCATCATGCTCCTGCCGGTGCACGTGGTCAGCGAGCTCCACCTCGGCCACACCACCATGCCGGCGACCTCCGCCGGGGTGGTGCTGATCGGCATGGCGCTGCTCTCGCAGCGGCTGAGCACCCGGCTCGGCGGATTCGTCGTCGCGACCGCCGTGCTGGCCGAGGTCATGGTGCTGACCGCAGTCTACCAGATGCACACGTGGCAGATCGACACCCACATGATCTACTTCGTCATGCTGGCGGGGATCTCGGCGCTGAACCGGGTGGGCGTGCTGCTCTACGGCGCCGCCATCGTGGCGGTGCACCACCTTGCGCTCACGCTGCTGCTGCCGGCGCTGGTCTATCCCTCGACCGACATGCTCGAGAACGTCATGCGCACGGCCCTGCACGGCGGCATCGTCATTCTCGAGACGGCGATCCTCACCATGTCGATCCTGCAGCGCAACGCCGCCACCGCGCGGATCGAGGAAAGCCGCGAACAGGTGGCCGACGAGTCCCACAAGGCCGCGGCGGCGCAGGCGCTGGCCGAGCCCGCGCGAAACGCAGAAGGTCGTGGCGCTCTTCAATCGGCACCGGCACCTGCACCGGCTGGCGGATCGCGATCTGGGCTGCGCCATCACCCGGCCGATGCCCGGGGCCTTCGAGAGCCTGCGCCGCGCCTTCAGCCAGGCGGTCTCGCAGCTGCAGGAGGCCCTGGGCGGTGCCACGATCAAGGCCCGCGCCTTCGAGGAAGAGTCCGAGGGGCTCGAGGCCGCCACCGGCGATCTCTCCACCCGCAGCGAGCGGCAGGCCTACGAGCTGCGCGAGGCCACCCGCGGCATGACCGAGATCACCCAGGCGCTGAACGGCAGCGCCGAGCAGGCGGGCACGGCCTCGGAACGCGCCAGCGTCGCGCGCGAGAGCACCGAGGAGGGCGGCTCGGTCACCAACGAGGGCATCAGCGCCATGCGTCTCATCGAAAAGAGCTCGTCCGAGGTCGGCAAGATCATCGACCTGATCGACGACATCTCGTTCCAGACCAACCTTCTGGCGCTGAACGCGGGCGTCGAGGCAGCGCGGGCAGGGGAAAGCGGCAAGGGCTTCGCCGCGGTGGCCTCGGAGGTCCGCCAGCTTGCGCAGCGCACCTCCGAGGCGGCGGCCGGGGTCTAGACGCTGATCCTCGACAGCGAGGCGCAGGTTACCAATGGCGCAAGGCTGGTGAACGAGGTGGGGCGCGGCTATCTTCCATCGTCGACGAGGTCAGCGCCGTGAGCGGCATGATCGCCACGATCCGCGACGAGAGCCGCAGCCAGTCCGGCGGCATGACCCGGCTCTCGCTAACGCTGGCGCGGCTCGACGCCGAGACGCAGGACACCGCCGGTCTCAGCGAAGAGATGGCCGCCATGGGTCTGCGCCTCCGCGGCCACTCCCGCGAGCTGCTCGACGACATGAGCGCCTTCCGGCTGGCCCCGGGGGACGCCGCCGCGCCGGCGCCGGAGAAGCGCCGGGCCTGAGGGCCACCGGGGCCGGGCATGATGGGGAGACGCGTCGGAGCTGAGGGGCGAACGCGTAGGTCCTGAGGGTGAGACGCGTGAGGTCTTGGGGGCGAGATGCACTGGCTTGCGGGTGAGACGCGTGGGCCTAGGGGCAGAGATGTCGTGAACCGAAGGCGGCGATGCGCTGAGCACGAGGCACAGACACGCCGGGCCTGAGGTCGAAAAGCGTGTGGTCCGGGATCAAGATGCGCGAGGATCATGGCAGAGAAGTGTGCCTCAGCGGGCGCGGCGTTTCGGACAGCGCTGAAACTGAGCAACGGCCCGCCAATTGACGGAAGCCTGCCGGTCCGCGCGGATGCCCAGAGCGCCGCGCGCCGCCAGCGCAATGATCAGACCGGGTTGGCCTGCTCGATCCTCGCCATCCTCCGCATCAGCAGCAGCGCGAGGACCGCTTCGACGAAGATTCCTCCCGCCAGCGGCAGCGGTGTGCCGTCGAACATCAGACCCGTCGGGATCGCGATCACCACGCCCATCACAGTGCCCAGCGCGCCGATCACCGAGGCGGCGAGCCCGGCGATATGCCCCACCGGCTCCATCGCGATGGCGTTGAGGTTGCCCATGGTCAGGCCCATCTGGAAGAATACCGCCAGCTGCCAGACCACGAAGACCGCGAAGCCGAGATCAGTCGGCAGCCCCGTCGCGAAGAGCGCCAGCGCCGTGCCCGCGAACACCACCTGCAGCCCCAGCACCGCGGTCACGAGAAAGCGCATCCCCAGCCGCATCACCAGCGCCGCGTTCAGCACGCTGCCCGACGCCGCGAGGATCGCCACGCCGCCGAACCACAGCGGGAAGCTCTCGGCGCGGCCGTAGCTGATGTCGTAGATCGGCTGCACCGTCGAGATCATCGAGAACAGCATCGCCATGATCAGCGCCTGCACCGCGATCGAGATCCGCACCACCGGGTGGCCGAGCAACTCCTTCACGGCGGCCCAGAGGATGCGGACGCGGAACGGCCGGCGCTTCTCGCGCGGGAGCGTCTCGGGCAGGCGCAGCATCAGCCAGCTGGTGGCGACGGTGGCGAAGACCACGAAGGCGATGAAGATGCCGCGCCAGCTGCTGAGGTCGATGATCACCGCGCCCATCGAGGGCGCGAGCGCCGGGAAGATGGTGAAGATCATCATCACGAAGGACATGATCCGCGCCATCTCGCGGCCCGAATGCAGGTCGCGCACGATGGCCAGCGCCACCACCCGCGGGCCGGCGGCGCCGAGCCCCTGAAACAGCCGCGCCACCAGAAGCAGCTCGAGCGAATCCTCTTGCGCGGCGACCAGCGACATCACCACGTAGAGCGTCGCGCCCGCCAGAACCACCGGCTTGCGCCCGAAGGTGTCGGACAGCGGCCCGGTGAAGAAGGTGCCGATCCCCATGCCGAGCACGAAGCTGGTGACCACGAGCTGCGCGCGGTTGACGTCGTCGGGGGTCAGCTCGGCCCCGATCTCGGGCAGGGCGGGCAGCATCGCGTCGATCGAGAAGGCGATGGTGGCAAAGAGCATCGCCAGCATGGCGATGAACTCGGCGCGTCCGGGGACAGTATCAGGGCGCATGGAAAATCGGATCCTTGGTGATCGGTCCGCCGGCAGGACGAAGGCTGCGCGCGGGGCGAAATGGCGTTGCCAAGGGGCTATCGGATCGGCGCCGGGCCTGACAACAGCCATTCGGTGCTGGCAGCATGCAATTCCGCTATGCGTCCAGATCAAGCCGCGCCGGGAGCGCGGGGAAGGGTGTCGCGATCAGGCCAGAGCCGCGCGGGCGCCGCCGTCCTTGAGCTCGGCAATCACCCGCGACCAGAGCTCGGTCGGCTGGGCGCCGGGCACCGCGTGCTGGCCCGCGACCACGAAGGTCGGCACCGAGGTCACCCCCATGCCGCGCGCCGTGGCGTCCATCTCGACGATCTCGCGCCGGTCGGCCTCGGAGGCGAGAAGCCGCAGGATCAGGCTCGCGTCGAGCCCGCAGGCATCGGCGATGTCGCCCAGAACCTCGCGGTTGCCGATGTCGCGGCTCTCGACGAAATAGGCGGTGAAGAGCGCCGAGACCACGGCGGTCTGCACCCCTTCGATCCCGGCCCAGTGGATCAGCCGGTGGGCATCGAGGGTCGAGGGCGTGCGTTCGATGGCGTCGAGGTTGATGGTCAGCCCGGCGTCGCGGGCGTGCTCGACCACGGGCATGTAGGCCTGCACCGCACCGTCCTTGCCGCCGAACTTGGTCTCGAGATAGGCGCGCCGGTCCATGCCGTCCGCCGGCATGTCCGGGTTCAGCATGAAGGGCCGCCAGCGGATCGTGAACGGATGGTCGGGCGCGTCCTGCAACGCGCGGTCGAGATAGCTCTTGCCGATATAGCACCAGGGGCAGATCGGGTCGGAGAAGATGTCGAGCGTTACCATGAATTCCATCCTTTTCCAGCGCTTCTAGCGCGTTTCGGGACGGACCTGAACCATAAACCTTTGTCGCATGGGCCCCGGGCGCCCGGTTCAGAGCGCCAGCTCGTCCTCGCCCAGCGGCGCCAGCATCGCCTCGACATGCGCCGGAGTGACCTCGTCAGCCGCGAGGCGCCAGTGCGGGGTGCGGTCCTTGTCGATGATCTGCGCGCGCACGCCTTCGACGAAATCGCCCTCTTCGACGATGCGGTGCGAGACCCGGTATTCCTGCCGCAGCGCCGCGCGGATGTCGCCATCGTCGGCGCGGAGCCGGCGCAGCATCTCGAGCGCCACCGCCATCGACAGCGGCGAGTTGCGCCCCACCGCCTTGCGGGCGGCCTCGCCGATCGGGCCCGCGGCCCCCTTGAGCGCTGCGCGGATGCCCGCGACGCTCTCTGCGCCAAAGAGCACGTCGATCTCGTCCTGCGCCGCGGCCATGGGGCTTGCCGGGGGCGCGGAGGCTGCCTCAGCCAGCGCCGCGACATCGCCGGTCGCCGCCAGCCGTTCCTTCAGCGCGGGCCAGTCGGCCTCGGGCACGAAATGGTCGGCGAAGCCCGCGTGGATGGCGTCTCCCGGGCCCATGCGCGCGGCGGTAAGCCCGAGGTATTCGCCCAGCCGCCCCGGCGCGCGCGCCAGAAGCAGCGAGCCGCCCACGTCCGGCACGAAGCCGATGCCGCATTCCGGCATGGCGATCTGCGAGCTCTCGCAGACCACCCGCTCGCCCACGTGGCCGCCAAGTCCGACGCCGCCGCCCATGACGAAGCCGTGCAGGAAGCTGATCACCGGCTTGGGGTACTCGGCGAGCTTGGCGTTCAGCCGGTACTCGTCGCGCCAGAACGCCCGCCCGGTGGCATAATCACCCGCGCGGCCCTGGTGGTAGATCTCGGCAATGTCGCCGCCGGCGCAGAACGCCTTGTCGCCGGCGCCGTCGATCATCACCAGCGCCACCTCGGGATCGTCGCGCCAGGCGTCGAGCGCGGCCTCGATCTCAAGGCACATGCCGTGGTTCAGCGCGTTCAGCGCCTTGGGGCGGGACAGGGTGACATGGCCGGCGTGGCCGGTCCGGCGGATGACTATGTCGGTCATGGTCGGGGTCCTTGCAATGCTCGCGGCGGTCGCATCTGTCACGCGGACACCAGCCCGCGCGCCACGATCAGCCGCATGATCTCGTTGGTGCCCTCGAGGATCTGGTGCACGCGCAGGTCCCGGACAATCTTCTCGATGCCGTAATCCGCGAGATAGCCGTAGCCGCCGTGCAGCTGCAGGCACTGATCGGCCACCTTCGAGCCCGCCTCGGTGACGAATTTCTTGGCCATGGCGCAGAACTTGGTGGCATCCGGCGCGCCCTGGTCGAGCTTCCACGCCGCCTGGCGCAGGAAGGTGCGGGCGGCCTGAAGCTCGATCTCCATGTCGGCAAGGCGGAACTGCAGCGCCTGGAACTGGTCGATGCTCTGGCCGAAGGCGCGGCGCTCGGCCATGTAGCGCAGCGTGGCGTCGAGCGCCGCCTGCGCCGCCCCGAGCGAGCAGGCCGAGATGTTGAGCCGGCCGCCGTCGAGCCCGGCCATGGCGTAGCGGAAGCCCTTGCCCTCCTCGCCCAGCAGGTTGGCGGCGGGGATGACACAGCCATCCATCTGCACCTGCCGGGTGGGCTGCGCCTTCCAGCCCATCTTCTGCTCGAGCCCGCCGAAGGAGAGCCCCTCGGTGCCGTCCTCGATCACGAAGGCCGAGACGCCGCGAGGGCCGTCGGCGCCGCTGCGGGCCATGACGACATAGGCGTCGGAATAGCCGCCGCCCGAGATGAAGGCCTTGGTGCCGGTAAGCGCCCAGCCGTTGCCCGCGGGTTCGGCCCGGGTCCTGAGCGCCGCCGCGTCCGATCCCGAGCCGGGCTCGGTCAGGCAGTAGGACAGCACCGTCTCCATGGCGCAGGCGCGGGCGAGGAACCGCTCCTTCAGCTCGGGCGAGCCGTAGGCGTCGATCATCCGCGCGCACATGTTGTGGATCGACAGGAACGCCGCGACCGAGGGGCAGGCCATGCTCAGCGCCTCGAAGACCAGCGTCGCGTCGAGGCGCGAAAGCCCCGAGCCGCCGTTCTCTTCGCTGACGTAGATGCCCCCGAGCCCGAGCAACCCGACCTCGTGCCAGAGCTCGCGCGGGATGGTGCCTTCAGCCTCCCACGCCGCCGCATGCGGCGCGATCTGCTCCTGCCCGAAGGCGTGGGCCATGTCGAAGATGGCGGTTTGTTCTTCGCTCAGCGCAAAATCCATGTGGGCCCTCCCTTGCCGCGATGGAATTGAACAACTGTTCAGAATGTGGCGGGAGTCGCGGCGCGATGCAAGCGGGAAGCGGGCGCGGCGTGGTTTTCCCACGCGCAGCGCCCGGCGTATGCCGTCTTAATTTGGGTATATCAGAGTGTTATTGGACGCTCTTGATGCCGCGATAGGCCGGGCCGAAGCGCTGGTAGGCGTCGTCGAAGGCCGCCGTCAGGTCGGCCAGCGGCTCGATCACCTCGCCGGTGGCAGGGGGCAGCATGACCTCGCGG
>Ga0208328_1000925_pt1 | contig 11541 bp, 12 predicted proteins | sample DeeseametaMP2633_FD_184170 | JGI IMG/M metagenome (GOLD analysis project Ga0208328, IMG submission 184170) | Marine microbial communities from the Deep Atlantic Ocean - MP2633 (SPAdes) | ecosystem: Environmental > Aquatic > Marine > Unclassified | place: Northeast of Antigua and Barbuda, North... | reverse complement strand
GGCTTGTCGAAGACCAGCTCGGGGTGCGGCTCGTCCTTGAAGGTGTAGCCCGGGCCGCCGGTGCCGGTGCCGAGCGGGCAGCCGCCCTGGATCATGAAGCCGGTGATGACGCGGTGGAAGCCGAGGCCGTCGTAGAACGGGCCGCTGCGGCCGTTGCCGGCGTCGTAGTCCTTCTCGCCGGTCGCGAGACCGGTGAAGTTGGCGACCGTCTCGGGCGCGTGGTTCGGGAAGAGGTTGAGGACGATGTCGCCTCGGTTGGTCTTGAGGACGGCCTGCGGGTCAGCCATGACTGCCTTTCACGCGATCGGGGTACACCAAGGACGACGAACAGCCGTCGTCCAGCCACGATCCTCGCACGCGCGGCAAGGTGACCCTCCGCGGGCACCTTCTCGGGTGAGCGGCGGGCGTGGTTCGATGGACGTGAACCGACGAGAGGAAGTGACGCGGATGCGTCTGCGGAAGAAGAAGTCCCTCATCGAGCAGGCCGGCGACTACGTGGAGTCGGTGGTGGAGACGGTGCGCCCGCAGGTCGAGGCCGCGATCTCCGAGGCCCGCGAGAAGGCCGGCCCCGCCATCTCCGACGCACGGGAGAAGGCCACGCCCTACCTCCTCGAGGCCCGTGACCGGGCCGTCGAGCTGAGCGGCGAGGCACGCGAGAAGGCCGGTCCGGCGATCGCCGACGCCCGCCGCAAGGCCGCGCCGTACGTCGCCTCCGGTGCCGCCTACGCCTCGGCGAAGGCTGGGGAGCTCGGCGAGCGCGCCAGCAGCGGTCTGAGCGAGGCCAACACGGCGCTGGCCGGCACCGCTGCCGGTGGCGCGGTGGCCGCGAAGGTCGCCGAGCTCAAGGGCGAGGAGCCGAAGAAGAAGGGCTCCAAGCTCAAGAAGCTCGTGCTCATCGGCGGCCTGGCCGGTGCGGTCGCCGTCGTGGCGAAGAAGCTGCAGGGTGGCGGTCAGGACTCCGCGTCCTGGCAGTCCTCCTACGTGCCCTCCCCGCCGCCGCCGGCCTCCCCGGCACCGGCCTCCCCGGCGGCTCCGATGTCCGGCGCCGCCACCGCCGCCGGCAGCGAGGCCGACGACACCGGCGGCTCCTCGCCCGACGAGGCGCTGGCCGACGGGGCCGAGGGCAAGCACGCGGCGACCACGCCGGACGACCCGGCCGAGGTCGTGGAGATCGACGAGGAGAAGTAGCCCCGAGCGGGCGGCGCCCGCACGTCACGAGCGGCCGGGGGAGGACTCCCCCGGCCGTTCGTCGTCGCCCGGCCGTCCGCCGGTGACCACCCGGTGCTGCTCGACCCAGTCGTCGATGCGCTCCCACCAGCCGTAGAGCCAGTCGATGCGCGCGTCGCGGTCCGCGGGGATCTCCGCGCGCGGCACCTGCCACCACTTCATGGTGATCTGCTTGTCGATCGGGATCGCCCGCCACAGCTCGCGCAGCGTCACGACGTGGTCCAGCCCCGTGTGCGCGACGAGCACGACGTCGGCCTCGGGAGCGGCGTCCAGGGCGGCCAGCAGACCTCCGGGCCGGGGCGCCAGGACGTGCACCATCTCCTCGGCACGCCGGGCCATCCCGTGCAGCCCCAGGCGCTCGAGCCGCTCGATGGCGCCGGAGCGACGGGCCTGGGTGAAGTTGCCGCCCTCCGGGAAGATCACGAAGGCGTCGTTCTCGTCCAGGCCGGTCACCAGGGCCGCGATCTCGGTCTCCAGGTCGATGCCCCGGCCCGGCGTGATGAAGCGCGCCGGGATGCGGTGCAGCAGCGTGTCGATGACCGGGTCCCAGGCCAGCGTCGCCTTCAGCACGACCCGCGGCTCCCGGGAGTACCACGCCATCAACGTGTGGATCAGGGTGAAGGAGTCCCCGGGGCCCGCATGCCGGCAGCACACCAGGATCGGCACGCCCGGGTGGGCGTCGGGCACCGAGCCCTGGCTGACCACCTCCAGGTGCAGCACGCGTCGGGCCTCGGCGAAGAGCACCGCCATCACACCCTGCACCAGGTCGTAGTGGATGCCCTCGAAGTACGACGTGCGCAGCCGGCGCCCGCAGCCCGACGCCAGCCACAGCCCGAGCAGGATCGCGAGCAGCACCGCCTCCATCGTCAGGTACACGACGACCATCCACAGCAGGCGTGGCGCACGCCACCGCCCCGGCAGGAACGGTGAGGCCGCGGCCGCGACGAGCAGCCACAGCGGCAACGTGGTCCACAGCAGCGCGGTCAGCCCGAGGACCAGCGGCACGCTCACCAACCGTCTCAGGACCCGCACGGGGTCCATCACACCACCGCCGACCCGCGGAGGCGGAGACGTGGGATCAGGAGAGGTGGGCGTCGAGGTAGGCCGCCCCCGCCTCACGGCTGAGCCGGATCCGCTCCGGCACGTCGCTGAAGTCCCGGGTCGCCCACACCGAGTCGTCGCGCTCGGAGGTGCCCCCCGTGGGGAGCACGTGCGCCTCGACGTCGACGGGCAGCTCGTTCATCTCCCGGTGGAACCGGTGCCGCCGGGCGATCTCGAAGGAGACCCGGGCGACGTCCCAGGGCCGCCGCGGCGGAGAGAGGGGGCGCTCGACGCGGCCCACCTGGAGCACGAAGATGCGGGTCGCCCCGAGCTGGTGGGCGCGTGCGACGGGCACGGAGTTCACGATCCCGCCGTCGAGGTAGTGCTGGCCGTCGATCCGCTTCGGCGGCAGCAGACCGGGTACGGCGGCGCTCGCGACCACGGCCTCGACCACGTCCCCGCTGTCGAACCAGTGCTCCGCGGCCCTCTCGATGTGGGCCGCGCAGACCTGCATCGGCACGGCCAGGTCGGCGAAGGTCACCTCCCCGAGCTCCTCGCGCAGCCGGGTGGCCAGCGGCTTGGCCGACCACACGTGGGTGCCGGTGGCCACGGCCCGGCGCACCGCGCGCAGCGGGCTGTCGCCGTACACCTCGCGCGAGGACGCCGCGACCCCCTGCCACAACTCGGTGAGCCGGTCGACGACCCCGAGGGTCGGGTCCTGGGCGACGAAGGCACCGTTGAGCGCGCCCACGCTGGTGCCGAGGACCAGGTCGGGGGTGATCCCCCGCTCGAGGAGGGCGCCCAGCATGCCGACCTCGACGGCCCCGAGCGCGCCGCCGCCGCCGAGGACGAAGGCGGTGCGGGGCTGGGTCACGGCGGGTCCTGGGGCGTCGTCAGGCGGGGAGCGGGTCGTGGACCTCGGTGCGCACCCGCTCGGTGGCGCGGTGCTCGGCCCAGAAGCTCAGCAGCGGAACGGTGCCGCAGGCCAGCGTCACGGCGGTGAAGGGGATGTCCCAGTCGGCGCGCCGGGAGAGCCAGAAGGCGCAGAAGAGGAAGATCATGTAGAGCCAGCCGTGCGCCACGCCGAGGTAGGCGGAGATGTCGGAGCCGAGCTGCCAGCCGCTCCCGGACCCCTCGGCCAGCCAGGTGGCGTCGGAGACGAGGTAGCCGTAGTGCAGCGGCAGGCCCACCAGGCACAGCACCACGAGGAGCAGCCCCACGACGGTGGCCATGAAGCGGTAGGCGCGCAGCGGCGTGCGCAGGTCCTCGGGCAGGTCGGTCGTCACGTGCCCGACGGTACCGGGGGTCCGGAGGACGACTCCTGCTCGGCGGCCTCGCCCCGTCCCTCACGCGTGACGTCGCGCACGTAGCGCCACCACACGAAGGCGGCGAAGCCGCCGAAGACGACCCACTCCAGGGCGTAGAGCAGGTTGCGCAACCCGGTCCCGCCGGCCGGTGGAGGCAGCTCCTCCAGGTCGGCCGGCACCAGGGTGTCGGCGCCGGGGACCACGGGGGAGCGGTCGTGGTCGAGGACGGCGTAGGCGCCGTACAGGTCCTGCTCGACGTGCTGGATCAGGTCGGCGGTGCGGACTTGGGGGATGACGTCGTCGGTGCGGTCGGTGTCGGTCTCGCCCGTGCCGTCGGTGGGTTGCAGCCAGCCGACGACCGCCCCGTCACCGCGCGGCGGTGCGGGGGCCTCGTCGGGGTCGGCGGTCCAGCCGAGCACCACGGGGAGGGCGGGGGCGTCGGCCCCGCCGACCGCCAGCGGCGTGACGACCCAGTAGCCGTCGCGGCCCTCGTGACGGCGGCCGGAGACCAGCACCGTGCCCGTGGGCACCCAGGTGCCCTCGACGGTGACCGGCTGCCCCACGCGGTCGCCGGGGTAGCGGTCGTCGGGACCCATCACGTCGGTGATCGGCAGCGGTGCGGCCTGCGTCAGGTCCACGGCCTCGGCAGCGCGGCGGGCCTGGTAGGAGTCGTACTGCCACCAGCCCAGGCCGGCCGCCGCCGCGACCAGCACCAGCGCCAGCAGGTGAGCGCCCCAGTACCGGGGGGCGAGGACGGCGAGCACCCTCCCAGGGTACGGAGGCGTCTGGCGACGGGCGCCGCCGGTCGGGTGCCACTGGTCTGGCCACTTGACCTCTGTCCGGTGCGTGGCTACGGTCACCGCATGGCCCTCCAGCGCGTCACGCGCCGTTCCGTTCCCGACGAGGTCTTCGACCAGGTGCTGGCCGAGGTCGTCGACGGCGGCCTGGCCCCGGGCGAGCAGCTGCCCAGCGAGCGACGGCTCGCCGAGGTCCTCGGCGTCTCCCGCCCCGCCGTGCGCGAGGCGCTGCAGCGGATGGCCGCCACCCGGTTGGTCGAGGTCCGCCAGGGCGAGGCGACCACGGTGCGTGACTTCAAGCGGTACGCCGGTCTCGACCTGCTCCCGCGCCTGCTGGTGCGCGCCGGTGGGCTCGACACCGCCGTGGCGCGCAGCGTGCTGGAGGCGCGGCTCGCGGTGGGCCCCACGGTGGCCGCCCTCGCGGCCCAGCGCGGCGGCCCCACCCTGGCGGCCGCCCTGGGCGACGTGGTCGACGCCCTCGCGGTCACCGACGACGACATGGAGCGACAGGTGCACGCCCTGGAGCTGTGGGACCAGGTGGTCGACGCCGCCGACTCGCTGGTGTTCCGGTTGATGTTCAACAGCCTGCGTGCCGCCTACGAGCCGGCGCTGGAGGCGCTGGCCCCCGTGATGGCGATCGAGGTCGGCCAGGTGGAGGCCTACCGGCTGCTGGTCTCCGCCATCGCCTCCGGCGACCCCGAGGTCGCCCGGGCGGCGGCCGACCGGGTGCTGCGGCCCGCGACCGACGCCATCCTCGGCGCCCTGAGCGAGCTGGGCGCACCCACCACCGGCCCGACCGAGCACCCGGAGGACTGACATGACCCGCGTGGACCCCCGGATCGAGGCCGCCGCGTCCCGGCGGCTGGCCGCCGACGAGGACCGCATCACCGGCCAGGCCAGGCGTCGCGAGAGCCTGTCGCTGCGCGGCGCCTGGCGGGAGTTTTGGCGGCACCCGAGCCCGCCGATGATCACCGCTGCGCTGGCCGTGGCGCTCACGGGGCGGGTGCTGGTCGGCACCGGGTCGGCGTGGGAGCTGCTCGTCCCGGCGACGCTGCTGGCGCTGTTCCCCCTCATCGAGTGGGTCGTGCACGTGGTCGTCCTCCACTGGCGGCCCCGACGCCTGGGCCCGCTCACCCTCGACTCCCACCTCGCCCGGGAGCACCGCGCCCACCACGCCGACCCGCGCGACCTGCCCCTGGTGTTCATCCCGTGGCGGGCCCTGCTGTGGGTGCTCCCCGGCTTCGCGCTGGCGGGCCTCGTGCTGGCCCCGACGGGGTCGTGGGCGTGGACCTTCCTCGTGTCGTCGTACGCGATCATGCTCGGCTACGAGTGGACCCACTACCTCGTGCACAGCGACTACCGGCCCCGCTCGCGGTGGTACCGCGCGGTCTGGCGCAACCACCGGCTGCACCACTACAAGAACGAGCACTACTGGTTCGCCGTGGTCACCGCCGGCACCGCCGACCGCGTGCTCGGGACCTACCCGGAGCCCGGCAGCGTGGCGTCCAGCCCGACGGTCAGGACGCTGCACGCGACCGACCGGGCCTGACAGACTCCCCTCCGTGCGAGTCCACCACCTCAACGCGGCCACCATGCGTCCCGCCGGCACCCTCGGCGGCCGGCTCTCCCCGAGCGAGATGGTCGCCCACACCCTCGTGGTCGAGCGCCCCGACGGCCTGCTCCTGGTCGACACCGGCTTCGGCCGTGACGACGTGGCCGCCCCGAAGCGGCTGGGGCAGCCGTTCCGGGCCATGGTGCGACCGGCGCTGGACCCGGCCGAGACCGTGCACGCGCAGCTGGTCGGGCTCGGGCTGGACCCGGCCGACGTCACCGACATCGCGCTGACCCACCTCGACCTCGACCACGCCGGCGGGCTGTCGGACTTCCCCACCGCGCGGGTGCACGTGCACGAGGCGGAGCTGGCCGCCGCGACCGCGCCGACGCTGCGCGAGAAGGCGCGCTACCTGTCGGTCCAGTGGGCGCACGGCCCCCGGTGGGTGACCCACACGACGGCGGGGGAGTCCTGGATGGGGCTGTCCGCCGTGCGCGCCCTCACCGGCGCCGGGGGCTCGGAGGGGGAGGTGCTGCTGGTGCCGCTGCACGGCCACACGCGCGGTCACTGCGGGGTGGCGGTGCGCACGGCGTCCGGCTGGCTGCTGCACGCCGGCGACTCCTACTTCCACACCTCCGAGAAGCAGACCCCGCCCGCGCCGCCGGTCGGGCTGAGGGTCTACCAGCGGATCCTCGCCGCCGACGACCGGCTGCGGCGCGACAACCAGGAGCGGCTGCGCGAGATGTACGCCGCGCACGCCGGCGAGGTCACGGTCTTCTCCGCCCACGACGCCTCGGAGTACGCCGCCCTCACCTGAGCCGTCCCGATGGGGGCCCGGTGCGTCAGTCGGCGCAGGCGGCGAACGGCAGCGCCCGGCGCAGGGTCAGCTCGGCCGCGGCGACGGGGTCGGTGAGGCGGTACCCGATCCGACCCGACCCGGGGTCGGCCACGCCCCCCTCGAACGCCTTGGTCACCTGCTTGTCCTCGGCCGCCAGCGCGATCCGGGCGAAGAGGTCCTGCCGGTCGGTGCCGAGACGGACGGTGGCCAGCGTGCCCTCCAGCGCCACGGAGTACGCCGCCAACGGCTCGAGCCCGCTGGCGCCGGCCGGGGCCGGGACGCACCCGCGCTCGACGTAGGTGCCGACCGCGTTGCCGGTCACGAGCATGCCGGTGGGGTCGTCGTCGCCCCACGGGTCGGTCGCGTCGACCGCGGCGCCCGAGAGCACCAGCCCGGCGTCGACGTCCACGACCGCGTCGGCCAGCGGACCCACCCCGGCGTCGACCGCCTTCTGCACGGCCCGCGGGTCGATGATCGTGTGCAGGCCGAGGATCCAGCCCACCTCCTGGCCCTGGTCGTCGAAGAGGCGGGCCTCCCAGCCGACGTCCTCCTGGGCGAAGGAGTGGTCGCGCAGCAGCTGCGGCCCGACGGGGCGCAGCAGTCCGTCGCTGAGGATCGCCGTCTGGCGGCGGGCGCGGTCCCAGAAGTCGTTGCGCTCGCGCTGCGGCAGGTCGCTGGAGAGCTCCTCCAGCCCCAGCTGCAGGGCGGCCCGGTCGAAGTCGGTGACGGTCACGGCCGTGACGTCGCCCGGGACGTGCGCCAGCGCCCGCTGGGCCGGTGTCGTGTCGGTCGGGCTCACGGTCAGGGTCGCCTGCGGCGCGGCCGGCTCCTGGCCCTGCGGGGGTGGGCTGGAGGAGGTGCACCCGGTCAGCGCAGCCGCTCCGAGCACGAGTCCCGCCACGCCTGCGAGGGTCCGGGACCCGAGGGTCCGCTCAGCTCCGGGTCGTGAGGCGCGCACCCGCAGAGTGTGCCATTCCCGACCGCCCCAGGTGGCCGAGACGGCACTCACGCACGGCCGAGACGTCGCTCACGCACGGGCGGGAGGTCACTCACGGTGAGCGGAGCGGGTGGCGGAACCGCTACCCGGTGCGCCGCGCGACAGCGGACCGCAGGTTGATATCGGTGGAGCCTAGGGGACTCGAACCCCTAACCCCCTGCTTGCAAAGCATCGTCGACGCCGCCGCAACGGCTCTGTTCGCGCGTTTCCTCAGGTCAGAGGTGGTCATTCGTGGCCATGATGTGTCACTCTTTCCCCCACAGGTCCCCCCGGCGTTGCTGCGCAAGCAAGGGGTAGAACGCCTCGGAACCGCGGTTGGGTGGCCAGATCGGTCACACTCGTGGGGGAAGGCTCCCCCACAGACTTCGATGGAGGTCTCGGGATGGCTCGACGACGGGCGTTCGGAGAGGTCGAGCGTCGCACCAACGCGAGCGGGGTCAGCTACCGCGCGCGCTACGCGATGCCCGACGGCACCCGCTACTCCCGCAGCTTCCAGACCAAGATGGACGCCGAGGCTTGGCTGTCGACCGAGCGAGCGCTGATCGACCGGGACGAGTGGTCTCCACCGGCAGCGCGCAAGGCGGCAGCCGAGCGTCGTGAGCGCGAGGCTGCGACCAACACTGTCCGGGCCTTCTCGAAGCGCTACCTCGCTGAGCGCGGCCTGCGGCCCAACACGGTGCGCGGCTACCAGTCGCTGCTCGACTCGCGGATCCTCCCCTACTTCGGCGAGATGCCGCTGCGCGACGTCACTCTCGCGGAGATCAAGGCCTGGCGCGCTTCGCTCGACTCGTCGACCGAGTCGACCAATGCCGCGGCCTACCGTCTACTCCGCTCCCTCCTCCAAGCAGCCGAGGAGGAAGAAATCATCGATCGCGCTCCGCCGAAGATCCGCGGTGCGAGCAGCGCGCCGGTGAAGCGGGCGGCTGTTCCGGCCACGTTCGACGAGCTTGCCGTCATCATCGACGCGATGCCCGAGCGACTGAAGCTTCTCATCGTCCTGGCTGCCTTCGTCGGCCTTCGCGAGGGAGAGCTGCTCGAACTCCGGCGCTCTGACGTCGACGGCGTCACCGGGCGGATCGACGTCACCCGCAAGGTCGACAAGGACGCCAACCCGTCCGTCCGCGGCGCGTGTCCCCGCTGCGGTCGTCCGATCAGCTCCCCGAAGACCGCTAAGGGCATCCGCACCGTCCACGTCCCGCCGCCTTTCCTGAAGATGCTCAAGGAGCATCTGCTCGAGCACACGGCGAAGGGCCCGACAGGGCTGCTCTTCCCCGGCGACCGCACCGACCACATGAGCGTGCGCTACCTGATGGACCGCTACCGCCCGGCCCGCGAGAAGGCCGGGCGCCCGGAACTGACGATTCACCACCTCCGCCACACGGCCCTCACGCTCGCCGGTCAGCACGGCGCGACCGGCGCAGAACTCCAGGCCCGCGCCGGCCATGCGTCCCAGGCCGCCATGGCGATCTACCAGCACGCCACCCTCGATCGAGACCGGTCGCTCGCGGAAAAGATCGGCCAGACGTACGACGCCTGGCAAGAGTCGCGGAGGCGGGGGTAGGCCGATGTCGGAGCCGACATGCAGATTGGTGCGTCACTGTCGCACCAATTCAGGAACAACCCGAGGAGAACCATGAGCGAGCTAGTTCCGCGGGACGACGTCCCTGATGACGAGGCCGCTCTGCTCGCCTACGTCATCGGGATCATCGATGAGGGGCGTCGAGTCGCTGCCGTCCAGGTCAACGCGACGCTGACGATGACCTACTGGCTGGTCGGGCGAGCAATCTCCGTCAACGCGCTTCGTAACGACCGCGCCGAGTACGGCCGACAGATTGTTGCGACGCTGTCGCAACAATTGAAGGCCCGGTACGGCAGTGGGTTCGACCGGACGAACGTGGCTCGCATGGTGACGTTCGCACGTGCCTTCCCAGAGCACCACGATGCTGCGCGCTTGGCTCAGCGGGTGTCGTGGTCGCACGTTCGCGAAATCCTGACGCTCAAGTCCGATGCCGCCCAGCGGTTCTACATCGAGGAGGCCGCGAACAAGCACCTCAGCGTCCGGGAGCTTCGGGCCGCTATCGCTCGCAAGGCGTACGAACGCCGTGAGATCGCGAACTCCCAAATTCCCGAGGGATCGGGGGTACCGCGCGACACGTTCAGGGACCCGTTGATCCTCGAAACGCTCGGTCTTGAGGACACGTTCCTGGAGAAGGACCTCGAGGCCGCGATCCTCCGCGACGTACAGACCTTCCTCCTCGAGGTCGGCCATGGATTCGCCTTCGTCACAAGCCAGAAGCGGATGACGATTGACGGCGAGGACTTCTACCTCGACCTGCTGTTCTTCAGTCGGCCGCTGCGGCGACTGGTTGCCGTGGAGCTCAAGATCGGGAGGTTCGACGCCCGCTTCGAGGGCCAGATGAAGCTCTACCTGAAGTGGCTCGACCGCTACGAACGCCAGGAAGGCGAGGACGCACCTGTCGGGTTGATCCTCTGCACCGAAGTCAGCCGCGAGCAGGTCGAGCTGCTTGAGATGCACAAGGACGGCATCGTCGTCGCCGAGTACTGGACCGCCCTCCCGCCGAAGGCGGAGCTGGAGGCCAAGCTCGCCGAGATCGTCCGCGACGCCCAGGAGCGCCTCGCGCGGCGGAGCATCGAGTCCAACGACGACGAAGGTGTCTAACGCGCGGCCTTCTTGTCCGCACGGAAACCAATCTCAGTGATGGGTCCGTAGAACAGGTCTTCATTCAAGAAATAGAGAACGGATGGGACGTCGTCGGGCTCGAGGATGAGCTCTCCCTGCGCATTGAGGAGACGGTCGGGATCGAGATCGTTCGCCTCCATCGCCTTGCGCAACGTCTCAGGCGCAACATCCTTCAGGTGACCTCGCACGACGATGGCCTCAAGCCGCGTCCGCAGATGTGTGACGGCAAGAGCCCGCTCGACAAGAACGTCGCGACCGGCCTCCGAAAGGGGGACGTGCGCATGCAGTTCGGACACCCACTTTGGGACCTGCGCCGTCAGCGTCTGCTGATCTCGGAACAGCGCAGCGAAAGCGGTGTGGCTGAGGATCGCCACCTGCGGCCCCGAGAACACCAGATCAACTGCGCCATCGAACGCGAAGATCGGCTCTTCGATCGCCGTCAGCGAATCGCCCAAGCCAGCGAAGAAGCTGGCCCGCCGGAGCCCCCTCCGGGGGTTGCTGCGACGCAGGAACGTCACTCGGTCCGCGGCAGCATGGTCAATCGTGAGCGCATAGAACACCATGTCCGCTGTCGGGAGGGACTTCGCATCCAACGGTGGGATCGTCTGGGCATCGCGAAGAACCTCCACCAGCGTGCGATTCAAGTACTCGCTGGCCAGGACGGGAGCAGGGCCGAGATCCGCAGCGTCGATCACGAGGTAGGTCTCAGCCGTAAGATCCGCGTCAGGCGCCCACGGCTCTGCGGCCCGATTCCCAAGGTCATCGATCGCTATCCGGATCAGCTCACGGAAGGCGGCGTCCACCTTTGGGCCCGTCTCCACGCGGCCGAGCTTCAACTTCTTGCCGGAGCGCCACGCGACCGTGAGCGTCAGGGACCCGTCGAGATCGACTCCACTCAGATCCATGGCCAGATCAGACATTCATGACTCCCAAATCAGTCTTCGACTTTCAGAACGCGGGAAACCGGCCCCCGTAGGCCGACCGGGTCAAGTCCCGGCTAGTGGTGTAGCGCTGCGTTCCTTCGGTGGGGTTGGTCAGGCGGTCAGTGCGGGTAGGTCGTCGGCTCCGATCTCGGTGTCGT
>Ga0208328_1000924_pt1 | contig 11559 bp, 9 predicted proteins | sample DeeseametaMP2633_FD_184170 | JGI IMG/M metagenome (GOLD analysis project Ga0208328, IMG submission 184170) | Marine microbial communities from the Deep Atlantic Ocean - MP2633 (SPAdes) | ecosystem: Environmental > Aquatic > Marine > Unclassified | place: Northeast of Antigua and Barbuda, North... | reverse complement strand
GTGCAGGACCAGCTCGACGCCGGCGCCGACAGCGTCGTCCTGCACGGCGCCACCCCGACCGAGCTGCGCCCGGTCGTCGAGGCCTGGCGTCGCGTCCGGCCCGCCCACCTCGACGCGCTGCCGGCCAACCCCGGCTGGACCCGCGTCTCCGGCACCGAGGAGTCCGCGTGAGCACCCCGTCGTGGGCGATCGAGTCGCCCGACCAGATCACCGCCGCCTGGGCCGCCGAGCTGCTCGGCCACCCCGTCGCCGAGGTGCTCGTCGAGCAGGTCGGCACCGGCCAGATCGGCACCTGCTACCGCGTCTCGCTGGCCGGTGCCCCCGACCTCCCGGCGCGGGTCCTGGTCAAGCTGCCCGCGCCGGACGCCGGTGCCCGTGAGCTGCTCAAGGGCGTCTACCGCTCCGAGGTCACCTTCTACGACCGGCTCGCGCCGACCCTGGCCGCGCGGGTGCCGACCGTGCACGCCTCACGGCTCGACGAGGACTCCGGGCACTTCGTGCTCGCGCTGGAGGACCTCAGCCCGCTGGTGCAGGGCGACCAGGTCGCCGGCGCCACGCCGGCACAGGTCCTCGACGCCGCGGTCAACCTCGCCGGCGTGCACGGTCCGCGCTGGTCCGACCCGACCCTGCTCGAGGTCCCCGGGCTCGCGCTCAACACCCAGGAGGACGCCGACACCCTCGCCGAGCTCTACGGACCCACGATGGACCTGTTCGTCGACGGGCTCGGCGACCGGCTGGCGCCCGAGGACGTCGAGGTGCTGCGCGGCTGCGTGCCCGGCGTCGCCGCGTGGGCGCTCGCCCGGCAGGACGAGCGTTACGGCGTGCTGCACGGCGACTACCGGCTCGACAACCTGATGTTCACCGAGGGAGGCGGTCCCGGCGAGGTCGCCGCCCTCGACTGGCAGACCATCTCCCTGGCGCTGCCCGCGCGCGACCTCGCCTACCTCGTGGCCACCTCGCTCGACCCCGCGGACCGACGCGCCGTCGAGCGCGAGGTCGTGGCGGCGTACCACGCCCGGCTCGTCGAGCTCGGGGTGCGCGACTACGACCTCGAGACCTGCTGGGACGACTACGTCTTCGCGCTCCCGCAGGGCCCGCTCGTGGCGTCCTTCGGGTGCGCCTACGGCACCCGCACCGAGCGCGGCGACGCGATGTTCGCCGCCATGACCAGGCGCGCCTGCGCCGCCATCCGCGACCTCGGGTCGCTCGACATGTCCACCCACCGCTGAGCCCACCCCTGAGGAGAGTCCCGTGCCCCGACCCCTGACCCTTGCCGACATCCTCGAGGAGATGGCCGACGCGCTGCCCGACCGGGCGGCCGTCGTGACCATCGACCGCACCCACACCTTCGCCGAGCTCGACGAGCGCTCGACCCGGCTGGCCAACCACCTGGTCTCCCTGGGTGTGCAGCCCGGCCAGCACGTGGCCATCCACTCGCGCAACCGGATCGAGTGGGTGGAGGCGTGGTACGCCTGCTTCAAGGCGCGGGTCGCGCCGGTCAACATCAACTACAAGTACAAGCACGACGAGCTGAGCTACCTCTACGACAACGCCGACTGCGTGGTGGCGCTGGTCGCGCCCGAGCACGTCGAGGAGCTCGCCGGGCTCGACCTGCCCAAGCTCGAGCACACGCTGGTCTTCGGCGAGGACTACGAGGCGGCGCTGGCCGCGGCGTCGACCGAGCGGCTCACCGGGCGCAGCGAGGACGACCCGTACGTCGTCTACACCGGCGGCACCACCGGCAACCCCAAGGGCGTGATGTGGCGCCAGGCCGACCTGGTCCGCGCCGCGATGAACGCCTCGCGCTACGGCGCGCCGATCGAGTCGGTCGAGGCGCTGGCCGCCGAGGCCAAGGCCAACGAGAACCCCATGGTGCTGCTGGCCTGCGGCCCGATGATGCATGGCGGCAGCCAGTGGACGCTGGGCAACGGTCACGTCGCCGGCTTCGGCACCGCGCTCTACACCGAGCCGAGCTTCGACCCGGTCAAGGTCCTCGACCTCGTGCAGCACGCCGGCGTCGTGTCGCTGACCTTCCTCGGTGACGCGATGGGCCGGCCCGTCGCCCGCGCAATCCTCGCCGAGCCCGACCGCTGGGACCTCTCCTCGCTCATGGCCGTCTCCAACGGCGCCGCGCCGCTGACCGAGGGCGTGCGCGAGGAGATCCGCCGGGCGCTGCCGGGCCGCTTCATCCTCGACACCTACGGCGCGTCGGAGTCCGGCGCCACCGCCAGCCGCATCGACGACGGCTCCGAGGGCGCGGTGGGCGCCCCGAAGTTCGCCGCTGCGGACGACGTCGAGGTCTTCGACGAGGACATGAACCCCTGCCCGGTGGGTGTGCGCGGGATGCTGGGCCGCACCGGTGCGATCCCGATGGGCTACTACAAGGACCCGGTCAAGACCGCGGCCACCTTCAAGGAGGTCGACGGCAAGCGCTGGTCGATCCCCGGCGACTTCGCCCGCCGCGAGGAGGACGGCTCGATCACGGTGCTGGGCCGCGGCTCGGTCTGCATCAACACCGGTGGCGAGAAGGTGCACCCCGAGGAGGTCGAGGCGGTGCTGCTGCGCCACGACGACGTCGCCGACGCGGTCGTGGTCGGTACTCCGCACGAGCGCTGGGGCCAGCAGATCGTCGCGCTGGTGCAGGTCGCCGACGGGGCGAGCCTCACCGAGGACGCCGTGCGCGACCACGTGCGTGGGCTGCTGTCGAACTACAAGGTGCCCAAGGAGGTCCTCTTCGTGCCGCAGGTGCCGCGCACCCCGGTGAGCAAGGTGGACTACCCCGCGAGCAGCAAGCTCGCGCTGGAGCTGCTGGGCACGCCGGCCTGATCCGGCGGGTCGAGCCGTGCGGCGTGGCATCCTGAGCGTCTCGACCCCGGGAGGTCCCATGCGCGTCAGCACTCGTCGCACTGCTCGATCCACGCCCAGGCTGGTCCTGGTGGCCGGGGCGGGGGCGCTCGCCCTGGCCCTCGCCGGGTGCGGCAGCGAGACGGCAGACGACGCGGCGCCCGCTGCGTCGGAGTCGGCGTCGGAGTCGGCGCCCGCCTCGGAGTCGGCCTCGGCGGAGGTCACCGACGAGCCGTCGCAGGAACCCAGCGAGGAGCCCGCGGGACCTGCGACGGTGAGCGACGCGTCGTTCACGCTCACCGCCGAGGAGTTCACCGCGGTCCTCGAGGTCGAGGACCTCACCGAGTCCGGCGGTCGGGTGCGTGTGGTCTACGAGTGGGCCAAGCGGAACGGCTACGTGCTGCTCGACTCCGAGATCGAGGACGGCGAGCCGCAGGTCAGCGGCGTGTGGGTCGACAACCAGGTCGAGAACTCCGGGCGCATCGACGCCGAGGACCTCGACGTGGCCTGGGACCTCGACGCCGGGACGGTGACGATCACGCTGCGCGACAAGCTGATGGGGGAGCAGGCCGCCGTGGCGGCGTTCGCGCTGGAGAAGGGCGCCACCCCGCCGCGCACCCCGCCGAAGGGCGCGATCACCGCCGACGTCACCGCCGGCTGACCCGTCGTACGTCGAGGTGCGAGGCCGGCGCGGCACGGTCGTTCGTCGAGGTGCGAGGCCGGCCACGGCCGAGCCACGAGACGCGTTGCACAACTGGCTGGGAGCGCGTCGTCGGCCGCGGCTACCCTGACGTCGGCGCCGGCACCCGGCCGCGCCGACCTCGACCGAGCCAAGGAGCAGCACCGTGCCCGACCTCAAGATCGCCCTCGTCCACGCCGGTGAGCGTGAGGTGCGGGAGGTCACGACGGGCACCCGTGCCTGGGAGCTGTTCAGCGACGACGCCGACGTGATCGCCGCGCGCGTCGCGGGCGCCGGCGACACCGCTGCGCTCAAGGACCTCTCCTACGAGCTCGCCGAGGGTGACGAGGTCGAGGGCGTGGCCATCGACAGCGCCGACGGCCACGACATCCTGCGCCACTCCACCGCGCACGTGCTGGCCCAGGCCGTGCAGGACCTCTTCCCCGAGGCCAAGCTCGGGATCGGTCCGCCGATCACCGACGGCTTCTATTACGACTTCGACGTGGAGACCCCCTTCACCCCCGAGGACCTCGACAAGCTCGAGACCCGGATGCGCAAGATCATCAAGGAGGGGCAGAAGTTCAGCCGCCGCGTCACCACCGACGCCGACGCCCTCACCGAGCTCGCCGACGAGCCCTACAAGGTCGAGCTGATCGGCCTCAAGGGCTCCGCGGCCGACGCCGCCGAGGGCGCCGGGGCCGAGGTCGGTGCCGGCGAGCTGACCATCTACGACAACCTCAAGCGTGACGGCAGCGTCGCGTGGTCCGACCTGTGCCGCGGCCCGCACCTGCCGACCACCAAGCGGATCCCCGCCTTCAAGCTGATGCGGTCCGCGGCGGCGTACTGGCGCGGCGACGAGAAGAACAAGCAGCTCCAGCGCATCTACGGCACCGCGTGGGAGTCCAAGGAGGCGCTCGCCGAGCACCTGCACCGCATCGAGGAGGCCGAGCGGCGCGACCACCGCAAGCTCGGCCGCGAGCTCGACCTGTTCTCCTTCCCCGACGAGATCGGGTCGGGCATGGCGGTCTTCCACCCCAAGGGTGGCGTGATCAAGCGCGAGATGGAGGACTACGTCCGCCGCCGGCACATCGAGGAGGGCTTCGAGTACGTCGGCACCCCGCACATCAGCAAGGACGGGCTCTTCCACACCTCGGGCCACCTGCCGTACTACGCCGACACCATGTTCCCGCCGATGGAGATGGAGCACGCGGAGTACCGCCTCAAGGCGATGAACTGCCCCATGCACAACCTGATCTTCCGCTCGCGCGGACGGTCCTACCGCGAGCTGCCGCTGCGCTTCTTCGAGTTCGGCTCGGTCTACCGCTACGAGAAGTCCGGCGTCGTGCACGGCCTGACCCGCGTGCGCGCGATGACCCAGGACGACTCGCACTCCTACGTCACCCCCGAGCAGGCGCCCGGCGAGGTGGAGCACCTGCTCGACTTCGTCACCGGGCTGCTGCGCGACTTCGGTCTCGACGACTACTACTTCGAGCTGTCCACCCGCGACGACTCCAAGCCCGACAAGTTCATCGGCTCCGACGAGCAGTGGGACACCGCGACCGCGGTGCTGGAGCAGACCGCGTCGAAGTACGGCGTGGACCTGGTGCCCGACCCGGGTGGGGCCGCGTTCTACGGGCCCAAGATCTCGGTGCAGGCGCGCGACGCGATCGGTCGCACCTGGCAGATGTCGACCATCCAGTACGACTTCAACCAGCCCGGCCGGTTCGGGCTGGCCTTCCAGGCCGCCGACGGCTCGCGCCAGGAGCCGGTGATGATCCACTCGGCGAAGTTCGGCTCCATCGAGCGCTTCATCGGCGTGCTCGTCGAGCACTACGCCGGTGCCTTCCCCCCGTGGCTCGCGCCGGTCCAGGTCCAGGGCATCCCGATCGCCGAGCGGCACGCGGACTACCTCTACGACCTGGCCCGCACGATGAAGGCGCGCGGGCTGCGCGTGGAGGTCGACGACTCCGACGACCGGATGCAGAAGAAGATCCGCAACGCCCAGCTGCAGAAGGTGCCCTTCATGGTCATCGCCGGCGACCAGGACGTCGAGGCGGGCGCGGTCTCCTTCCGCTACCGCGACGGTCGCCAGGACAACGGCGTGCCGCTGGACGAGGCGATCGAGCGGGTCGCCGCGGCGGTGGAGTCGCGCGAGCAGGTCTGAGCGACGTGCGACGGCGGCTCGGGGTCCTCGTCGTCGGCCTGGGGCTGACGGCGGGTGCGGCGTGCAGCGCCGGGCCGTCGGAGCAGGCGCTCCAGGAGGCGCCGCCTCCGTCGGTCACCCGCACCGCGAGCGCCGAGCCCTTCCCGGGGCTCGAGGAGGGTGACGAGCTCACCCTCGAGGACGTCGAGGCCGTCGAGCCCGCCCCCGGCCTTGACGAGGACGCCGCCGCCGACCTCGCGGAGCTGGCCGAGCAGCAGGCGGAGGAGCAGCGCGAGCAGCGCGCCGGCGTGCCGTCGTACGACGGGAGCCCGGTGGAGGGCGCCGACATCTCCTGGCCCAACTGCGAGACCGGCCTCGGCATCCCGCAGCGGCGCACGCTCGGTCTGCCGATGCCGCTGCCCGCGGCGCGCTACGTCGTGGTGGGGCTGACCAACGGCCCCGGCTTCTACCCCAACCCCTGCCTGGCCGACCAGGTCGCGTGGGTGCGCGAGCGGTCGCTGCTGCTCTCCGCCTACGCCGTGGTCAGCTACCCCAGCCCCGAGGAGCTGGAGCGCTTCGGCGGCTCGGGGCCCTACGACGCCGACACCGCGGCCGGCGCGCTCAGCAACACCGGCTACCAGCAGGCGCTCTACCACTCGCGGTCGATGCGCGAGACCGGCCTCGACACCCCGCTGGTGTGGGTCGACGTCGAGCCTGTGCGCGACTTCGAGTGGAGCGCCGACACCGAAGCCAACGCCGCGGTCGTCGCCGGCACCGTGCGCGGCTACCGCGACGCCGGCTACGACATCGGCGTCTACTCCACGCCCTACCTGTGGGACACGATCGTGGGGGAGTACTCCCTCGAGGTGCCCGAGTGGCGCGCCGCCGGCCCCTCCTCGCGCTCGGCCGCCCTCGGCAAGTGCGAGGACGCAGCCGACCTCTCCATCCAGGGCGGCGAGCCCGTCCTCGCCCAGTGGGTCGACGGCAACCGCGATCGCAACCTCACCTGCCCCGGCGTCTCCCGCGACCTGGGGCGCTACTTCGCCGCCACGGGCTGATGGCCTCGCTCCGCTTCTCCGTGTCCGTGGCGCTATGAGCCCTGCTGTTCGTTCCTGCGCTGCTCCCTTGCTCGCTGGCGCTCGCCACGGTCCGCTGCTCGTCACTCACAGCAGGGCGCGCCACGGACTGATGGCCTCGCTCCGCTCGGCGTGTCCGAGGTGCAGCACACTGGGGTCATGTCGCCTGTGCGCCGACCGCTGCTCGCCACCTGCGCCGCGCTCGCCGGAGCGCTCGTGCTCTCCGCCTGCGGCGGTGCCGAGGTCGTCGACGCCGGTGACGTCACGGTGCTGGTCGGTGAGCGCAGCGGCGACGGCATGGCCGCCCTGCTCCCCGGCCGCCTCGCCGTCGTCGACGGATGCCTCGGCGTGCAGTCCGAGGGTGACGCGGCGTACGTCGTGGTCTGGCCGCACGGCACCGAGGTCGTCGACGAGGACCCGTTGACCATCTCCGTCCCCGACGACGGGGAGCACGTCCTCGGTGACGAGCTGGAGGTGGGCGGCGGCGAGTCGCCGCTGAAGGAGCCCGGGGGCATCGACGTCGAGGCCGAGTGCCCGGGCGCGCTGATCTGGCTCGGGCACAGCTGAGCGCTTCCGCGCGCCGCCCGCTCCGGGCCAGCTGCTCGGGGCCGGACATCGCCAAGGTTCGTCGGTCGACCGACGAACCTTCGCCTCACCTGTCCGGGTCGGACCAGGACCTTTCGGTGGGACGACAGAGGTTCGTCGTCCCACCGAAACCTCTGTCGGTCGACCGACAAACCTTGCGGCAGCCGCGGTTACCGACGAGTAACACTATTTGCGACACAGTGTCGCGCTAACTGTTTACACGGGACACCATGTCGCACTAACGTGGTCGACGTACCCAGCGACGTCCGTCCCATGACTCACGACGAGGTGTGAACCGCGATGACCGTCACCGCCCAGGCGACCGACAAGAGCTCGACGCTGTCCTACGAGGAGCGGCTCCAGACGCTCTCGGAGGCGTCGGTCCACCAGCACTTCGACGCCTTCCTCGACATCGAGTGGGACGCCCCGGACCACGCGGTCGACCCGCACGACCCGCGGTGGAAGCTGCCGAAGTTCGACGTCCTCGGCCGCACCGAGTGGTACCAGTCGCTCCCGGAGGCCGAGCAGGTCCGCATCGGCCTCTACCGCCAGGCCAACGTCACCAAGGTCGGTCTGCAGTTCGAGCAGATCCTGATCAGCGGCCTGATGAACTACGCCTTCTCGCTGCCCAACAACTCTGCGGAGTTCCGCTACTCCACGCACGAGGCGACCGAGGAGTGCCACCACACGCAGATGTTCCAGGAGTTCGTGAACCGTTCGGGCCAGAAGGTCCAGGGCGGGTCGCTGTTCTTCCGGATGGTCGCGCCGATCCTGCCGCTGTTCGCCAAGTGGGTGCCGTTCGGCTTCTTCTACGGCGTGCTGGCCGGCGAGGAGCCGATCGACCACGTGCAGAAGTCGATCCTGCGCGCCGGTGACGACATGCACCCGCTGCTGCGCCGCATCATGCAGATCCACGTGGCCGAGGAGGCCCGCCACATCGGCTTCGCCCACCAGTTCCTCGAGGAGAAGGCCCCCAAGCTCAAGCGCGTCGAGCGCTTCGTGCTGAGCCTGCTGGTCCCGGTCATCATGAAGTGGCTGTGCAACGAGATCCTGGTGCCGAGCAAGCGCGCCCAGCGCGACATGGGCATCCCCGACGACGTGATGAAGCAGGTCTACTGGGACTCCCCGGAGTCGGAGAAGTTCCTGCGCGACCTCTTCGGCGACGTCCGGATGCTCGCCGACTCCACCGGCATGATGAACCCCGCCTCGCGCCGGGTCTGGAAGGCCATGAAGATCGACGGCCGTCCCTCGCGCTTCCGCAGCGAGCCGGCGTCCGCCGCCGCCTGAGGAAGCCACGTGCCGTACGTCGTCACCCAGGCGTGCTGCGCCGACGCCTCGTGCGTCGTCGCCTGCCCGGTCAACTGCATCCAGCCCGCGCCGGGTGACCCCGCCTTCGCCACCGCGGAGATGCTGCACGTCGACCCGACGTCCTGCGTCGACTGCGGCGCGTGCGCCACGGCCTGCCCGGTCGACGCGATCAAGCCGCACACCCGGCTCACGCCGGGGGAGCAGCCCTTCCTCGCGGTCAACGCCGAGTACTTCGACGTCTTCCCGCACCTCGACCGGGCCCCGGTCGCGGTGGTGCCCGAGCAGCGTCGGCTGCGCTCGGACCGTGCGGTCCGGGTCGCCGTCGTGGGCGCCGGACCGGCCGGCCTCTACGCCGCCGACGAGCTGTTGAAGCATCCCGAGGTCTCGGTCGACGTCTTCGACAGGCTTCCCACGCCGTACGGCCTGGTGCGCGCCGGCGTGGCGCCGGACCACCAGGACACCAAGCGGGCCCAGGACCTCTTCGGCCAGATCGAGGGCGAGCGCGGCTTCCGCTACCGGCTCGGTGTCGAGGTCGGTGCCGACGGCGCGGGCGACCTGAGCCGCACCGAGCTCGAGGAGCGCTACGACGCGGTGCTGTGGACCGTCGGCGCCGCCTCCGACCGTGCCCTCGGCGTCCCGGGCGAGGACCTGGTCGGCTCGCTGTCGGCCACCGACCTCGTCGGCTGGTACAACGGCCACCCCGACAAGCAGGACCTCGCCGTCGACCTCGACCACGAGCGGGTCGTCGTGGTCGGCAACGGCAACGTCGCGCTCGACTGCGCGCGGGTGCTGACCCTGCCGCCGGACCACCTGGCCGGCACCGACGTGGCGGGGGTGCCGTTCGCGGTGCTGCGCTCCTCGTCGGTGCGCGAGGTGGTCGTGCTCGGCCGCCGCGGCCCCGCGCAGGCGGCGTTCACGCTGCCCGAGCTCATCGGGCTCGGTGCGCTGGCCGACGAGGGCGTGCTCAACGTGCGCGTCGAGACCGGCGGTGCGCCGCTCGACGGCGACGACGCGGTCAGCCGCCGGCTGGCTGTCCTCGCCGAGCTGCCCCAGGACCCCGCGCTGCGCACGGTCGTGCTGCGCTTCCTCACCTCCCCGGTCCGCGTGGTCGCCGACGCTGCCGGTGAGCGCGTCGCCGGCGTCGAGGTGGCCCGCACCGAGCTGGTCGCCGACGAGCGCGGCGTGCTGCGCGCGAAGGCGACCGAGGACACCGAGGTGCTGACCTGCGGCACCGTGCTGCGCTCGGTCGGCTACCACGGCCTGCCGGTCGCCGACCTGCCCTATGACGCCGCCACCGGCACCGTGCCGAACGAGCGCGGCCGGGTGCGCCCGGGCACGTACGTCGCCGGGTGGGTCAAGCGCGGCCCGACCGGCTTCATCGGCACCAACAAGTCCTGCGCCGAGGAGACCGCCGCGACGCTTCTCGACGACCTCGACGCCGACGCGGTCACCCGGCCCACCCGCTCCGCGGACGACCTGCCGGCCCTGCTGCGCTCGCGCGGCGTGGAGGTCCTCGACCTCGCCGACTGGCGCGCCCTCGACGCCGAGGAGCGGCGCCGGGGTGCGGCCCGCGGGCGGCCGCGCGCCAAGATCGTGGACCGCGAGGAGATGGTCCGCGTGGCCGTCGAGGCGCGCTCGCGCGACAGGTACGCTCGGCGCGGCAGGTAGTCGACGACAGCGCGGGCGCGCAGGACGGGCAGGACGATGGCGGGCACGCAGGCCAAGGGCGACGGCCGCCAGGCGCGCTGGGACCGGCACAACCAGGAGCGCCGGCAGCGCATCCTCGACGCCGCGATCGCCGTCGTCGAGGCGGGCGAGCCGGGTGCCGAGGTGCACGTGCAGGCGATCGCCACCGAGGCGGGCCTGAGCCGCACGGTGATCTACCGCCACTTCGACGACCGGGCCGACCTCGACCGCGCGGTGCAGACCGCAATCGTCGACGACCTCTCCGCCGAGCTGCTGCCGGCCGTCACCCTCGACGGCACCATCCCGCAGATCATCGAGCGGATCGTGTCGACCTACGTCTCCTGGGCGGTCGCCCACCCGGCGCTGCACCGGCTGGCCGAGTCCGACTCCGCCGGCACCGGGCCCTTCCAGCAAGGCATCGAGCGGATCGCCCACCAGGTCGTCGAGCTGATCACCACCGCGGTCGAGCTGCTCGGGGTCGAGGTCAGCCAGGACGAGCAGGACGCCATCGACCCGCTGGTCTTCGGGCTCGTCGGCGCGGTCTTCAGCGCCGTACGCCGCTGGCTGGCCCGCGCCGAGCGCCGCCCGTCGGCGCCGGTGATGGTGGGGCTCGTGACCGACTCGGTGTGGTTCATCCTCGACGGCCACGCCCGCGGGCTCGGCCTGTCGCTGCGCCGCGACCAGCTGGTCGAGGACCTGCTGGCCACCTCGGTCGCGCGGGGCGAGGCGTGACCGAGCCACACGTGCAGGACGGCGTCGGCGGACCCGACGGGCTCGACCGGCTCTGGACCCCGCACCGGATGGCCTACATCCGCGGGGAGAACAAGCCGGCCGACGGCTCGTCGGGGGAGTGCCCCTTCTGCCGGGTGCCGCGCCTCGAGGACGCCGACGGCCTGGTGGTGCGCCGCGGCGAGCTCGCCTTCGTGCTGCTCAACCTCTACCCCTACGCGCCCGGGCACCTGATGGTCTGCCCCTACCGCCACATCGCCGACTACACCGAGACCACCGACGAGGAGGCGGCCGAGATCGCCGACCTGACCCGCCAGGCGATGCGCACGGTGCGGACCACCTCGCGCGCCGAGGGCTTCAACGTCGGGATGAACCAGGGCCACATCGCCGGCGCCGGCATCGCCGCCCACCTGCACCAGCACGTGGTGCCGCGCTGGCCCGGCGACCAGAACTTCATGCCGATCATCGGGCGCACCAAGACCCTGCCCGAGCTGCTCTCCGACACCCGT
>Ga0208328_1000921_pt1 | contig 11576 bp, 10 predicted proteins | sample DeeseametaMP2633_FD_184170 | JGI IMG/M metagenome (GOLD analysis project Ga0208328, IMG submission 184170) | Marine microbial communities from the Deep Atlantic Ocean - MP2633 (SPAdes) | ecosystem: Environmental > Aquatic > Marine > Unclassified | place: Northeast of Antigua and Barbuda, North... | reverse complement strand
GATTGGGCCCCTCGCATTCAGAGACATTACCCTATCAAGGCGAAACTGCGTGGCGAAGATGCGGCTCTCACACTAAAAGCCCTGATCGGCTCCGATGGACGCGTTGAGAAATGCATCACCATCAAGAATAGCCGTGCAGAGAACTTCGACGAATCCGCGTGCGACACAGTCAAAGAATACGCCGAATTCGAACCGGCGCGTGACAAAAACGGAAGCCCGACGCGGTCCTTTTATACAATCAGTGTCGTTTACGAAACAAATTGAAGATCTGGGTTCTTACGCAACAAAGCCTGACAGGAAATGTAGTGTCAGCCCCACCAGCCCGCCCACCATCGTACCGTTTATGCGGATGAACTGGAGGTCGCGCCCCACGGCGCCCTCTACCCGATCGGTGATCGTCTGGGCGTCCCAGCGGCGAACGGTTTCCGATACGAGCCGCACGATCTGGTCGCCGTAGCGGGTGGCGACACCGACCGCGGTACGGCGGGCAAAGCGGTTGACCTGGCGTTGCAGCCGCGCATCATCGCGCAGGGCGGCGCCCAGTTCGCCCAGCGTCTCACCGAGATAACCGCCGCCCGGTCCATTGGAATTGCGGATCGACGTGATCAGATTGGCCCGCAGCCTTTCCCACACACCCTGCCACCATTCGCCGATGGCCGGATTGTCGAGCAGTTCGTTCTTCATACGCTCCACACGCTCCCGCATCTCCGGATCTTCGCGCAGGCCCCTGGCGAGCTCGTGCAGGCCTTCCTCCACCTTGCTGCGGAGAGGATGCTCGGGATCGACCAGAACCTCCGCCAGCAGCTTGTAGAGCCCGTCGAGCACCGAATTGGCGAGCCGCTCGTCGAGGCCGGTAAATCGCAGCACGGCGTTCGCGCGCTTGTGCACCATGTCGCGCACCATCGTTTCGTTGTCTTCGAGCACCAGCCCGGCCCAGCGGATGATCTTGTCGATCAGCGGCTTGTGGCGCCCGTCGGCGATCATCGCGTCGAGCATGCCGCCCAGTAACGGCGCCACTTCGAGCTTGCCGAGCTGGGTCTTTATCCCGCTGCGGACCTGTGTGCCGAGCCGTTCCGGATCGAGCGATTCGAGTACTTCGACGGCGAGTTCCCCCGCCCCCGAACGGATACGCGAATCCTTCATCGCCCCGGGATCTGCCAGGTAACTGCCGACGGCGTGGGCTAGGTTCATCGAGCCCATCCGCCGGCCGACGACGGCTGGCGTCAGGAAGTTTTCGCGCAGGAAGCTGGCCATCGTGTCAGCGATGCGATCCTTGTTCTCCGGAATGATCGCCGTATGCGGTATCGGCAGGCCGAGAGGGCGGCGAAACAGCGCGGTCACGGCGAACCAGTCGGCAAGCCCGCCGACCATGGCCGCTTCGGCAAAGGCGTGGAGATAGCCCCAGGCTGGATGCGCCTCGAGAAAGCGACCGGACCACAGGAACAGCGCGGCCATCAACACGATGAGCCCGGTTGCCGTGCGCCGCATGGTGCGCGCACGGTCTGCCGCTATGGGAGGGTCTCCGGAAGGCAGACCCGCTGGCGAGCGGCCCTTCACTCCGCGGGTTCGACCCCCGGCTCTTGCGAGCCGTTCCGCACGATCCCGCGCGTATCATCGCCTTCCTTGTAGGTCAGCATGCGGGTGCGCAGCCACGGGCCAACCCGCTTTTCGAAGCCGTCGGCAAGGCTGAACCCTGCCGGCACGATAAGCAGCGTAAGCATCGTCGACAGGATCAGTCCGCCAATCACCACGGTACCCATCGGCGCGCGCCATGCCCCGTCGCCGCCGCCGAACACGCCCGACAGGGCCGTCGGCACCATACCGGCCGTCATCGCGACCGTCGTCATGACGATCGGCTGTGCACGCTTGTGACCGGCATCGATGATGGCGTGCAGCTTGCGCGTGCCCTTGTCCATTTCCTCGATGGCGAAGTCGATCAGCAGGATCGAGTTCTTCGAGACGATACCCAGCAACAGCAGGATGCCGATGTAGACCGGCATCGATTGCGGCTGGCCGAACAGCCACACCAGCAGAATGCCGCCGAGGGGAGCCAGAGCGAGACTGGTCATGTTCACCAACGGGCTCATCAGGCGCTTGTAGAGCAGCACCAGGACGGCAAACACGAGCAGGACACCCGATGCGATGGCGATTGTCAGGCTGGTCATGAGCTCAGCCTGCCATTCGTCCTGACCGACGACGTCGCGATTCACCCCCTGCGGGAGATCCTGCAGGATCGGCAAGGCATCGATCTTCGCCTGCGCTTCGCCCGTCACCACGCCCTGCGCCAGATCGGCGCCGACAAGAACGCGGCGGTTCTGGTTGTAACGCTGGATCGTGGTCGGACCCGAACCGAAGGTAATGTCAGCAACGCGGGATAGCGGCACCGACCCGCCGCTGGCGGTCTGGACCGGCAGATTACGGATGGTGGTCAGGTCTTCTCGCGATTGCTCCGGCAGCTTGACCCGGATGGGAATCTGGCGATCGGAGAGCGAGAACTTGGCGGCATTCTGTTCGATCTCGCCCATGGTCGCGATGCGGATCGTCTGGCTCAGCGCGACGGTCGTTACACCGAGTTCCGCGGCAATGTTCTCGCGCGGGGTGATGATCAATTCGGGGCGGTTGATGTCCGCGCTGATGCGCGGCGCGACCAGCATGTCGATGCCCTTCATCTGTTCGACCAGCTTGGCAGCGGTTTCGTTGAGAAGTTCCGGATCCGACCCGGCAAGCATGACGGTCATATCGCGGCCAGACCCGAACCCACCCGATTGCGACGCGAACCGGACGCGCGCATCCGCGATCTGCGCAAAGGTCGGGGCTAGGGCACGCTCAAATTGAATGGAGGTACGCTCACGGTCGGGGCGCAGCGTGATGTAAATCGTCGCCTGCCCTTCGCGCACGCGTTCAAGCGCCCGGTCGACTTCCTGCTGCTGATAGAGGATCGCTGCGACTTGATCGGCTACCCGTTCGGTCGTCTCGAGAGTGGTCCCCGGGACCATCTCGATTTCGATCCGGCTATTGTCATCGTCGATATTCGGCTGGAACTGTGAAGGCACGATGCCGAACAGCAGGATGGTCAGCAGCAGCGCGAAATAGCCGACGCCCAGCATCCACACCCGGTGATCGAGGAAGCGGGCACGGAGATATTGCCACACCTGCGCCATGTGATCGCCGAAACGCCGGACAATGAAACCCAGGATTGCGAAGGCGGCCAGTGTGGCCAGCAGTCCGGCAGCGAGGGCCAGCGCCAGCTGGATCACGCCGACAAATTTTGAAAGGATCTCAGCAGGCAGGCTGGCATTGGGGCCAGCGATCATTGCCGAAATGCCAAACCCCTGCAAAAATCCCGAGACCGTCATCGTGACACCAGCGGAAACGGCCAGGGCGAGCAGCACGACCAGCAACAGGGACAGAACGTAGAGCCAGCGATGGCGCGGCCCTTCCAGCCCTTCGCGCGCAGCATACATCTTGCCCCGATCGAGCGACCACCGCAGCACGTTCATATAGCGGTCCATCAAGGGACCTTCACCGTGCGCGGCTTCGCCATGCGCCTTGAGGAAATAGGCCGCGAGCATCGGCGTGATCATACGTGCGACCGCCAGCGACATGAGCACGGCGACGACGACGGTGAAGCCGAAATTCTTGAAGAACTGGCCCGAAATACCGGGCATGGCGCCCACCGGGAAGAAGACCGCAACGATGCAGAAGCTGGTGGCGACCACCGGCAGGCCGATTTCATCGGCAGCATCGATCGATGCCTGATAGGCCGTCTTGCCCATGCGCATGTGTCTGACGATGTTTTCGATCTCGACGATCGCATCGTCCACCAGCACCCCTGCCACCAGGGCCAGGGCGAGAAGGGACAATTGGTTCAGATTGAACCCGAGCAGGTCCATGAACCAGAATGTCGGGATAGCCGACAACGGAATGGCGACGGCGGAAATCGCCGTTGCACGCCAGTCACGCAGGAAGAAGAACACCACTACCACGGCGAGGATGGCGCCCTCGATCATGGCGGCCATGGCGCTTTCGTACTGTTCCTTGGTGTATTTTACCGTGTTGAACAGCGGGATGAACTTCACACCCGGATTTTCCGCTTCGATCTCCTTGATCTTCTCGAGTGCTTCTTCGTAGACGGTTACGTCCGAAGCGCCCTTGGCGCGGCTCATGGCGAAATTGACGACTTCCTTGTCCCCGACCTTGCTGATCGAAGTCCGTTCGGAATATCCGTCGCGCACCGTGGCCACATCGGCGAGCTTGACGGTGCGGCCGCCACCCAGCTGAATCTGGCGCTGGCTCAGCGCATAGGCGTCTTCGCTATTGCCGAGCACGCGAACCGACTGCTTGGTGCCGCCGACTTCGGTCGCGCCACCAGCGGCGTCGATATTGCTTTGCCGCAGCACTCCGTTGATCTGGCTCGCGGTAACACCCAACGCCTGCATCTTAGGCAGGTCGAGGATGACTTCTATCTCGCGATCCACTCCACCGAACCGGCTGACTTCCGCCATGCCTTCGATGCTCAGGAGTTGCTTGGCGACATTATCGTCGATGAACCAGCTCAAGCCTTCGATCGTCATGTCGTCCGCTTCGACGGCATAGATCGCCAGGAAGCCGCCGGAGACTTCCTGTTTGGTTACGCGCGGTTCAATAATCCCGTCAGGCAGGGACCCGCGGATCTGGTCGACCGCGTTCTTAACCTCGGCAACGGCGTCGTTCGGGTCCGTACCGATCTCGAACTCGATAAAAGTATTGGAATTACCCTCGCTCGCCGTCGAATTGATCGAATTGACCCCGTTGATCGAGCGAACGGCGGATTCGACCAGTTGCGTAATCTGGTTTTCGATTTCGGTCGGTGCCGCGCCGGGTTGGGAAATCGATACGCTGACCGCCGGAAATTCGATGTCCGGATTGTTGACCACATCCATGCGGGCAAAGCTGATCAGTCCCGCAAGCAGGAGGGCGGTGAACGCGACCAGCGGAATGACAGGATTGCGGATCGACCAGGCAGAAATGTTCCGGAAGCTCATCTACTTGTCTCCGCTCACTCGGCCTCGGCCGCGCGCGTCTTCACGGTTTCGCCTTCGGTCAGGAACCCACCGGCACGCAGCACGACTTTTTCACTGCCCGTAAGACCGTCGGTAATCACGATGCCCTTCGAAGTAACCGTACCGGTCGTGACCGGACGACGCTCCGCTTTGTTTTCGGCATTGACGATCAGGACGTATGGCCCCTCGCGATCGGACAAGACGGCGCTTTCCGGCAGGATCGGGGCAACGACGGTGCCGCTGGAGATGGTCGCGGTAGCAAATCCACCCGGCCGAAGCCCGGGAGCGTAAGACAGCGCTATGCGCACAGTGCCTTGCCTGTCTTCAGGGCTAATCGTGGGCGAAAGCTGCCAGACCTGCCCGGTATAAAGCTGGTTGGTGCCGACAGGGCGGATCTGCGCCCTCGTTCCGACGGAGATGGAACTGAGAGCATCTTCGTTCAGACGAGCCAGCATTTCCATTTCGCCGCCGCGCGCGATGCGGAACAGGGGGGCAGCCCCTGCGCTGACCGTCTGGCCGGTTTCGACACTGCGCTCCAGGACATAGCCGGAATCGGGTGCGACGATATTGAGGCGGGCGTTGCGGGCGCGCAATTCGCCGAGCTGTGCCTGCGCCACGCGGACGCGGGCGACCGCAGCATCGCGTGTGGCCGTCAGACGATCGACATCTGCCTTCGAAACGAAGCCGCGATCGACCAGCTGGAGCGCACGGTCGAGATTGGCCTGCGCCAGATTTGCATCGGCCTGGGCCACCTGGATATTGGCCGCGGCGCTCTGGACCTGCTGAGATTGTACGGACTGGTCGATGCTCGCGAGCACCTGTCCCTTGCGGACCCAGTCGCCGGCTTCCACCGGAACGGACACGACGCGGCCGCCTTCACCGACAACGCCCACAGGCATTTCGCGGCGCGCAGACAAAGTACCCGTGGCTGTGATTTCGCCATCGACCGTCGTCCGGCCGGGGGTGATCACGGTCACGGTCGGCGCCTGTGCATTTTCGTCACCCGCCGGCGTCGTCGTGCCCGCGCCGCGCAGGACGAAGAACGCCACGATCGCCACGGCAAGAACGAGCAGAGCAGCAATGATGATGATCCGGCGCTTCTTGCGCGCGGACCCTTCGAATTCGGCGGACTCACGGTCGAGTTCGACCGCAATCGGCTCGCCCTTTTCAGCCATCACTCCAGATTCGTAGTTCATCTTTTCCCTGCCCCAGTAGCGCCACGGATATGCAGTGTATTATATGCCTATATCACTTAGCGCAAGATTTTCGCAATCCGGGCGATATACCCGGGTCATGATTAGGGCAATCTAGGGTTCGACCGATGGCATGCATGGCTTGACGAATGTCACCGTCAAACCACAACGTGGAGCAGACACGAAAAGGGCGGAGCGCCTGGTAGCGCCCCGCCCTTCGCGAAATAAGTTTATTGTTCGGCTTAGCGGACGCGTCCGCGCTGAACCATATTGGCGATGCCGAGAAGCACGATTGCGCCCAGCAGCGACATCAGGAGGCCCGGTACGCTGAATTCGGTCAGCGTCGCGCCGATGCCGATGAGCGAGCCGATGAAGCCGCCGATGAACGACCCGACGATGCCAACGATGATATTCCAGAAGATGCCCATCGAGGCATCACGGTTCATCACAAGGCTTGCGAGCCAGCCGATGATACCGCCGACGATGATTGCGATAATCCAACCCATTACAATTCCTCCTGTTTACCCCGTCAAACCCTTTGGCCCTTCAACGGACCGTCGTGTCATACGGTTCCCTGCGTTGGGTGCAGGAATGCAAGATGAGCGTGTGGGTGGGTGTTTGGTTCCCGCGGAGCGATCCCAGGGAACCGGCCGGGATCAATATTTCAGCTGACGCTCGTAGAGGTCGCGATAATGCTGGATGCGCGTTACCCGCAGGCCCTGCATGCCCGAACGGTCGACCGACCGCTGCCATGACGCGAATTCCTCCAGGCTGAGCGAATAGCGTTCGAGCACTTCATCGATGGTCAGCAGACCGCCGTTCACGGCAGCCACGACCTCCGCCTTGCGGCGCACGACCCAGCGCTTCGTCTTGGGTGAAGGCAAGTCGTCAACGGTCAGCGGCTCCCCGAGGGGGCCGATGACTTGTGCAGGGCGGATGTCCTGGTTTTCGATCATTTGTTCTCTCTATCGCCGTGCACCGCATCGCTTGCGGCATCCGCAGCACTTAACCCGGTGGGTTTGCCATGGCTTAAATCTTCATGGTTAAACGCCGGTTTACTTTCCTCGCCGACCTCGCGGCGAGCTTCGCCGAATGCGTTGAAGCCGCCGTCGACCTTGCCCAATTCGTCTCGCAAATCGCGAGTCGCGGCGAGTTTTGCGACCAGATCGGTCCAGCGGAACTGCCGCAAAACCGTAGTTTCACGCTGATCCTGGACCTGCGCCCTGTTGATGTGCCCCTCGAACATGCAGGATGGATAGCGCGCCATGGTAAACGATCCGTGAAACCATGATTGTGGGCCTTACGGGGTCCTACTGGTGGCAGGCGCGCAAGCCGTGTATGGGGCGGCAATGCACGCAACCGAAACCCTATCGCCGGACCAGGCCGCTGCACTGTTCGACCTGCCGCGGCCGGCTTCCGAATGCCGTATCGTCGTCGCCATGTCGGGCGGCGTGGACAGTTCCGTCGTGGCCGCGCTCGCGGCGCGCACCGGGGCCGAAGTCATCGGCATCACGCTGCAGCTTTACGATTATGGCGCGGCAACCGGGCGCAAGGGTGCGTGCTGCGCCGGGGACGACATTCGCGATGCGCGCGCGGTCGCCGAACGTCTCGGCATCGCGCATTACGTGCATGATCACGAAAGCGCCTTTCGCGAAGACGTGGTCGAAACATTCGCTGACGATTACCTCGCCGGGCGCACGCCGGTGCCCTGCATCAGGTGCAACATGGGGCCCAAATTCACCGATCTGCTCGACATGGCGCGCGAACTGGGGGCGGACTGTCTTGCGACGGGCCATTATGTCCGGCGCGTCATGGGCCCGGCCGGGGCCGAATTGCACCGCGCGGCCGATCCTGCGCGCGACCAGTCCTATTTCCTTTACGCCACGACCGACGACCAGCTCGACTTCCTGCGCTTCCCGCTGGGCGGCATGCCCAAGACCGATGTGCGCGATCTTGCCGAAGGGGCGGGCCTGCGCAACGCAGCCAAGCCCGACAGCCAGGACATCTGCTTCGTTCCCGACGGCGATTACGCCAAGATCGTCAAGAAGATGCGGCCCGAAGGCGCACGGCCGGGCGCGATTGTCCATGCCGCCACGGGCGAAACCCTGGGCGAACACAAGGGCGTCATCCATTACACGGTCGGCCAGCGCCGGGGTCTCGAAATCGGCGGCCAGCCCGAACCCCTTTATGTGGTCGGGATCGATGCCGCCGAAGCGCAGGTCAAGGTCGGCCCCAAGCGCATGCTGGCGGTGGCCGAAGCGCATATCATAGAGACCAATCGCATCGGCCCGCTTCCCGACGTGCCGCTGACGGCCAAGGTCCGCAGTCTCGCCAAGCCGGTGCCGATCGTGCTCGACGGTTCGCTGGGCGACGGCCAGCCCGTGGCGATACGCTTCGCCCAGCCCGAATTCGGCGTGGCCCCGGGCCAGGCGGCGGTGATCTATGCCGGTGACAGGGTCGTCGGTGGCGGCTGGATCGATTCGACCACGCAGGTCGCGGCCTAGTCCTGCCACTCCTGCAACAGGCAGCCATAGCCTTCGCGGTATGTGGCGGTGTCGGACGCGATGAGCGGGATGGACGCCGTAACGCTTTTCGCTTCGGCATCCTCGCTCAGCGAGATCAGTTCCATGCCGTCCAGCTTGTCCTTGGCGCAATCGTCCAGGCTGCGTCCGGCCACGAAGCGGCACGAACAGGCGACCCGCGCGGCATAGGCCGATCCGGTGGCGCCCGTCTTGCGCAGGCCATCGCCCCACGCCAGCCAGGCGGCGCCCAGCAGCGCGGCAACCAGCAGGATCAGCCACAGCCAGCGGCGCGGGTTGCGGGAGTGTGTTTTGGCCGTTGCCAAGCGGGATTCCTTCGTGCGAGTGACGCCGGGCTATGACCCTGCGTTTCGCCCCCCTTATCGCGCTTGCCCTCGCCACCTCAAGCCTCGTCTCCTGCGGCTCGCCGGGTCCGGTCGAAGAACCCCCGCTGAGCGAAGAGGCCCTGGCCGCGGTGAGCAAGGATCCCGGCGCCCCGACCAAGGCCCTCGCCCGCGCGGCGGACGAATTGTTCACGCTGGACGGGCTCGGCGAAACGCGCGCGCTGGTGGTCTACCATGGCGGCAAGCTGGCGCTGGAACGCTACGCCCCGGGCTATGACAAGGATACGCGCTTCGTCAGCTGGTCGATGGCCAAGACGGTCACTGCCGTGATGATCGGCATGCTGGTGGCAGACGGCCAGCTGCGGCTCGATGCCCCCGCCCCGGTCCCGCGCTGGCAGCGCACCGGCGATCCGCGTGCCGAGATTACCCTGCGCCATCTGCTCCAGATGCGCAGCGGCCTCGAACATACCGAAGCCGGCGATCCGCCGTGGGAAAGCGGCGAAGTGCGCATGCTGTTCCTCGACGGGCGCGACGACATGGCCGATTACGCCACCGCCCAGCCGCTGGAGGCGGAACCCGGCGAAAAATTCGAATATTCCTCCAACACCACCGTGATTCTCGCCGCGATCGCGGCCCGCGCCCTCACCGACAGCAAGGATCCCGACGTGCGCCGCAAGGCGGTGGCCGACTATCTCAAGGCGCGATTGTTCGAACCGCTCGGCATGACCAGCGCCGTGCCCGAATTCGACCGTGCGGGAACGCTGATCGGCGGCAGTCTGATCCATGCGACTGCGCGCGACTGGGCGAAATTCGGGGAATTGCTGCGCAACAAGGGATCCTATCGCGGCGAGCAGCTCGTCCCGCGCCAGTGGGTGGACGAAATGGTCGAACCCAGCCCGCGCAGCCCGCAATACGGGCTCCAGACCTGGCTCAACCGCCCCCTTCCCGAAGGCGAGGAACACCCGCTCTTTCCCGATCGTGCTCCCCACAGCGCCTTCTCGCTGATCGGTCACATGGGTCAGTATGTCTTCGTCTCGCCAGCACAGAAACTCACCGTCGTACGGCTCGGCCATTCCAACGCCGAAGAACGCAAGGCCATGCTCCAGCAGCTGGCCGACGTGATCGAACTCTATCCTGCAAGCTAGGGCAGGACGAAACTGCCTTCGACCACGGTGATGCAGGATCCGGACAGGATCGCCCGGTCCCCATCCCGGCGGCAAACGGCATGCCCGCCACGTTTCGATGCCTGGAACGCGGTGAAGCTGTTCCGCCCCAGCCGCTCGGTCCAGAAATAGGTCAGCGCGGCGTGGGCCGACCCGGTGAAGCTGTCTTCATCCACGCCGCCGCCCGGCACGAAGACCCGGCTCACCACATCGGTTTCCAGACCCGGCGCCGTGCAGATGAACTGGTCGTTCCCCAGCGCGGCCAGACCGCGCAGATCGGGGTCCAGCGCACGCACCTGTTCCTCGTTTTCGAACAGATAGATGCCGTACCGATCGGGGCTTAGCCAGACGTCCTGCGGCTGCGCCCGCAACAGGTCCACCGCCTGCGCCCAGGCGTCCGGCTCGGTCGGGATCAACGGCAGTGCCAGCTCATATCCGGCAGCCCCGCGGGTTACCGCGAGCAGCCCTGCCCGGCGCGTACGGAACGTCACTTTATCGCCGCCATCGCGCATCAGCAGCGCATGTCCGCTGGCAAGCGTCGCATGGCCGCACAGGCGCACTTCTTCCGTCGGGGTGAACCAGCGCAGTTCCCAGTCAGCCTCGCCGCTCGCATCGCGCACGACGAATGCGGTCTCGGCGAAATTGTTCTCTTCGGCGATGGCCAGCAGTGTCGCATCGTCCAGCCAGCGCTCCAGCGGCATCACCGCGGCCTGATTACCCGTAAAGGGGCGCTCGGCAAAGGCATCGACATGGAAATAGGGCAGCTTCAAACTCACGCATCTTTCTCCAGCTTGGCGAATTCGTCATCCTCGACCAGCGGATTGCCGGGGTCGTCAACATGGCCTTCCGGGTCGATATGGATGAGCAGTTCCATGCCCGGAAACTGTCCGCACAAATCCTCTTCGACCCGTTCGATGATCGCGTGCGCCTGCTCGATCGTCATTGCCGGCGGCAGGTCGACATGGAACTGGACGAAATCGCGGTTGCCGCTGGTCCGTGTACGCAGGTCGTGCAGGTTGGAAAGCTCGGGATGTCTGGCCGCCGCCTCGACGAAGGCGATCCGGCGCGATTCGGGCCATTCGCGGTCCATCAGCGCATCCACCGCCTCGCTCGCGCCGCGCCACGCCCCGAAGGCGAGCCAGGCGGCAATGGCGAGGCCGAACAGCGGATCGGCCAGGCCCAGGCCCGCATACTGATCCAGCATCAGGGCTGCGATCACCGACAGGTTCAGCAGCAGGTCGGACTTGTAATGCAGGTGATCGGTCTGGATCGCCAGGCTGCGCGTCCGGCTCATCACATAACGCTGCCAGCCGAG
>Ga0208328_1000920_pt1 | contig 11577 bp, 10 predicted proteins | sample DeeseametaMP2633_FD_184170 | JGI IMG/M metagenome (GOLD analysis project Ga0208328, IMG submission 184170) | Marine microbial communities from the Deep Atlantic Ocean - MP2633 (SPAdes) | ecosystem: Environmental > Aquatic > Marine > Unclassified | place: Northeast of Antigua and Barbuda, North... | reverse complement strand
CCGCCCTGCGGCGGGTGGCGCCCGGGGAGCTGGTCGACCAGATCGTGCAGGGCCTGCTCTCCGACGGCCGCACCGAGGAGGAGGCCGAGCGCACCGCCGCCCAGCGCGTCGGTGGCTTCACCGGCAGCGTCGAGGCCGACGCCAAGCGCCGGATCGCCGAGGAGAAGGGGCCCGACCACGTCGCCCAGGTCGCCACCCGGCCGACGCTGGACCGGCTCGACTTCCTCTCGATGCGCCGCGCCGACCTCGACGAGATGCGACGCCAGATCCACCCGCTGGCCCGCCGCCTGGCCACCCGGCTCACCCAGGAGCACCAGGGCCGCGGGCGCGGACCGCTGGACTTCCGGCGCACCGTGCGCGCCTCGATGGCCACCGGCGGCGTGCCGCTGACCACCCACCACCGCCCCAAGCGGCCGCACCGCAACGAGCTGGTCGTGCTGTGCGACGTCAGCGGCTCGGTCGCGCACTTCGCGCAGTTCACCCTGCTGCTGGTCTTCGCGCTGCGCGACCAGTTCCAGAAGGTCCGCGCCTTCACCTTCATCGACCACGTCCACGAGGTCACCCACCACTTCCGGCCCGGCGCCGACGTCGTCGACGTGATGACCGAGCTGGCCGCCAGCACCGCCCACGCCGCGCGCTTCGGACGCACCTCCTACGGCCGGGCCATCGAGGTCTTCGCCGACCGGTACGCCGACGCGATCGGCCCCAAGACCGCGCTGCTGGTGCTCGGCGACGCCCGCTCCAACCACTCCGACCTCGCCCTCGACACCCTGCGCGGGCTGGTCGAGGAGTGCCGCCACGCCTGGTGGCTCAACCCCGAGCACACCCGGCACTGGAACACCGGCGACTCCGCCGCCGCGCGCTACGCCGAGGTGGTGCCGATGGTGGAGTGCCGCAACCTCGACCAGCTCTCGCGGTTCGTGCACGAGATGCTCTGACGCGCTCCCCTCAGGCGAGGAAGCCGAGGTCGCGCAGCCGCTGCACCTCGGCCCGCAGCTGCGGCGAGGTCGCCGCGTCGACGGCCCGGCCGGCCGCCACGACCGCGTCGTGGTCGCGCTCCCCGTCGCCCTCGTAGACCACCGTGAACCGGTGCTCGGAGCTGGCGTTGACCAGCGAGCCGAGCACCGCCACCGGGTCCGAGCGGTCCTCGAGCGAGAGCACGTGGGTGCTCGACGGGATGCGCGGGGCCGAGGAGCTGGGGGCCGCCACGGTCACCACCTGCTCCACCACGAAGGCCTCCCGCGCGGGCCCTGCCGCGACCTGCGCCGCAGCCGCGCCGCCGCGACCCTGCCCGACGAGCAGCACCCGGGCGTCGGCGGTGCCGCGCACCGCGGCGGTGATCGCGTCGACCGCGACGGCGGCGTACGTCGCGTGGTCGCCGTTGACGAGGCGCAGCGAGGTGCCGGCCCGGCGGCCGGGGAGGTAGACGACGAAGCGGTCGTGCGGGAGCCGCTGCACCGCGACGGTCGCCTCGGTGGAGGCCAGCGTCGAGAGCAGGTCGGCGACCGACGTCGGAGCCGAGGCGGCGTCGTCCTCGTCCGGGCCGTCCGGGTCGGGCTGCTCGTCGGTCGGTCTGTCGGCGACCCGGTCACCGGCGACGTCGCGCACGGCCGCGGCCGCACGCACCTCCAGCGCGGGGACCCCGATGCTGCGCAGCCCCGCGTCGGCGAGGTCGTCGTCCTCGGTGAGGTCGGCCACGGTGAGCAGCGAGCGCAGCTGCAGGCCCTCGAGCAGTCCGCCGCCGCTGGAGGCGTGCGCCAGCAGGTCGGGGTTGTTCTCGGCCAGCTCGTTGAGGAAGCCGACCACCTCCGAGCGGTCGGCCGCGTCGGTCTCGATCAGCCCGGCCGACACGACGGCCCCGCCGAGGTCGACCTCGGGCGCGAGGTAGCCGACCGCGCGCGCCGCGATCGAGCCCATGGTGCGCAGGGCGGCGGCCTGCAGGTCGTCGATCCAGCGGTAGGTCGCGAGCGTGGAGCGCACCACCACCGCGTCGGCCTCGAGCTCGTCGGCGTGCGCGAGCAGGCCGTGCCGCCCGGCGGTGGTCGCCCGCACCTGCTCCTCCACCTCGCGCCAGGTGCGCGGCGCGAGCACGGCCGAGTCGGCGACGTCGGGCTCGGTGAGCACCAGCTCGGTGAGCATCGTGCGCTCGCGCAGGTCCTGCGCCGAGGTCTCGAAGAGCTCGGCGAGGCGCGTGAGGCGGTCGTAGCGGTCGCTCACCGGGTGGCCCCCGGCAGGTCGGCCAGCACCGGCGCGAGCGCCGCGGCGAGGTCGTCGTGGTCGACGCGGCGCACCTCGACGCGGTGCTGGCGGTCGAGCACGTGCGGTCGCAGCTCGCGCCACCCGTCGGCCAGCAGCAGCCACGCGGCCACTCCCGCCGTCACGACCTCCTCGCCGCTGCCCGGCTCGGGGATGCGGGCGGTCACCGCGCGCAGCCGCCCCTGCGTCTCGCGGGCCAGGGCGCCCAGCAGCTGGCCCACCACGCCCGTGGGCACCGGCCGGCCGCGGCCGTCGAGGACGCCACCGTCGTGGTGCGCCGCCAGCACCGGCACCAGGTCGGCGCGGTGCTCGGCGACCGCCTCGATGGCAGCGTCGAGCAGCTCGTGCGGCAGGTCCACGACCGGGGGCACCACCGAGCTCTGCGGGCGGTGCTCCTCGGGCAGCACCGCGACCCGGGCCAGCTCCTGCGGCCACAGCGCGACCGGGAACCACGCCAGCTCGAAGACCACGCCGTCGGCGGTCGCCAGCGTGGCGACCGCCCGGCCGTCGTGGCGGTGCCAGGCGGCGACGTGGCGGCGCCCGACCCGCACGTCGAGGTCGAGCGCCAGGCTCGGGGTCGCCAGCAGACCCACGGCGCCGAGCAGGGCCGCGTCGACGCCGCGGTCGGTCAGCAGGCCGCGCCGCTCCAGGGAGACCCGCGGGTCGGGCAGCCGGTCGAGCAGGGCCCGCACCGCGTCGTCGTGCCCCGCGCCCGGACGAGCACCCAGCCGGTCCGCGAGCGCGTCGCGACCCGCGGTCGGTGGCGGGACGAAGGGCAGCGGGGCGCCGCCCGCGGCCTCGCCCACGAGCTCGAGCTCGCGGCGGGTCAGCCCGACCCGACGGGGCAGGGCGTCGAGGGGGCCGCGCGGGGCACGCCTGGGTGCGGTGAGGTCGATGGTCGGCACGGGTCAGCGCTCCGGGTCGGCCGGCAGCTCGAGGTCGAGCCACGCGCGGTGGCCCCGCGGGGGCAGGTCGAGGGCGAGCAGCGCCTCGTCGGCCGGGTCGGCACGCCGCTCCACCCCGGGGGCGTCGTCGGCCGCCGCGGCCCGGACGCCGGCGACCCGCTGCGCGGCCTCGTCGACCCGTCGGCGTACCTGCAGCTCGCGGGTCGCGATCGCCTCGGTCACCCGCTCGACCTCGGCGGCGTGGGCGGCCAGCGCCTCCGCGGCGTCGGCGTGACCGTCGGCGGCGGCGCGCAGCGAGGCGGCGCGGTCCTGGATGCGGCGCTGCAGCGCGTCACCCGCACGCCCCGACCACCCGGTGGACTCCGCCTGGCCGACGAGACGGTCGGCCAGGGCGCGTACGTCGACACCCTGCTCGCGCAGCTGGTCGGCGCGTCGCCGGATGACCCCCGAGTCGCCGTGCACGGCCCGTCCCTCTCCCTCGCTGCGACGTGACACCGCTTGGCACGTCCGGGCGACACGATCCCACGTGACACGGCGGCGGTCACGCGCCCTCCACAGGTGCGGGCACCGCGGAAGCCTGACGCCGACCCGTGACGGACGGCACACTGTGCTCGTTGGTCAGGTCGATGCCCAGGCCGCAGGTCAGCTCTCCCGGAAGGTCCTCCATGTCGCTCGTCCCCTCCCGCACCCGTGCCGCGCTCGCGGCCGCGCTCACCGGAGTGCTGGCCGCCGGTCTCACCGCGACCTCCGTGTCCGGCGCCGTGTCGGCCTCGGCGGCCCCCGCGACGGCACCCTCGGTGTCGGCCTCGGCGCCGGCGCAGACCGCGCAGACCGCCCCGTCGGCGCGCAGCGTCGCCCCCGGGAGCGTCGGCAAGCACCTGCGTCGCGTGGTCTTCGTGGGCAACAACTGGGAGGGCACCGCCGACCTGCTCGCGCCCGGGTCGTTCGAGAAGATCGGCCAGCTCGACGTGATCCCCGACTACGACGAGCGGATGGCCGAGATCGCGCTCAACCCCTACCGACTGGCGTACTTCCTCGCGATCCGCGCCGCGATCGGTGAGGGCAACGACCAGTTCGTCGACGACATGTACGCCAGCCGCAACGGCCGGCTGCTCGTCGTCTCGCGGCCGTCGTTCGCCGACGTCGTCGCGATCAGCCTGCGCACCGGCGAGATCCGGTGGCGCTTCCCCGTCGAGGGCGTGCGCTCGGACCACATGGCCCTCTCGCCCGACGGGCGCACCGTGGTCGTCTCCGCCTCCACCGGCAACGTCGTGCACGCGCTCGACGTGCGCACCGGTGAGGAGGTCGGGCAGTTCCCCTCGGGCGGCTCGCCGCACGAGAGCGTCTACCTCGACGGCGGCGACACGATCCTGCACGCCAGCATCGGCACCGTCTACACGCCGCTCGACGACCCCATCGCCGACCCGATCAAGGGCGAGCGCATCCTCCAGCTCGTCGACGCCGACACTCTCGAGGTGACGCGTCGCTACGACCTGCGCGCGGCGCTCGACGAGGCCGGCCTGGAGGACGTCTCCACCGCGGTGCGACCGCTCACGCACACCCCCGACGACCAGACCTTCCTCTTCCAGCTGTCCTTCTTCCACGGCTTCGTGCAGATGGACCGCGCGACGGGGAAGATCGAGCGGGTCCGGCGCCTGCCCAACCTGATCAAGGACACCCCGCGCGAGCTCTACCTGCTCGACTCCGCCCACCACGGCATCGCGATGGCGCCGAACGGCAAGAAGATCTGCGTCGCCGGCACCATGTCCGACTACGCCACCGTGGTGAACGCCCGGACCTTCAAGCGCAGCAAGCTCCTCATGGGCGGCCTCAAGCCCTACTGGGTCACCCCCAGCGCCAACGGCAAGCACTGCTACATCTCGTGGTCCGGCTCCGACACCGTCTCCAAGATCTCCTACAAGAAGGCGAAGATCGTGAAGACGACCGAGGTCGGCGACCACCCGCAGCGGGTGCGCAACGGCGTCATCCGCAAGGAGTTCGTGGGCTGAGGACTCGCCACCTCGGGCGTGCACAACTGCCACGTCGGCGGTCATCGGGTCACCTGGTAGATCGTCGTCGACACGGTGACCCCGGCGTCGGGGCCGGGCAGGAACCCGGCGTCGGCGAGGGCGGCCACGTGGGCCTCGACGGCGGGGTCGGTGCTGGCGTCGACGGCGGCGGCGCCGGCGGAGTACGCCGCGAACGAGTGGTGGCCGTGCACGGCGCCGGCAGGGTCGTCGACCCCGCCCTCGCCGGCGTCGACGGTCACGGTGACCTGCTCGAGCGACCCGGGGTTGGGCGCCCCGTCGAGGGTGGGTACGACGTCACCGTGGTTCTCCAGCGACAGGACCACCGAGCCGTCGGGGTACTCCTCGACCGTGGCCGTGGGGGAGCCGAGCGTCACGGCGCGGGTGACGGCGTACCCGTGCAGGCCGGCGGTCGCGACCAGCTGTCCGGCGAGCATCCCGCCCTGGGAGTGCCCGACCGCGAGCACCGGCTCGTCGGGTCGCACCCCGGCCTGAGCGAGGGCGGCGAGCGCGCCCTCGGCGTAGCCGTTGGTGTCGCCCGCCAGCAGCCGCAGGTTGGTGCCGAGGTCGCGCACGTCGTCGTCCTGGGTCCACGGCAGCGTGGTGAGGTCGTCGGTGCCGGGCAGGTGCAGCAGGTGGCGGACCTCTCCGTCGGGCCCGGTGAGCGTCTGCACGGCGAAGGTGCCCTGGTCGTCGACGTCGTCGGGACCTGACAGTGCGCTCAGCTCGCCGAGGTGGCCGACCAGGTCGCCGACCGAGCCCGGCGCGCGCCGGCCTGCGGGGGTGCTCAGGTCGGGTCGCGCCCGGGTGGTGGTGCCGGTCCCGGAGTAGAGCCCGCCGAGCAGGCCGGCCGCCCCCGACAGCAGTCGCGCCAGCGCTCGTGTGCGTGCGGCAGCGGCCTCGTCGGCCTCCCGCAGCAGCGCGGCGCTGGCCCGCACCGACCCCGCGTCGACCTCCCACCGCAGCGACTGGAGGGCCAGGCCGTCGGGTCCGCCGGTCACGGCCAGCACGGCAGCCTCGGCCCGGGCGAAGGACGCCGGGGCCAGCGGGGCAGAGGCCACCAGCGCCGGGTCGAGGAGCACCGCCGCATCGGCTGCCGCCACCGCGCGCAGCCGCTCCGCGGCCGCGTCGTACGACGTCGCGAGGGCGTGCAGCCCGGACCACGTGGCCTCGACGCCGGTGACACCGCCGGCGACCGCGAGCACCGGCGCCGGGTGGGGACGCCCGGTGCTCATGCGGCCCACCTGTCGGCCAGCCCGGTGAGTCCACGGACCCTGTCGAGCCACGGGTCGATCCGGTCGCTCAGTGCGTCGAGCCGGTCGGCAACCTCGGCGGCGTGGGCACGCAGCGCGGCCGCGGCGTCGTCGTGGGCGTCGGCGCAGCGACGCAGGTCGGCGGCCCGCCGGCGGGCCTGCTCGCGGGCGGCCTCGGCGGCGCGACCCTGCCACGGGGCGGCCTCGGCGGCGGCGACGAGTCCGCGCGTCTCGTCGCGCACGAGGTCGCCGTGCCGGGCGAGGAGCGCGGCGAGCGCGAGGATGCGATCGGGGTCCATGCGCGCACCCTGCGCCTGCCGCACGCGGTGCGGAAGAGGGGTGCCGAGCGCCTGTGGAGGAGCCCGAGCGCGAGCGGTGGTGAACAGCGATCATGCGGGCGGTGCGGGAGGCTGGGCAGCCGACCGTGTCACAAGTAACCTTGTCAGTGTGGTGGAGGGTGAGTCGTGCACGAACGGCCGCCGGAGGAGTGCGCCGAGCCGGCCGACGAGACGACTGTCGAGGAGCCGGTCGTCGTCGAGTCTGCGCACCGTCACGGGGTTGCCGAGGCCGACATGCTGCACGCGCTGCGGTTCGCGATCGCACACGTCCGCCAGGACGACGAGATGGTCATGTTCGTCGGTCCCGATCGGGCCGGGAACCCGGTCGAGGTCGGCGTCGTGACGTGGCACGGCATCCTCGCGATCGTCCATGCCATGAGACCCGCCCGAGAGAAGTACCTGAAGAGGTGACGCTGCAGATGACCAGACGATCCCTGGCCGACCTGATCGCCCACGCCGACGAGCTGGCCGACGCCTTCGAGAACCACGAGCCCGCGCCGGCGGACTTCGACGGACCGCTGCCGCCCCTGATGGCGGTGAAGGTCGCTGCGTTCCGCCGCGCGGCCGCGGAGAAGGAGCTCGCCGAAGCCGTCGCTGCGGCCCGCGAGGCGCACCTGTCCTGGCGCGAGGTAGGCGACGCGCTGGGCACCAGCGGCGAAGCCGCCAGGCAGCGCTACGCAGCCTCCTGAGCGGTCCGGGGAGCAGGCCTACCGGGACCGGAACGTGAACAGCGACCAGGCGGGCAGCTCGTAGCTGCCGAGCACCTCGCCGTCGGCGGTGACCAGCCGCAGCAGCCGGTCGCGGTCGGTGTCGTTGTAGCCGACGACGCCGACCCGGTCGCGCTTGGTGAAGGCGGCGACCGGCAGGTCGGCGCCTGAGCGGCTGCCGAGCACGCGCGAGCCCGGGGGAGCGGCGCGGGCGAGGTGGGCCAGCACGTAGTACTCGGGCTCGGCCCACCAGGTGCCGGCCTGGTGGGTGAGCAGGCCGCGACAGTTGCCGCAGCCGCCGAAGGCGCCGGCCCAGCCGGGGGAGAGCACCAGGTTCCACATGAGGAGCCCGTGCGAGCCGGCGTCGACGGCCTCGGAGAGCAGCACGCGGGTGTCCCAGGCGAAGGTGCTGATCGCGTTGTCGTCGGTGCCTGTGCACTCGCTGACCACCCACGGCACCGGGAGCCCACGCGCCTGGGCGGGAGTGCCCTCGTAGCAGTGGAAGGCCACCGCGTCGAGGTCGTCGAAGCCGGCCGCGAGGCCGAAGCGGGCGCGGTCCTCCCAGTTGTGGTCCAGGCCCCACACCTCGACGCCGAGGCGCTGCAGGCGCGGCCCGGCCAGCCGTGCGAGCCGGGCCAGTTGGGCGTCGGAGACCTCCATGGTCGGGTAGTCCGCGGCGTGGCCGGGCTCGTTGGCCAGCGTCATCGCCCGCAGCGGGACCCCCCGGCGCAGCAGCAGGCGCGCCTGGGAGACCAGCATGTCGGCGTACTCCGCCACCTTGTCCTCGCGCAGCGTCCCGCCGAACCAGTGCGCCGGCTCCTTCATCGCCGGCGGCGCGGTCCACGGGGAGGCGACGACCTTGAGGTCGGGCTGGCGGGCGAGCACCTCGCGCCGCAGCACCCGGACAGCCGCCTTGGCGCGACGGGTGGGGCGTGCACGCTCGCCGTCCCAGCGCCAGGTCCACGGGCGCACCGACATGTCGGTGGCGCTGAGCGGCAGCCGCACCCAGCGCAGCCGCGCTCCGCGCGTGTCCTGGGGGTCGAAGAGCAGGTCGGTGAGCGCGTCCTGGCGGCGCAGGTGCCCCACCGAGCCGTCGGTCAGCGCGGCTCCGGCGCCCCACCAGCGCTGCCGCACGTCGTCGGTGTCGACGACGACCTCGACGGTGTCGAGCAGGCCGGCGTCGTCCTCGACCGACCCCGACGCGGGGGCGCGGCGCGAGAGCCGTACGTCGCCGTCGACCGCCGAGGTGACCAGCAGGCGGGGCCGCGACCGGCGCTCGGCAGGGTCGGTCGGGTCGGTCGGGTCGGCCGCCGAGGAGACGACGTCCTCGCGGGCGCGGTCGGACACGTTGCCGGTGCCGCAGGCTGTGAGTGCGACCGCGCTCGCGAGCAGCCCGGCCAGCAGCCCGGCGGGCGCGGCCATCGGCCGGACCGGTCGGATCATCCGCCGGGTCCGACGGGGGGTGCGTCCAGGGGAACGGCGCACGCGGCTCCTCGGGGAAGGGGAAGGGGCAAGGGGTCCGTGCCCAGTCTGACCCGCGCCCATGCGGGAGGCGAGCCGGGTCGTCTGGCTGGTCGGGTGATCGGCTCGATCGGTCCAGACCACCCCGGAGCAGTGCGTGACCCCGACGTCACTGGTGCGTTTGCGTGGATGGACAACCGGTGTCGCCGCAGGGAGGCGGGGGCGCCGGACTCACCGACACCCCCCCACACCCGGTCGCCCCTGCGGCCGGCCGTCGAGAGGTTCACAGGGATGGAGCACCCTGGCACCCCGTCTGCGACCCCCCACGCAGCCGCGCCTGACTACTCACCGACCGACCCCGCCAGCACCGGCCGCCTGCGGCACTGGCTCGGTGGTACCCGGCTGAGCCGCTGGTACGCCGGCCGCTCGCGCCGCGGCCAGCTCGTCGTCGAGCTGCTGCTGGCCTCCGCGCTGCCGCCGCTGCTCGGCTTCGTCGTCTACTACCTCGTGGCGCTGACCCCGGCCCGCGGGGCGCTCGGCGTGCTGTTCTGGGTCTACTTCCTGGCGCTGGCCGCGACCGCGGTGCTCATCGTCATGGAGTGCGCGCGGGCCTTCCGCTTCCCCGAGCCGCCGGTGCGCACGCCGGTGCCCCGCGAGCAGCTGCCGCGCGTGGCCGCGGTCATCGCGGCGTACCTCCCCAACGAGCAGGACACGATCCTCGACAGCATCGCCGCGCACCTGGCCGTCGACTACCCGGCCGACCGGCACGTGGTCGTGGTGGCCTACAACGCCCCCGAGCCGCTGCCGATCGAGGCCGAGCTGGTCGACCTCGCCGCCCGCGAGCCGCGCTTGATGACGATGCGCGTGCAGGGCTCGACCTCGAAGGTCGAGAACGTCACCGCCGCGCTGCACCAGATCGGCAGCGAGGTTGAGGTGATCGGGATCTTCGACGCCGACCACCACCCGCACCCCAAGGCGCCGCGCCGCGTCGCCCAGTGGCTCTCCGACGCCGCCGGCGACAAGCGCTTCGACATGGTCCAGGGCCAGTGCGCGATCCGCAACGACGACGAGGGCTTCGTGGCGCGCACCGTGACCGCCGAGTTCGCGACGTTGTACGGCGTGGCCCACCCGGGCCGCACGGTCGTCAACGACTTCGGCATCTTCGGCGGCAGCAACGGCTGGTGGCGTGCCCCGGTGCTGCTCGAGCTCGGCCTCGACGAGGCGATGCTCACCGAGGACATCGACGTCAGCGCCCGCGCCCTCGCCCAGGGCTACCGCCTCGGCACCGACCCACGCGTCATCTCCTGGGAGCTCGCCCCGACCACCTGGTCGGCCTGGTGGCGCCAGCGGATGCGCTGGGCGCAGGGCTGGCACGAGGTCAGCGTGCGTCACTTCTGGCCCCTGATGCGCAACAGCAGGCTCAGCGGCATCCAGCGCCGCGGCGTGCTCTTCCTCTTCGGCTGGCGGCTGGTGCACCCGTTCGTGGCCACCCAGCTGCTGCCGCTGGTGGTCGCGATGGCGGTCGCCGGGCGTCAGCGCGTCGTGTGGGACCTGCTGTTCTTCCTGGTCGCCGCGGTGTGCGTGAACGGTGTCTCGCTCGTCCAGGCCCTCGCGGCCAACCGGCTGGCCGTGCCGGGCGTGGCGAGCAGGCCCGGTCTCTACGCCCGCTTCGTGCTGCTCTCGCTCCTCTTCTACTCCGAGCTGCGTCTCTCGGTCACCCGCGGCGCCGTGGTCCGGCACCTGCTCGGCGCACGCTCGTGGGACGTCACGACCCGCACCCGCTCCGCCGGCACCCCGGTCGTCGACGCCCCGGCCGAGGAGCGTGCCCTCGAGGTCGTCCGGGCGGCGTCGTGAACCGCCCCGCCTTCCTCACCCTGCGCAACTCCCACGGCTTCCGCCGCGGGCCGCACCGCCCCGGCCAGAACGCCGCCTTCCGCGTGCGCGGCGTCGAGGGCTGGCGCGGCGTCGCGGCGCTCGGCATCGTCGTGGTGCACGCCTGGCAGCTGATGGACACCGACGGCGACGGGCAGGGTCCGGGCTCGCCCGGGGTCGTGCTCGGCATGAACAGCTTCGACCTGCTCGTCGACCTGTTCTTCGTGCTCTCGGGCCTCCTGCTCTTCCTGCCCTTCGCCGCGGCCGCGGTGGGTGGCAGCGGCCGTGCCGTCGACGGTGACGACTTCCTGTGGCGGCGCGTGCTGCGGTTCCTGCCGACGTACTGGCTGCTGGTGCTGATCTGCTGGAGCTTCAAGAACTACGGGGTCACCACCGCCGACTGGCTGGACCTCGTCGAGCACCTGCTGCTCGTGCAGGCCTTCGACTCCGATCGGATCTTCGCCACCATCGGCCCGGCGTGGACGCTCTCGGTGGACTGGATGTTCTACGTGTCCCTCGCGATCTTCGCCCCGGCCTGGACCCGGTGGGTGCGTCAGGTCGAGGGCGACGGCCGCCGCGCCGCCCGCCTGCTGGGCCCGGTGGCGGCGGTGACCCTGGCCTCGGTGCTCTACAAGCTCAACGTCGACTTCGTGTGGCAGATCGAGGCCGACCGGTGGGCCTGGCGCTTCGGCCCCGCCGCCAAGGCCGACGACTTCGCCATCGGCATGGCCGCGGCCGTGCTGGTGGTGTGGATGGGC
>Ga0208328_1000915_pt1 | contig 11600 bp, 14 predicted proteins | sample DeeseametaMP2633_FD_184170 | JGI IMG/M metagenome (GOLD analysis project Ga0208328, IMG submission 184170) | Marine microbial communities from the Deep Atlantic Ocean - MP2633 (SPAdes) | ecosystem: Environmental > Aquatic > Marine > Unclassified | place: Northeast of Antigua and Barbuda, North... | reverse complement strand
GGGGCTACGCTTCATCTCGACCGCGGGCCGGCCGGCCCGGGAACGAGAGGGTGAGCAGTGGCGCGGATCCTGGTAGCCGACGACGACGTCGACATCCGTGAGCTGGTCGAGTTCAAGCTCTCGACGATGGGTCACGAGATCACCGCGGTCGGCGACGGTGCGGCCGCCGTCGAGGCGTGCCAGGCCAACCGACCCGACCTCGCGGTCCTCGACGTGATGATGCCCGGCGTCTCGGGCCTCGACGCGATCCGCGCGATCCGCGCCGACCCGGCCCTGGCGGACCTGCCCGTCATCCTGCTGACGGCGCGTGCCCAGGAGTCCGACGTCGAGACCGGGTTCGACTCCGGGGCCGACGACTACATCACCAAGCCCTTCAGCCCCCGGGAGCTGGCCTCCCGGGTGGAGGCGCTGCTCTCCCGCTCGGGCTGACCCGGAGCGACGTGGTGGAGTCGGGGGTGGGAGGCCGTACGGTCGCGCGGACGGTCACGCCTGCGCTCCACCGCCTGAGCGTGCTGGTCGTGCTGATGGCAGTCGTCGCGATCGTCGGTGTGCTGCTCTCGACGCGGGCCGTCAACAGCCTCACCGAGGACCTGCAGCCGGCCGCCGCCGCCAACCAGGACGTCCTCCTCGACCTCACCGCGCTGGACGGAGCGGTCGCGAACTGGGCCCGCAGCGCGGACCCCGCGGCCATCGACGAGTACGACCAGCTGCTGGCCCGGTTGCCCGGGGACCAGCGCGAGGTGCGTGCGTTCGCCGAGGGCGACTCCGCGCTCACGCTGCTGGTGACCCAGCAGGAGAACGCCATCGACGCCTGGGTGGAGCAGTACGCCCAGCCGCGGGTCGAGGCGCCCGGTGGGCCCGACACCTACCAGCCGCGGCGCTACCGCAACGGCCAGCGGCTCCTCGCCGACGTCCTGCAGGCCCACCAGGCCACCTCGGCCGCGTTCGGGGACCGCGTCCGCCAGGCCAGTGCCGATGCCGCCTGGCGGTTGCGCGGCACCATCGCCGCGGTCGCGCTGCTGGCCCTGATCTCCTGGCTCGTCGTCTCCCGGTCCCGGGCCAGGATGCTCAGCCAGGTCTCCGAGCCCCTGGTCGAGCTCGAGCGCGTGGTGCACCTCATGGTCAAGGACCCGACCCTGCGGGCCCGCCCCGACGGACCCAAGGAGCTGCGCTCGGTCATCGAGGCGCTCAACACCCTGGCCGACGCCCAGGCCCGCTCCCTGGCGGTGGAGGCCAAGATCCAGGCCTCGTTGCGCACGTTGGACACCGCCAAGGACGACTTCGTGTCCAACGTGTCCCACGAGCTGCGCACCCCGCTGACGACCATCAGCGGCTACCTGGAGGTCGTGGCCGAGGAGTTCGACGGGGTGATGTCGCCCCGTCACGAGCGGATCCTGGAGGCGAGCCGCCGCAACGTCGCACGTCTCAAGGCACTCATCGACGACCTGCTCACGCTCTCGAAGGCCGAGACCCGGCACACCGACCTCGAGGCCGCGGACCTGGCGTCCCTGGTCCGGGACGCGGTCACCGACGTGCGGATCACCGCGGCCGGCCGCGGCATCAGCGTCGGGTTCTCCATGCCCGAGGACCCGGTGCCCGTGCTCGCCGACCGGGCGATGCTGGGCCGCGCCATGCTCAACGTGCTCTCCAACGCCGTGAAGTTCAGCCTCGACGGTGGTCGGGTCGAGGTCGAGCTGGTGGTGGCGGCGCGGCACGTCGTCGTCCGGGTCCGCGACCACGGCATCGGCATCCCCGCCGGCGAGCTGGAGCGCCTGGGCACGCGCTTCTTCCGCGCCTCGAACGCCGTGACCAACGAGATCGCCGGCACCGGCCTGGGCATCCGCATCGTGCAGACGATCGTGGACAAGCACGCCGGCGAGATGCGCATCGACTCCGAGGAGGGGCGCGGCACCACGGTGTCGGTCCGGCTCCCGCTGCTGGGCGACCCCGCGGCGCTGGACCCCAGTGCCCGCCCCGCCTGGCAGCCCGAGACGCCGGCGGAGGAGTCCGCTGACGAGCCGACCGACCAGACGGCCGAGGAGACCACGGGCCAGCAAGCGGCGGACGCGACGGGGGAGCGGGCCCGGAATTAGCGGTCGGGTGCCGGTGTTGGGCATGATGTCCTGGCTCGGCCCCGGTTCACGCTGCCGCCTCCGACGGCGACCCGGGTCCATCGACGAGAGGAACACCCATGAAGAAGGACATCCACCCGGAGTACGTCGAGACCCAGGTGACCTGCACCTGCGGCAGCACGTTCACCACCCGCAGCACCGCGACCTCCGGCACCATCCGCGCCGACGTCTGCTCGCAGTGCCACCCGTTCTACACCGGCAAGCAGAAGATCCTCGACACCGGCGGCCGCGTCGCCCGCTTCGAGGCCCGCTACGCCAAGGCTGCCCAGAAGTAGCCCCGTCCGAGCGCCGGTCCACTCCCGCAGGAGTGGGCCGGCGCTCGTGCTGTCTGCACCTGCTGCGGACCATCCGTCAGCTCGCCCGCCGCACCACCACCGAGGAGCCCGCCCGTGTTCGAGGCCGTCGAGGGGATGCTCGCCGAGCACGGTGACCTCGAGCAGCAGCTCGCCCGTCCCGAGACCCACGCCGACGCCCGGCTCGCCAAGCGGCTCAACCAGCGCTACGCCGCGCTGTCGGCGATCGTCGACACCTGGCGGGACTGGCAGGGCCTCGGGGAGGACCTCGAGGCCGCTCGCGAGCTCGCCGGGGAGGACCCCTCCTTCGCCGAGGAGGCCGAGGAACTGGCCGCGCGGCGCGTCACCACCGAGGAGCGGCTGCGCCGGCTCCTGGTGCCCCGCGACCCGGCCGACGACAAGGACGCCCTCCTGGAGGTCAAGTCCGGCGAGGGCGGCGAGGAGTCGGCGCTGTTCGCCGGCGACCTGCTGCGGATGTACACCCGCTTCGCCGAGCAGCGCGGGTGGAGCATCGAGGTGCTCGAGGCCACCGAGTCCGACCTGGGCGGCTACAAGTCGGTCACGGTCGCGGTGAAGGCGAAGGGCACACCGGCGCCGGGCGAGGCGCCGTACGCGCTGCTGAAGTTCGAGGGCGGGGTGCACCGCGTCCAGCGCGTCCCCGTCACCGAGTCGCAGGGCCGGGTGCACACCAGCGCCGCGGGCGTCCTGGTGCTGCCCGAGGCCGAGCAGGTCGACGTCAGCATCGACGAGAACGACCTGCGCATCGACGTGTTCCGCTCCAGCGGGCCGGGTGGGCAGAGCGTCAACACCACCGACTCAGCGGTCCGCATCACCCACGTGCCCTCGGGCATCGTGGTCTCCTGCCAGAACGAGAAGTCCCAGCTGCAGAACAAGGAGCAGGCGCTGCGCATCCTGCGCGCGCGGCTGCTTGCCGCGGCCCAGGAGGAGGCCGACGCCGCCGCCGGCGAGGCCCGCCGCAGCCAGGTGCGCACGGTGGATCGCTCCGAGCGGATCCGCACCTACAACTACCCCGAGAACCGCATCTCCGACCACCGGACGGGCTACAAGTCCTACAACCTCGACCAGGTCCTCGACGGCGCCCTCGAGCCGGTGCTCGCCTCGTGCGTGGACGCCGACATGGCGGCGCGGCTCGCGGCCCTCGAGGACTGAGGTGTCCGCCCGCCGGGCGCTGGTCTCGCAGGCCACGCGGACCCTCGCCGACGCCGGTGTCGCCAGCCCGGAGGCCGACGCCACCACGCTGCTCGCCCACGTCCTCGGCACGACGCGCGCCGGTCTGGTGCTCGTCGCCGAGGTCGACGAGGAGCGCGCCACGACGTACGCCGCCCTCGTGGCCCGGCGAGCGGCCCGCGAGCCGCTGCAGCACCTCACCGGTACCGCCGCCTTCCGGCACGTCGAGCTGGCCGTGGGGCCCGGTGTCTTCGTCCCGCGCCCGGAGACCGAGCTGCTGGCCGGGTGGGCAGTGGAGCAGGCCGCGGCCCTCTCCTTGCCCGTCGTCGTCGACCTGTGCACGGGGTCGGGCGCCATCGCCGCCGCGGTGAAGCACGAGGTGCCGGGGGCCGCGGTGCACGCGGTGGAGCTCAGCCCCGAGGCGCACGCCTACGCCGAGCGCAACCTGGCCGGTCGGGACGTCGACCTGCGCCTCGGCGACGCCTTCGAGTCCTTTGACGACCTCCTCGGGTCGGTCGACGTGGTGGTCTGCAACCCGCCGTACATCCCTCTGGAGGCCTGGGAGTCGGTGGCGGTCGAGGCACGCGACCACGACCCGCACCTGGCGCTGTTCTCCGGGGACGACGGTCTGGACGCCATCAGGGTGCTCGCCCGTCGGGCCGCCGACCTCCTGCGCCCCGGTGGGGTCCTCGGCGTCGAGCACGCCGACGTCCAGGGCGAGAGCGTCCCGGCCGTGCTGAGCGCCACCGGCCGATGGGTCGACGTGCGCGACCACCGCGACCTGGCCGGGCGTGCGCGGTTCGCGACGGCGCGACTGGCACGATGACCCCCATGGAGCGCTACGGCACCGACGGCGAGGAGGAGCGCGAGAGCGCGATCGAGGCGGCCGCCCTGGCCCTGCAGCGCGGGGGACTGGCCGTCATCCCCACCGACACCGTCTACGGCATCGCCGCCGACGCCTTCGACCCCGCGGCGGTCCGGGCCCTGCTCGCCGCGAAGGGACGAGGCCGGGAGATGCCGCCGCCCGTGCTGGTCTCCGCGTCCACCACGCTCGACGCGCTGGCCGTCCGGGTGCCGGGCTACGCCCGCACGCTCGTGGAGGAGTTCTGGCCCGGCCCCCTGACCCTGGTCTGCCACCAGCAGACCTCGTTGCAGTGGGACCTGGGGGAGACGCGGGGGACGGTGGCGGTGCGGATGCCGGACCACGCGCTGGCCCGGGAGGTGCTCGAGCGCACCGGCCCCCTGGCCGTCTCCTCGGCCAACCGGACGGGCATGCCCGCGGCCACCGACGCCGACCGGGCCGAGGACATGCTCGGCGAGGTCGTCGACGTGATCGTCGACGACGGTGCCTCGCCGGGCGGCGAGGCGTCCACGATCGTCGACGTCACCGGCACCCAGGGCCGGGTCCTGCGTCTCGGCGCGCTGTCGCTGGAGCAGCTCAACGCGGTGCTCGAGCCGCTGGGGGCGACGCTCGTGCTCGAGGACGGCGCCCCGGAGGAGGATCCGGACCCGGGCACCGACGCAGCCTTTGACCCGCACGGCGAGCCGGCGAAGGACACCGACGAGGGCGGGGCCTGAGGCGGGTGCGCGAGTACGTCGTCGTCTTCCTCGTCGCGATGGCGGTCAGCTACCTGCTGACCGTGGTCGCGCGCGAGATCGCGCTGCGGACCGGGGCGGTCGCCCGGGTCCGTGACCGCGACGTGCACGACGAGCCGATCCCCTACCTGGGCGGGTTGGCCATGCTCGGCGGACTGGTCGCCGCCTACCTCGTCGCCCGCGAGCTGCCGTTCCTCTCCACGGGTGCCGGCGAGTTCGTCTTCCGCGACGCCGGCGTCGTGATCGGGGCAGGGGCGCTGATCTGCGCCGTCGGGGTCCTGGACGACCTCTTCGAGCTCGACGCCCTCACCAAGCTGGGCGGCCAGCTGCTCGCCGCCGGCTTCCTGGTCGCCTTCGGGGTCCAGTTCTACTTCTTCACCGTGCCCGGGGGAGAGGTGTTCTCCCTCGACGCCGCGCAGGGGGCGCTGCTCACGGGGTTCCTGGTCATCGCGACCGTCAACGCGGTCAACTTCGTCGACGGGCTCGACGGACTGGCCGCGGGCGTGGTCGGCATCGGGGCGTTGGCCTTCTTCCTCTACTGCTACCAGCTGACGTCGATCAACGACACGTCGCGCGCGACGACCGCCGCGCTGCTGACGGTGGCGCTGGCCGGCGCGTGCGCGGGCTTCCTCCCGCACAACATCAACCCGGCGAGGCTCTTCATGGGCGACTCCGGCTCGATGCTGATCGGGCTGGTGCTCTCGGCGGGAGCCGTGACGCTGACCGGGCAGTTCAACGAGGTCGACCTCTCGCAGGGCAGCGGCTCGGGCGGGGACGCCAGCCTGGTGCTGCTGCTGCCGATCCTGCTGCCGGTGGCCATCCTCGTCGTCCCGCTGCTCGACCTGGTGCTGGCCGTCGTGCGTCGGACCCGCGCGGGCCGCTCGCCGTTCGCGCCCGACAAGCAGCACCTGCACCACCGTCTGCTCGAGATCGGGCACTCCCAGCGCCGCGCGGTCTTCATCATGTGGCTGTGGGCCGGGCTGGTCGCCTTCGGCACCGTCCTGGTGAGCCTGTACTCCGGCCCGTTCGTGGTCGGCGGGGTGGTGGCGGCGACGCTGTTCACCGTCGCCCTGACCTTCCTGCTGCCCCGGCTGCACCGCTCCGGCCTGGAGGCTTGAACGATCCACTTGCCAGCCCCGCCGGACGCTTGTGATAGTTTTCACGAGCGCTCGCGGACCGTGGTCACACCGCCGGCCGCGCGGCGTCGAGCAGCACCTCCAGCAGCACCCAGCAGGACCCCCCGCACCCGACAGAACGGCCGCCGACGATGACGACCGAGTCGCCGCTCCAGCCCCCGCGCCCCGCCGCGGTGCCGCTGCTGCGGCCGGCGCTGGCCGCAGCGGTGGTCTGCCTGGCCCTCCTGGGTGTCGGCTCCGCCGTCGGCGGCGCCCCGGCCAGCTCTGGCGCCGGTGTGGGGGCGGCCCTGGTCCTCGGCGTCTTCGGCCTGGGGGCCATCGCGGTCGACCTGGTCTCGGCCGTGCTGCCCTCCGCCGCCCTGCTGGTCGCCCTGCTGACCTACACCCTGCAGGTGCTGGCCATGGCGCTGGCGTTCGTGGTGCTGACCCGCAGCGGCCTGCTGGGCGAGCAGCTCTCGCGGGAGTGGCTCGCCGGCGCGGTCGTGGCCGGCACCCTGGCCTGGCTCGTCGCCCACCTGCACGGCGCCCTGACCGCCCGCATCCCGGCCTTCGAGGCCCCCCGGGTCCACGGCACCGCAGGCGCCCCCACGGACACCCCGCGAGACGGCTCCGAGGCGGGTGCGCGATGACCATCGCCTGCTGCTATCGTCCGGTGCGCAATGGCTCCGGAACCACCTCCCGCAGCGCGGCGCGACGCGTCGCCCCCCACAGGGGACGACGTGCACGGGGACCCCTGGATGGCCTTCGGCTACCTGGTCGCCGGAGTGCTGCTCTACGGTGCGGTGGGTTACGGACTCGACCGCTGGCTGGGGACGCAGTTCCTGGTCGTGGTCGGCATCCTGCTGGGCGCCGCGCTCGGCACCTTCCAGACCTGGGCCCGGTTCAAGGCGCCCCCCGCACCACCGGACATGAAGCCCGACCAGCCGCCCGCCAAGCAGTGAGTCAGTAGGAGTCACGTTGAGCAACATCCGCACGGAGTTCACCCCGCCGGGTCCGGCAGACTTCGACCTGCCCCCCGTGGGTGGCGGCAGCACCTTCGAGTTCATGGGCCAGGAGATGGTCCTGGGCGTCACGAAGCCGATGCTGCAGCTCGTGCTCGCGGCCGTCCTGGTCTTCGGGTTCTTCTACATCGCCGCGCGCAAGCGCGAGATGGTCCCCGGGAAGCTGCAGTTCGTCGGCGAGGAGGCCTACTCCTTCGTCCGCAACTCCATGGGCCGCGACATCATCGGCAGCCACGACTTCATGCGGTTCACGCCGTACCTCTTCGCGCTGTTCTTCTTCATCCTGCTCAACAACCTCTTCGCCTCCATCCCGTTCCTGCAGTTCCCGACGTTCTCGCGCTCGGGCATGGTCTACGGCCTGGCCGCGATGAGCTGGGTGATCTACAACGCCGTGGGCATGAAGAAGCACGGCGTGCTCGGCTACCTCAAGCTGCAGTCGGTCCCCTCCGGTGTCGGCGGCCCGATCCTGCTGCTGCTGATCCCGCTGGAGTTCCTCTCCAACATCATCGTCCGCCCGGTCACGCTGGCCCTGCGTCTGTTCGCCAACATGCTGGCCGGCCACCTGCTGCTCATGCTCTTCGCGCTCGGCGGTGACTACCTCATCCTGGAGATGTCCGTGGCCTACGCCCCGGTCGGCATCCTGGCCTGGGTGCTGTTCATCGCCATCGCGTTCCTGGAGCTGCTGGTCCAGTTCCTCCAGGCCTACGTGTTCGTCCTCCTCAACGCCATGTACATCCAGGGCGCACTGGCCGACGAGCACTGATCCACCAGCACCACCCCCTGATCCACCGGGGCCCGGCCCCGGTTCAGAGCACCACCCGCAGTACCCACCCGTTGTAGTACCAACCGAAAGGAAATGCCGTGCTTCCCATGGCTGTTGAGGGCTCCGCGAACATGATCGGTTACGGCCTGGCCGCCATCGGGCCCGGTGTCGGTATCGGTCTGATCTTCGCCGCCTACATCTCCGGCGTCGCGCGTCAGCCCGAGGCGCAGGGTCGCCTCCAGTCGATCGCCATCCTGGGCTTCGCGCTCGCCGAGGCGCTCGCCATCATCGGTATCGCCCTCGCGTTCGTCCTCTGACCTGTCCTACGCCCGTCTGACGTAGGAGCCCGGAAGGACCTGCTATGCCATCACTGAACGCGCCCCTCGTGGTGAGGGCCGCCGCAGAGGGTGAGCTCAACCCGCTCATCCCGCACCCGATCGAGATCGTGCTCGCTCTCGTGGTGTTCGGCATCCTCTTCTTCGCCGTGAAGAAGTTCGTCGTGCCCGCCTTCGAGGCGACCTACGCCGAGCGGACCAAGGCGATCGAGGGCGGCCTGGCCGCCGCCGAGACCAAGCAGGCCGAGGCCGACGCCAAGCTCGCCGAGCTCGAGCAGCAGCTCTCCGAGGCCCGCCACGAGGCGGCGCGCATCCGTGAGGAGGCGCGTGAGCAGGGTGCTGCGATCATCGCCGAGATGCGCGAGCAGGCCCAGGCCGAGTCGGCTCGCATCGTCGAGCACGGCAAGACGCAGATCGAGGCCGAGCGCCAGCAGGCGGTCACCTCGCTGCGTGCCGAGGTCGGCGCCCTGGCGACCGGTCTGGCCGGCCGCATCGTGGGCGAGAGCCTGGAGGACGAGGCCCGACAGAGCCGCGTCGTCGAGCGCTTCCTCGCCGACCTCGAGTCCGGGACGCCGGGGGTCAACTGAGATGACCTCGGACTTCCGCGGAGCCTCGGCCGACGCCGTCGCGACGCTCACCGGCGAGCTGGAGGCCGCGGTCTCCGGCTCGCCGGAGTCCGCCCCGCAGATCGCGGGCGACCTCTTCGAGGTGGCCCAGACGCTGCGGGCGGAGGGTGCGTTGCGACGGTTCGCGACCGACGGGTCGATCCCCGTCGAGGCCAAGACCGGCGTGGTGGGCGAGGTGCTCGGCGGCAAGGTCGCCGAGGCGAGCCTGGCCCTGGTCCGCTCGGCGGTCGGCCGGCGCTGGACCTCCTCGCGCGACCTCGCCGACGTGCTCGAGCACCTCAGCGTCGTCGCCACGGTGCGCTCGGCCTCGGGTGACTCCGAGCGGCTGGCCGACGAGCTGTTCGCCGTCGCCCGGACCGTCAAGGACAACCCCTCGCTGCGCGACGGCCTCTCGGACCCGGCACGCTCGGTGGCCGACAAGGCACGCCTCGTCGACGACCTGCTGGGCGCCAAGGCCCTCCCGGCCACGATCGTGCTGGCCAAGCAGGCCCTGCACGGCACCTACCGCACGGTGGGCGTCGCGCTGGCCGAGTACCAGAAGGTCGCTGCGTCCGTGGCCGGCGAGAACGTCGCCACCGTGCGGGTCGCCCGTGCCCTGAGCGAGGCCGAGCAGCAGCGCCTCGCCGACGTCCTGTCGCGCCAGTACGGCCGACCGGTCCACCTCAACACCATCGTCGACCCGGACGTCCTCGGCGGCATCCGCGTGGAGATCGGTGACGACGTCATCGACGGCACGGTCTCCGGCCGCCTCGACGACGCCCGCCGACTGCTCGCCGGCTGACCCCACCCACCTCACCTGACTTCGCCCTGACCGGGCGACGAGCACACAAGAGAGAAGGCACCCAATGACGGAGCTCTCCATCCGTCCGGACGAGATCCGCGACGCGCTGCAGAAGTACGTCGCCGACTACCAGCCCGACGCGGCCACCCGCGAAGAGGTCGGTACGGTCGCGCAGGCCGCGGACGGCATCGCCCGCGTCAGCGGCCTGCCCTCGGCGATGGCCAACGAGCTGCTGGAGTTCGAGGACGGCACCCTGGGCCTGGCCCTGAACCTCGACACCCGCGAGATCGGTGTCGTCATCCTCGGTGACTTCGACAAGATCGAGGAGGGCCAGACGGTCCGCCGCACCGGCGAGATCCTCTCGGTCCCCGTCGGCGACGCCTTCATGGGTCGCGTCGTCGACCCGCTCGGCAAGCCGATCGACGGCCTCGGCGAGATCGCCTCCGACGCCCGCCGCGCCCTGGAGCTCCAGGCCCCGAACGTGGTGCAGCGCAAGTCGGTGCACGAGCCGCTGGCCACCGGCATCAAGGCCATCGACTCGATGACCCCGATCGGCCGTGGTCAGCGCCAGCTGATCATCGGCGACCGCGCCACGGGCAAGACCACGATCGCGATCGACACGATCATCAACCAGAAGCAGAACTGGGAGTCGGGCGACCCGACCAAGCAGGTCCGCTGCATCTACGTCGCCATCGGCCAGAAGGGCTCGACCATCGCCTCCGTGCGTGGTGCCCTCGAGGAGGCCGGCGCGCTGGAGTACACCACCATCGTGGCCGCCCCGGCCTCCGACTCCGCCGGCTTCAAGTACCTCGCGCCCTACACCGGCTCGGCCATCGGCCAGCAGTGGATGTACGACGGCAAGCACGTCCTGATCGTCTTCGACGACCTGACCAAGCAGGCCGAGGCCTACCGCGCCGTCTCGCTGCTGCTGCGTCGCCCGCCGGGCCGCGAGGCCTACCCGGGTGACGTCTTCTACCTGCACTCCCGTCTGCTGGAGCGTTGCGCGAAGCTCTCCGACGAGCTCGGTGCCGGCTCGATGACGGGTCTTCCCATCATCGAGACCAAGGCGAACGACGTCTCGGCGTTCATCCCGACCAACGTCATCTCGATCACCGACGGCCAGATCTTCTTGCAGTCGGACCTGTTCGCGGCCAACCAGCGCCCCGCCATCGACGTGGGCGTCTCGGTCTCGCGCGTGGGTGGTGCGGCGATGACCAAGGCGATGAAGGCCGTCACCGGCTCGCTGAAGGTCGACCTGGCGCAGTTCCGCGCCATGGAGGCCTTCGCCATGTTCGCCTCCGACCTCGACGCGGCCTCGCGCCAGCAGCTCGACCGCGGTCAGCGCCTGATGGCCCTGCTCAAGCAGCCGGCCTACTCGCCGTACGCCCTCGAGGACATGACCGTCTCGCTGTGGCTCGGCACCACCGGCCGCCTCGACAAGGTCCCGGTCCAGGACGTGCTGCGCTTCGAGCAGGAGTTCATCGACTACGTCAAGCGCTCGCACGAGGGGATCCTCGCGGCCATCCGCGAGACCCAGAAGTTCGAGGACGAGGACGGCCTGGCCGCGGCGTACGACGCCTTCCTCACGCAGTTCGAGACCTCCGAGGGCGGGGCCATCAAGGCCGGCCACGAGGAGTCCGAGGCGCTGGAGGACGACGAGCTCGGCCAGGAGCAGATCGTCAAGCAGAAGCGGGGCTGATCCCACATGGCCGTATCGCTGCGTGAGTACCGCGCGCGGATCAAGTCGAC
>Ga0208328_1000914_pt1 | contig 11608 bp, 7 predicted proteins | sample DeeseametaMP2633_FD_184170 | JGI IMG/M metagenome (GOLD analysis project Ga0208328, IMG submission 184170) | Marine microbial communities from the Deep Atlantic Ocean - MP2633 (SPAdes) | ecosystem: Environmental > Aquatic > Marine > Unclassified | place: Northeast of Antigua and Barbuda, North... | reverse complement strand
GCGCCTCCTGGGTGGAGCCGCCGACGTGGGGGGTGAGGATGACGTTGTCGAGGCCGCGCAGCGGCGACTCGAACTCGTCGCCCTGCGCCTTGGGCTCGACCGGGAACACGTCGAGCGCGGCGCCGGCGATGTGACCCGAGAGGATGTGCTCGCGCAGCGACTCGGTGTCGACCACCATGCCGCGGGCGGCGTTGATGAACAACGAGCGCGGCTTCATCTTCGCGAACTGCTCGGCGCCGAAGAGACCGGCGTTGCCCGGGCGCCCGTCGACGTGCAGCGACACCACGTCGGCGCGCTCGAGCAGCTCGTCGAGGGTCTTCATCCGCTGCGCGTTGCCGTGGGCGAGGCGGTCGGCGGTGTCGAAGAAGATCACCCGCAGGCCCATCGCCTCCGCGAGGTTGGACAACTGGGTGCCGATGTTGCCGTAGCCCACGATGCCCAGCGTGCGGCCGCGGATCTCGTGGCTGCCCTTGGCCGACTTGTCCCAGACCCCGGCGTGCATCTTCTCGGTCTTCTCGGCCAGCCGGCGCGCGAGCATGATGATCTCGCCGATGACCAGCTCGACGACGCTGCGGGTGTTGGAGAACGGCGCGTTGAAGACCGCGATGCCGCGCTCGGCGGCGGCTGCCAGGTCGACCTGGTTGGTGCCGATGCAGAAGCAGCCGACGGCCAGCAGGTCCGTCGCCTCCTCCAGCACGCGCTCGGTGACGTTGGTGTTGGAGCGGATGCCCAGCAGGCTCACGCCGGGCAGCTTCTCCAGGAGCTCGGCCTCGGACAGGGAGCCGGGGAGCAGCTCGACCTCGAAGCCGCGGTCGGTGAGGACCTCGACGGCCAGCGGGTGGATGTTCTCGAGCAGCAGCGCCTTCACTCGTCCCAGGGTAGGGGCGCGGCCGGGCCCGACCGAACCGACGTCGTACGCCGGACAGCCGGTGTGGCTCAGCGCACGAGGTCGCGCGGGCGGCCCGGGACGTCGTACGCCACGCGGCAGCGGACGTCCCGTCCGTATGACGTCCCCCGGCTTCAGGCCTAGAGCGCCGAGACGTCCTCGGCATCCACGATCCGGTACGCGTAGCCCTGCTCGGCCAGGAAGCGCTGGCGGTTCTGGGCGAAGTCGGCGTCGACGGTGTCGCGGGAGACGATCGTGTAGAAGCGGGCGACCTTGCCGTCGTGCCCGGGGCGCAGCAGCCGGCCCAGGCGCTGGGCCTCCTCCTGGCGCGACCCGAAGGAGCCGGAGACCTGGATGGCGACCTCGGCGTCGGGCAGGTCGATGGAGAAGTTCGCGACCTTCGAGACCACGAGGGTGCGGACCTCGCCGGTGCGGAACGCCTCGAAGAGCCGCTGGCGCTCCTTCACGCTCGTCTCGCCCTTGATCACCGGGGCGTCGAGGGCCTCGGCGAGCTCGTCGAGCTGGTCGATGTACTGCCCGATCACCAGGGTCGGCTGCCCGGCGTGCCGGGCCATCAGCGACTTCACGACGTCGACCTTGCGGTGCGTGCAGGACGCCAGGCGGTAGCGCTCCTCGGGCTCGGCCGTCGCGTAGGCGAGCCGCTCGCCCTCGGGCAGGGTCACCCGCACCTCGACGCAGTCGGCCGGGGCGATCCACCCCTGGGACTCGATGTCCTTCCAGGGGGCGTCGTACCTCTTGGGGCCGATCAGGGAGAACACGTCGCCCTCGCGGCCGTCCTCGCGCACCAGGGTCGCGGTGAGGCCGATCCGGCGGCGCGCCTGCAGGTCGGCGGTCATCCGGAAGATGGGGGCCGGCAGCAGGTGCACCTCGTCGTAGACGATGAGGCCCCAGTCGCGGGCGTCGAGCAGCTCCAGGTGCGGGTAGACGCCCTTCCGCTTCATCGTCAGCACCTGGTACGTCGCGATGGTGACCGGCCGGATCTCCTTGACGGCCCCGGAGTACTCCCCGATCTCGTCCTCGGTCAGGCTCGTGCGCCGGACCAGCTCGTCCTTCCACTGCCGGGCGCTGACGGTGTTGGTGACGAGGATCAGCGTGGTGGCCCGGGCGTGGGCCATCGCGGCCGCCCCGACCAGCGTCTTGCCGGCGCCGCAGGGCAGCACCACGACACCCGACCCGCCGTGCCAGAACGAGTCGGCGGCGTCGCGCTGGTAGTCGCGCAGCTCCCACCCGGACTCGTCGAGGTCGATCGGGTGCGCCTCGCCGTCGACGTACCCGGCGTAGTCCTCCGCGGGCCAGCCGAGCTTCAGCAGCGCCTGCTTGAGGTTGCCGCGCTCGGAGGGGTGCACGGCGACGGTGTCGTCGTCGATGCGGGCGCCGAGCATCCCGGCGATCTTCTTGGCGCGCAGCACCTCCTCGAGGACCGGTCGGTCGCTGGAGGCCAGCGTCAGCCCGTGGGTGGGGTGCTTCTCCAGGCGCAGCCGCCCGTAGCGCGCCATCGTCTCCGCGACGTCGACGAGCAGGGAGTGGGGCACGGCGTAGCGGCTGTACTCCAGCAGCGTGTCCACCACCTGCTCCGCGTCGTGCCCGGCCGCGCGGGCGTTCCACAACCCCAGCGGGGTCAGCCGGTAGGTGTGGACGTGCTCGGGGGAGCGCTCCAGCTCGGCGAACGGCGCGATCGCCTTGCGGCAGTCGGCAGCACGGTCGTGGTCGATCTCGAGCAGGAGCGTCTTGTCCGACTGGACGATGAGGGGGCCGTCGGTCACCGGACAAGCGTACGGAGGGGGTGGGTGCCGGGCAGATTCACCACCCGGGTGGTGAATCTGCCACTGGTCTCATGAAACTGGCGCTTGTCGACCGGAACTTCGGTCGACAAGCGCCTGTTTCACCACCCGGGTGGTGAAACAGGCCGGGCTCACCCCACCGCCCGCACGCTCGTGATCCGGTGCACCGCGAACACCCTCGTGTCGTCGGCGCGGTGGTCGTGGGCAGTGAGCCGCCCACCCTCGAGGCCGAGGGGGTCTACGACGCGGTCGGAGCGGGAGCCGTGGTTGTCGACGTACCCGATCACCACCGACGCCCGCTGCTCGATCGCCTCCCGCAGCGCCGCCAGCGAGCCCGAGGGGGTCAGGGAGGGGGCGTCGGCGGGGCGGGTGGAGGCCACCCGGTCCCCGGCGCGTACGGCGGTGACGACCGCCGCGACCCCGGCCGTCTCCCGGGCCGACCGGGCCGCGGTCGGCCGCCGGTCGCGCGGGACCCGGGCCCGCAGCTGGTCGGGTCGGGCCACGCGCACCGTGCCGTCGGGCGCCTCGACCACCGGGGCGGCCCCGAGGTCGCGCAGCCGGGGCAGGAGCACGTCGAGGGGGGTGTCGGAGATCAGCACGGTGGGGGCGATGCGCCGCAGCCCCAGCGACCGGGCCTGCGGGTGGTGCAGGATCGCGGCGAGCGCGGACTCGTCGTCGGCGCGCAGGAACGCCTCCGCGTGCCCCACGCGCACCGCACCGAAGGTCCGCGCGGTGTCGTCGACGAGGTAGGTCAGCGGCTGCGGCACGGGCGTGCGCGAGACCTCGTCGAGGAAGTCGTGCACCTCGACCGCCGTCCACCCCAGGTCGAGCGCGCGACGCACCGAGCCGGGGGTGAACCGGTAGACCGTCGCGCCGCCGCGCGACTCCACCTCGGCCAGCACCTGCAGCCGCCGCGCCAGCGAGGACTCCAGCGGCCCGGGCGCCACCGCGGTGAGGTCGGCCTGGACCAGCACGTGGTCGACGGGCGCGGGCAGCAGCGGCTCGAGCAGGGCGGCGGCGTCGTCGCCCGCCACCAGCGCCCGGGAGTACGACGCCAGCCCACCGAGCCCGGTGACCCCGAGCGTCGCGGCCTCCTCGACCGCCCACAGCACCTGGTCGCCCCGCGTGCGTGGCCGGCGCGGCCGCAGCCAGGCCACGCGCGCGACCACCCCCGGGACACCGGTGCCGGTGGCCAGCACCTCGCCGGCGGGCAGCCCGCCGACCACGTCGAGCACGAGCCGGCGGGTCTCCACCTGGTGGATGCCGGTGAGCTCGGGGACCAGGGCGTTCCAGGTCTTGCCGGCCGGGTCGCGGCGGCCCACCAGGCCGGGGAGGCGGGGCGAGTCGAGCCAGGCCCGGGCCAGCACCTGCCAGCGCTCGGCGGCGGGTCGGGTCACCCAGCGGTCCAGCTCGTCGGTGGGCAGCCAGGCCGGCTCCCCGTCGGGGCCGACGCCGGTGGCGAGCAGCCCGGCGGCGTACGCGGTCTCGACCAGCAGCGCCGTCGCGGCCTCGTCCACCTGCAGCAGCAGCGAGGCGGCCTTGAGGTCGCGCACGCCCAGCCCGCCGCTGCGCAGCACCCCGGGCGGTCGGGTGCCCCAGTGGTCCACTAGCAGCTCCACCCGGCGTACCGCCTCGAACGCCGCGCCCGCCGCCACCTTGTCGACCAGTGCCGCGTCCCGCGGCGAGGTCGGGACCTCGGGAGCCACGTCGACGGGCTCGGTGGTGGTGCGGCCACCGCGCAGGACGAGCCCCACCTCACCGGGCAGCACCACCGACCCGCCGCCGCGCGGCACCAGCAGCCGCCGCGCCAGCAGCTCCTCGGGCGGGGTGCGGGCCTCCTCGGGCAGCACGGTGTGCCGCGAGGAGCCGGTGGTGGCCTCGCCGCCGTGCTCCAGCACGTGCTCGAGGAGGGTGCGGGCCTCGGGGGAGACCTCCGAGAGCCGCTGGGCCACCTCGTCGGGCGGCGTCGGCTCGGCCGAGCGGGTCCGCAGCCCGCTGACGCCCGCGTCGGGCCCGCCCACCAGCAGGTCGACGATGCCCGACAGGGCCCGCAGGCCGGTCGGCGACTCCCACACCAGCGCCAGGTCCCGCAGCCGCGTCAGGGCGGCGTCGGTGCCGGCGGGGTCGGCGTGCACCAGCGTGGACAGCTCCCGTGGAGTGGTTTGGCCCGCGACGACCAGGGCATCTAGGACGGAGAGCTCGACCCGCGACAGCTGGTCGAGCGCACGCATGAGCGAAGCACGGGTGGCGGCCCGCGAGGCCAGCTGCCCCGAGTCCTGAGGGGCAGGAGTGGCCAGATCCGGACGCGCGAGCAGCAGGCGCGACAGCTGCTGGTCCGACCACGCACGCAGCTGGTCGGCCAGCGAGCGGTATCCCTCCTGCGCCATCCCTCGAACGCTACCGGCCACCGGCCCACGGCTCGACGCATGACCGGGGTACGGCTGCAGCACGGTGCCCGCACCGACGTCGGTCTGGTGCGGGAGGTCAACGAGGACGCCTACCTCGCCGAGCCGCCGGTGTTCGTCGTCGCCGACGGGATGGGTGGGCACGAGGGCGGGGACGTCGCGAGCGCGATCGTGGTGGAGGAGTTCGCCGGGCTCGCCGCGCGCGGCTACGACCCGGCGCACGCCGCCGACGCCGTCGTCGAGGTGCTGGAGTCGTGCCGGCGCCGGATCGCGACGTACGCCGAGGAGCAGCGCGCCGCCGGTGTCGGGCCGCTCCACGCCGGCACCACCGCGGTCGCCGCCGTGCTCGCCCAGCACGAGGGCGACCCGGCCTGGTTGCTGGCCAACCTCGGCGACTCGCGCGCCTACCGGGTCGCGGGCGGGTCGCTGGAGCAGGTGACCGTGGACCACTCGGTGGTCCAGGAGCTCGTCGACACCGGCCTCATCACCGCAGCGGCCGCCGCGGAGCACCCCGAGCGGCACGTGATCACCCGCTCCCTCGGCGGCAACCAGCGCTCCGAGCCCGACCTGTTCGTCCTGCCGCTCGCCGCGGCGCCCCGCCTCGTGCTCTGCAGCGACGGCATCTCGGGGATGCTCGACCACGAGCAGATGCGCGGGGTGCTCGCGGCCGACGCCGACCCCGGGCGTGCCGCCGACGCGCTGCTGGCCGCGGCCCTCGACGCCGGCGGGCGTGACAACGCCACGGTCGTCGTGGTCGACGCGCTCACCGACCCCGACCCCGACACCGCTGCCGACACCGCTGCCGTCGGGGCCGAGACCCCCACCGACGTCGACCTCGAGCAGCGCCTGGGGGTGCTCCCGTGACCGACCACGCTCCGACGACCCGCTCCTACGTGCCGGGGGAGTGGTACGTCGTGCTGGGCGCCGACCTGGTCCTGGCCCTCCCCCCGGACCGCCGCGACCTCGCCGCGTCGGCCTGGGCGCTCGTCGACGCCGGCGCGGGGGCCGACGAGGTCCTCGACCTGGTGCTGGCCGCGGGGCTCTCCGACCTCGCCGGCCTGGCCCTGGTGAGCACCGAGGACCGGCGTACCCGTGCCGTGGTGCGGGGTCGCGCGGTCTGCCTGCTCGATGCCGACGGCGAGGAGACGGTGGCCGACGGCCGCAGCGTCACCACGTGGGCGGAGGCCGGCGCCGACGACGTCCGGGCGATCAGCCTCGAGCTGGGCTCCGCGGCCACCGGCGCGACCCTGGAGGTCGGCGACGGCCTGGTCCGCGCCGCACGCATCCTCTGGCCCGCCGAGCCCGCCCTCGCGGCTGGTCCGGTGGCGGCCGCGGCCGGGCACGGGGGCCCCGTGCCGGTGGTCGACTCCTCGCCGCTGCTCCGGCACCTCGCGGCCGCCCAGGACCAGGGCGACGAGCCCCCGGCCGAGCCCCCGGCCGAGACCCCGGCCGAGACCCCGGCCGAGACCCCGGCCGAGACCCCCGCCTGGACCCCCGCCGCCGACGACCACGACGGCCGCACGCAGGACGGTTCGTGGAGCGCCGAGGAGTTCCTGCGGGCGCCCGCGGGCATCCCGGGTCAGCCACCGGCCCCGGACGTGACGGCCGCCCCGGTGGCGGTGCTGCGGATCTCCGACGGCCAGCGCGTCGACGTCGACCGGGTCGTGATCCTCGGCCGGGCCCCCGAGGCGCGCCGGTTCACCGCGACCCAGCAGCCCCGGCTGGTCGCCGTCCCCAGTCCGCAGCAGGAGATCTCCTCCACCCACCTCGAGGTCCGCCCCGGGTCCGGGGCCGACCACGGCAGCGCCGTCGTGACCGACCTCGGCTCCACCAACGGCACGCTCCTCACCCAGCCCGGGTTGCCGCAGGAGCCGCTGCGGCCCGGCATCCCGGTTCAGCTCCTCCCCGGTGCGGTGATCGACCTGGGCGACGGCCTCACGATCACGGTGGACCGCCCGTGAGCACCACCGCGCTACCGGTCCCGGGCTCCTCCCCGCCCGCCCGGGCCCCCCGCGGACCCGAGGGCCTGCGCCCCGCCGACCTCGAGCGGCGGCTGCACGCCTACGCACTGGACCGGGTCCTCGGCTGGGGGCTGCCCGTCGGCCTGGCCTGGCTGCTGGTCGCCTCCGATCAGGCTGCCTGGCTCGTCCTCTCGGCGCCCCTCGCACTGGCCGTCGTCCTCGTCGCCGGCGGGGCCGCCCTCCTCGCGGCCCGGGGTGCCACGCCCGGCATGGCGGCGCTCGGGCTGCGCGTGGAGCCGGTGGACGGCCCCCTGTCGTTCGCCGCCGCCGTACGTCGTCAGGCCGTCCTCGCCCTCGCCGGGCCCCCGACCTTCGGGCTGGGCCTGGCCACCCTGGCCTGGACCGCCGCCGCCGACGGCTCGGGTCGTCGCCGGGGCTGGCACGACGAGGTCGCCGGGACCCAGGTCGTCGACGTCCGGCCCGTCGCTGCGCCCGAGGCCGTCCCGGAGCGCCCGCAGCCGATCGTCAACCTCACCGCCATGCGGCTGGTCCCGCCCGAGCCGGCGCCCGCGACCCCGCGCCCCGCCACCGGCACCCCCGACGGCCAGTCGGGCGCTCCCGTCAGGCTTGAGGCACCCGAGGCACCCGCGCGTCCCGACGGGCCGGCGCCGGGTCGCCGCCGCGCCGACGTCCCGCCGGCCACCCGAGGCCCTGCCATCCCACCCGCCACCCCACCCGCCACCCCACCGGCCGTCCCCCCGGCCACGCCGCCGACCGCGGCACCGCCCCCGCCGGCGGTCGCGACACCGCGCTGGCGTGCCACCGCGGACACCGGCGAGCAGGTCGTGGTGCGCGGCCTGACGCTGCTGGGCCGCGGCCCGCAGGCCCGGCCGGGTGAGCAGGTCGCCGACCTGGTCGCCCTGGAGTCGCAGGACATGTCGGTCTCCAAGACCCACGCCCAGCTCTCCCTCGGCGCCGACGGCTCGCTGGTCGTGATGGACCGGGGCTCGACCAACGGCTCGGTGCTCATCCGCCAGGGCGTCCCCCGGCACCTTTCGCCCGGCCGTCCCGTCACCCTGCTGGCAGGCGACGTGCTGAGGCTCGGCGACCGGGCCCTGGAGATCGAGCAGGTCGGCTGACCCCCGGAGCCAGGCTCCGGGGGAGGGGTCCTGGTGGGCACGCGGCCGGCCGTGGCGACAGGTCAGCAGTCGGTCACGAAGAGGTAACGATGCCTGCTCGCACTTCCCCTGGGGGTATCGCGTGTTGTCGTCTCTCCCTATCCCCCACGCGCTCGGAAACGGTGCGGGAGGGCTCGGGCTCCCGCACGTTCGCGCGAGCCTGTTCTCGGTTAAGGGAGGAAGCAGTTGAGCAGGAAGAAGCTCGCCACCATCGCGAGCTCCTGGCTCGTCGCCGCCGCCCTGGCGATGCCGCTGACCGCGGCCCCGTCGGGTGCAGCACCCCAGGCGACCGGCGAGGGCACTCACGACGCCCCGCGTGTCAGCGACTCGTTGAGCATGCCGTGGCAGGACAAGTACGCCGACCTCCGTCGCCAGGCCGTGGAGCAGCGCCTGCGCAACGGCGGCAAGGGCGGGCCCGTCGAGCGGGTCAGCAAGGACGCCTACGCGCGGGTCACCCAGAAGGGCACGGACAAGATCTTCGTGGTGCTCGCCGAGTTCGGTGACACCGTGCACTCGGCGTACCCCGCCGGCGAGTCCGACGCCCAGCGTGACGACGGCCCGCTGCACAACGAGATCCCGAAGCCCGACCGCAGCACGGACAACTCCACGCTCTGGGAGAAGGACTACGACCAGTCCTACTTCGAGAACATGTACTTCAACCGGATGAAGTCCTTCTACGAGGAGCAGTCCAGCGGCACCTACTCCATCGACGGTGACGTCACCGAGTGGGTCAAGGTCCCGTTCAACCAGGCGCGCTACGGCCGCGACCTGTGCGGCGACATCAGCTGCAACAACACCTGGTTCCTCATCCGCGACGCGCTGTCGGTCTGGACCCAGGAGAAGCTCGACGCCGGCTGGACGATGACCCAGGTCCGCGAGTACCTCAAGACCTTCGACGTCCAGGACCGCTACGACTTCGACGGCGACGGCGACTTCAACGAGCCCGACGGCTACATCGACCACTTCCAGGTCGTGCACGCCGGTGGCGACCAGGCCGACGGTGACCCGATCTACGGCGGCGACGCCATCTGGAGCCACCGCTGGTACGCCGGTGTCCAGCCCTACGGCACCGGCCCCGAGGGCGGCGCGCCCTTCGGCGGTGTCGACATCGGTGAGGGCGGCACGTCCGACGCCAACGGCTCGGCCGTGGAGCTGCCCGACAACCCGACCGGCGTGTGGGTCGGTGACTACACCATCCAGCCCGAGAACGGCGGCCTGTCGGTCTTCGCCCACGAGTTCGGCCACGACCTGGGTCTGCCCGACCTCTACGACACCTCCGGCAACACCGGCGGTGCGGAGAACTCCACCGGCTTCTGGTCGCTGATGTCGCAGTCGCGCGGCACCGCGAAGAAGGACAAGGGCATCGGCGACCGTCCGATGCCGTTCGGTGCCTGGGAGAAGTTCCAGCTCGGCTGGCTCGACTACGACGTGGCCCGCGCGGGCCGCTCCTCCAAGCACTGGATCCGCCCCGGTCAGTCCACCAAGGGCAAGGAGCACAACGCCCTGATGGTGCTGCTCCCGGACAAGGAGGTCACCACCGAGCTCGGCGACCCGTGCGCCACCTGCGGTGACTCCTACTACTTCTCCGGCTCGGGCAACGAGCTCGACAACACGATGTCCCGTGGGGTCGACGGCGGCGGCGAGCTGACCGCCAAGGCCCGGTGGAGCATCGAGGACGGCTGGGACTACGCCTTCCTCCAGGCCACCACCGACGGCCAGACCTGGGAGAACGTCCCGACCGACCGGTCCTACGAGGGCGCCGACGAGGGTGGGGCCAACCCCGACCAGACCGGCATCTCCGGCAGCAGTGGCGGCTGGGTCGACCTCACCGCCACCGTCCCGGCCGAGGCCGTGGGCATCCGCTTCCGCTACCTCACCGACGCCGCGGTCTCGCTGCCCGGCTTCCAGGTCGACGAGATCGCCCTGGACGGCACCCCCATCGGCTCCGCCGAGGGCGGCGCGGACGGCTGGAGCCTCGACGGCTTCACCACCACGACCGGCACGATGGTCTCCGAGCACGTCAACGCCTACATCGTCGACAACCGGCAGTACGTCGGTCGCGACCGGCTCCTCAAGCACGTCTACCACTTCGGCAACATCGCCGAGGAGCCCGACCGGGTCGACTTCTACCAGCAGGGTGCGGGCGCGCTCATCAGCTACTGGGACACCTCCTACGACGACAACAACGTCGGGGACCACCCCGGTGGCGGCCTGATCCTGCCCGTCGACGCGCACCCGGAGTTCGTGCACACCCCGGACGGCAACCTCGCCCGGCCCCGCACTTCCTCCTTCGACGCCGCGTTCGGCCTGGACCGCAAGAAGAGCCAGGAGATCGACTGGCTGGGGGACCCCTTCGAGCTGCCGAAGATCCGACCGGTCAGCACCTTCGACGACACCCTCGACTGGTGGTACGCCGGCGACGAGCACGGCACCGACTCCCACCCGGGTCGCTACCAGCAGGGCTGGAGCTCGGTCGACGTCCCGAAGACCGGCACGACCATCACGGTCAAGAAGGTCAAGAAGAACGGCGTCATGGTCATCAAGGTCGGCACCTCCTCCTGAGGCCCGACCCCCGCTGAGCCCCCCGCGGCCCAGCACCACGAGGAGCCCCGTCGACCCCCCGGTCGGCGGGGCTCCGTCGTACGTCGTCGGCGGCGGGCACCTCCGCCCGGGTGTGCCCGCTCGGGTGAGACCCCTGGCGCGGAGGCGGCCGACCGCATAGGTTCGCGCGCCATGGACGCTGCTCCCGCCTTCCGCCACGTCGAGACCCTGCAGACCACTGCGTCCCCCGAGCGCATCTGGGCCCTGTGGAGCAACACCGCGACCTGGCCCACCTGGGACCCGCCGGTGGAGAAGGTGGTCCTGGACGGGCCCTTCCGGGTCGGCACCACCGGGCACATGGTGATGGCCGGTGGCTTCGAGCTGCCCTTCGAGCTCGAGGTCGTCCACCCCGACGAGCGCTACCTCGACGTGCTGCGGATGGGCGAGCTCGAGATCCGCGTCGACCACGTCGTCGAGGCGACCGACGGCGGGTCGCTGGTCACGGTCACCACCGAGGTCACCGGCCCCGGTGCCGACGGCGTGGGCGCCATGGTCACCGCGGACGCCCCCACCGCCCTGGCGGCGCTGGTCGCCCAGGCCGAGGCCGAGCCGGAGCCGCTCCCGGTCATCCCCTGACCCCGACCCACCCCGGGCACCCGCGCTCGGCCGACCACCTCGAGGTGAGACCGGACCGGCGGCGGGAGACGCGCGGGGTGCGGTGACGCGGACGACGGAGCCCACCCCCGGCGGAGGGTGGATGGGCCTGGCCCCCCTGGAGCGACGAAGGAGCGGAAGGGGTGGTTCCCCTCCGCCGGGGGTGGGCTCTGGCGGGAGC
>Ga0208328_1000910_pt1 | contig 11637 bp, 10 predicted proteins | sample DeeseametaMP2633_FD_184170 | JGI IMG/M metagenome (GOLD analysis project Ga0208328, IMG submission 184170) | Marine microbial communities from the Deep Atlantic Ocean - MP2633 (SPAdes) | ecosystem: Environmental > Aquatic > Marine > Unclassified | place: Northeast of Antigua and Barbuda, North... | reverse complement strand
GTTTCGCCCATTGCGAACTGGTGATGCTTGCCGACACGTCGGCAGGCACGGTGCTGACCTTCGCCAGCGCCATTCACCAGGGACAGGAACGTCTTGACGATCTCTGCACCACGGCATGCACCCTGTTCCGTTCGGAGCTGCCGGTTTTCGGCTTAGCGGTCCTGAGCGGCCCCAGAGGCAGCAAACTGTTCCTGCAATCCCCCCGCGACCCATCCGAAGTGATCTGCGCGGTACTTGGGCCCCGGGCCGACGTGCCTACGATCTGCGCGGCGCTGGGGCGCCTCGCCGACCAGGAAAGCGTGACATGACCGATCATCCTTCGATTGCGACCATCCTGGCCCGGGCCGCTGCCCTGGGCACCGACAGCCAGACCCTGAACGCTCCTACGGCAGAAGAGGCGCAGGGCTTTGTCCTGGACGCCCTTGCTGCCTGCATTGCCCCGCGTGACCTGACCATCCTCGACGGCGGGCAGCCCCTTTTGCGGCTGGAAGCAGCGGCAGGACAGCTATCGCGCCTTGTCAGCCTGCCCGACACTGCCCCGGCGGAGGCGCGCGCGCTGGCGGGCCACCCTCTAATGTTCACGGATCTGGAGACCGTAGCCCGGACCCTTGCCCGGTTGCTGCCCGGCGACCAGCAGTTGCAGTGCAGGTCTGCCCCGCCCGCGCAGCCCCCCGATCCCGCGCAACCCGGAATTGCCGTCGACGCGCTCTATCGCCAGCTTGGGCTGGCCCCGCCGGACGCGGTTATTCCCGACCGTTGGGCCTATCTTCTCGACGCTGCCGAGGAGATGCTGATCGCCGTCGTCGAACCGGGAAAAGCGCCCCGGCGGATTTACCCGGACCACTCCATGACCGGGGCATTGGAAAAGCAGATACAGACCCTGCTGGACCCACCAACCCCCTCCATCAACTTGCTGGACAAAAACGAAATTCTGTTCTTCACCCTTGCCAGCGACCCCGATCTGGCCATCGGGTTGGCGCAGGAGGGCGCCCATCCCCGCGCCCTGGTCATCGAGGCCGGGGCCATGGCGGAGGTCGCCGCCTTCTGGGCCAGTCTGGCGCACGTTCCCCTGGCCTGCGCCCGCTGAAAACCACCGCTGACAGACCAGGTGGAAACAGCTACGGCGTGATCCCGCCATACCGCCGCCTTCCTCCCTTGACCTCCCACCGCGTTTCACCCCACGGTTGACCCGACGACGGGCTTGCAGGCATCGAGAAAAGCCTTTGCAAGGTCCGGCAACTCGGGCACGCTTTGCCGCAAGAGCATCCAACCAAGGGGAAAACTATGAAATATCGTTCCGCGATTGTTCCATTTCTTTTGTCGACCACGCTGATGACCGCCGCCTTTGCCGCCGACGTCCCCGAGGGCACCCAGCTGGCAGCCGACCAGACCTTCACCTACCGCGTGCTTGACGAATTCTCCTCCTTCGACCCACAGGTGGTCGAGGACGTGAACGGCTCGGAGGTGGTGCGCGACCTCTTTGAAGGGCTCTACAACCAGAACGCCGATGGCGAGATCGTGCCCGGCGTCGCCCTCAGCCATACGGTCAGCGAAGACAACATGACCTATACCTTCACCCTGCGCGACGATGCCAAGTGGTCGGACGGAAAACCCGTCACCGCCAGCGATTTCGTTTATGCCTGGCAGCGCGCGGTCGACCCGGAACTGGCCTCGCCCTACGCCTGGTACATGGAGCTGATGTCGATCCAGAACGGCGCCGCGATCATTGCAGGCGAAAAGCCGATCACCGACCTCGGCGTCTCCGCCCCCGACGATAACACGCTGGTGGTGCAGCTGAGCCAGCCGCTGCCCTATTTCGCCAAGATGGTCACCCATGCCACCACCTTCCCCGCGCCGAAATGGGCGATCGAGGAACATGGCCAGGAATGGACCCGGCCCGGCAACATCGTCTCGAACGGCGCCTATGTGCTGACCGAACATGTGCCGAAGGAACGCTCGGTCCGTGAGCGCAACGAGATGTACTGGGACAACGACAAGACCGTGCTGGAACGGGTCGTGACACTGGTCATCGGCGACGAGGCGCAGGGCCTGACCCGCTGGCGCGCGGGCGAGGTCGACAAGACGGATATTCCGTCCGGCCAGTACCCGACCCTGAAAGAGGAATTCCCCGACCAGGCCTATGCCCTGCCGCGGCTGTGCAACTACTACATGACCTTCAACCTCAAGGACGGCCCTGAGCCGTTCCAGGACGCGCGGGTCCGCCAGGCGCTATCCTACGCGCTGGACCGTGACGTGATCGTGGAGCGGGTGCTTCAGGGCGGGCAATTCCCGGCCTATACATTCACCCCCGGCGCCACCGACGGTTTCGAGGTGCCCGAGGTCGACTACGCCAACATGACCCAGGCCGAGCGTGACGCCAAGGCCAAGGAACTGCTGGCCGCCGCGGGCTATGGTCCGGACGGCGACACGCTGTCCTTCACCTATCTCTACAACACCTCTGAAAGCCACCAGCAGATCGCCATCGTCGCCAGCCAGATGTGGAAGCAGAAGCTGGGCGTGGACGTGACGCTTGAGAACCAGGAATGGAAGGTCTTCCTCGAAACCCGGGGCAACCAGAACTTTGAACTGGCCCGCGGCGCATGGTGCGGGGATTACAACGAGGCCTCCACCTTCCTCGATCTGCTGACCTCGCAGTCTGGCTATAACGACGGCAAGTATTCCAACGCACGCGTCGATGAGCTGATGGCAGAGGCCAAGTCCTCGCAGGATACCAACCCGCTTTACTTCGAGGTCGAAGAGATCCTGTCCCAGGACATGCCGGTGATCCCGATCTACCACGCTTCGATCAACATGATGCTGAGCGACCAGATCAAGGGCTGGCCGGTCAACAACGTCGAGCAGAACTGGTACGCCAAGGACCTCTACAAGGTCGCCGAATAAGCGCCACGCCGCCTTCTCGCATCCCCCGCCCCGGACCAGATCCGGGGCCTCTGCCCGGTCCCACCGGCGCAGAGGTCCCGGGTCAGGCCCGGGACGGGGTCACCTTGCTCGAACCCCAGGTCCGGTTCCCAAATGTTCAACTACACCCTGCGCCGATTGCTGACGGTGATCCCGACGCTCCTGGTGCTGATCGTCTTTTCCTTCTACCTCATGCGGCTGGCCCCTGGCGGGCCCTTCACCTCTGAAAAGCCGCTGCCGCCCGCGGTGATGCAGAACGTGCTGGAACGCTACGGCATGGATCAGCCGCTCTACGTCCAGCTCTGGACCTACATCAAGAACATCGTCTTCCACTTCGACTTCGGCCCCAGCTTTGCCCAGAAGGACCGCACGGTGAACGACGTGATCGTGCAGGGCTTTCCGGTCACGTTGACCTATGGCTTCTGGTCGGCGGTCTTTGTGCTGGTGCTGGGCATCCCCCTGGGGATCATTGCCGCGCTGCGCCACAACAGCGTCTGGGACTACACGATGACCGGCCTGGCGATCTTCTCGCAGATCTTTCCGAATTTCGTGCTGGCGCCGATCCTGGTGCTGCTCTTTACCCTGTCCTGGGGGCTGTTGCCGGGCGGTGGCTGGAACGGCGGCCAATGGGAATACATCGTCATGCCCGCCATCGCGCTGGGGACTTCGTACATGGCCGGCGTTGCCCGCCTGACGCGCGGCTCGATGCTGGAGGTGCTCAACGCGCCCTTCATCCTGACCGCCCGCGCCAAGGGCCTGCCTGAGCGAGTCATCATCTGGCGGCACGCGCTGAAACCGGCGCTTTTGCCGACGCTGACCTACATGGGGCCGGTCTTTGTCTACATGATCACCGGGTCCGTCTTCATCGACGTGTTCTTTTCCACCGGCGGCATCGGGCAGGATTTCATCGACGGCGCCTATAGCCGCGATTATTCCATGCTGCTGGGGCTTGCGATCCTCTACAGCCTGCTGACCTTCACCCTGAACCTCATGCTCGACCTGATGTATGCCTGGATCGACCCCAAGGTGCGGAGCAGCCTGTGACCGACACCCGAAAACGCCTCAACTCCAAGGAGTTCGCCGATACCGTCGCCGAAGAGATGATCGTCTCGCGGTCGTTCTGGGCGGATGCGCGGCGCCGTTTCCTGAGCCATCGGCTGGCGGTCTTTTCCGTGTTCATGCTGCTGGCACTGCTGCTCTTTGCCCTCTTCGGCCAGTATTTTGCGCGCTGGAGCTTCGAGGAAATCGACTGGAACGTCCTGGGACGGATCAAGACCGAGGGCGCGCCCAGCCTGGAGAACGGCCACTGGTTCGGCGTCGATGACCTGGGCCGCGACCTCTATGCCCGTGTCGTTCAGGGTACGCGCACCTCGCTGATGGTCGGGTTTGTCGCCGGGCCGCTGGCGGTCCTGCTGGGGGCGACGCTGGGCGCGCTTGCGGGCTATTTCGGCGGCAGGCTCGACCAGATCATCACCGGGTTCTACACGATCTGGATCTCGATCCCCTACATCATCTTCTTTGTTGTCTGGCAGGCCTTTTTCGGCCGCTCGCTGACGCAAATGATCATCGTCATCATCATCGTGAACTGGACCGCCGGTCTGCTGATCGTGCGCGGGCAGGTCATGATGCTGAAACACCGCGAATTCGTCGATGCCGCGCGGATGCTGGGCATGTCCGACCTCGCCATCATCTTCAAGCATCTGGCACCGAACATCCTCTGGGTGATCGTGATCTACACCTCGATCGTCATCCCCGAGGTCATCATGGCCGAAAGCCTCGTTTCCTTCCTGGGTGTCGGCATCCAGGAGCCGAACACAAGCTGGGGCGCACTGATCTCCGAAGGCGCGCGCACCATGACCTTCGGCACGCTTTGGCAACTGGCCTTCCCCGCCGCCTTCTTCGTCATTGCACAGGTCTCGCTGTATTACATCGGTGACGGCCTGCGCGACGCGCTCGACCCCAAGGACCGCCGATGAGCCTGCTTTCCGTTGAAGACCTGCAGATCCGTTTCCGCACCGGCGACGGGCTGATCCATGCGGTGAACGACGTCAGTTTCGACATGGCCGAGGGTCAGAAACTGGCGCTCGTCGGTGAAAGCGGGTCCGGCAAGAGCCAGATCGCCCTGGCCATCATGGGGCTGCTGGCGAAAAACGCCGAGGTCGCGGGCCAGGTCCGTTTCGACGGGCGGGACCTGCTTTCCCTGCCCGCCTCGCAGTTGAATGCCCTGCGGGCCGCCCAGATCGCGCTGATCTTTCAGGACCCGATGAGCTCGCTCAATCCCTACATGACCATCGAACGCCAGCTGGGCGAGATCGTGGAACTGCACGAAGGCGCCAGCCGGGCCGATGCCCGCAAGCGCGCGCTCGAGGTTATGGAGGCGGTGCGCATCCCCGACACCAAGAACCGGCTCAAGGCTTATCCGCACGAGTTTTCCGGCGGCATGCGCCAGCGTATCGTGATCGCGATGGCCCTGATCTGCCGCCCGCGCCTGATCCTGGCCGATGAACCAACCACCGCGCTGGACGTCACCGTTCAGGCGCAGATCATGGCCCTGCTGGACGAGATCCAGCGCGACCTGGGCACCGCCGTCCTGCTGATCACCCACGACCTTGGCGTGGTCGCGGGCTTCTGCGACGACACGATGGTGCTTTACGGTGGCCGCGTGATGGAGGCGGCGCCGACCACCGCGATCTTCGACGCGCCGGGTCATCCCTATACCCGGGGCCTTCTGCGCGCCGTGCCGCGGATCACCGAAGGCGACGTCACGCTTTCGGCCATTCCCGGCAGCCCGCCGAACCAGACCGCAGCACCCCGGGCCTGCCCCTTTGCGCCGCGCTGCGTCGATGCCATTCCCGCCTGCCACGACGGCCTGCCCGAATTCCGCGAGGGCCGCGCCTGTATCCGCCCGGTCGAGGAGCTGACATGAGCGATCCCATCCTCTCCGTCAAAGACATGCGCGTGACCTTCCCGGTGCGTCGGGGCCAGCGTTTCCCCTGGTCCCCGCCCCGGCGCCTGCACGCGGTCAACGGCGTCAGCTTTGACCTCATGTCAGGCCGGGTGCTGGGCATCGTGGGCGAATCCGGCTGCGGCAAGTCCACCCTGATCCGCGCCATCGCCGGTTTGGGTCCGCATGACAGCGGCACCGTCACGCTGGACGGCAAACCCATCGACTATGCCCGCCGCGCCGACCTGCAAAGGTTGCGCCGGCGGATGCAGATGATCTTTCAGGATCCGATGGCCTCGCTCAACCCGCGCATGACCATCCGCGAGATCGTGGCGGAACCGCTGATCTACTTCTGCCCCGAGCTGAACAGCCGGCAACGGCGGCAGAAGGTGATCGAAATGCTGGACCGCGTGGGCATCGCCGAGCGCAACATGAACCGGTTTCCGCACGAATTCTCGGGCGGCCAGTGCCAGCGCATCGGGATTGCCCGGGCGCTGATCGCCCGACCGCAGATCCTGCTCTGCGACGAACCGGTCTCGGCGCTTGACGTCTCGATTCAGGCACAGGTCATCAACCTGCTCAAGGAGTTGCAGGCGGAAATGGGGCTGACGCTGATCTTTGTCGCCCATGACCTGGGCGTGGTCCGGCATATCTCGGACGACATCCTGGTGATGTACATGGGTGGCATGATGGAGATGGCGCCTGCGGGCGCGCTGGTGGCGAACCCGCGCCACCCTTACACGCAGGCGCTGCTGTCTGCCGTCCCCGTGCCCGACCCACGCGTGAAACAGCAACCGCAGATCCTGACCGGCGATCTGCCCAGCCCGATGGACCTGCCGCGGGGCTGCCTGTTCCAGTCCCGCTGCCCGAAACGGATCGACGCCTGCGCCCGCATCCGGCCTGACCTGCAACACCGTCAGGGGCGGCAGGTCGCCTGCCTGCTGGAGGATGAAAAGGCGCTGGCCTGACCGGCGTCAGACCAGCCCCAGAACCGCGTCCGAGGCACTGCCTGCGTACTTGTCGCGCGGCGGCATCGGCCGATCGCGCCAATGCGGTTCGAAGGCAAAGCTGGACATTTTCCGCCCCTCGACCAACGCCCCGTTCCCGGCCCCCATCGCGTAATCGTAGTAAAGCTTGACGATCTCCTCTTCAGAGACCTGGTCGGTGGCCGGATGCGCCATGCAGGCAGCGCGCCAACGCCGGACGCGGTCGTATTCCGGTCCTTCGGGCAGCGCAAAACCCTCGTAGTAATCGAGGAACCAGAAGCGTTTGAACATTGGCGTGAACACCGCCTCGGCCAGGCCGAAATCCTCGAACAGGAATGGCCCCTCGGGGCTATGCTCACACAGAAAACCGTCAATGTCGCGATACAGACCCAACAGCTTGTCGCGATGCCCCGCCCGCTGATCGCGATCCTGGTTCAGGACGAAGAGATAGCCCGCCGTGGTGAACGCGCCTTCGCGGGCGATCAACATGGATTCCACTGCATGTTCAAAGGGGTCCACGCGGCGCAGCGGACCGCCCGGCAACATTTCGTCGAGGTAGCGCAGGATGACGAGGCTCTCCTTGAGGATCCGCCCGTCTGAAGTTTCCAGCACCGGCAGGGCCGTGGTGCCACGGGTCTTGCGCAGCAATTCTGGATCGCGGGGCCTGGTGATGTCGACCACACGGAATTCAACGGCCTCCGGCGTGCCACGCAGGGCGAGCAGGATTTCCAACCGCTGCGAAAAGGGACAGACGGGGATGTGATAGACGATCGGTTTTTTGGTCATGCTCGGCTCCTTGGGCGCAGTCGCACCGCGGGATAGCCGCGATCGCCTGTTCGCACAGCCCCCGAGGGCCTGCCCGCAACCGGACAGGCCTTCGGGACGTTTCTTACCGCAGGTCCCCGGGCAGCAGGGCGTCGGGGAGGTTCTGGTAGCAGACCGGGCGCAGGAAGCGGCGGATGGCCAGGGTGCCGACGGAGGTCGCGCCGAAGTTGGTCGAGGCCGGGTACGGCCCGCCGTGCACCATCGCGTCGGCCACCTCGACCCCGGTCGGGAAGCCGTTCACCAAGAGACGCCCCGCCTTGCGCTCCAGCACCGGCATCAGGCGTTGGGCAAGCCCCGTGTCACCCTCGTCCATGTGCAGGGTGCAGGTCAGCTGGCCCTCGAAGCCGCGCGCCAACTGCTCCATCTCGTCCGCGCCCGAGACCCGCACCACGAGGCCGAGCGGGCCAAAGACCTCTTCGCCAAGCGCATGATCCTGCAGGTAATTCTCGGCGTCCGTCTCGTAGAGATTGGGCGCGGCATGCCGCCCCTCGCTGTCCGTCGTCAGCACCGGGCGCACCGGGTTGCGCGTGTCGAAGCGCTGTTTACCGCTTTTATACGCATCGGCGATACCCTCGGTCAGCATGCACTGGGTCGTGACGCCCTTCAGCGCCTCGGCGGCGGCGCTGACAAAGGCGTCTCCGGCCTCTCCCATCTCGACCACGGCGATGCCGGGGTTGGTACAGAACTGCCCGGCGCCCATGGTCAGCGAGGCGGCCCAGCCTTCGCCGATCGCCGCGCCGCGGGCCTTCACGGCCTCGGGCAACAGGAACATCGGGTTGACGCTGCCCAGCTCGCCGAAGAAGGGGATCGGCTCGGGGCGCTGCGCGCAAAGATCGAACAGCGCCCGGCCGCCGCCGAGCGACCCGGTAAAGCCCACGGCGCGGATCAGCGGATGCTGGACCAATGCCTGGCCCACGTCACGCTTGCCGCCCTGGATCAGGCTGAAGGTGCCGGGATGGACGCCGGTTTTCGCGATGGCCGCCGCGATGGCCTCGGCCACGATCTCGCCGGTGCCGGGGTGGGCGGAATGGCCCTTGACCACCACCGGACAGCCCGCCGCCAGCGCGCTGGCGGTGTCGCCGCCGGCGGTGGAAAAGGCCAGCGGGAAGTTCGAGGCGCCGAAGACCGCGACCGGCCCGATCGGGCGCTGGACCATCTTCAGGTCCGGGCGCGGCAGCGGCTGGCGGTCGGGCAAGGCCGCGTCGTGGCGTCGATCCAGATAGGCGCCGTCGAGGATATGGCTGGCGAAGAGTCTGAGCTGCCCGGTGGTGCGCCCACGCTCGCCCTGCAGGCGGGCCTCGGGCAGGCCCGTCTCCTGCGTGCCGATCTCGGTGATCTGCTCAGCCCGCGCCTCGATCTCGTCGGCGATGGCGTTGAGGAAGGCGGCCCGCTCCTCGCGGCTGGAATAGCCGTAGGACCAGAAGGCCTCTTCGGCCGCCTCCGCCGCCCGGTCGACCAGCGCCGGCGTGCCAACCGAATAATCATGCGCCGGGCCATGCGCCGGCTCGGAGGAAAAGGTCGTCTCTCCAGAGACCCACTCGCCCGCAATCAGGTGACGCCCGTGAGGGGTGAATGTGCTTTTGTCCAGCATGGTATGTCCTTTCCTTAACCTGTGACCCCGATGGGCCAGGGTACAAATTCCTCGGCGCCGACACCCAGCGCCTCGCTCTTCGATGTCTCGCCGGAGGCGATGGCCAGGATCCTGTCGAAGATCGCCTCTCCCATCGCATCCAATGTCATCTCTCCATCGATGACCGTGCCACAGTTGATGTCCATGTCCCCCGCCATGCGGGTGAACATCGGCGTGTTGGTCGCCAGCTTGATCGTCGGTGCCGGGAAGGACCCAAAGCAACTGCCCCGCCCGGTGGTGAAGCAGATCAGGTTGGCGCCGCCCGCGATCTGACCCGTGGCTGCCACCGGGTCGTAACCCGGCGTGTCCATGAAGACCAGCCCGCGCGCTGTCACGGGTTCGGCGTAGCGATAGACCGCCTCGATCCCGGTCATGCCGCCCTTCTTGGCGCCACCCAGCGATTTTTCGATCACATTGGCCAGACCGCCGTCCTGGTTGCCGGGGCCGACCACGCCCTGCATCTGGACGTCCTTTCCATCGGTGTACTCCAGCCACCATGTGATCCGGTCCAAAAGCGCGCGGCCCGTCGACTCGTCCCGCGCGCGGGCCGTCAGCGTGTGTTCGATTCCGTAAAGCTCGGGCGTCTCCGAGAGGATCGCGGTGCCGCCGTGACGGGCCAGGAGGTCGACCGCCTTGCCCAGTGCCGGGTTGGCGCTGAGGCCGGAAAACCCGTCAGAGCCACCGCATTGCAGCCCGATCTTGAGATGTGCCGCGGATTGCGGGCTGCGTGCCGCCTTGTTCGCCTCGGGCAGCATCTCACGCAGCGCCGCCTTGCCCGCCTCGATGGCCGCCGCCGTGCCGCCGACGTCCTGCATCCGGATCGTGCGCAGCATCAGCCCGGTGTCCAGCGCCGTGTCACCAAAGAAGCGATCCAGAGAATTGCGCTCGCAGCCCAGCGAGCAGACCACCGCGCCGGCCAAGTTCGGATGGCGGATGTAGCCGGACAGCGTGCGGTGCAGCAGCTCCATCGGTTCGCCCGTCGCCTCCATCCCGCAGCCCTGTTGGTGGATGAAGGGGACAACTCCGTCGACATTGGGAAAATCGGCCAGCCGCTCGTCGTCGAAATAGGCCGCGATTTTGCGCGCGACCGTGGCCGCACAGTTCACGGTGATGAAGACACCGATGTAATTGCGCGTGCCCACGCGGCCATCGGGACGTTGAATCCCCATGAAACTGGCGCGCCGATCCTCGGGCAAGAGCTCCGCCGCGATGTAGTCCTGGCCGAAGCGATAGTCCTTCTGGATGTCGTCCAACAGCACGTTATGCCTGTGCATCCATGCGCCCGGCGCAATGTCGTCACCGGCGTAGCCGATGAGGGTGGCGTATTTCAGAACCGGTTCCCCCTGGGCAATCGGCATGACGGCTATCTTGTGCCCCGCCGGGACGTCCTGCAGCGCGGTCACGCCTTCGCCCGGGATCTGCGCACCCGCCGGGATCGCGGTCCGCGCGACGACGACATTGTCGCGCGGGTCAAGGCGGATGACGGGCGCGACTGGCATCAGCGGTTGTTCGCCTTGCGCCAAGCCGCGAATTTCTCGAGGTTTTCCTCTTTCGTGGCCGGGTAGAGGCCGATGATCGTCTCGCCGTTCTGCACCTGTTCCAGCGCGAAATCCTCGTAGGCGGTCATCTCGACAGCCTCATCCGCGATTTCGTCGGCAAGATGCGCGGGGATGATGATGACGCTGTCATCGTCGCCCACCACGATATCACCCGGAAAGACCGGCGCGTCGCCGCAGCCGATGGGGACGTTGATGTCGATGGCCTCGTTGGTGGTCAGGTTGGTCGGGCTGGAAGGGCGCGAATGATAGGCGGGCATGTCCAGCTGTGCGATGTTCATCGCGTCACGAAAGCCGCCGTCGGTCACGACACCGGCCCCGCCGCGCACCATCAACCGGGTGATGAGGATATCGCCCGCGCTGGCGGCCCGGGCCGACTTGCGGCTGTCCATGACCATGACATGCCCCGGCGGGCAGGTTTCAATCGCCTTGCGCTGCGGGTGGTCGGGGTTGCGGAACTCGACCAGTTGGTTTCGATCCTCGCGGGCGGGCATGTAGCGCAGGGTAAAGGCCGGCCCCACCATGTTGCGGCCCTTCTGGCTCAGCGGGCGCACGTCCTGGATGACCTGGTGGCGCAGCCCGCGCTTGTAGAGCGCCGTGGCCAGCGTCGCGACAGAGACCTGCTCCAGCTTGGCCTTGGTGTCGGGGTTCATGGGGTGGTCGGTCATCTTGGTGTCCTCAGATCAGGCCATTGGTTGTCATGAAGGCGCGCAGGCGGGTCATCTGGTCCTGGCTCAGGGGCCATGCGGCGGGCGGACGCGCGATGCCGCAGTCTTC
>Ga0208328_1000907_pt1 | contig 11648 bp, 8 predicted proteins | sample DeeseametaMP2633_FD_184170 | JGI IMG/M metagenome (GOLD analysis project Ga0208328, IMG submission 184170) | Marine microbial communities from the Deep Atlantic Ocean - MP2633 (SPAdes) | ecosystem: Environmental > Aquatic > Marine > Unclassified | place: Northeast of Antigua and Barbuda, North... | reverse complement strand
AGCGGCCCCGCCTGCTGCGCCTCCGCTGGCCGCCGCCCCGCCCGCTGCACCACGGGCGGCTGCCCCGCGCGCCGCGGTCCCGGCAGCGGCAGACCCGCCCGCGTGTGCGCCAGTAGCGGGTGTGGTTGTAGACGGCGGCGTTGCGCTCGGAGATGACCCGCTATCGGAGGGGATGCCACCGGGATTGGGATGTGCCTTGCGGCCCTTGGCTGCGGGGGCTCGGGTGCCCTCATCGCCGGGTTTGCCTGAACTTGGCATACCCACACCGTCGGCGTTGATGTCGCGGCGCATTGAGCGGCCCATGTCGCGCATCGCCGGGTAGAAGCTCATTGGACCGGCTCCGATGGCAGCGGTCTTGCGCAGCACCGACATCGGCCCCGGCAGGCCTCGATCACCGAAGCCTCGCATCAGCGCCCTGAACCCGAACACCGCTCCACCGGAGAACAGCAGCATGAGCAGCAGGATCGCAATCGGGTGCTGAACCTCGAAACCGTCAAGTTGCCCGGTCGATACTCGGGACATCAGCACCAGGACAATGCCGAAAGCCGCTGTAGCGAACAGCATTTCCAGGGCGTGAACGATCAACTTGATGGCGGTGCGTTTGGCGAACTCACGCTGAGGTCCTGGCGCGACGGCTACCGCGGCGGCCGGCACCAGCACCAGCACGTTCCAGAACGCTTTGAACCCGATGCGAATGACTTCACAGCCGATGTAGCACAGCAGCATCAGCACGACCAGCACGACGCAGTTGATGAAGAACATCAGCCCGATCGTCTCGCCGCTGAGAAAGTGAGCGTGGGCATAGGCATCGCCCGCGCCGCAGGCCCGCATCGCTTCTACCGGCCCGTCGTGGCTTCCTGCCGGTGCGAGCGCCTGGGTTGCGGGTGTCAGGACCGTAGAGGCGTTGAGCGCGGCGTTCCAGGCTTGTGCGCATCCGTCGATGTTGTCGATCACGCTGCCGAAGTTGGCGATCTGAATGGGGTGGCGGATCAGGGTGGTGGCCATCCACTGCGAGAGCACTTCGATCTGACCGTCGGCGTTACCGGATGGGTCGAAGCTGCCGTTGTTGGCGATTCCCAACGACAGCTCGAATCCGATGGCCCGGCCGGCAGCGAGCAGGCCGTCGCCTCCGAGTTCCTTCACCGGGTCGTTGAGGAAGAACCCGATCAGCAAGATCACCAGGAACCCGCTGCACATCACGCCGGCGCCGCGCCCAAAGCCTTTGGTCAATGCGATGATTCCGCCGATGAAGACACAGATGATCAGTGCCAGTGGAATGATCTGAAACTCACCGAGCAGATTGTTGATCGCGACCAGCACGGGCGCGGCCAGTGCGGCCAGCCAGCCCAACCAGGCCGAGCCCAGCGCAATCTTGATGAACCAGATTCCGACCGCACCCACCATCACCAAGAACCCGCAGAACCATCCGAGGATGACGGCCAATTGGCTGTAGGTCATGGCGATTTCGAAGCGGTCGGTCAACGCGGGAATCCAGGAACCCGGATCGATAATGCTGACGTCGCTGCCCTGGGTGCGGATGGCGTCGAGCATCGACACCGTGCTGATGAAGTAGGTGCCCACCGGTTGGTCGTAGGTGTCCACGATCGGGCTGGGCCAGTTGAGTGCCCCGGCGAACCCGGCCGCCACCGCGTGTGGGGCGGTCAGCAGGGCCATCATCCAACCCGCCCACAGGAGTTGAGCGATCAGCCACGCCCGCCGGATACGTGGGTGCTCATATAGCCAGGCGCTGTAGGCGGCCATCACCGCGTCAGCTCCAGCGCCTCGTCCTCAAGGCCGCGGGTATCAAAGGCTTGCTGCAGCTCGGGCTGTACTGGTTGCAGAATGTCGATCAGGCCGGTGCTGCCCGTGTCGTCAATCATGTACGCGTAGCCGTGCCCCTCGGCGGTGCGCAGGTTGAGCACCTCAGGATACTCATCGGGGTCAATCCCGATGCGCTTGAACTCTTCGGTCGCTTCTTCTCGCGCGGAGGCCTTAAACGGTGTAATGACTCGCGTCGGCAAATCCTTGGTGGGAATCCCGTCGAAATACTCGACATGCTGTGCGATGCCGATCAGCCCGTATCGCTGCTTGCGGCCTTGGGTAATCAACTCGGTGGCATCTTCGCGGCCAACGGGAGAGGCGAAGTACGCCCGGGCTTCCTCGGCAACGAACCAACCGAACTTGCCAGGCCGACGATTGGGCCCGGTGTAGCTTTCCCGCGTGACCGCTGCGATCATCCCGTAGATGGCCAACCCGGCTCGCGCACGCGCTGTTTGGCGCTTGTAGAGGTGGAGATCCTCGGTCTGGGAGGTCGTCGGCAACTCCAGGTCACCGGTCAGCCAGATCACCGCGTCCTTCTCAGCGATCGGCGGTATCGGCAGCGACTCATCGAACATCGCCCGCAGATAGTCGATATTGGCCCACATATCCAGGCGCGCCGCCAATTCCGCATACTCCTTGTAGGCGCTTGCCTGCAAACTGTTGAGGTAGCGAACCAGGGCGCCCATGCTTTCGGCGACCCGCTGATCGGGGCGCAACAGAAAGCGGAGCTGTCGGGCGATCTCGGCATCGGGCTCGACACCCATCATGGGCAGCAGGTGATCAAGAGTGCGTTCGACGGCGACTTCACGGCGAAAGATGCGCAACCCGTCGACCGAGACTTGACCGCGTGTGGGATCAAGCACCGCCACCCGATCCCCCAGATGCGCCAGCGCACGCACCCACTCAGGATTGGAACCAGGGTCAAGGATGCTGCACTGATTGCCCCGGGCAAGCAAACCGAGCGTCACTCGCTTAGCGCCTTGAGACTTGCCCCCTCCCGGTGGACCGTAGAACAGCATCCCAGGCACCTGACGCCGCCTGCTCGCGCCTTCGGGCTCGATCAGGACAGGGGTTGGTCGGCGGGTGGACAGATTGCGGGCGAACAGAATCCCGGTGTCGTGACCGAGCTTGCTGGACACCAGCGGAGAGAAACGGGCCCAGTCCGTAGTGGTCCCCGGCTGGCTGAACTGGCTGCGCGGGCTGCGTTCTTCACTGCCTGCCAGCCCGGTTTGCCACAGCCCTATTTGGGCGCTCCCGCGACGTCGACTCAACGTCATGTCGAGGTCTTCTGCGAAGTGGGTTTGCAGCAGCTGGCAGGCCGCGTCGAGTTCGGCCCGTGAGCGGGCTCCGACGGCGACCACCGTCGTGGACTCCACTTCCCGCTCCAACTTCGAGGCCCGCAGCTTGGCGTTGTACTCCTCGGCCGATGAGTAGCGCTCGATGAGATCACTGTCGCTGGACCGTCTGCCGGCCCGCTGGAACGCCTGATCATCGAGGTTGCGCTGAGCGCGATCGATCCGTGTGAGCGCCTGCTCGGCCGGGCGGGTAGAAATGTGCTGAATCCAGTCGATGTCGGCAGGTGTGTCCACGTCATAGACCGCTAGCAGGTATTCCGCACGTGGATAGGCCAACCCGCCGCGCGGAATCTGCGCTACGGCCAGCATGCTTTGAAAGCTGTCCGGGCGCCGGGCACCGCGGATCACCAGCACTGCTGCCAGCGATGGCACAACACGGCGCCACCAGCGGCGATCCTTCTTGCGGGCCTGCTGATCACCACAGTCGAAGTCCGCAGGCACCACGGCCGCAAAGTCGGCTTCGGTGAGCCGGTCAGGACCGCCTTCGCCGTGCGGAAAGGGGTCGTTGACGGCACCGATGGCCAGCCGCCGCCGATACCACCAGTGGATCTGGCGCGGGGTGGCCGGTCGCGCGTTGAACTCCGCGGGGATCTTCGACAGTATCGAGGCCGACATTTCCTGGTACCCGGCAAGGGATCTCGGGTCGTCGGGGTCGCGGCCGGCGACCACGGTGGCCGCCTTGGCCAATCCACCCACTCCGGTCCGGCCGGCCTGACCGGAGTCCACCGGCACGCGTATGCCGAATACCTGCTCGTAGAACGGCTCGATGGTCAAGAAGTCTTCCCAGTCGCGGACTTCCTGCACCCACGCGGGCTCGTTCGCGTAGCCCGAGAGCATCCACCGCAGCAGCCGCCGGTGGTCAAGGCGCACGCAGCAGCCCCACAACAGCAACCCAGAGGGGAGTTGGCGCACCAAGGGTCGGTGACGCATCGCAATCGCGTCCTTGAGTGCGTAGGGCATCATTCCGCCGGGTTGACCGTCCACGATGAACTCTGCGTAGACACCACCGGAGGTGAAGCTCAGATTCCCGATCACCTCTTTGGGTGGCGACAGAGCGGACTCGCCCTCACCGTTGACCCCGGCCTTGCGCTGGGTGTGCAACAGTCCGCCGAGCAGCCAGCCGATCCGGTAGAGCGGGCTGGGTCGAGAAACTGGGATTTGGCGAGCGGCGACCGTCAGTGCCGCTGTCAGTGCGATGCCGAACAGTGCGATGGCGATGGCATGCCCGGAGTCAAGCCACTTGCGGGTTGCCCAGACTGTCGTCGTGATACCGATCAGGAAGGTTGCGCCGTCCCAGATTCGCCACGGCGCGAACCACAACCGGGTGTTGTCATCGATGTGGGAGACATAGATGGGAAAGTCACGCACATCGGCGTATACCCGGGCCGTCTGACCACGAAAGGTGTTCTCACCCACTACATAACCTCCAACTACGTCTCGTCAACACCATCTGCTGCACCAGACGCTCTCGACGCCTGGCAGGCGGTCTAACCGAACTGTCCGGTGGTGATGCCCCCACCGTGCTTGTCCACGGTGGTTTTCAGTGAGACCGCCAACCCGACCGCGCCGAGGATGATGGCCGCGACGGCGACCCCGCCGAGCACCTTGCCCATGGCGGCGCCGAACCCGCGCACCAGCGCGAATGCGCCGGCGACGCCGCCAACGAAGATGGCGATAATCGCCAGTGGTATCTGTGCCGATTCCCATAGTGACGGGATGGCGGTAAGTAGATCCCCTGCGGCCAAGGTCGTTTCAGTCATTGTGGTTCCCTTTCCTTGTGGCACGGCCGCCGGTTGGGCGTGCCGGTCAGTTCGGTGTTGCAGAACTCCAGTCGGTGGACACCGCCGCCGGGACGAGGCTGTCGTCGGTGGATACCGCTGGTGCTTTATCGATCGCTGCCACGAGCCAGCGCCCACCCACTCCGCGAAGCGTCAAGGGGTAGACCAACGGCGAGGGAGCGAATTGCGAATTCACTGCGGTCACGCGGACCAAAACACGGGCCAACTCGCCATCCGCGGGCACGGACGAGGGAGCTCCGAGTGCAGTTACCCCTTGTATGACAAGGCTTTCGTACGCGTTGCCCAATCCGGCGATCATCGAATCAGTGGTCACGTACTGCTCCACGCCCCCGGCAGGCGTCAGGTACGCCTTCAGGAAACCCGTGGCGGTGCCGTAGGCGGGATCGGCCTCGCTCAACGTGCTCGGGTAGCTCAGCGGCAGGTCTGCGCCCGCGCCCGGGCCACCGATGCGGGCCGGGAAACTTGCAGCACGCGGGCCGAACCGCGACCACAGCACCGGAACCCGGTACAGCGCGCGGTGCGGGGCGGCTGATTCGTATGGCCGCTGGGTCACACCAACAACCACGGAATAGACTTCGGCGTCGGCTTCCTGGCCTGCAACGCCCTCCAGCGACACGGCCACGATCGTGGGAGTGTTGATGACCACGGCCGGGGTTGAGGGCAGCGTCAGGGAAGCTGGATCGACGCTGATGAACTGGCTCAGGCTAGCGGCGTCCTGAGTGTTTGCCTCAAGCCAGACCGCGACGAAATCCTGGGCGAACGCACCGACCACCGCGGACCGATTGACCACCGCCCGTGACGGCTCAGTGAGGTCGGGGTCTGTGGCAAATAAGAACTGCCACAACACGTTCACGCCCGCAAGGGCGGCTAGAAGCAGGACTGCGGGCTTTCCAAATTTCGTCAGCGCACCCTGGGTGCGGCTGATCCGTTGCTGCCAAATGCGGCTCATTGCCATGGGTCATGTTCCTCGCCGCTATACCGGCTTATGGCCGATGATCTTCAAACTTTTGATAGCGAAAGCCGCGTCAACCGGATCGCTGTTCTGTTGCCCACCGCCCAGCACTCCCGGCAGTTGCGGAAGCTCCAGTCCCAGCGGACCGTTCGGTTTCGTCGGTGCTGCGCTGGCACCGCCTTCGGGCTGGGCCGGCGGCCGGGACGTCTCCCGGATCAGCATGCGGATCTTGGATGCCAGCACCCGCTTGATCGGCTGCGTCGCCTCACCGTGGACATTCTTGGTGTCCTGGGTCACCAGAGTCGCCTCGGTGTCGTTGAACGTGTACTGCACGGTCGTGACCACCCGGTACTGCGACCACGGCTTCGACCCGCTGGCATCAGTTCCCACCCAGCCAAACTCGCCCACGATCGCAGTGATCAGGTGAGTGCCCGGCAATTCGATGTCGATGACCTGTCCGTCGCCGCCGCCACGCACACACAGGAACGCCGCGTGAGGATCGGTGCCGGCCATGGTTTGCGCCGAGGTCGAGCCCTCCGCGCACGAGCCCAGGGCATCGGCGGTGAAAGAGATCGGACGGTCCAGGACGGGAGCATGCGCCGGGGCAGGCGCGGCCGAACGCGACGGCGGTAGCGCCACGGCGTCGGCTCCGTTCGGGGCACCTGTGGGCTTGGGCTCATCCGAGCCGTACACAACGACTGCCCCGACGATCGCCACCAACACGGCCACCAGTCCGACAGCACCGAACCCCATAGCGACCTTGCCATCAAACCTGCGGGCCCGCCGCGGTTGCGCCGGCCCGGGCTGACCATCACCAACAGGTCCGGTAAGGGCTTGCCCGTCGACCGGATAGTCGTCGTAGTCGTCATCGGCCACGTCGTCTTCGGGGCCGCCGTGCTCATCCTCTGGGTCGCGGCAATCACCAAATCCCCGCTCGCCGACCGCATCGCAGTCGAGTTCGGGCTCATCCACGTCGGTGCCACCGACCTCAGCCTCTGCGGGAAGCTCGAACGCCGGAGCCTCGGGGAAACCGAACCCATCGTCGTCCTCAGCGGCCAGATCGTTGGACCACTGGTCATTGGTGAGCGTCACTACCGTCTCCGTCCGGTGCCATGTTGCAAGGTCGATGCGCTGCGCGAACTGATCTGACGGCGCTGGCCTCCACGGCTGAATCGCTTCCCGGGTCGGCGGGCCGGTTCGGGCTCTGGAATCTGGTAGACCAGGGCCGCTGGCCACAAGGCAGATCCCCCCACCGGTGAGTAACCACCAGCGACGGTGTTTACCGATGAGTCAGTCCATGGCGTCGCACCGGCCCGGTTGCTGCGGCGCCAAACCCGGCGCACCAAAACCACCACCAACACCACAAAAAGCGAGGCCAGGACGCCAATCGCAACGATTGCGACCAGAAACGCCGCGATGGGGTAGACCATCGCACCGCCCATCGCTACGCTGTCCGTCATGCCCATCATGCTGACAGATTACGCAATAGAAGGCAACACGTAAACACATGGTATTCACATCGAGTGTTGACCGATACGACGAACTACGCCGCGAGTGGATCGCTGAGCACGCGGGCATCTTCTCCATGCAGATACGCCGCGCTGAGCTGCTCAATCGAGGAATTCGCCGACGTGCCCGCGACGTCGCCGGCGCCAGGCCCAGCCCCTACAACGACCATCCCAGTCACCCACTGCTCACCCGAGGCGTCAAGACGATCGAAGGTGTACTGGAGGTCGGCATCGTCGTCGCGGCGGCCGTGCTGGCCCCCATTGGATGGCCGCTGGGCAAGCTGATCTATCACCGCAGCGAAGCACTGATCCCCGACCGGCTACGCTCCTTCCCCATCCCTGCATTCCTCTGGGCGGCAGCTGCATTGGGGGCGCTGTTGCTTCTGCTGTACCGGCCCACGGACACGCTGACAAGCACCGTCCTCGCGCCATGGCTGCTCGCGCAACTTCCAGCAGCATCCCTGACCGCAGGAATCTACGGAATCCTCAACGGCTGGCTGGCAATCGACGGATCAACCGACTGGTGGCCACTGTCCCCCACGGCACCGACTGTGACCCTCTCCCTGCCACTGCTGCCCGACGACATGACCGCACCCTCGCCGTTCCGCACCATCGAACCAGCCGACCCCATCGACCTCACACCGCTAGGTGCGGGCGCGGTGCGCCCGATGCCGCGTTCGGCCAAACTCATCGCTATCGGCCTCATCCTCAACGCAGCAGGAATCCTCTGGACCCTCGCAGCCGTAGGGGTAGGAATCGGAACTGTTGCGGAACAGGCATTCACACCCAGCAGCACTATCGGATCGAGCTACTGATCCGTTATCTGTAACGGCTTACCGCGGCGGCCCCGGATGCCCTTAGGGAACAACCCTCTGAACCGACGCTGGTTGGCGTCGGCTCAAAGGGTTGCGGATCAGAACACCCCATATGTGGCGGTGACAGTCTGATTCGGGACCAGTGTGACGGTCTGATTCGGGACCCACCCGGGCTTCGGCGTGGCGTCAAAATGTACTATGCAGTACAGTACACAACTACCTGACTCGGCTATCATCGGCCGGTCACCTTCGCGGAGTCACTGAAAAGCCCTGTCTGACAGGACTGATCACGCGAAGCATGGTGCGCACTCGCCAAACCGTTCACCCTGTGGACCCCAGAAGGGATCTCTAACATTGTCTCGTTGACTGCGGTAGCGATCGTCTCGGTCGTCGCCTTGCTTGCACCGCTCAGCGTGAGGGTGCTCCGGCTGCCTGTGCCGGCGATCGTGCTCGAGATTCTTCTGGGCGTCATCGTCGGCCCACAGGTGCTCGGCTGGGTACACATGGACGCCGCCCTCGTGGTGTTGTCGACGATTGGTCTGAGTTTCCTCCTGTTGCTCGCCGGGCTGGAAATCGACGTCCGCCATCTGAGAGGGCCACTGCTGCGCCGCGCGTCGGGGGCCTTCGTGGTGTCGTTCGCTCTCGCGGTGGCGGTAGGTGTCGGGCTGGGAATGTTGGGCCTCGCTCAATCACCGGTGCTGATAGCCGTGATCCTCTCGGCAACCGGGCTCGGCATCATACTTCCGGTCCTGAAGGATGCGGGGATCGTCGAAACCCGAGCAGGGCAAGTCATAGTGGCCGGCGCGTCGATCGCCGAGGTCGTGCCCATAGTGCTTCTATCCCTGTTGTTCTCCGAAGACCCGTCGGTCGGGGTTGGGGCCAAGCTGACGTTGCTGGCGGCGTTCCTCGGCTTCGCCGGTGTCGTCATCGCCGTCGTTCTCGGCCTGGAGCGTGCCCGCACCGTCTGCAGGACGCTGCTCGACCTGCAGGACACCACCGCCGAGATTCGAGTCCGCGGAACTGTGGCTCTGCTCTTGGTCTTTGCCTCTCTTGCTTCGGCATTCGGACTCGAGTCGATCCTGGGGGCGTTCCTTGCCGGGGCGGCGTTGACCCTGCTCGACCGCGATGACGATATGACCCACACTCAGCTCTATACCAAGCTGCATGCAGTGGGATTCGGTGTCTTCATCCCGTTCTTCTTCGTTGCAACCGGGGTGTCACTCGACGTTCGAGCACTCATGGACCACGGTTCTTCCTTGGTCAAAATTCCTCTGTTCGTCGTCGCTCTCCTGGTCGTGCGAGCCCTGCCTGCCATCCTCTACCGTCCGTTGCTCGGAAGTGGCCGCGACGTTCTGGCTGCAGGTCTGCTGCAGGCCACGTCGCTCAGCATTCCGTTGGTGGCCGGGGGGATCGGCGTGGAACTGGGCCTGCTGCAACCGGCCAATTACGCCGCGCTGGTCGCAGCTGGTCTGTTGTCAGTCGTCATCTTTCCGCGACTGGCTGTCCTGCTACTGGAACGGAGCGCGAAGGAATCAGCGCCGCCGGACCACAGCCCGTGACGAATCGTCCAGAACAGCAGTGTAGTTATAGTGTGCCACTGCGTAACTCGGCGGTATGAGTCTGGAACGATCACACTGAAGGCGGCCTCGCAGCTACGGCCGCGATTCTGGCCTATGTCATGTGGGTCCGCGGCGACAGGGTGCGCAGTCCGGAAGGCCGGAGAGGGTCGCACTCTTCGACGGTGCGACCCTCACCCCTGGCTGCCGTGGCCCTGCTCGGGGGCGGACGTCCATCCGCGGAACGTGTCGAGCAGGCGCTCTCGGAAGCCAGCGTCGAGTTGATCGGACGGAACCCGCCCCAGGGTGTTGATCGTCGACCGGAACTGTTCGAGGTAGTTGACGCAGCCATCACATTCCAGCAGGTGTGCGTCGAACCTGGCGGCGACGGCGGGATCGAGCACGCCGTCGAGGTAGTCGGTCACCAATTCGACGAGCTGGTTGCAGATGATCGCGTCGGCGTTCATTCCGTTGTCCCAAGGTAGGTTTCCAGCTCTTGGCGAACGACAGCTCTGCCGCGATGCAACAGCACCCGCTGGTTGGCCGCGCTGATGTCCAACAATTGGCATACCTCCTCGGAACTGAACCCCTGTACGTCACGCAGGGTGACCACCTCCCGCTGGCGCACCGGCAGCCGGCTGAGCACCGCGGTGGCGACTTGTGTGAGTTCACGGCCGAGCAGCGACCCCTCGGGTGTGTCCGGAAACGGGGCGGGTGGTTCCTTCCAGTGGCCGGGTAGGGAATCGCCCGCGTCGCGGAACCGGTCCGGATCAACGGTGCCGCCGGTCATGACGCGAACGGCGGTGTCGGCGTGGCGGCGCTCCGCCAGGCCGTGTTTCTTGGCGACGTTGATGAGAATGGTGAAGATCCACGTCCGCAGCGAGGCGCGGCCCTCGAACTTGTGGATGCCCTTGAAGACCGCGATCCACGTTTCCTGCACGACGTCCTCGGCCAAGTCGCGACTGGACACGTATCCACGCGCTACTCGGAGCATCGAGGACCCGTAGAGGTCGAGGAGCTTGCTGAAGGCCTCCGGATCGCCGTTGCGCAGTTGCTCGGCCAGCAATGCCGTGCCCACCGGTTCGAGCATGTCGGCATCCCCTCGTCGGCGGCACGTGAGCGACCGCTACCTGGCCGCCGCGCCTTCGGCACCAAAGTCGCCAGTGAACTGCACAGTAGTCGGCCCTTGTGACGGGTGAAGTCCGACTGACCGAGACGCTATCGTGGACTGATGGCAGCAACGCGGGCGCCCGAGAAGGCGGCAACGGGCGAGAGTCCGAAGCCGTCCTTGTCCGCGCGGGGGCTGCGCAGCCGTGCGGCAATCGTCGATGCGGCCGCGACCATGATGCGTCACGGCGGCGTGGCGTCGACCAGCCTGGATGATGTTCTGGCGGCCGCGGGCTGTGGCAAGTCGCAGCTTTACCACTACTTCGAGGACAGGGCCGACCTCATTCGGGCGGTCATCGACCATCAGGTTGAGCTCATCTTGGCTGCGCAACCGGCGATACATCACGCCGACTCCTGGGCGGGCCTGCAGCGGTGGTCTGAGCAGGTGGTGCAGAGTCATCGTGTCCTGGATGGGCCGTTCGCGTGCCCGCTCGGATCGATGGCCGCTGAACTGAAGAACGATCCCGCTTATCTTCCGCACCTGGACGCCGCCTTCCGGCGGTGGGAGGAGCCGCTGGCGCGCGGCTTGGAGGTCATGCGTGAGCGCGGTCAGCTCACCCGGCAATCGGATCCCGACAGATTGGCCCAATCAATCGTCGCCGCTGTGCAGGGTGGGTTGATGATGGCCCAAATACACGACGATGGAACGGTTTTCGAGGATGCGGTGGAGAACGC
>Ga0208328_1000906_pt1 | contig 11656 bp, 10 predicted proteins | sample DeeseametaMP2633_FD_184170 | JGI IMG/M metagenome (GOLD analysis project Ga0208328, IMG submission 184170) | Marine microbial communities from the Deep Atlantic Ocean - MP2633 (SPAdes) | ecosystem: Environmental > Aquatic > Marine > Unclassified | place: Northeast of Antigua and Barbuda, North... | reverse complement strand
CTTGCCCGTAGCCCCGCTACGCGCTGCGCGCGCCTCCGCGCGGATCGCCGCACCGGGCGTGAAACAGAATGCTTCTATCTGACCCTGAAAGGCTCTAGAAGACGTCGTCCGGTTCTCGTTTTTCGACGGGAATGGCGAGAAGTTCGAATTGCGTGCGGTTTCCCGCCATCTGGCGTATCACCGTTGTAGTTCCGGTGGGCCGATAGCCGGCATCCTTCAGAGATTTGACGTAGCTGCGGATCTTGCTTTCGTCGTCGCCAGCGCCGGCGCGGGACGGTAGAACCGCGATAGCCGTTGTTGGCACACCCGTTTCAAGATACCGGAAATGCCGCGGATCGGAGAGAGCGATCACGTCAACCGCCGGGCCGAGGGCATATCCTGCCTTGGCCCCGGAAGCCCAGTTCCTGACGATAACCGCCGGAGGCGCGCCAAGTTCCGGCCAAGCCTCGGCGAGCGCAGTCCAGTCCTGCAATTCCCAGCCGAATTCCCAATCTGCCGGCAAATCGGGGATGATCCTTCCGGCGACCGAGTAACGCCCCTGAAGCGCGGCAATCAGCGCAAGTGCCGGAACCAACGCGCAGGCGGCGCGGAACATCAACAGGATCCCTCCACGCAAACGATCGATGTTGTTTGCCGTCCATCGACCGGCGAGGGGAAAACCGAACAGAAAGCCGCTCATAGCCCAGTGCGCCAGTGAACCGCGCGATACGAGCGCTATGACAAAAAACACGATGGGCGGAACGATTGCGAACCAGGCAACGAGCCGGTCCGCGGTCCGTTCGGGCCAAACGATGCCACTCAGTGACGCAATCAGGATCACCAGCCACGTTCCGGGCAGGAGGTATGCCATCTGGCTGCCCGCGATCATCAGGAAGCTCACCGGATGGAGAGTTCCCGACCCGACAGATGCACGACCCGTCTGGAATGTGATCGAGATCCAGTCATGAGACGCGTTCCACACAAGCGTCGGAACGAGTCCCAGCATTGCGATCGCAAGTGACGCCCAGAGAACCGGTGATGCGAGCAAACGGCGGTGCGCGGGGCTAGCGATCAGGAAGGCGAGTGCCGAAAAGCCGAACAGGGTCGCCTGGTATTTTGAAGCCAGCGCCAGCGCGAAACACAGTCCCGCGGCGAGCCAGCGGCCCGTCCGCAATTTCGCGCGTGGCGCAAGGAGGTCGGGCAGAACGAGGCGGAATGTCGCCAGCAGGGCCAAGTTCAACGGCCCGTCGGGCACGACGAAATGGCCGGCGGAGATAAAGAAGAATGGCGCTACGCTGTACCAGGCCAGCGCCCAGAAGGCGGCGGACCGTCCATAAGCGAGACGGGTGATATCCCAAACCAGCCATCCGCTGACAGCACCGGCGATGACAAAGGGCAGGCGGGCAATGAATATGCTTTCTGTACCCGTCAACCAGGCCATCAGGCGGGCCAGCGTGAAGGCTACGGGCGGGTGGTCGAAATAGGAAAGCGACCAGTCACGCGATACGGCGATGGCATAGGCTTCATCGATGACTGCCGGGAAAACCCACGAAACCAGGAGACGCAGCGCCAAAAACGCGGCGATCAGAACGAGGGCGTTCCGGAACCCTGTTTCACCTTTGGGGGCGGTATCGGATTGCGCTGGCATCGGTGCCATCAACCGCGTTTCGCTATCGGCCGCAAGCAAAAAGCCCGGACTGGAAATCCGGGCTTTCGAATTGGAAGAGACTACTCGCGGTCAGGCGGTTACGTGGCTGTTGTGCTTGCGCTTCATGAACTCTTTCGCGGTCTCGACGGCGACCGCGGCGTCGCGGCAATAGGCATCGGCGCCGACGGCCTTGCCGAATTCCTCGTTGAGCGGCGCACCGCCGACGAGGACGACGAGATCGTCGCGGATGCCCTTTTCCTTCATCGTGTCGATGACGACCTTCATGTAGGGCATGGTCGTGGTCAGCAGGGCGGACATGCCGAGGATATCAGGCTGTTCGCGCTCAATGGCTTCAAGATAGTTCTCGACCGGGTTGTTGATGCCCAGATCGACCACGTCGAAGCCGGCGCCTTCCATCATCATGCCGACGAGATTCTTGCCGATGTCGTGAATGTCGCCCTTGACGGTGCCGATCACCATCTTGCCGAGCTTCGGCGCACCGGTTTCGACGAGCAGCGGGCGCAGGATACCCATGCCGGCCTTCATGGCATTTGCCGAGAGCAGCACTTCCGGAACGAACAGGATGCCGTCGCGGAAATCCTCGCCGACAATGCGCATACCCTCGACGAGAGCCTCGGTCAGCACCTCGTATGGCGCCCAGCCGCGGTCGAGCAGGATCTGCGTGCCTTCGAGGATCTCTTCCTTCAGCCCGTCGTAGAGATCGTCATGCATCTGCTGGACGAGTTCGTCGTCGGACAGGTCGGAAAGAATGATTTCATCGTCGGACATTAGCGGCATCATCCCTAGAAAGAGTGGAAGGGGGCAGCGCCCCCTTTTTCATTAAACAGGATTTTGAATCGGAAACAGACAAAAAAGCGCTTCAAATGCGACGGCACCGGATGCTTTTTGCGACTGAGCGAATTTTCGGGAACGATAAATGCAACATGACGCATTGTCGCGGCAGCGCCACCGGCTGGCGCGAATTGAAAGGCGCGAAATCCCGCCCGCCATCATTGTCAGAGAACCAGAGCCGGAGCGCGAAGCGTTTCCGGCCCAATTGACTGGCAAGGTGAGATCATGTCGGACACGGCAACTGAAATGGATGCGGCAGGCGAGCAGGGCGCAAGGCGCGGCGGACGGCGGGCGGCAGGCGGCGCGGCTGCGCGGCGCGCGGCGCGCAGCGGCGGCAAGACGGGGCCGGCAATGCCCTATATCACCCGGCGAGTGCCGGTCTATGAAGTGCTCGGCGAGGAAGCGCTTGCGACGATCGAGGCCAATGCCGACATCGTGCTCGAGGAAGTCGGGATCGAGTTCCGCGACGACGAGGAAGCGATCAGGCTCTGGAAGGATGCCGGCGCCGACGTCAAGGGCCAGCGCGTCCACTTTCCGAAGGGCCTGTGCCGCGAATTGCTGAAGACCGCGCCGTCGGTCTTCACCCAGCATGCGCGCAATCCGGAGCGCAGCGTACAGATCGGTGGCGACGCCACCGTGTTCGCACCCGTCTACGGTCCGCCCTTCGTGCGCGATCTCGACGGCGAGCGGCGCTATGCGACGATCGAGGATTTCCGCAATTTCGTGAAGCTCGCCTATATGGCTCCTTCCATGCACCATTCCGGCGGGACGGTGTGCGAGCCGGTCGACATCCCGGTCAACAAGCGCCATCTCGACATGGTCTACAGCCATATCCGCTACTCGGACAAACCCTTCATGGGGTCGGTCACCGCGCCGGAGCGCGCCGAGGACACGGTGGCGATGTGCAAGATCCTGTTCGGCGAAGAGTATGTGGACAACAACACGGTCGTCATCAATCTGATCAACGCCAACTCGCCGATGGTCTTCGACGACACGATGCTGGGCGCGGCCAAGGTCTATGCGCGCAACAACCAGGCCTGCATCATCTCGCCGTTCATTCTTGCGGGCGCGATGAGCCCGGTAACGGTCGCCGGCACGCTGACCCAGGTGCTGGCCGAAGTGCTGGCCGGCGCATCCTTCACGCAGCTGGTGCGCCCCGGCGCGCCGGTGCTGTTCGGCACGTTTGCCGCCTCGATCTCGATGCAGTCGGGCGCGCCGACTTTCGGCACGCCGGAGCCGTCGCTGGTCTCCTATGGCGCAGCGCAGCTGGCGCGGCGGGCCGGCCTGCCGTTCCGGACCGGCGGTTCGCTGTGCGGCTCGAAAGTGCCGGACGCGCAGGCGGCGCATGAGAGCGCGGCAACGCTGAACATGACGCTTCTCGCGGGCACGAATTTCGCGCTGCATTCGGCCGGCTGGCTGGAGGGTGGGCTGGTCTCGTCCTACGAGAAATTCATGATCGATATCGACCAGCTCGGCATGCAGCAGCGTTTCGCCGAAGGCGTCGACATGAGCGAGAACGGACAGGCGATGGACGCGATCCGCGAAGTCGGTCCGGGCAGCCATTATCTGGGCTGCGACCATACGCGCAACAATTTCGAGAACGCCTTCTACCGGTCACTGGTCGCCGACAACAATTCGTTCGAACAGTGGGATCTCGAAGGCCGCAAGAGCGCCGACCAGCGCGCCAATGCGCTGGCGCGCCAGTGGCTCGAAAGTTACCAGGCGCCCGATCTCGATCCCGCGATCGACGAGGCGCTGCAGGGCTTCATCCGCCAGCGCAAGGAGTCGATGCCCGACGCCTTCAGTTGAAGGAAGCCCGTGGACGGCCGGGCTAAAGTGGCCGACATCATCCACAAGGAAGTCTGGCGCAGCGTTGGCGGCAACCGGGAATGACCGGTCTTGCCGCTGCGCTGGCAGAGCATGGGATGATAATTCGCGGCGGTTTCGTCTTCGCGGAGGACGAGACCACGCCTCCAGCTGCGGCCGGCGAGCCGGCGCGCAGCGTTGTACTGATCGGTCATGGCGGCGGGAGCATCTGGCCGTATTTTTCGGCGTGGCTCGCGGAGCAGGGCGAACCATCCCCAGATCCGCTCGATCGCTGGTCGCGGCATGTCCTCGATCCGATTGCGGGACGTTTCGGTGCGCGCGCCGTTTACCCATTCGAAAAGCCGTGGCTGCCCTTCCAGCAATGGGCGGCTCGCGCCGAGGGGCTGAAATCGTCGCCGCTCGGCATTCTGATGCATCCGGATTTCGGCCTGTGGCACGCCTATCGCGGCGCGCTGCTGTTCGAGCATGAGATCGAACTTCCGCTTTCTGCCAATCCGATTCATCTTTGCGACACATGTACCGGAAAACCCTGCATGAATAGCTGTCCGGTTGGGGCGGTCTCGGTCGAGGGAATGGATATCGGTCGCTGCCACGAATGGTTGCGCTCGAAGGCTGCTTGGGCTTGCCGCACAGCTGGATGTCTCGCCCGCTCCGCCTGTCCGCATGATCGTTTCCGTTATTCTCCCGAACAGACCGCATTCCACATGGCGGCGCATTTGCGAGGATTGTAATCGGGGCCTGCGAGCGGTTGACAAATTTTTTAATTCGGCACCCAAGGATCGCCGAAATGGAACCGTCTTATGGGCGATGATGACGATAGCTGGGGATGCTCTTTCGCCTTCCGACGCCATCGCCGGTGACGGCGATCAGGCGCTGGCCGTGCGTGCGAGCGCGGGAGACCGCGAGGCCTTCGCGCGCCTGCTGGAGCGCCACTACGACACGATCCACCGGATCGCGTGGCGGTGGTGCGGCGACGGCACGGAAGCCGACGACATAGCCCAGGACGTCGCCGTCAAGCTGGGGCGCGCAATCTCCGGATGGCGCGCCGAGGCATCGTTCCCGTCATGGCTCTACCGAATCGTTTTGAACACGGTACGGGACCGGCAGCGGGCGCGGGCCTCGGAACGCCGGCGCGTCGAGGCCTATGCCGTGCAAAAGCTGGTCGACGCGCAGGGGGGCGGGGGAGCCGATGACGATCCGGCCGCGAGGCTGTGGTCCGCCGTCGGCTCCCTCCCTGACCGCCAGCGCGACGCGGTGCTGCTGGTCCATGGCGAAGGGTTGAGCCACGACGAGGCGGCCGGGGTCATGGGCGTGTCGGAAGGCACCGTGTCGTTCCACATTCACGAGGCGAAGAAGAAACTGAGGACGATGATGCAAGCGTCCGAGGATGAGCTGTCATGAGCGACGAATTCGATCTCGATATTCTCAAGACCGTGAAGACGCCGCGTCCGGACGCCGAGACGCGCGACCGTGCCATGCGCGAGGCGCTGGCCGCCTTCGACGACGAAAAAAAATCTGCCGCGACCCAAGGATCGGCTTCCGGCTCCCGTCTCATGACCATTCTGCAATGGTCATGGAGCACGACTATGGAAACCCTCTCAAAAGGCCGGCTGATGTCCGGCACCGCCATCGCCACGATCCTGGCGGTTCCGCTGGCGGGCTATCTCGCCTTCATGGTGATGAATGACGGCTACCGGCCGGGCTTTACCGGGTCGCAGCCGATGGAACTCGCCGCCGGGAACACGGACGACCGCGTACGGCGGGAGGTGGCGAGGCCCGCACCCGAGCCGGCGCCGCGGGAGGCGGAGGAACGAGACCGTTCCATCGTACTCAGCGAAGCCATGCCGCAGGCGGCGCCGCCGGCAAGCTATGTCCAGCAGGGGGCGCTCGCCAAGCGGTCGCTGGTCGGCGACGGCTCGGCCAAGGTGATGCCGGGCATGGAGCGGCTCAGCCGCGACCGGTTCGAAAGCTTCGAGACTTCCAGCGTCCGTGCGGTGCTGGAGGATCCGGTTTCGACTTTCTCGATCGATGTTGACACGGCGTCCTATGCGGTCATCCGGCGTGCTCTCATGGAAGGGCGTCTGCCGGATCCGGACAGCGTTCGGGTCGAGGAACTGATCAACTATTTCAACTATGCCTATCCTCTGCCGGATAGCCGGGAAGCGCCCTTCGGCGTCAATGTCTCGGTATCGCCGACCCCGTGGAATGCCGACACCAAGCTGATGCATATCGGCATCCAGGGCTACGACATCGTCCCGGCGGAGCGACCGGCGGCCAATCTCGTCTTCCTGATCGACGTGTCGGGCTCTATGGACGCGCCGGACAAGCTGCCGCTTCTCAAGAGCGCCTTCCGGCTGCTGCTCGACAAGCTCGATGCGCGCGACACCGTGTCCATCGTCACCTATGCGGGCAATGCCGGCACGGTGCTGGAGCCGACCAAGGCGGACGAGCGCGAGAAGATCCTCGAGGCGATCGACAACCTCCAGCCGGGCGGCACGACCGCTGGCGCGGCGGGGATCGAACAGGCCTACAAGCTGGCCCGCCAGGCCAGGGTCGAGGGCGGCGTCAACCGGGTGATGCTGGCGAGCGACGGCGACTTCAATGTCGGCGCGTCCTCGGACGAAGAGTTGAAGCGCATCATCGAGGACGAACGCGACGACGGAATCTTCCTGTCGGTGTTCGGCTTCGGCAAGGGCAATTACAACGACCAGCTGATGCAGGTTCTCGCCCAGAACGGCAACGGTACGGCGGCCTATATCGACACGCTGGCCGAAGCCCAGAAGACGCTGGTGGAGGAAGCAGGGTCTACGCTCTTTCCGATCGCCAAGGACGTGAAGATCCAGGTCGAGTTCAATCCGGAAACGGTCGCCGAGTACCGGCTGATCGGCTACGAGACGCGCGCCCTGAAGCGCGAGGATTTCAACAATGACCGGGTGGATGCCGGCGATATCGGCTCCGGCCATTCGGTGACCGCGATCTACGAGATCACGCCGGTTGGCAGCCCTGCCGTACAGAACGATCCGCTGCGCTATGGCGAGACGGAGCAGGCGGCGGCAAGCGGCGACGCGTCGGACGAGTATGCCTTCCTGAAGCTGCGCTACAAGCTGCCGAACGAGACGAAGAGCCATCTGATGACGACGCCGGTGGGGCCGGCTTTCGACAAGGCGTCGCTTGCCGCGCTCTCGACGGATGCCCAGTTCTCGATCGCGGTGGCCGCCTTCGGCCAGAAGCTGCGCGATACGGATGCGGTGGCGAATTATTCCTGGGATGAGATCCGCGAACTTGCGGCGGGTGCGCGCGGCGCGGACCCCTATGGTTATCGCAGCGAGTTCCTGCGCCTGATCGGATTGGCGGAAAGCCTCGACCGTTGATCCGACTGCGCCCGGCGTCGAATACCCCGACGCCGGGCGTTTCCCATTGACCGGCATGTGGCGCTCGGATATGGAGCGGAAAGGGCCTGAGGCGCCCGCCGCTCACCGGATTTTCCGATGGTGAAGCCTCCCGGCGCAGGCCGGTTTTCGAGCAGACCCCGTTTGAGACGCGGTCGCGCGGCAATGTGAGCCCCGCTATTCATGACCGCAGATCAGGACGGAACTGCCGTTATGTCTCTTCAATCCCCTCTGCCGGGCGAGATGCCCCGGACCATCTCGCAGGCGAAGCAGCGCGCCAAGATCATGCGCAAAGACCTGTTCTCGCGCGGTATCAAGATCAGCTATTCGCAGGCGCTCGAGCGCGTCGCCGCCGAGATCGGCTATCGCGACTGGAACACCGCCGTGGCCCGGCTTTCCAACGAGCCGCCCTTCCGAATTCAGGTGGGCGACACGGTCAGCGGCACCTATCTCAAGCAGCCCTTCACCGGCCAGGTTCTGGCGGTTCGCGAGATCGGCGGCGGCAGCCATTTCGAGGTTACGCTGCATTTCGACGAGCCGGTCGACGTGGTGAGTTTCGACAGCTTTTCGGCCTTCCGCCAGCGGGTTAATGTGACCGTCGACGACACCGGCGTTTCGCCTTCAAAGACCAGCGACGGCGAGCCGCATATGGTGATCTGGCCGCTGGCCTCCGCAGTCGCTTGAGCCGGGCAAATCGGTATACGGGATTGACTTGACCCCGTGCGCCATGGCCCATGCGCGTCATGACGCTGACACTTGCCGATGTCCTTGCCGCGCAGAAGACGATTGCGGGGATCGCTACTGACACGCCTCTGGTGCCGTCGCCGTTCCTTTCCGACAAGAGCGGCACGGAGTTCCTGCTGAAGCTGGAGATCGCGCAGCCGATCGGGGCCTTCAAGCTGCGCGGCGCGATGAATGCGATCGCCAACCTGCCGGGTGATGTGCCGGGCGCTACGTGCTGTTCGACCGGCAATCACGGGCGCGGAGTGGCCTTTGCGGCGCGCGAGCGGGGCATTCGCGCCGTGGTCTGCATGTCGTCTATGGTGCCGAAAGCGAAGGTGGACGGCATCCGGGCGTTGGGCGCGGAGGTACATATCGCCGGGGAGAGCCAGGACGAAGCCGGTGCCGAGAGCTTGCGGCTGAGCGAGGAGGAGGGACTTGCGCAAATCTCTCCCTTTGACGACGCGCAGGTGATCGCGGGGCAGGGGACGATCGGGCTGGAATTGCTCGCGCAACGCCCGGATCTCGAAACGATCCTGGTGCCTCTGTCGGGCGGCGGGCTGGCGGGCGGTATCGCGCTGGCGGCAAAGACCATCAAGCCGTCGATCCGGGTGATCGGGATATCGATGGACCGCGGCGCGGCGATGCATGAATCGCTTGCGGCCGGCCGGCCCGTCGAGGTGACCGAGGTGGCGAGCCTCGCGGATTCGCTCGGCGGCGGGATCGGGATGCACAATCAATACTCCTTCGACCTCTGCAGGCGCTATCTCGATGATACGCTGCTGGTGAGCGAGGAGGATATCTATGCCGGCATGCAGGCGCTCTATTACGAGGACCGGCTGGTCGCCGAGGGCGGTTCGGCGGTCGGCGTCGCGGCGCTGCTGGCAGGCAAGCTCGAGCGCCTGAAGGGGCCGGTTGCGGCGATCATTACCGGGCGCAATCTCGACATGGCGATCCACGCCGCGATCATCGCGGGAGACGACGTGACGCTTGGCGAGACGACCATCAGGGGGAGACGCTATGGGACATGAGGTTCTGATCGCCAACGAGGCCGAACTGCGCGGAGCGGTGAAACTGGACCTCGGCGTGGTGGAGATCGTCGAGAAGGCGTTCGCGGCGCTGTCGCAGGGCGGCGTGGTGATGCCGCCGATCCTGTCGATGGATCTGCCCGACGCGCATGGCGAGGTCGACGTTAAGACAGCCTATATTCCGGGCTTCGACGGCTTTGCTATCAAGGTGAGCCCCGGTTTCTTCGACAATCCGAAGATCGGCCTGCCGAGCCTCAACGGGCTTATGATGCTGTTCTCGGCCAGGACGGGGCTGGCGCAGGCGCTGTTTCTCGACAATGGCTATCTGACCGATATCCGTACGGCGGCGGCGGGCGCGGTGGCGGCGAAGTATCTGGCGCCGGGTTCGGTGACGACGGCCGCCGTGATCGGCACCGGCGTGCAGGCGCGGCTGCAGATGGCTGCGGCGCATCTGGTGCGGCCCTTCGGACGGGTGCTGGTCTGGGGCAGGGATCATGAGAAGGCGAAGGCCTGCGCGGCGGATATCGAAAAGCTGATCCCGGTCGAGGCGGAAGCGGTGGAGGAGGCGGCTCTGGCGGTGCGCGACTGCCAGCTTCTGGTGACGACGACGCCGGCGCGCGAACCTGTGGTCAAGGCGGAGTGGCTTCATCCGGGCATGCATGTCACGGCGATGGGCTCGGACCAGGCGGGCAAGAACGAGATCGAGCCGAAGGCGCTGATCGCCGCCGATCTCTATGTCAGCGACAGGGCAGCGCAATGCGAGTTGCTGGGTGAATTGCAGCACGCCATCAAGGCGAAGCTGTGGACCGGCGGCGCGCCTGCAGAGCTGGGCGACGTCATTACAGGCAAGCGGATCGGGCGGCCTTCCCCCGGTGCGCTGACGATCTGCGATCTGACCGGGACCGGCGCGCAGGACACGGCCATCGCCACCCATGCGCTGGCCGCGATTACCGCCGCGGGTGGGGGCACTCTTCTGGAAAGTTAGATAACGCCCAATATCTGGAGCGTCGCGAGCATGGCCGCGATCAGCGCGACGCCGCCGGCGGCGAAGGCGGCCAGGCGGGTTCTGCGCAATTTCTCGGACAGGGCGAGGCTTTCGCCCTGCAATTGCGCGATCTGCGCGGACTGGCGTTCGGCTGTGGCGGACTTGTCAGCGTTGTCGCGCTGATAGGCGCGGACCTTTCTCTGCATTTCACCCAGTTCACCATTGAGAATGGTGAAGCTCTTGTGGCGGGCGCGGAAATCGGCGTCCATCTTCTTGACCATCTCGACCTGCTTGCGGAAGATCACCCCGGTGATCTGGGCGTTGGTATACTCATATCCGATCATCTGGATGATGGCCGAGATGACCTCGTCGGGGCTCGCCGCGAACCGGTTCTTCTCGCGAGGCAGACGGCGGGGCGCGAAGCGCAGAAGCAGGTTCTTTTCGACCTCGTGGCGATCCGGGACGTGGACCGCGAATTCCACCTTGCAGGGAATCGGATAGGCGGTGCCAAAGGTCTCGTTTCGGAAGGTTCCGGGGGCGGTCGCGGTCGTGCCGATCTTGACGCTGTCGGGCTCCTCCGGGCACGACAGAACGACAACATAGCCAGCCGCCACTTCGAACCGGGACTGTGCCTCGACCATTACCACTGTCGCCCTCCTCCAACGCGTACCGTCACATTCATACAGCAACTGACTAGCAAATTGTTGGAGTAATATGAAACGTGGTTACTTTCGCGGCGGGGAAAAGATTTGCCGGAATCCCGTTCCGGCACAGTGAGGATCCCGAGACTGCTGCGATGTGACAGGTCGGTTAAGGAATAATTTTCCATAGCCCGCGCGGTCGGCCCAAAGGCTGCTACGAGAAGGCGAATCGGCGATGTGGGTTTTGGGTAAGTAGCGGATTTATCGAGATTTTTTCTTCCGTTGAGGAAGGTGAGGACTTTCGGTTCATGCCTCTCCCCGCAAGCAGGGCGGCGACAGGCGCACGATCGCGTCCCGGCTTCGCTCGCGAAACCGGGCGTTCAGGCCGGAAGCTGTTTCCGTGTCCCTACGACGTATTCGTCTCTTCCGAATAGTGCGCCCAGGAATGCAGCTCTTTCAGGATCTCGTCGATCTCGTAGCGCGGGCGCTTGCGGCGGCCGGGCGGATAGCCGGGGCGCATGGGAGAGCGGTGCCTTGTCAGGCCGGCATCGCGCCGCGCTGTCCAGCGGGCGAGGCGGCGGGCCTCC
>Ga0208328_1000905_pt1 | contig 11658 bp, 9 predicted proteins | sample DeeseametaMP2633_FD_184170 | JGI IMG/M metagenome (GOLD analysis project Ga0208328, IMG submission 184170) | Marine microbial communities from the Deep Atlantic Ocean - MP2633 (SPAdes) | ecosystem: Environmental > Aquatic > Marine > Unclassified | place: Northeast of Antigua and Barbuda, North... | reverse complement strand
CTGCGGGTCGAGACCCGCCCCGCCGATACCCCCGAGGCCGAGGCGCTGGCCCTTCCCGCCGGCGCGCCTGTCATCGTCTACGAAGGGCTGTCGCTGGCCGAGGGTGTCGCCATCGCGCATTTCGTCAGTTGCTTTCCCGCCGAACGCATGCCCGGCCTGCCGGAGACCCTGAAGGAGGTGGCTTCGGTCACCGAAGCGCTGCGGCTCAACGGCGTGGCCGACTACACCCGCGCCCACACCCGCCTCACCGCCGAGGCCGCCACCCCCACGCAGGCGCTACACCTCGCCACCCGCGAGGGCGCGCCGCTTCTGCGCAGCGAGGGCGTCAACATCGACCCCGAGGGCGTGCCGGTGGAATACGGGCTCACATGGTTCGCCGGGGACCGGGTGGCGCTCACCTTCTCCGCCGACGAGAGCTGACGGGGCTTGCCCGGGTCTGACGAGGTCTGCTGAGGCCCGAAAATAAAACCCAAGGTTGTGAATTGCTGTGTCCTCCACGTCACGCGGGTGACACGTTGCCTCGCTAGAACCTGTGGAAAACCTCCGAGCGGGTCACCAGAATGACGGCACTCCTTCCCCCCTTGCGCCTCGTGGGCGCCACCCTTCTTCGCGAGGGCGAGCTGCAGAAGCGGTCGCTGGTGATAGAGGGCGGGCTCATCACGAAGGGCCCGCTGCCCGAGGTCGACATGTCGGGCTACCTGATCCTGCCCGGCATCATCGACCTGCACGGCGACGCCTTCGAGCGCCACATCGCCCCGCGCCCCTCGGCGCCCTTTCCGATCGAGGCGGGGCTGCGCTCGACCGACCGCGAGGCCGCCTCCCATGGCATCACCACCGCGTGGCTCGCGCAATGCTGGAGCTGGGAGGGCGGCATGCGCGGCCCCGACTTCGCCGAGGCGGTGATGGCGGCGCTGGAGACCTATCGCCCGCGCGCGCTGACCGACCTGCGCGTCCAGATCCGCTGCGAGACCCACATGCCCGAGACCCGCGAGCGGCTGATCGCGGCGGTGAAGCGCTACGGCATCGACTACGTGGTGTTCAACAACCACCTGCCCGAGACGCTCGAGGCGGCCGAGACCGCGCCCCACAAGGTCACGCAATGGGCCGAGCGCGGCGGCCAGTCGCTGGTCGACTTCCTTGCCGTGCTGCAGGCGGCCCGCGCCCGCGCCCGCGAAGTGCCGCGCCATCTCTGCGCCCTGGCCGAGGCCTTCGACGCGCTCGAGATCCGCTACGGCAGCCATGACGACCCGGACGGCGAGACGCGGGAATACTACCGCATCATCGGTGCCCGCATCGCCGAGTTCCCGACCACGGCCGCCGCCGCCAAGCTTGCCAAGGCCTGCAACGATCCGGTGCTGATGGGCGCCCCCAACGTCGTGCGCGGCGGCTCGCAGTCGGGCAATGTCTCGGCGCTGCACCTCGTGTCACGCGGGCTCTGCGACGCGCTGGTGTCGGACTACCACTACCCCTGCCTCGCGCAGGCGGCCTGGGTGCTGGTCGACCGCGGCATCCGCGACCTGCCGCGCGCCTGGGAGATGATCTCGAAGGCCCCCGCCGAGATCATGGGCCTGGCCGACCGGGGCACGCTCGACCGCGGCAAGCGCGCCGATTTCGTCGTGGTCAACGAGGCCACGCGCGAGATCGAGGCGACGGTCTGCGGCGGCCGGCTGTCCTATCTCGCGGGCGAGGCCGGGGCCCGACTGGTGGGCGCCATGACCGGCCCACGGCTGGCGGCCGAGTAGGCCGCGCCCCTCGCGGCAGCTGCCGGGAGGGGCTGAATCTGCGGCTTCCCGTTCACGTCAGTCTCCGTGACGGTCAGAGTGCTCCTCCCGGCGGCCGCAAGGATGCCAGAACAGCGCTGCCCCCTCCCGACAGGACCAAGGAGACCCGAACGGCATCTCCCCGCCAGCAGGCCCGAAGTGCCCCGAGCACGCCGCTTCGATCTCCCGAACTCTCCCCGGACCGACCCGGACGCGACGCATTCGGCTCCCGAAGGCCAAGCCCGAAGACACCGCTTGCCCCTCCCTGCGTTCCCCCAAAGCGGCCCGCATGTGCCGCTTCCCCCTCCGACCTGTCTCAGTTGCGAGACAGTTCCGCGCCGTCCGCGACCTTGGTCGGGATGACGCCTCGCGCCGGGCTTGCCAGTCTTCAGGACAACCCGGGTGGAGGACCCGGGGCGCAAAGGAGGATTACCATGAACGTCATGACCGAAACGCAGGGCAAGTACGCCTCGCCCTTCAAGGCCCGCTACGACAACTTCATCGGCGGCGAGTTCGTCCCCCCGGTGAATGGCCGTTACTTCGACAACATCACGCCGATCACCGGCGCCAAGGTCTGCGAGGTCGCCCGCTCCGACGCCGCCGACGTCGAGAAGGCGCTCGACGCCGCCCATGCCGCCCGCGAGAGCTGGGGCCGCACCTCGGCCGCCGAGCGCAGCAACATCCTGCTCAAGATCGCCGACCGCCTCGAGGAGAACCTCGAGACCCTCGCCCAGGCCGAGACCTGGGACAACGGCAAGCCGATCCGCGAGACCACCGCCGCCGACATCCCGCTCTCGGTCGACCACTTCCGCTACTTCGCAGGCGTCCTGCGCAGCCAGGAAGGCAACATGTCCGAGATCGACCACGACACCGTGGCCTATCACTTCCACGAGCCGCTGGGCGTCGTCGGCCAGATCATCCCGTGGAACTTCTCGATCCTGATGGCCGCGTGGAAGCTGGCGCCCGCGCTTGCCGCCGGCAACTGCATCGTGCTCAAGCCCGCCGAGCAGACCCCCGCCGCGATCATGGTGCTGGCCGAGCTCATCGCCGACCTGCTGCCCGCCGGCGTGCTGAACATCGTCAACGGCATGGGCGCCGAAGTCGGTGCGCCGCTGGCCAGCAGCCCGCGCATCGCCAAGATCGCCTTCACCGGTTCCACCGCCACCGGCCGCAAGATCATGCAGGCCGCGACCGAGAACCTGATCCCGGTCACGCTCGAGCTGGGCGGCAAGTCGCCGAACATCTTCTTCTCGGACGTGATGGCCGAGGACGACGCCTTCCTCGACAAGGCGGTCGAGGGCTTCGTGCTCTTCGCCTTCAACCAGGGCGAGGTCTGCACCTGCCCGAGCCGCGCCCTGGTGCAGGAAGACATCTACGACGCCTTCATCGAGAAGTGCATCGCCCGCGTGAAGGCCATCAAGCAGGGTGACCCGCGCGACATGGAGACCATGGTCGGCGCGCAGGCCAGCGCCGAGCAGCAGGACAAGATCATGTCCTACTTCACCATCGGCCGCGAAGAGGGCGCCGAGGTTCTGGTGGGCGGCGATGCCGCCAGCTTCGACGGCGACCTGTCGAACGGCTTCTACATCCAGCCGACCATCCTGAAGGGCCACAACAAGATGCGGGTCTTCCAGGAAGAGATCTTCGGCCCGGTGGTCTCGGTCACCACCTTCAAGGACGAGGCCGAGGCGCTCGCCATCGCCAACGACACCATGTACGGCCTTGGCGCCGGTGTCTGGACCCGCGACGCCAACCGCTGCTACCGCTTCGGGCGCGCGGTCGAAGCCGGCCGCGTCTGGGTGAACAACTACCACGCCTACCCGGCCCACGCGGCCTTTGGCGGCTACAAGCAGTCGGGCATCGGGCGTGAGAACCACAAGATGATGCTGGACCACTACCAGCAGACCAAGAACATCCTGATGAGCTACAACCCCAACAAGCTGGGCTTCTTCTAAGACTCCTCCCGTCCCGGGCGTCCCCCCTTACCAAACACGGATGCCCGGGGCGCGCGCCCCGTGCCGGTGCGGCCCCTCCGCGCTGCACCGGCACACCCTCAAGCGGTGCCTTATCCTTTCCCTCCCGAGGCACCGCTTCCCCCTCTCCCTGTCCCTCCGACCTAGGTCGCATCGGCAGCCGTCGGGCCGCTTGCTAGGGTTCGGCCCATGCGCTTCCTGGTTCTTGCCCTCGCCCTGAGTCTCGCCGCCCTCCTGCCCGCCCGGGCCGGGGCGGAGGCGCTCGACCGCGAGGCGATGGAGGGCTTCGTCTACGCCCCCTACGCGCTTGGTGAGCAGGTCAACGAGAAGGGCCTGTGGGAGCTGCGGAATTCCGGCGGATGGCTCGCCGGTTACGCCTTCGAAACCGAGCTGATGGCGCCCCTGCCCGGCTTCTCCGGCGCTCCGATCAACGTCTTCGTCATGCTCGATCTCGACGGTCAGTTCCTCGACGTCCGGCTGATCTCGCACAACGAGCCGATCTTCGTCTCGGGGCTGGGCGAGGCGCCGCTGCGGGGGTTCCTCGAGCAATACGCCGGACACTCGATCTCCGAGACCATGGTGGTCGGTAACGCCTATGGCCACGGCTCCGGCGGCTCGGCGCTGGTCTATCTCGACGGCGTCACCAAGGCCACCGCGAGCGTGCGCATCGCGCATGAGAGCATCATGGCCGCGACCCGCGAGGTGGCGCGCGAGAAGATGCAGGGCGTCTCCTCCGGCCCGCCCGCCTTCCCCGACCCTGCCGTCGACGAGCCGCTCGACTGGCAGGCGCTGGTGGATCAGGGCATCGCCACCCACGCGGTGGTGAGCAACGCCGAGATCGACGCGCAATTCGCCGGCACCATCTGGGCCCATGACGATCCCGAAGCCACGGACGAGCCCGACGCGCCCTATCTCGACCTCTGGATCGTCGACCTCGGGCCGCCCAGCATCGCCCGCGCGGCGCTGAGCCCCGACACGCAGGCCGAGCTGCAGCGCTTCCTCGCGATCTCGCCGGATGAAGAGCCGATCCTGCTGGTCGAGACCGGGCGCCACGGGCTCGTCTCGCCGGAGTTCGTGCGCAACACCGCGCCCGACCGGCTTTCGGCGGAACAGGACGGGCTGCCCATCGCCCTGCGCGACGCCGACCTGCTGGTCGAGACCGCACCCGGCGTGCCCGAGGGCACCGCGATGATCCTGCGCACCGACCGGCGGCTGGGCTTCGACCCCTCGCGCGAATGGACGCTCAAGGTCGCGGCGATCCGCGAGCACGGCATGTTCCAGCCCGAGATCGGGCGGCAGGAGCTTGCCGTTTCGCACTCCACGCCCGAGCGTTTTTTCGCGCGTCCGGGAAAGGTCGAAACGCTGAGCCCCTGGCGCGAGGCGATCCTGAACCGGCAGACCGACCTGATCCTGCTTTGCGCCTTCCTGATCGTGCTCCTGCTGGCGGTGGGACCGGCGCAGAACCGGCTGGCGGGGCTGCGCCAGTTCACCCCGGTCCGGCTCGGCATCCTTGCGGTGATGACCGGCTTCGTCGGATTCTGGGGACAGGGGCAGCTGTCCATCGTCACGCCGCTCGGGGTGCTGCGCACGGCGCTCGACGGCGGCAGCTTCGCCTTCCTGCTCTACGACCCGTTCTCGCTGCTGGTCTGGGCCGCGGCCATCGCGGGCTTCGTGCTCTGGGGCCGCGGGTTCTTCTGCGGCTGGCTCTGCCCCTTCGGCGCGCTTCAGGAATTCGCAGCACATCTGGGGAGGCTGCTGCGCCTGCCGCAGATCGAGCCTTCACCGCGCTGGGACCGGCGCCTCAAGGGGCTGAAATACGTGGCGCTGGCGGGAATGGTCGGCGTCGTCTTCGTGGCCCCGGGCGAGATCGACGCGGTGGCCGAGATCGAGCCCTTCAAGACGGCGATCACCACCCATTTCCAGCGCGCCCTGCCCTATGTCGCCTGGGCAGTGGGGCTCCTGCTCTTCAGCGCGGTGTTGTTCAAGGGCTTCTGCCGCTACCTCTGCCCGCTCGGCGCCGTCATGGCCATCGGCGGGCTCTTGCGCGGGCGCAACTGGATCGCCCGGCGCAAGGATTGCGGCACGCCCTGCCAGCTCTGCCGGGTGCGCTGCCGCTACGGGGCCATCGAGAAGACCGGAAAGATCGTCTATTCCGAGTGTTTCCAGTGCCTCGACTGCGTGAAGATCCACGACGACCCGGGGCTCTGCGTGCCGCTGGTGCTGGCCGGCAAGGCGCGCAGCCGCAGCGTCGCCAAGACCGGCGGGGTGCCCGCCGAATGAGCGTGACGCGCCGCCGCTTTCTCTGCATCTCTGCCGCCGCGCTCTGCGCCGGTGCGAGCCCCGTCGCCCCCGCCCGCTGGCGCGGCATCGCGCTGGGGGCCGAGGCCGAGATCACCCTGCACGGCCCCGGCGCCGAGGCCGCGCTGACCGACGCCATCGCCCGCGTGCGCGGCATCGAGCGGGCCTTCAGCCTCTACGACCCGACCTCCGAACTCTCGCGGCTCAATGCATCGGGCAGGCTTGCGCCCTCGCCTGCCTTCCGGTTGCTGCTCACGCAGACGGATGCGGTGCACCGCGCGACCGGCGGAGCCTTCGACCCGAGCGTGCAGCCGCTCTGGCAGGCGCTGGCACGCGGTGGCGACGTCGAGGCCGCGCGGGCGCTGACGGGCTGGGAGCGGGTGACGATCGGGCAGGAGATCACGCTCGCGAAGGGACAGGCGCTGACCTTCAACGGCATCTCGCAGGGCTTCGCCACCGACGTGGTGAGCGATCTGCTGGCGTCGCGCGGCTTCGGGCAGGCGCTGGTAAACATCGGCGAGCACCGCGCGCTCGGCGGGCCGTGGCGGCTGGGGCTCTCGGATCCGGACGCGGGATATCTGGGCACGCGGACGCTGGCGGACGGCGCCATCGCCACCTCGAGCCCGGCCGCGCTGCGCCTCGGGGCGGGCGGCCACATCCTCGACCCGCGCGGGCGCCGCGCGCCGCTCTGGTCGACCGCCAGCGTCGAGGCCGAAAGCGCGGCACTGGCCGACGCGCTCTCCACCGCCTGCTGCCTGCTCGAGCCGGACGAGGTCCGCCGGGCCATGGCCGCGCTGCCGGGGATCCGGCGGGTGACGCTGGTGGATGGCGAGGGGCGGCTGCGGACGCTGACGGCAGGCTGAGCGCCGCGCGGCGACGCGGGTGGCGCGACGTTGCGTGATCGGACGTCGGAAGGCAGCTCCGAGACCGGCTCGACACGACGCCCCGCAAATGCCTCGGCGGGACGACCACGGCGAAGGTCTGCGGCGGAGAACCATTGAGGACTTCGAGACTTCATCCCAGCCGCAACACGCCGTCCCGCAAGTGCTTCGCTCGGCAAATCACGGACGAGGTCTGCCGCGGAACAGCCATTGAGGACATGGAGGCGTGATCCCGTCCCCAACTGGCCGGCCCCAGCCAGCCGGCCCGAAACCGGCCGGCTGGCTGGGACACTTAGCGCTCCGGCGGCAGGTGGGTCAGGCCGTACTGCTCGAAGATCGCGTCGATGCGCCCGTCCTCGAGCCCGGCGCGGATGGCGTCGTCCACCGCGTAGCCCAGCGAACGGTAGGCCATGTGCACCGCCACGCCCGCCGTCCAGTGGCTCACCGCGAAGCCGGGCAGCGGCGGCTGGTGGATGGCGATGCCCTCGCCCGCCCCGGCCTCGAGCTGCGCCAGCGGGCCCATGGCGGCCATGGTCTCGCCCGCCGCCAGGGCCTCCATTGCCGCGGCGTGGCTCGGGTAGCGCCGGACGCCCTGCGCCGTCTGCCCGCCCGCAAACGAGGTCAGGTAGAAATCCGAGATCGAGTCGTTCTCGACCGCCACCGTGTCGATGCGGAAATAGGCCGGAACCGGCGGATCCTCGGGGTACGCGTCCTCGCGGTAGGCGATGGCGATCTGCTCGTCGGCGTATTGCCCGGTGAACACCACCTGCTCGACCCGGCAGGCGTATTCGCTGTCATAGGGCACGTGCAGCATGACGTTGGACACGCGCCCGCCCACCACCGCGCCCTTCCAGACGTAGTTGCGCAGGTCGGCATCGAGGTTCTCGCCCGCCGCCACCAGCCGGAAGCGCGGCTCGACGCTCAGCGCCTCGGCGATCAGCCGGCCGATCTCGATGTCGACGCCCTTGGCCTTGCCGCCCTCCTCCCAGGACCACGGCGGGAAGTCCTCGTAGGCGGCGAACTCGATCCAGCCGCGCTCGACGATCTCGTCGAGATCCTTGCCGACCACGTCACGGCCCGCGTTCTGCGGCTTGGGCTGCGGCACCCAGCCCTCGCAACGCGCGAAAGCCGGGCCTGCAAACGCAAGCCCGGCCAGCGCGGCCATCACTAACCGGCGGCGCATGTCAGTGTGCCGCGGAAAGCCCGATCGTCAGCGTTTCGGCGGCATGCGCCGTGTCCGACGGATTGGCTTCGAGCAGGTTGGCGGCGCGGAAGGCGATGCTGTCGGCAACTGGCGCGCCCGAGAGCGTCTCGATCTCGCCCGCGATCTCGCGCAGGCGGGCCTTCAGCGCCTCGACGTCGGCATCGCCCGCGGCGAGCTGGTCGCGGATGTCCTTGAGCTCGGCCGACTGGTCCTCGATGGCGGCGTCGTCCGGACGGGCCTCGATGTAGGTGCGGATCGCCCAGGCCGCCTTCTGGCCCAGCAGCTCGCCGAAGGCCGGCATCTTGGTGGTGCCGTTCTGGGTGTAGCCCTCGCGGAAGCGCTCGATGAACCACTCGTCGCCGAACTCCTCGGCCTCGAGGAAGCGCAGGTCGGGGGCAAGCCCGCCCGAGATCACCTCAAGCCCGTGGCAGCGCGCGCAGTTCTGGTTGTAGCCCGAGGCGCCGATCTGCACCGCGGTCTGCCAGACCTCTTCGCCGGCGTCGCGATAGGGGTTCTCGCTGAGCCAGTCCTCGCCCACCTCGGGCAGCGCATCGGTGTTGACCGGCTGCGGTGCCACGTCGCCATGGGCGAAGGCAAGATTGGCAAGGGCGAACAGGGCGACACCGGCAATCAGCGGACGCTTGAACTTGATGACGGACATGGGAACCTCCTCCGTTTCCGAAACTCCCATTTTCGTTAGCAAGCGTCCCGGGCGGGCCATATTGGACCTTGGTCGCGAAGCCGCCCGATCTTCGACCATGGTCTAACGGCGGCGAAAGCCGGAGGGGCGTACCTTGCCCCGAGGGAGGACACTTCATGCGTGTGATCGGACTTGCTGCCGCCATTTCGCTGACGCTCGGCGCCGCCGCCGCGTCCGAGACCAGGGTGCGGATCGGATATATCGGCGTCGAGCAGCCGGCACCGCCGGTGCTGTCGAATCTCGACCCCGTGCCCGACGACCGCGCCCTCGCCGGGGCGCGGCTGGGGCTTGCGGACAACCAGACCACCGGCAAGTTCATGGGGCAGGAGTGGATCCTTTCGGAAACGCTGGTGCCCGAGGGCGGCGACGCGCTGGCCGCCGCACGTGCCGCGCTGGCCGCGACCCGGGTGCTGGTGCTGGACGCGCCCGCCGAGACGCTCACCGCCATCGCCGACCTGCCCGAGGCCGAGGGCGCGCTGCTGTTCAACGCCACCGCCCCCGACGCGGCGCTGCGCGACGGCGCCTGCCGGGCGAACCTGTTCCACACCCTGCCCTCGGATGCCATGCGCGCCGACGCGCTGGCGCAGTTCCTCGTGCAGCGGCGCTGGACCGACGTGGCGCTGGTCTCGGGTGCCCACCCGCGCGACCACGCCTTCGCCGAGGCGCTCAAGGCCTCGATCGCGAAGTTCCGGCTGACGCTCACCGGCGAGAAGGAATGGGTCTTCGACGCCGACATGCGCCGCAATGCCAGCGCCGAGGTGCCGCTCTTCACCCAGGAGCTGGGCGAACACGACGTGCTGCTGGTGGCCGACGAGATCGGCGATTTCGGCCGCTACGTGGTCTACAACACCTGGCTGCCCCGCCCGGTCGCGGGCTCCGAGGAGCTGGTGCCGCAGGCCTGGTCGCCGGTGGTCGAGCAATGGGGCGCCGCGCAGCTGCAGTCGCGCTTCGAGGATCAGGCCCACCGCGACATGACGCCCGAGGATTACGCCGCATGGGCCGCGATCCGCACGCTCGGCGAGGCGGTGACCCGCACCGGCTCGGACGACATCGCGGTGCTGCGCGACTACATCCTGTCCGATGCCTTCGAGCTCGCGGGCTTCAAGGGCCGCCCGCTGAGCTTCCGCCCGTGGAACGGACAGCTGCGCCAGCCGATCCCCATCGTCACCGACCGCGCCGTGGTCGCCACCGCCCCGCTCGAGGGCTTCTTCCACCAGGGCAACGAGCTCGACACGCTGGGCCGCGACGCCCCCGAGACGACCTGCCGAGCGTTCCAGGAGTGAGACACATGCTGAGACTGACGACCGCCCTCGCCCTGCTGGCCGCCACGCCGGCCTTCGCCGACGAGATCTGGGTGACCAACGAGAAGGACAACACGATCAGCGTGATCGACACCGACACGCTCGAGGTCACCCGCACGCTCGAGACCGGCGAGCGCCCGCGCGGCATCACCTTCAGCCACGATTATTCGCGGGTCTACATCTGCGCCTCCGACAGCGACGCGGTGCAGGTGATGGACCCGGTCTCGGGCGAGATCCTGCACGACCTGCCCTCGGGCGAGGACCCCGAGCAGTTCGTGCTGCACCCGGACGACCGGCGGCTCTACATCGCCAACGAGGACGACGCGATCACCACCGTGGTCGATACCGAGACCCGCCGGGTGGTGGCCCAGATCGACGTCGGCATCGAGCCCGAGGGCATGGCGGTGAGCCCCGACGGGAAGATCGTCATCACCACCTCCGAGACCACCAACATGGCGCACTGGATCGACACCGAAACCGAGACGATCTTCGCCAACACGCTGGTCGACAGCCGCCCGCGCCACGCCGAGTTCGTCAAGGACGGGGCGGAGCTCTGGGTCTCTGCCGAGATCGGCGGCACGGTCACCGTCTTCGACACCGCGACGCAGGCCGAGAAGGCCAGGATCCGCTTCGCCATCAAGGGCGTGCACGAGGACCTGATCCAGCCGGTGGGCTTCGAGCTGACGCCGGACGGCAAGACCGCCTTCGTGGCGCTGGGGCCCGCCAACCACGTGGCCGTGGTGAACGCCGAGACCTGGGAGGTCGAGGACTACCTGCTGGTCGGCCGCCGGGTCTGGCACATGGCCTTCGACGGCGACCACTCCCGGCTCTTCACCACCAACGGCATCTCGGGCGACGTGACGGTGATCGACGTCGCGCGGCGCGAGGCCCTCAAGACCGTCAAGGTCGGCCGCTTCCCCTGGGGCGCGGCCTACCGGCCCACCGGAGGCTGACCCCGAAAGGAGATCCCATGCGCCGCACCCTTCTTGCCCTCTGCCTGCTCGCCACGCCCGCCGTGGCGGACGAGTACGGCACGACCAACCCCGAGGAGCTGACCTGGCGCTCGGTGCGCGACCGCGCCGAGCGCGGGCAGACCGACATGATGACCTGCGCCGCAGGCTACCTCATGACCAAGTCCGGCGACCACGAGACCGCGCGCAAGATCTTCGAGGCCTGCGCCGCGGCGGGCTACACCGGCGCCATGACGTGGATGTCCTACATGGAGCAGAACGGCTTCGGCGGCGATTTCGACCCGGACGCCGCCGCCGAATGGGACCGCCGCGCCGCAGAGGCCGGGGACCCGGTGGGCAAGTTCAACTACGGCATCAGCCTGATGCGCGGCTTCGGCGTCGCGCAGGACGAGGCCCGCGGCCGGGCCCTGGTCGACGAGGCCGCCCGCGACGGGCTCGCCATCGCCAAGAGGCTTCAGGGCGCGGAGTACGACCTCGACGAGGTCACCCCCGACGCCGACAATTGGCGCTACGCACCGCTTTTCTGAGGCCGCTCGTTCTGGTCCGTTGCGGCCGGCGGGTCTCGGGGAT
>Ga0208328_1000904_pt1 | contig 11667 bp, 9 predicted proteins | sample DeeseametaMP2633_FD_184170 | JGI IMG/M metagenome (GOLD analysis project Ga0208328, IMG submission 184170) | Marine microbial communities from the Deep Atlantic Ocean - MP2633 (SPAdes) | ecosystem: Environmental > Aquatic > Marine > Unclassified | place: Northeast of Antigua and Barbuda, North... | reverse complement strand
CCCGAGCCGGTCCTCGAGGAAGCCCACGAGTCCCACCTGGTTCTCGTAGCGGAAGAGATGCGACACCGCGGTGCCGTTGGGGCGGGGCTCGATGAACTTGGACTGGCTGCCGACATTGGCGAAGGGCGGGCGTTCGCCTTTGGTGTAGGCGGTGACGAACTCGTCGAAGCTGATCCCGCTGGTCGAGGCCGGCCGGCCGTCGAGGAAGGGGCGCTGGCGATAGCGATACCACGAGCCCAGCCACGAGACCGGCTCGCGCACCACGGCCATCAGCTCCATCTCGCCGCCGATCTTCTCGAACATCGGGCGGAAGAAGCGGTTGTAGCGGTAGACCGGCGCGTGCTTGAGCTCGGGCGGGTCCAGCACCGCCATCGAGGCATGCGGCGCCAGCGCCGTCTCGTAGGCGGAACTTCCGGTCTTGGGGACCGCGAGCAGCACCAGACGCGCCTTCCAGAACACCAGCATCGAAAAATACCTCGCGCCACCTCAGAGCCGTAAACCACTCTTTAACCCTGTCCGGAAAGAGTGGTCCAACAAAATTCATCTTGTAATGTTCTTCTTTTGGTCTCATATGTCGTGAGAACAAGAGGTGAACGAAAGCAGCGATTGCCGCCCTTTCCGGGGTGTGAAATAAGGATCGAAACGCATGGCAACGGCAGATCTTCTGACTATGGACAGCAAGAAAAACGCAGACCGCCAGAAGGCGCTCGATTCCGCGCTGGCGCAGATCGAGCGTCAGTTCGGCAAGGGCTCGATCATGAAACTTGGTGGCGACAACGCCATGAAGGACATCGAGGCCACCTCGACCGGCTCGCTCGGGCTCGACATCGCGCTCGGCATCGGCGGCCTGCCCAAGGGCCGGATCATCGAGATCTACGGCCCCGAGAGCTCGGGCAAGACGACGCTGACCCTGCACGTGGTCGCGGAAGAGCAGAAGAAGGGCGGCGTCTGCGCCTTCGTCGACGCGGAACACGCGCTCGACCCGCAATACGCCAAGAAGCTGGGCGTCGATCTCGACGAGCTGCTGATCTCGCAGCCCGACACCGGCGAGCAGGCGCTCGAGATCACCGACACGCTGGTGCGCTCGGGCGCGGTCAGCCTCGTGGTGGTCGACTCGGTGGCGGCGCTGACGCCGAAATCCGAGCTCGAGGGCGACATGGGCGACAGCTCGGTCGGCGTACACGCGCGCCTGATGAGCCAGGCGATGCGCAAGCTCACCGGCTCGATCAGCCGCTCGAACTGCATGGTGATCTTCATCAACCAGATCCGCATGAAGATCGGCGTGATGTTCGGCTCGCCCGAGACCACGACCGGCGGCAACGCGCTGAAGTTCTACAGCTCCGTGCGCCTCGACATCCGCCGCATCGGCTCGATCAAGGACCGCGACGAGGTGGTGGGCAACCAGACCCGCGTGAAAGTGGTGAAGAACAAGGTCGCACCGCCCTTCAAGCAGGTCGAGTTCGACATCATGTACGGCGAGGGCATCTCGAAGACCGGCGAGCTGCTGGATCTCGGCGTCAAGGCCGGCGTCGTCGACAAGTCGGGGGCCTGGTACTCCTACGGCGACGAGCGCATCGGGCAGGGCCGCGAGAACGCCAAGACCTTCCTGCGCGAGAACCCGCGGCAGGCGATGGAGATCGAGGACAAGATCCGCGCCGCCCACGGGCTCGACTTCCACATGTCCGAAGACGGTCGCGACGACGACGGCGACGTGATGGAGAGCTGAGGCTCTGTTTTCCGGAACGGCAGGTTTGGCGGGGCGCTCGGTGGAGCGCCCCGTTTTCGTTTCTGCGGGATGTTCCGGGGTGATGGATATGGACTTGGGAGGTCCGATTTGTCGGAGCTCCGGTTCGGCTGGAAGAGGGGGCGGGCCTGTCCTGACCTGTGCGGGTTTCGAGAGTGTGGCGCGCGTGACCCGGTCGGTCCGTATGTCCGGGGCTGCGCGTTTGGCGAGGGCGGAGGGGGCGCTGCCCCCGTCTCCTGCGGAGCCTCCCCCGGAGTTTATCTGGCAAGATGAAGGGGCCGGGTTGCGCGGGAGCGGAGGCGGTTTTCGCTGGAGAGATGTTTTGAAGGGTGCGGCGCAGACGGTTGCCTGGCTGGGGACCGGGGGAGGAGGGGTTTGTGGCGGATGGGGGCTTGCCTGGTGGAGGGAGGGCGGGGTTGTGTTTTGCCTGGCGCATGGTGGGGAGGGATCTTTCCCTGTGCCGGGCGGGGTCTTGGGCGGGCGGGGTTTTCTTCTGCCGCTTATGGACAGGGGGCGGACGTGGCGATACACCTGCGCGAACCGCTGAGACCCCAGCCAGACAAGGACGATCATGCAGAGCCTGAACGATATCCGCTCAACCTTTCTGGGCTATTTCGAGAAGCAGGGGCACGAGGTCGTGCCCTCGAGCCCGCTCGTGCCGCGCAACGATCCCACGCTCATGTTCGCCAACTCGGGCATGGTGCAGTTCAAGAACCTCTTCACCGGCGTCGAGACCCGCGATTACAAGCGTGCGACCACGGCGCAGAAATGCGTCCGCGCCGGCGGCAAGCACAACGACCTCGACAACGTCGGCTACACCGCGCGCCACCACACCTTCTTCGAGATGATGGGGAACTTCTCCTTCGGCGACTACTTCAAGTCCGAGGCCATTCCCTTTGCCTGGGAGCTGGTGACCCGCGAGCTCGACATCGACCCCAGGCGGCTGCTGGTGACGGTCTACCACACCGATGACGAGGCCGCCGAGATCTGGAAGAAGACCGGCGTCCCCGAGGATCGGATCATCCGCATCGCCACCAACGACAACTTCTGGATGATGGGCCCGACCGGTCCCTGCGGCCCCTGCACCGAGATCTTCTTCGATCACGGCGACAAGTACTGGGGCGGCCCTCCGGGATCGCCAGAAGAGGACGGCGACCGCTTCGTCGAGATCTGGAACCTCGTCTTCATGCAGTACGAGCAGTTCGAGGACGGCAGCCGGCGCGAGCTGGCGGCGCAGTCGATCGACACCGGCATGGGCATCGAGCGCGTCGCAGCCCTGCTGCAGGGCACCAACGACAACTATTCCACCGACCTGATCCGCTCGCTGATCGAGGCCTCCGCGGACGTGACCTCGACCGATCCGGACGGGCCGGGCAAGACCCATCACCGGGTCATCGCCGACCATCTGCGGTCGACCTCCTTCCTGATCGCCGACGGCGTCATGCCCTCGAACGACGGGCGCGGCTACGTGCTGCGGCGGATCATGCGCCGCGCCATGCGCCACGCGCACATGCTGGGGGCCAAAGATCCGGTCATGCACCGGCTGGTGCCGGCGCTGGTGCGCCAGATGGGCGCCGCCTACCCGGAGCTGGTGCGGGCGCAGCCGCTCATCGAGGAGACGCTGAAGCTCGAGGAAACGCGCTTCAAGCAGACCCTCGACCGCGGTCTCAAGCTGCTCGACGAGGAGCTGGTGTCGCTGCCCGCGGGCGCGTCGCTGCCCGGCGCCACGGCCTTCAAGCTCTACGACACCTACGGCTTCCCGCTCGACCTGACGCAGGACGCCCTGCGCGAGCGCGAGCGCACCGTGGACACCGACGGTTTCGACGCCGCCATGGCCGAGCAGAAGGCCAAGGCGCGCGCCGCGTGGGCGGGCACGGGCGAGTCTGCGGATCTCGCCGTCTGGTTCGAGATCGCGGACCAGCACGGCGCCACCGATTTCCTCGGCTACGACACCGAGACCGCCGAGGGCCAGATGCTGACGCTGGTCCGGGACGGGGCCGAGGTCGAGGCGCTCGAGGCGGGCGAGACCGGCTGGGTGGTGCTGAACCAGACGCCCTTCTACGGCGAGAGCGGCGGCCAGGTCGGCGATACCGGTTTCCTGCGGCGGCTCGAGGACGAGCACGACATGGCCGAGGTCTCGGACACCCAGAAGATGGGTGGCGGCAAGATCACCGCGCATCAGGTCACCGTCCGGCAGGGCCGGTTCGCCAGGGGCGACGCGGTGGCGCTCGAGGTCGATCACAAGCGGCGCGGCATGATCCGTGCCAACCACTCGGCCACGCACCTGCTGCACGAGGCGCTGCGCCGCGCGCTCGGGCCGCATGTCGCGCAGCGCGGGTCGCTGAACGCGCCGGACCGTCTGCGCTTCGACTTCAGCCACGCCAAGGCGCTGACCGCGGAAGAGATCGCGCAGGTCGAGACCGAGGTGAACGCCTTCATCCGGCAGAACGCGCCGGTGACGACGCGGATCATGACGCCGGACGACGCGCGCGCCATCGGCGCGCAGGCGCTCTTCGGCGAGAAATACGGCGACGAGGTGCGCGTCGTGTCCATGGGCGAGCTCGCGGGCTCGGGCAAGGGCGCAGACGGCAAGACCTATTCGCTCGAGCTCTGCGGCGGCACCCACGTGCGCCAGACCGGCGACATCGGCACCTTCGCGCTGACCTCGGAAAGCGCCTCCGCCGCCGGCGTGCGCCGGATCGAAGCGCTGACCGGCGAGGCCGCGATGGCCGAGCTGCGAGGCCGTGACCATGCGCTGTCGCAGATCGAGGGCTTGCTCAAGGCCCACGGTCCCGACGCGGTGGCGCGGGTGGCGGCCCTGCTCGACGAGCGGCGCCGGCTCGACAACGAGGTGGCGCAGCTGCGCCGCGATCTCGCCATGGCGGGCGGCCCCGGCGAGGGCCCCGAGCTGCGCGAAGTCGGCGGCGTGCCCTTCGTGGCGCAGGTACTCTCGGGCGTGCAGGGCAAGGACCTGCCGCCGCTCATCGACGAGCACAAGGCGCGGCTGGGCTCGGGCGCGGTGCTGCTGATCGCCGACACCGGCGGCAAGGTCGCCGTGGCTGCGGGCGTGACCGAGGACCTGACGGGCAATGTCTCGGCGGTGGATCTCGTGAAGGCCGCGGTCGAGGCGCTTGGCGGCAAGGGCGGCGGTGGCCGTCCGGACCTCGCGCAGGGCGGGGCCAAGGATGCCTCGGCGGCGGATGCCGCGATCAAGGCCGCGGAAGCGGTTCTGGCGGGCTGATCGCATGACCGCTTATGTTGTCGCCCGCATCGACGTGACCGACCCCGAGCAATACGCGGTCTACGCGGGCCAGACCGTCTCGCTCGCCGAAAAGTACGGTGGCCGCTTCCTCGTGAAGGGCGGCCCGCAGGTGGTGATCGAGGGGGAGGCGCCGTCGCGGCACGTGATCGTCGAGTTCCCCAGCCGGACCGCGGCGGAACGCTGGTTCGAGTCGCCGGAATACCAACGCATCCTGCCGATCGCGAAAGCCGCGTCGCGCCGGGATGTCGTCATCATCGAGGGAGTCTGACCATGCCCGCACTGTGGATCGCGCACGTGACCGTCACCGACGAGGAAGCCTACGGCAAGTATGCCAAGCTCGCCGGTCCCGCCATTGCCAAGCACGGCGGCCGGTTCCTCGCACGGGCGGGGCGCTACGTTCAGCTCGAGGGCAAGGAGCGTCCGCGCAACGTGGTCGCGATGTTCGACAGCGTCGAGGCCGCCGAGGCCTGCTACCACTCGGCCGAATACCAAGAGGCGCTGAGCCATGCGCGCGATGCGTCCGAACGCGAACTGCTGATCGTCGAGACCACCGAGTAAGGTGGTTTTGCCCGGCGCCTTCGGGTTTGCCGGGTCAGGTCCGGCGTGTCAGGTCTGTCTGTCCGGGCCCGAGGTCCGGGTCTGTGCCCCCTGCGCCGCGCTGCGGCCGAAGGGCACGCCCCGCGCCACGCAGGCGCGGATGATCTGCCGGGTGCCGTCGTCGAATGCGGCGCCCGGGATGATGACCGGGGCGCCGTCCCGCAGCTGAAGCGCCAGCCCGCGGCTCTCCTGCGACAGGCGCGGCGGCGCCTGCGGGGGCGCTTCCCTTAGCGTTTCCAACCATGTCGCGATCGGATGCAGCAGCCGGAGCACGTCCCGCTCCCACGGCTCGATCGAGACGATCTCGCGGTAGGGCAGGAAGGTCTCGCGCAGCCCGTCGTCGAGCAGCAGCCCGTCGGTGTCGATGCTGAGGGTGAAGACGCAGCGCTTCCAGCCGGTGACCAGCAGCGCGCCGGCCAGTGCGCTCAGCGGCCAGAACAGGATGGCCGAGCCGTGCGGGGCGCGTCCGGTTTCGGCCAGCAGCAGCGGCGCCCCGAAGAGCAGCGGCACCAGCACGAGGGCGATCACGTCGGCTACCATGACCGTCGGGAACCACTGGTAGCGCTGCGCGCCGGGCGGGGCCTCGGGGAGGGGCCAGCGCCGGTAGATGACGGCGGCGCCCGCGACAAGCAGCAGCGACACCGCCAGGGGGACCGTTCCGAGGGTGATCACGAAGGCTGTTCCCGCCAAAAGGGTGGTCAGCCGCTGGAGGGCCATCTGTCGGCCGCGTCTGGTCATGGCTGAAGTCCTCTGGACGATGAGCGCATTAAATCGTTATCATCGGTGCCGGAACGTCGCCTTTGAGATGGATCAAATACGTGAGATCCGTGCAAATCGGTCGTCGGATCGCCGCCGTCAGTCGCGTGTGTCGTCGAGCTCGGCCGGGGCGAGCCCCGCGTAGTAGCTGGCCAGCGCCGCGATCTCGTCGTCGTCAAGCGCGCGGGCCGCGTGGTGCATCAGCTCGGACACCTCTGTTCCGCCCCGGTTTCCGTCGCGCCACAGCCGGAGCTGCTGCTCAAGGTAGGGGGCGTATTGCCCGGCGAGCGAGGGGAAGGCCGGGTTCAGCGGCTCGGACCACGGGCCGTGGCAGGCGCGGCAGGCGGGCACCTCGGTGTCGCCACCGGCAGCGGCAAGCGCGCGGCCACGTTGGGCAAGATCATCGGGCGGGGCCTGCTCACCCGATGGGGCAGACTCGGCCAGCCCCGCCGCGAGCCGGTCGATGGCCTCGGCGGGGACCTGCGACATCGCCTCGGCCATGATGCCGCTGTCGCGCCGTCCCTCGCGGTAGGCGTGCAGCGTGTCGCGGATGTAGGTCTCGGACAGGATGTCGAGCCGGGGGATGTTGGGGTTGCCCGAGACGCCCTCGGCGCCGTGGCACATGGCGCAATAGCGCCCGTCGGGCTTTTCGGTGAGCCGGGCGTAGTCGTCGCCGCTCATCTCTCCGACGCGGGTGAGGAAGGCCACCACCGGCCAGACGTCGTCGTCGCGGGTGGCGGGCCAGTGCGGCATGCCGCTCATCTTCACGCCTTCCTTGACGATCCAGTGGAACTCGTCGGGCTGCCAGTGCTGCACCGCCTCGCTGATGTGCGGCGGCTCGGGGGTCATCGACCGCACCGTGGCGCTGCGCTCGGCGCCCGGGGCGGCGTGGCAATGGCGGCAGGCGCTGTCGTAATGCCCGGCCCCCAGCGCCACCATCCCGGCGTCGGCGAGGGTCTCGGGCGGCTCGGCATGGGCCCGAAGCGCCACCGAGTTGCGGAAGGTGGTGTGCAGCACCCACGACACGCCCGGCAGGTGGCCCGCACGGGCCGAGACGTTGAAGAGCCCGAAGGCCACCACCGCGCCGCCGCCGAGCCCGCCCAGCACCGCGAGCACCCCCAGCGTCCGGCCCACCGTGGGCCAGTGGATCTCGTCCGGCCGAAGCTTGCGGATCAGGTCTTTGAGGCTCATGCGGGCTGCTCCCTCAGGGTTCTGGCGGTGAGGATGAGCCCGCCGACAAGATAGATCGGGGTGCCGATCACCAGCATCAGTATGCCGCCCGCCTGCTGGCCCGCCACCGGGTCGGCGCCGCAGATCTCGGGCGGGTAGAGCGGCTCGGGCGCGAAGATCAGCAGCGCGCCGAGGAAGGTCATGTGCATCGACGTCAGCAGCAGCCCTCCGGCCCCGGCGAGCGGATGCGTGGGGGGCATGGCGCTCGACCAGACGGCCACGCCCGCCAGCAGGAAGGCGGCCTGCTCCAGCGCGAAGGCGCCGGGCATGAGCTGGGCGGGCACGTGCAGTGCCGGCAGGTGGAAGGCCCAGACCACGAGGAATTCCAGCGCCGCGGCCAGCGTCACCGGCGGCGCGATGCGTCCCAGCACCGGCAGGCCGAGCGCCAGCAGCGGCGCCGCCACCGCCACCAGAAGCATGTGGCGCAGCATGTGGCCGGGGAAGGGATCGAGGATGCGGTCCCATCCCGGCCCCCAGGCCAGCGCCAGCACCGCGAGCGCGGCGAGAAGCCACCGTACGCGGATCACAGGCAGCTCCGGATGAAGATGGCGGGCAGGGCGTTGAAGCCGACGCCGATGGCCGAGACGATGGCCAGCAGCCAGCCCGCGTGGCCGAGGAACTCGCGCCGGTGCTCGGTGGTGGGCTGGTCGTGCACGTAGTCGAAATCGTCGAGGTAGTCCCACTGCTTCCACGCCTTCCAGCCGAGCACGACGATCGCGACCAGCGCCACCGCGGTGGCCACGAGGACGCCCGTGCGCGCCGCGTCCGGTCCACCCGCGCGGGCGCATTGCACCGCGGTCCAGCCGTAGAGCACGCAGAAATGCACCGCCCAGACCGTGGGCGCGAGGATCATGTGCCAGAGGCTGGAATGTCGGTGTCCGAGCATCAGAGCATCCTCGGCAAGAGGGCGATGACGGCGATGCCGACGAGGCCCATGACCAGCTTGAAGTGCCAGAACAGCGCGGTGTTCCAGAGGTCCGCGTCGTAGCGCGGCGTGAGCTTGCCGAAGACCGACCCCGCGAGGCAGTAGCCCTGCATGATCACGCCGAGCAGTACGTGGGCGCAGAACCAGACCACCAGCGCCCACATCATCGCCGGGTAGACGTGGCTCACCGGGTCCATGTCGGGCAGCCAGACCGCGCCCACCAGCGACGCGGCCGAGGCCAGCGCCAGCACCGGGGCTGCGGCAAGCAGGAGCCGGGTGCGCGCCACGTTGCCCCGCCGGTTCTGGCTGCGCGCGATGCGGGTCGCGCCCCAGCTTGCGGCGACGAACGCGGCGGCGAGCGCGGCCAGCGCGAGATTGGCATGGTCCGCGCCCTCGGGCGGGAAGTCGGGCCGGGCGGTCCAGTAGAAGAACACGCCGAAGACGAGGCTCGCGAAGGCGGTGCTGTCGCCCAGCATGGTGATGAACACCGCCCACCAGCCCGGTGCCTTCGCGCCCGAGACATAGGTGGGCAGGCGCAGGCCGAGGCCTGCGTCCTTCATGGGCGCCTCAGGGATCTGCGCGGTCGAGGTCCAGAGCCAGTAGAGCACCGTGGCGATGGCCAGCACGCCGCAGACGATGGCGGGCAGATACCAGTGGAAGGTCGGGAAGATGAACGCGCCCCCGGTAAAGACCGCGGCGACGATGGTGCACCACGCGGGACCGGTGACCCGCGCCACGTGCTGCGGCACCGCGTCCACGGCCGAGGTCACGATGGTCTCGCGTTTGCCCTCGGGCGCGTCGGGGATGTAGAAGCGGCCCGCGTCCATGCGCCCGACCAGCTCGGGCTCGTCCCAGAGCGGGTAGCGCGAGGTGATGTAGGGCACCGAGCGCGCGCCCCAGCCGGGATCTGGCACGTCATGCGCCCATTCCAGCGTGCCGCCGCCCCACGGGTTGCGCTCGGTCAGCGGCTGGCGCGATTTCGGGCGCAGCAGGTCCCAGGCGAAGACCAGCACCCCGGCGGCGGTGACGAAGGCGCCGATGGTCGAGACCATGTTGAGCGCGTTCCAGCCCAGCTCCTCGGGGTAGGTGAAGACCCGGCGCGGCATGCCCTGCAGGCCGGTGACGTGCATCGGCAGGAAGCAGAGGTTAAAGCCGGTGAACATCAGCCAGAAGGCCCAGCGGCCGAGCCGGTCGGACATCTTCTTCTTGGTGATGAACGGGTAGAAGTAATAGACGCCGCCGATGATCGGGAAGATCATGCCGCCGAAGAGCGTGTAATGCAGGTGCGCCACGATGAAATAGGTGTCGTGCACCTGCCAGTCGAAGGGCGCGACGGCCACCATGATGCCGGTGAGCCCGCCCGCGGTGAAGATCGCCAGCGCACCCGCGATCCAGAGCATCGGCAGGATCATCTTGACCCGGCCCACCATCAGCGTGGCGACGAAGGCGAAGAGCTGCACGCCGGTGGGGATCACCACCGCCTCGGACGCGGCCGAGAAGAAGCCCAGCGACAGCGACGGCAGCCCGGTGGTGAACATGTGGTGCACCCAGAGCCCGAAGCTCAGGAAGCCGGTGCCCACGGCCGAGAGCACGATCCACGAATATCCGGTGATCGGGCGCCGGGCCGCGGTGGGGACCACCATCGCCGCGATGGCGATGGAGGGCAGGAAGATGATGTAGACCTCCGGGTGGCCGAAGATCCAGAACAGGTGCTGCCACAGCATCGGGTCGCCGCCGCGCTCGGGGTCGAAGAACGGCCAGTCGAAGCTGCGCTGCATCTCGAAGAGGAAGTCGCCCGCGATCAGCGGCGGGAAGGCGAACAGGATCATGCCACCCACCACCAGAACGTACCACGCGTAGAGCGGCATCAGGTTGATGCGCATCCCCGGCGGGCGGCACTTGATGACGCCCACGATGAGCTCGACCGCGGCTGCGATGGAGGCGACCTCGATGAAGCTGAGGCCCAGCAGCCAGATGTCCGAGCCCGGTCCCTCGGCTTCGGTGGCGAGCGGCGGGTACATGAACCAGCCCGAGTTCGGCGCCACGTCGAAAAGCACCGAGCCCAGCACGAAGATGCCGCCGATCAGGAACGACCAGTAGCCGTAGGCCGAGAGCCGGGGGAAGGGCATGTCGCGAGCGCCGAGGAAGGCGGGCAGCAGCAGGATCGAGATCGCCTCGAACATCGGCACGGCGAAGAGGAACATCATCGCCGAGCCGTGCATGGTGAAGAATTGGTTGAAGCGGTCGGCGGAGATGAAGTCGTTGTCGGGCACCGCCAGCTGCACCCGCATCAGCAGCGCCAGCACGCCCGCGGCCAGCATGAAGGCAAAGGCGGTGAGCGAGTACCACGCGCCCACCTCGGAATTGTTGACCGCCGACCAGTAGCGCCAGCCCTGCGGCTGTTTCCACACCGCGCGAAGCCGGTTCTCCTGCGCCTTGGCGACGGCGGGGTCGACGGGCGCGTTCAGCATCTCCTCGGTCGGCGGGTAGATGCCCTGCGGCTGCGGATCGCCGGGCTCGGCGTCGCTGCGGGTGCCGCGCGGCGGGAAGGTGTCGGCGAAGTCGGTCACTCGAGACCCTCCAGGTAGGTGGCGAGGGCGGAGAGCTCCGCGTTGCTCAGGTGGTCGTAGCCGGGCATCCGGGCGCCGGGTTTCAGCGCCCCGGGGTCGCGGATCCAGCGGATCAGGGCGTCGCGCTCCATCGGCAGGATGCCGGCGGCCAGGGTGACGCGCCCGCCGAGGTGGGTGAGGTCGGGGCCGACGGTGCCGGCGGCCTCGGTGCCGCGCACCGCGTGGCAGCCGCCGCAGCCCTCGGCGTTGAAGACCGCGAGACCGCGCAGCGCCTCGGCACTGGTGGGGAGGGCGGCGGGGCCGGCCTCCTTCTCGAGCCAGGCTGCGAAATCCTCGGGCGTCATCACCACGCCTGCCAGCGCCATCAGCGCGTGGCTCTCGCCGCAGAATTCGGCGCACTGGCCGCGGTAGTCGCCGGCCACCGTGGGCTCGAGCGACATGCGGGTCTCGCGCCCGGGGATCATGTCGGTCTTGCCGCCAAGGGCGGGGATCCAGAACGAATGGATGACTTCGCTCGCGTTCAGCTTCAGCTCGCTGCGTTGGCCTGTGGGCAGGCGCAGCTCGTTGGCCGAGGCGATGGGCG
>Ga0208328_1000902_pt1 | contig 11676 bp, 18 predicted proteins | sample DeeseametaMP2633_FD_184170 | JGI IMG/M metagenome (GOLD analysis project Ga0208328, IMG submission 184170) | Marine microbial communities from the Deep Atlantic Ocean - MP2633 (SPAdes) | ecosystem: Environmental > Aquatic > Marine > Unclassified | place: Northeast of Antigua and Barbuda, North... | reverse complement strand
AAAAAATGGGCCCCGCGGCCCCGCAAACTCAAGCCTACGACCTGAGTGATGCCGCCGACCGCGGCCTACGCCGGATGGTTACTGAGGATGCTCTGATTGCCGAACATGGTTGCGGGCTCCAATTTTTGGTTCCGCCGATGGAACCTACCTGATTCTCCAAGTATGTTCGTGTTCAGCGGGCACATACCCGTGATAACGGCTCCGGAAACCTGACAGTGCCCCTTCGTACTGCGACAGGATCAGGATCGCATCACTATACTGCGGCAACGCCTCATCGTCGAGCAGGTCAAGGTACCGGCCTTCCGGCTCGTCATTCATAAAGGCCTGAATGTCAGTGAGAATTCGGTTGATGAATTTCACCTTGCTTTCGCTGAGTGTTTCAGCGGGTTTCTTCATGCCCAGTGCCTTCAGTTCTTTGTTCAGGTGACGAAAGGCTTCCACGACACCGTCATAGGCGTCAGCTTTGTCTCTTGTAGTGTGGTCTTTCATATCACTTACCCTTTAGGCGTTTAGGCTCTGCCGCGCGCAGTTTGGTGTTATCGTCAAAGACGTACCAATGTATCCCACTTGAGAACGTCAACAGGTCGCTTCTGTAGCGCTCCAACTCCTCCAGATAGACCGCAAGAACCACGGTGACGTCGCTGTTACTGGGCACATCGTCGGCGTCAAACTGGGTGAACCCCTCCACCGGCTGGTGCTCGTCGCCAAGGATTTCGTTTGCTGCGGCCAATGCGCCGTTTACAAGTCTGAGCTTGAAAGAGTTAAGGCCGTCCGAAGAAGACTTCTTTGCTAGAAGAGTTATCTCCCGATGCAGCCCCTCAATCTTTCCAGTAACTTTCTCAAGTTGCTCGATGTCTTCACGATTCATGATTTTTCCTTAACTCGGGCATAGTCGAGTGAACTCAACGTACTTCTTCTTCACAACATCCAGTGGCAGCCGTTGACCGCTCTCGAACAGCTCGACCATCTGCGCAATGTCTGCGTCGGTAAGGGTCACGATAGTGCGGCGCTGTCCCGCCCATAGATCGATTGTATTCTGCATGCGCGCCTTCTTCAGTGGATGCCGCGTAACCAGAACGCCAAACTTTCCAAGGGTATCGGTCATATACCGGTTCAGTTGATTGATGTGGTCGCGACTGACTTCCGCCACATTCTTCATCTCGAACACAAGCTGCCGCGAACCATAGCCGTCCATCAGGTGCTTAAGGAACTCATGGGACTGGTTGTTGTAAAAGACCAGATCACGAATCTGAGCGCCACTTTCCGTTCTGGACTGCGCCGCAGCAAAATCCAGCTGTGGATACAACAGCGAAGGCAAAAGCTGACAAAGTGCGTCCTCGTAGTCTCGGTCAGCATTATCCGTCTTGCCGGTCTTCAGATTCTGGATCAGCTTCAGTTTACGCTTCGCCGATACGATCGGGATTTGCGAGAAGAGAGGATCATTGGCGCAGTCTGAAAAAGTACGCTCTTTCTCTACAATATAGCGTTCAACAGCACCGTAGTTGTCCCGGTTGTATGCCAGCACCTCGACCCTTCCGATATCCTCAGGATCGTGTGAAATTTCGTCGAGCGGACAATGGTGCCGGTAATAGTCGTCGTAGTTGATCCATGGCGTGAACCGCAGCCACCTTTTGGGAACCAGAATCAAGGGATCGCCTGTTTCCGGATTGACTGGCAACTGAATACCTTTGGCGGCTGAAAATCCGTATTGCCTGTAATCGTATAGGTCAGGAACATTGCTGGCGGCTGTTGGAATGCCCAACCGTTGGCACTCGTCAATTGTGAAGTCGATCAGGAATGACTTGAGGAAGTTGCACGCAATGTCGCTGATCCGGTCTTTAGAGATGTCTTCAACAAAGAACTGGATTTCCTCGAAGTGGCGAAAGCCTGCCTGTTTATATTGCGGAATACGCTTGAACAGTTCCAGAATCTCTCGCGCCTTCTTCTCGCCGATACGCTTGCCCTTGCGTCGCGCAGATGATCCTAACCCGACCTCGTCGCACTCAGACGCGCGCGTTAGCGTATCTACAGCTGCATCCTCGTTTCCGCGTCGATAGCTATCACCGAGTTGATTGAACGCGTTGATCAAGCTTGTATGAAGAGCCTGATCCTGCTGTGAGGGCGAAGCCCATAGCAGGAACGGGTCAAGGTAAAGGGGAATGTCCTCGTCAAAATGCGGAACGGCAAATGCCAGGTCGGCCTGTGGAATGTACACACCGTGAAAGTCAGTCAGACGTGGCGAAATCAGCGGCAAATTGAAAAACCCCAATAAGTTACCACGCCCTGGTTCAGTGCAGCAGCGTTCAGCCTGGGGCAGACAGTGCGTTCATATAATATCCGGATGCTACTGTGAATGGCAGTTTTGGCGATGCTGCTCGTCTATTTGGACTCGAAGCGAACTTCTGCTCCCCGCCCGGCCTTCCGAGGAACCGGGCAAATCGTATCTCCCGGTCACCAACGTCCGCTTCCGTGATCGACGTCGCGGGGCGCTGCAACGCGGCGAATGTCAGGAATCCGCCCTTCGTGCCAGAGCCTCTAGCGGTGACGGCAATGGAACTCTTGGCGGCCCTGAATCGCCAATCGTAGGCAGCCCAGGGCAGCACAAAGCTCTGCTCCGGCGCCTAACATTCAGTTGAGACTGAGAATTCCTCACGCGCCGAGACCTATGCCTTATGCATACTTCCCCGGCCAAGATGTGGGGGAATAGCTATGCAGGTCGGCGATCCAATTTCTGAGGAAGTCATCATTAGAGCGCGCGAAAGCTTTGCAAGACAGGGGCTTATGGCGCATCTCGGGGCCGAAATGGCGGATGTGCGCGCGGGGCTTGTCACGCTGCGACTGCCGTTCCGTCCAGAACTCACGCAACAGCATGGCTACTTCCATGCCGGCGGGACATCGGCCATCGCCGACAGCGCAGGCGGTTACGCTGGGTTCACCCTCTTCCCCGAAGGCAGTTCAGTCCTGACGGTCGAGTTCAAACTGAACCTGATCAGCCCGGCGCAAGGAGATTATCTCGAGGCTGTCGGCCGCGTGATCAAGAATGGTCGCACACTGACCATCTGTCAGCTCGATGTATGGGGCGTTGATGGAGATCGCCGCAAACATGTCGCGGCGGGGATGCAAACCTTGATCTGCTTGCATGACACGCCAGACCTGCCCACTTCGCGCTAGAACAGGTCTTCTCGGCGAATGGCCTGAACAGGATTGAAGATCGGCAGATTTTGGCGGTCCAATCCCAGATCAATCAATTCCGCGTCGCTCAAGCAGTAAAAGGCCCGAAAACGGCGCGGCAGCCGAGCCGCGCGTGATGCGAGACCATCTTTGTCGCGCTCTCGCGTTGGATTTGCCGTGCATCGCGGGTTCATGGTCACCTCCGGTGTCTTCCCCCAGAGAATGCACCCCGTGCCCAAAGCCATGAATTTCGGATCCTTCAGCGGATATTGAGAATTCCTCTCCGGGATTGTCGCCGCGAAATCCTCAGGACCTCCGGAAGATTCCTCAATTGCGAGCAGCCATGCTGCCGCATGACAGTCAGCCCCGACCGCTAAAGCGGACGGAGAAGGATACCGGAAGAATGACAAGACTTTCCCGCACTGACCTTGAAGCCCATGCCAGGCATTGGATCGCCGCCTGGAACGCGCATGACGTGGAGACGGTTCTCGCGCCCTTCGCCGAAGACACCGTCTTCATCAGCCCTCTCGCCAAGCAGGTGGCGGGAAACGCGCAGATCGTTGGGAAGGACGCCCTGCGGCAGTACTGGACCGACGCCCTGGCACGCGTGCCAGATCTTCATTTCGAGCTGAGCGGAACCGCCGTAGACGAAGAGGCGCAATCCGTGACGGTTTTCTATGTGTCGCGAGCCGGTGGTAGGGTCAGGCATGCCTGCGAACACATGCGGTTTCGCGAGGGCGTCCAGTTTCTGGGCGAAGCCTATTACGGGTCCGAGGAATGACAGGCCCCCTGCGCGCGACAGCGGCGAACCATTACCCCTGGGGGAACGGCTGTGATGGTTGGAGACTGGTCGATCGCCCCGAACTTTCGCTGCGCGAAGAGCGCCTGCCGCCCGGCGGCGCCGAAGCACCACATTATCATCGGGTCTCCCGCCAGATCTTCTATGTCCTTGCCGGGGAACTGACGATCAAGGTTCCGGGTCGTATCCTATTGGCCAAGGCGGGAGAGGCCCTGGAAATCCCCCCGGGCCTGGAGCATTTGGTGCAGAACAACGGGCCCGAAGACCTGCGCATCCTGCTCGTCTCCGCGCCTGATACGGCCGGCGACCGGTATCCGGTTGACGACCATACGGCCGTCCCGACGGATGTAGCGCACCATCCGATGTATTGGCTCTAGGCCGCCCCTGACAAAATCTCCCGCTCGGTTGAGACCTTCTCAATCGGCGTGGAGGCGGCTCCCGGCTAGCACTTGAGACAAAGAGCGGATGCCAGAAGCCATGAACATCAATGATCTCAGAAAATCCTTGAGCGCCGCCTCTGGCGGAACACCGACACCCGGCCTGTCGGGTCTTGAACGACTTGCACTTCTTTGGGTCACTGCCATCCTGCTGACATTTCTGTCCTTCGTCTCTTATCCTCACCGATCTGGCGAAACGGGCTCCATTCAGGATCGTGCCGAGCAAACCGACGACCTTGGGCGGGTGTACTCCCTGAGAGACGACTGCTGCATCTGGTCCGGTCACGCGCATGACTGACCCAGCCCAATTGTCCCCGTTGCGCCGCATCGTCTTCGTCTCTCTGCCATTCACCTTCGCCTACCTGCTCTCCGAACTCTTTCGAAATGTGAACGCTGTTCTGGAGCCTCGTCTCACGGCCGAGTTTCAGCTTGAGCCTGCGACCATGGGCATGATGACCTCCGCCTTCCTTGGCGCACTGGCCGGCTCGCAGCTGTTCGTCGGCCAGGCCCTGGACAGGTTCGGGCCGAAACGCGTGCTGGTGGCTACGCTCTTTCTGGCTGTCGTCGCATCCGCGCTCTTCGCCGGGGCGCAAACAGCCCACATGCTCATCCTGGCGCGTTTCATGATCGGCCTCGGACTTTCCGCTTGCTGGACCGGCGCCTACAAGGCGAACACCCTGTGGTGGCCAAGGGAGCGCCTGCCCCTGGTAAACGCCATCACGATTGCAGCGGCCGGCCTTGGCTCCCTGGCGGCCACCAGCCCGACCGAATGGCTGCTACGCCAAATCGGCTGGCGCGAAGTTTTTCTGGGTCTCGCCGGCGTCACTGCCACCATTGCATTGATCATCGCCACGGTGGTTCCGCCCCGGACGAGGGAACGAGCCGCCCCTGCGGGGCTCGAACCGGCTGTGAAGGGACTGCGTGGTGTTCTCACGCACCCCGCCTTTCTCACCATCGCACCGGCTTCGGCCCTCTGTCAGGGAACCTGGGTCGCCTATCAGGGGCTCTGGGCCGGGGTCTGGCTGCGCGACGCGATTGATCTCCCGTCGACTACGGCAGCGAGTATCCTGATGGCGCTCTCCTTTGCCGTCATCTTGGGGCAATTCGGCTTCGGCCTGCTCGCCGATCGGATCGCCCGCACCGACCGGCACCTGTTCCACCTGACGTTCGCCCTGACGCTTGGCTTTGTGCTGTGTCAGCTCGCGATTGCCAGCGCTGGCGCGTCACTGCAGACCATCCTCTGGGCTGGCTACGGGCTGTTCACCGCGGGTCCCATCCTTGCCTACGCGCTTCTGGTCCGGCTGCTACCCGACGCATTGTCCGGCCGCGCTATCGCCATGCTCAATCTCGGCGCCGTCCTCACCGGTTTCTTGATGCAGGGCGGCATCGGCGCAGGCATCGAGGCTTTGGTTCGGCTTGGGTGGAGCAATTCGTCCGCCCATGTGACGTTCATCGTGCTGATCGCCGGTCTGCAAGCCATCGCTCTGGCGTGGATGGCTCTGCATCAAGGTCGCGCCCTGGGTCTGGACAAGGTTCGGTGATCATTTCTACCGGCCCCCTGAAAGCTTCTCAATCGCCGCATCTAACACATTGGAATACCGTCAAATCATGGAAGTCGAGGAGAGACATTCATGATGATGAACCTAAGCCGCACTGCTCTGTTCTCAATGGCGTTCGCCGCCGCTCCCGTTGTCGCTCACGCGTTCGATCTGGACAGCCGCGACCTGCGGGAGGGTGAAACGATCCGCATGGAATTGGTGAATTCGACCATGGGGTGCGAGGGGCTCAACCAATCCCCGCACCTGGTCTGGAATGACCCGCCCGCAGGAACGCAGAGCTTCGCGATTACGGTCTACGACCCGGACGCCCCGACCGGCAGCGGTTGGTGGCACTGGATCGTTCTGGATATTCCGGCGCACACACGAGCGATGCTCGCGGGCGCCTCCGGCTACCTGCCTGCCCCTCTGGTCGAGTCCCTGACGGATTTCGGGCAGCCCGGCTATGGCGGCCCCTGCCCGCCTGAGGGCGCAGTCCCTCATCGCTACGAGTTCACCGTCTATGCCATCGACGTGCCGAGCCTGGGGGTGGACGCCAGCGCCATGCCCGCCCTCGCCGGCTACATGATCCACGCGCACAGCCTCGGCAGTGTGACACTGACAGCGCGCTACGGGCGCTGAAAGCAAGGACTTAACGACCATGAAGAAACGCATGCTTCAGATCGATGCCTTTTCGGACCGACCCTTGCTGGGCAATCCGGCGGCGGTGGTCTTCGACGCCGATGACTTGTCCACCGAGATCATGCAACGCATCGCGCGCGAGATGAACCTCTCCGAGACCGTATTCCTGCTTCGCCCGACCGGTGACGCGGACTATCGCGCCCGCATTTTTACCCCGGTGCGCGAACTGCCCTTCGCCGGTCATCCGACCATCGCCGCCGCCCATGCGTTTCGCGGCGAGCAAAGCAGAACGCCCCAAAGCCTGACGCAGGAATGCGGCATCGGACTGGTTCCGATCCGCGTCGAAGACGACCTTTACACGATGACGCAGGCGACACCGCAATTCCGCGATGTGCCGGTCACCAAAGCTGAACTTGCCGAGGCGATCTGCCTTCCGCTCGACATGCTCGCGGACAGCCCGCATCGGATCGTCTCGACGGGGGTTCCATGGCTGTTGCTTGAGCTGCACGACCTCCAGGCACTGGCTGGCCTGCGACCCGACCTCGGCCGGATTGAGCGGCTCTGCCATGGGCTCGGCGCGGCAGGGCTCACGGTCTTTGCGGACAGCGGGTCCGGGGCCACGCCGCGCCTGCGCGTACGCACCTTCGCTCCGGGTGAGGGCGTGGCCGAGGATCCTGTTTGTGGGTCTGGCAATGGTGCCATTGCTGCGTGGATCGCCACGCATCGCGACGCGGTACCTCGGGGTGGTTACCTGTCGGAGCAAGGGGTCGAGATGGGTCGGCGTGGACTGGTTCACGCGGGCTGGGAAACAACGGCCGAAGGGCTGCGGATCACCATCGGCGGGGCCGCCTGTATCGTCCTGCGGGGCGAGCTGGATCTGGGTGACGCGTCCTGATCAGATGGACTGCTCCAAAACCTCCAAAACAAAATCGACCCGCGCCTCGACCGTGGCCAAAGGCAGCGGCAGCAGGTCATATCCCGCCATGGCATAGGCCTGCTCCATTGCCTCTGCCGTCGCAACCGCCTCGTCGAAATCCTGCCCGCGCTGCGCATCCTGACCGAAGATCTCGGGCCAGGGCGGCGCAAGAAACACCGTCGGGCGATAGCGGTAGAACTCGGCCGCCGCGTGAACATGTGCGGGCGCCTCTCCCACATAGAGCTGGAGATAACCGATCACATCGGGAATGCCGCGATCGAAGACCACCGGACCGTCGATCCCCTGCGCCTCGTGCCACGAGCGCATCTCCCAGCCGAGCATAAGCTCTGCAAAAAGTTGCCGGTCCTGACCGTGCCACCCTGTCCCGCCAATCCGGGTCTGATCCTGAATGATCGCGCGCCCGGCTTCGGACATCGTTGCGAGACCATGCCGCGCCAGTGCGGACAGAAGCGTCGTCTTGCCCGATCCCGGCCCGCCGGTAATGACGAAAAGTCGGTCGTTCATGTTGATCCTAGTGGAAAGAAACCTGCATTCAGCCTGTCGGAAAGACGATCCGCCCCGGAACATCCTTGGGCAGTCGACCGGAAAGCAACCATGCGGCGGCAAGCGGCCAGAGCGTCTGTTCGAAACGGGCGTGGAAGAATGCGAAATGCCCGATCTCCGGCACCGCGATATCCGAGGGCGCGATCCGCAGATGGGTTCGATCCGCCCCGGAATAGTAGTCGAGCAATCGTTGCCCCGCAGCTTCGGTGCAGAACGGGTCATCTGTCAACCCGATGGCCAGGAGCCGCGCCCGGGTGGCGCCATGACGCGCTGCAAGGTCTGCTGGGTCCAAAGCGGAGCAAACACTTGCCTCGAACCGCGGCCCCATCCGGCTCCAGTCGCGCACCACGCCGCGCGGCACATCCTCGAGCCATCCAAGCCGTGCCCCGGGAAAATAGCCGAAGAGCTGCGTCACGGCTGGCATGAAGAGATGCCATTTCAGATACATCGCGCGCCGCTGGCGGGGATCGTAATCGCGCCAGTAGGCGAATTGCGCGCCAACCGTCACGATCCGGTCAAGCCGATCCGAGGTACGCGCCAACCCCAGAGCGAAGCCGCCGATTGAATGGCCCACGGCGCAGAGCGGACGATCCGGCCAGCGCGTACCAGCATAGGCAAGCACCGCCTCAGCATCGAGGACGCCCCAATCGACCCATCCCGCCTGCAAATCCTTCACCGGCGTGGAGCGGGACTCACCAATCCCGCGATAGTCGAAGGTCAGGACCGTCGCCCCCTGCCCGGACAACCAGGATGCGAACCGTGCGTAATAGCGCGCCTGAACCGCCGTCGCGGCATGAAGCACGACGACAGGGCCGCTGTCTGCGTGCCAGATCCCACCCCTGATCGGATACCCGTCTTCAGCCGCCACCTCGAAGCGTTCGGCGGGCATCGCCGAGGCGGGCCTTTCAGGGTTCGGCCGCGATGGCGGAGCGTCAGGTCTCCAGCGGTAAAGCATTGGTGTCCACATTCGTCTCAGGTCCGACAATACGAGAACAGCTTCCTTTGAAACGGAAATCACGCCAAATGAGCTTTGCTACGGCTCACCTGAAGCCAATTCAATTGCGGGACCGGTCGGATTGGCGCTCTCTTCTCGCAGGAGGGCACCGAAATGACCCAGGATCGCATGCCACGCAGCCCCGTCGTCACACTCGACGATCTGGAGCTCTCGCCACAGAGCTATGGCACCCGCTTTCATGCCGCCATGGCGGCCATCGCCGCCCCACTCGGTGCGACGCATCTGGGGGCGCGGCTGGTGGAGGTTCCGCCCGGCAAAGCAGCCTGGCCCTTCCATGCTCATCACGCCAATGACGAGATGTTCATCATTCTCTCGGGCTCCGGCGAGCTGCGGTTCGGCCCCGACCGGTACCCGGTCGCAGCCGGCATGGTGGCGGTCTGCCCTGCGGGCGGCGCCGAAACGGCCCATCAGTTGATCGCAACCGGCACTGAACCCCTGCGATATGTCGCGGTCAGCACCATGCGCGAGCCTGATGTGATGGCCTATCCCGACAGCGGCAAGCTGACAGTCTTCGCGGGAGCTGCGCCCGGGGGGGACAAGGCAAAGCGCCGGGTTGCCAGCTCCTTCCGGACCGCGGATGCGGTCGATTACTGGGACGGCGAAGAGGCATGAATTCCCTCGAGTTCTGGTTCGACTTCTCGTCCGGTTACGCCTTCTTCGCTGCGCAGCGGATTGAGGCCATCGCGGCAGACCTGGGTCGGACCGTGCTCTGGCGACCCTACATGCTGGGCACCGCTTACAAGGTGACAGGGGCACGCGGACTGTCGTCGACGCCACTGAAACGCGACTATGCGCGGCGCGACTGGGCGCGGATCGCACGGCACCAGGGACTGACCTTCCAGCTGCCCGCCGACCATCCCCATGTCGCCCTGGCGGCGACGCGCGCCTTCTACTGGGTTGAAACACAGCACCCTGAACTTGCTGCTGCCTTCGCGAAGAGGGTCTTCACCTTGTATTTCAACGACAGTCTCGACACCGCCTCACCCGAAGCCGTCTCGCGGCTCGCCCCGGAGTTCGGCCTTAAGCCCGGGGCCCTTCTGGCCGGCATCGCCGACCCTGCCCTGAAAGAAAAAGTCCGGAGGGTCGGCGAAGATGCGGTGGCACGGGGCGTCTTCGGATCTCCCTTCTTCATCGTCGATGAAGAGCCTTTCTGGGGCTGGGACCGCATGGAGATGATGGCAGAGTGGGTCAGGACCGGCGGATGGTGAACGTACCGACGATCCGCCGCCTGTCCGCCGCGGACGCTCCGCGCCTTGCCGATCTGATGACGGCCTATCGGAGAGCCATGAGCGGACCGGAAGAGGCAATGACGCCGGAACAGGCCACACCCCTGATCGAGCGCGCCATCAGCGAGCCGGATCTGCTGCTTCTCGGGGCGGATCATGGCGGCGCGCTTGCCGGCTTTGCGCTGGCCTTCGACTTGCCCGAGATCATCTCAGGAAGCCGCGCCGGTCAGCTCGACGACCTCTTCGTCATGCCCGAGGCCCGGGGAAGCGGCCTTGCCCGCGCCCTGATTGGGCAGTTGACCGAGATCGGTACCGCGCGCGGCTGGACCCATCTGCGCTGGCTGGTGCCGCAGGACAATCTGACGGCGAAACGGTTGTATCTGTCGATCGCCGATCCCGCACCATGGGACAGTTTTCGGATCGAGCTGTAGTCATAGCCGCCCAGCAGCGAGCTGCCAGACGTCAACCCTCGTTCTCTGGCTGGAAAATCTGCTCGATCGGCAAGGCGAAGAGGCCGGAGAGCCGAAAGGCCAGAGGCAAGCTAGGATCATAGCGCCCGCGTTCGAGCGCGTTGACCGTCTGCCGGGACACCTCAAGGTGCAGGGCCAGATCGGCTTGCGACCACCCCTTCGCCTGACGCAATTCGCGGATCGCGTTCTTCATCCGTAGCGCACACGGCCGATCAACACGCCCACGACCCAAAGCGCCGCCATCAGCGGCCAGACAACGAACATCGAGAGGCGAGGCAATCCTACCCCTTCAAGGAATCCATAGCCGAAGGTCAACAGCGCGGTGCCTGCAAAAGCGAGTGCCAGAGCTTCGAACTGAAGTTTGCGCTGTAACTCGTCCATCCGGTGAATGGCTCGGATGATGACAACACAGATAAAGACCGAAGGCAGCATCGGTGCCAGTGAAAGCAGGACCCGCATCGCCTCGCTGCCCGTCCCTCCCGCAAGCAGTCTCTGCGACAGGATCAGCATCGCCACATAGGCGATCAGTCCGATTGTCAAAAGTCCGAGCCACCGCATAGTCACCCTCATGTAAAGTTAGCTTTACATGGGATGCTGACGAACGTGCACGGCCATGTCAAGCACGTTTTACAATTCGCAATCGCTCAGGCAAGGTCGATCCGGTAGCGTTTAACCGGATCGAGCGAGGCAATCCGGTCATAGAGCCGCTGCGCAATGAGGTTCTCATCGCCGGTTTCCCATTCGATGCGGCGCCAGCCCTGCGCGCGCCCCTCCCGAACCAGTCGCTCGACAAGCCGTTCCGCCGTAACCGCCCGATTGAGGCCGCCTGCCTGACGGCGGGGTTCCGAGCTAAGACACGTGCATAACGACGTCCTTAACGACGTGTCTTATTGGGAGGGGC
>Ga0208328_1000901_pt1 | contig 11682 bp, 17 predicted proteins | sample DeeseametaMP2633_FD_184170 | JGI IMG/M metagenome (GOLD analysis project Ga0208328, IMG submission 184170) | Marine microbial communities from the Deep Atlantic Ocean - MP2633 (SPAdes) | ecosystem: Environmental > Aquatic > Marine > Unclassified | place: Northeast of Antigua and Barbuda, North... | reverse complement strand
GCCAGGAGTCACAGAAGTCGCAAAGCGCTCCAACATCCCGGCCCGCCAACAACAAGCCTACGAGCCGCCAAGTGGCTTGACGTTCCTTAGGAACTCAGTGCCTATCCGTCACACGTCCGCGTAGCGGTGCCTCGCTCGTGCTGTCTTATCGCCAACTCTGTGTGGACTTTCGGCTACTCGGAATGTGAAAACTGCGGCCTGACGCTTGATGCGCGTGTCGTTCGACGCTGGCCGCATCTGGATAGTGCGCACGTAGCGGTCAGTCCTCGTCGGCGACCCAGTAGAGGGCTGCGCCGTTGGCTCCGATGGCCACCACGCCCGCGTCCATCGTGTACTCGGTCGCGGGCTCCCAGCCGTAGGGGAAGTGTCCGGGACGGCCTGCGCTGTTGGTAGCGAATCGAGAGCCGTAGCGTCCCACGCCGTCAAAGAACTGCGACGCCAGCCATGCGGCGGTCTTCTCGGGCATCAGTTCGACCCGGTACGCCAGGCTTCGGTGTAGCAACTCGGTCAGAAACGACTCGGCTCCCGCTCGGTCCACTTCGTGCCATCGCTTCTGCAGCGGTTCGATGCCTGCCGCCCTCGCCACGTCATCGAAGGTGGCGGCTTCGTCGGGCTTCAACAAAGTCAGCCAGCAGCTGTACCGGTCCGCTTGCATGAGGCTGACGACGTTCTCGGGGAGTTCCATGGCGTGTTCCTGCTCGGTGGGCGTCACTCAGGCTTGAAGAGTCCGGTCTCGGACTCCGGGTCGAAGGCGCGGAGGTGGAGACTCGCGAGCACGGCTGACACGAACTGGTCGGCCGTCGTCCGGTTGCCTCGGACGTGGAGAGCGAACGACATGAGCGGTACCTCATCGCTGAGGTTGACCTCGATGTCAGCGTCGGAGAGCGTGACGTGACCCCAGTTAGGGTCCGCGAAGTCTGCGTGCGGCCCGTGATGGGTCACCGCCTCGCGGACGGCTTGGGCCGTGACGTTCAGCGGCTCGGGCATCCAGTCGTCTGGAATCTCCTCGACGGAGGTGATGTCGGCTGGGATGTCCTGCACGAAGATGTCGCGGCTCACGGAGGCAAGTATCGTCCATGGGCATACATAGAATGACCGCTTGCTGTTGGCTGGGGATGGGCGCCGCATGCCGCTGATCCACGAGAGGGTGTCTGTGGTGCCGGGTACTCTCGATCCATGGTGAATCCAGCGCTGCAGTCGGCCATCGAGGCCATGAGCCTCGATGAGCGGTTGGAGCTCGTGGAGTTCATCGAGAAGACCGTGGAGTCGGTCCCGATCGACGTCACCGAGGAGCAGAAGACGATCATCCGGTCGCGAGCTGCCGAGCTGGACGCCGACCCCTCCATCGGGTTGACCTGGGACGAGCTCAGGGCTCGTCTCGCCGCGCGTCGCGCATGAGCCGAGCCGTGGTCGTCTTCCATCCTGCGGTGGAGGACGACATCGCGGCTATCCAGGCGCACTACGAGCAGATAGATCCAGTCCTGCCCGACCGGTTCGAGTCCAGGTTTGACGACCAGGTGGAACGGCTGTCGATGTTCCCCGAGTCCGGGGCTGTGACCTTCGATGTCTACCGTCGCGTCTTGGTGAAGCGATTCCCCTACATGGCGATCTATCGCGTCGTCCACCGGCGGGTCGAGGTGTTGGCCGTCGTGAGCACTCCTCGGGACCCTGCCACGGTCGAGGCGTTGGTTACTGAGCGGGCGGGGGAGTAGCGCACGATCCCTCAGGCGTCGGCGGTCTCCGGGGCCTCGTGCGGCTGCGGCTCGGTGTTGACCGGGTCGGGCCGCCAGCCAGGAGGGCCGAAGACGTAGCCCAGCTTGTCGCGCCACGTCGGGGCCGCACGGACGTCGCGCGCGATCGCGGCGTACTCATGGGTCTGCAGTCGCAGCGGGTTGAAGGTCCCCACCGGGACGGTCAGGCCGTACGTCGGGCGGTGCAGCTCGGGCTGGAAGGTGCCGAACAGGCGGTCCCAGACGATGAGGATGCCGCCGTAGTTGCGGTCGAGGTACTCCGGGTCCGAGCCGTGGTGCACCCGGTGGTGCGAGGGCGTGTTGAGGACCAGCTCGACCGGGCGCCACAGCGTCCCGACCCGCTCGGTGTGCACGAAGAACTGGTAGACGAGGCTGACCGAGAAGCCCAGGAACACCAGCGCCGGCGGCACGCCCAGCAGGGGCAGCGGCAGCCAGAAGACGATCTCGGCGGAGTTGTTCCACTTCTGCCGCAGCGCGGTGGAGAAGTTGAAGTACTCACTGGAGTGGTGGGCCTGGTGGGTCGCCCACACCAACCGCACCCGGTGGGCGACGCGGTGGGCCCAGTAGAAGAAGAAGTCCACGCCCAGGATCGCCAGCGCCCAGGTCCACCACGCGTCGGCCGGCAGCTGCCAGGGCGCGAGGTAGGCGAACACCACGGCGTACAGGCCGAGGGCGCCGAGCTTCCACAGCGTCATGGTGAGCACCGAGACCGCGCCCATCGAGATCGACGCCGCCGCGTCGCGCGTGAGGTAGCCGCCGGGCAGCGGGAGCGCGCGGCCGTCGGGGCCGGTGCGCTCGGCGACCGGCCGGTCGTCCTCGAGCATCCGGGCCGCCAAGGCCTCGATCGCCACGAACAGCACGAAGAACGGCACCGCCAGCGCGACCGGGTCGTGCAGCGGCTCGGGGACGGCCTGCCAGAGATCGTGGAGCACCGGCACAGCCAACCATCCGGCGCGGGGGACGTCACCGGTTCGCGTCGGATCTCGACCCGCGGGCCGGAGCCCGGTGTCCGCCCCGGCCGATAGCCTGCCGCCGTGGAGTACGTCGTCCTGCTCCGGGGCATCAACGTCGGCGGCACGGCCCGGGTGCCGATGGCCGAGTTGCGGGCACATCTCGGCGAGTCCTTCGGGGACGTGCGGACCTACATCGCCTCGGGTAACATCGTGCTGTGCAGCGACGCCGCCGCGGACGCGGTGGCCGGCGTGGTGGATGAGGTCCTGCACCGCCACTTCGTGGTCACGCGGCTCGTCACCACGCTCGCGCTGCCGGCGGACGCCTACCGCGAGGTCCTCGCCCAGGCACCGGAGGGCTTCGGGAGCGAGCCCGACGTCTACCGCTACGACGTGGGGTTCTACGTCGGGACCGACCGTGAGGAGGTCGCGCCCCACCTCGCCACCCACCCCGACGTCGACACCGTCGAGCTGGGCGAGCGAGCCTTCTACCACCGCCGCGTGACCGCGCTGGCGAGCAGGAGCAGGATGTCGAAGATCGTCAGCAGCCCGGTCTATCCGCGGCTCACGATCCGCAACTGGCGCACGACCACCACGCTGGCGGGCATGCTCACGAGCTGACGCGCTGCTGTCGCCCTGGTGTCGGTGGGGCGGTCTACCGTGCCGGGCATGACCTTCGTGAACGCCGGCACCCTCGGCGCCCTGCCCGGCCGCCGCGACGAGCTCGTGGCGCACCTGACCCGACACAGCCCGGTCCTCGCCGACCTCGGCTGCCTGCAGTACGACGTCGGCGTCGACGACCAGCAGCCCGACACGGTCTTCGTGGTGGAGCGGTGGACGTCCGCGCAGGCGCACCGTGCCTCGCTCGAGCAGCCGGAGGTGCAGGCGTCGATCGCCGAGGCACGGCCGTTGCTGTCCGGGGAGTTCGGGGGGTTCCGCTTCGAGGTCGTGGGCTCGCCGTTGGGCGCCTGAGGACCAGCGCGCAGAGGAGAGGAGTGACGCAGGGGACGTGTCTGCTGATCACGCTACGATCCTGTACATGAAGACGCTGCCGCTGGCCGAGGTGCGGGCCACGTTGTCCAAGCTCGTCGAGGAGGCGGGTCGCACACACCAGCGGGTGGAGGTCACCAAGAACGGGCGGCGGGCAGCGGTGCTCATGAGCGCCGATGACTACGACTCCCTGGTCGAGACGCTCGACATCCTGAGCGACGACGAGACCATGGCCGAGATCCGTCAGGCGGAGGCCGACATGGCCGCCGGAGGGACGACGTCGCTGGACGAGGTACGCGCGGAGATGCGGGCGTCGGGACGACTGCGGGAGTGACCTACCGCATCGAGCTGTCGCCTGCCGCCCGCCGAGCGCTGACCCACGGCCTCCCCGAGGCAGTGGCCGCGGCGTGCGCCAACTTCCTCCACGACGTCCTGGCCGAGGAGCCCCACCGCGTCGGCAAGCCGTTGCGAGGCGAGCTCGCGGGGCGCTACTCCGCCCGACGTGGAGAGTTCCGCATCATCTACGAGGTGCACGACGACGTCGTGGTCGTGCGTGTCATCACGATCAGGCACCGTCGCGACGCCTACTCCTGACCCTCCCGCGGACCCAGTGACGGCGTCCGTACGATCACCGACCGTGAGCATCACCGTCGAGGAGCTGCAGGTCGCCGACACCGCCGAGGCGTGGGAGCGGGCCGGGTTCGCGGTCACCGACGACGTGTGCCGGATCGGTCGGCTGCGGGTCCGGCTGCTGGGGCCCGGGGCGGGCCGCGGGATCGTCGGGTGGACCCTGGCGGGGCTGCCCAGCGGCGTACCGACGGGGGAGGTGGACGGCATCGCGACCACCGTCGCGCCGCGCGAGGCCGACCCGCCGGCGCCGTCGACGCACCCCAACGGCGTCACGCACCTCGACCACGTCGTGCTCATGACACCCGACCTGCCGCGCACCGTGACCGCGCTCGGAGAGCTCGGGCTCACGGCCCGTCGGGAGCGGGACGGTGAGCTCGGCGGGGTCGCGGTGCGGCAGGTGTTCTACCGGCTCGAGGAGGTCATCGTCGAGGTCGTCGGGCCGCCCGAGCCAGCCGACGGCCCCGACGCCGCTCGACCCGCCCGGCTGTGGGGGCTCACCCACGTCACCGCCGACCTCGGCGTCGCAGTCGCTCTCCTCGGCGAGCTCGCCGGCACCCCCAAGGACGCCGTCCAGCCCGGCCGGCGCATCACCACCCTGCGCACCCGCGAGCTCGGCATGAGCGTGCGCACCGCACTGATCACCCCGCACGTGCGCTCCGCCTGACCCGGTCGCGGGGGAGTCGGAGCGTCGTGCGAGTGCCTCAGGGCGCTACGGGAGGGGCGAGATCACGCACGATCGCGGTCTGGCGCCCCCAGAACCTGCGCTCGTCCATCCGCTTGCGGCGCATCCAGGTGGTGAGCTCCAGGTTGCACTTGCTGGCGTTGCAGGAGCCGCAGGCGGGCACGACGTTGAGCAGGGTGTAGCGGCCGCCACGACTGATGGGGAGCATGCAGTCCTTCTGCAGCGCGCGGCCCTCCGCCCCGCAGTACGCGCATCCCGCCCACGCCGCGACCAGGCCGTCCCACTGCGCGGCGGTGAGGTCGTGCACCACCGCCGCCATCCGCCGCTTGCGGCGTCTCGCGTACGTGGCGCTGCGACTGCGGCTGACCATGTCGGCAGCCTAGGGGTCGGCCGCCGTACGCCGGGTACTCCGCATTCGATCGCACCCCCACCGCACGCTGAGGGTGCGATTTCCTGCGGAGTATCCCGCTCGCGTGACCCAAGAGACCCCTGGGACGGAAGTGGTCAGGCCCGGGTGCCCGTCCAGCGCTCGAGGGCCGAGCCGAGGTCGGAGGGGGTGATCGGCTTGGGGACGAAGTCGTCCATGCCGGCCGCCTCGCAGCGCTCCCGCTCGCCCTCGGTCACCGAGGCGGTCATGGCGATCACCGGCAGTCGCGGCAGGCCATGCTCGGCCTCGCGGCGGCGCAGCGCGCGGGTGGCGTCGTAGCCGTCCATCACCGGCATCTGGCAGTCCATCAGCACCGCGGCGTACGCCGTGTGCTCGATCGCGGCCAGGCTCTCCTCGCCGTCGGCGGCGATGTCGCAGTCGTAGCCCAGCGCCTTGAGGATGCCCTCGGCCACGATCTGGTTGACTTCGTTGTCCTCGGCGACCAGCACCCGCGGGCGGGCCCGGGTCATCACCTCGACGGGGATGTCCACGGGAGCGGCCGGTTGGGCCGCGGTCGGCGTCAGCAGGGCGGCCAGCAGGTCGCGCAGGCGGGACATGGGCAGCGGCTTGGCGAGGATCTCGCGCACCCCTGCCTGCCACGCCTCGTCGTGGTCGAGCTCGGTGTCGGAGGTCAGCAGCACCAGCCGCGGCCCCTCCAGCGCTGGGTCGTGGGTGATGGCCCGGGCGAGGTCGAGCCCGTCGACCTCGGGCATGCACAGGTCCAGCAGCACCACGTCGTACGACGTCGAGCCCTCGCGCATGAGGGCCAGCGCGTCCGCGGCCGACCCGGCCGTGTCGACGCTCATGCCCCAGGCCCCGAGCTGGCCGTCGAGCACCATCAGGTTGGTCGCGTTGTCGTCGACCACCAGCGCACGGCGACCCTCGAGGCTCCGCGGGCCGGCGGGCCGTCCGGCGGGCTGGTCCTCGGCGAGGCGCATCGGCAGCCGGAACCAGAAGGTGCTGCCCCGTCCGGGCTCGCTGTCGACGCCGATGGTGCCGCCCATGGCGGCGGTCAGGCGCGCGCAGATGGCGAGCCCGAGGCCGGTGCCGCCGTAGCGTCGGGTGGTCGAGGAGTCGGCCTGGGTGAAGGGGTCGAAGAGCCGCTCGCGGCGACCGGCGGGCAGGCCGATGCCGGTGTCGCGGACCTCGAACCGGATGACCGGCCCCTCGGGGGTGCCGCCGTCGAGGTGGGCGCTGATGACCACCTCTCCCTCGTGGGTGAACTTCACGGCGTTGGTCGCGAGGTTGAGCAGCACCTGGCGCAACCGGCCGGGGTCGCCGCGCAGCGCGGTGGGCACCTCGGGGGAGCAGTAGGCGAGCAGCTCCAGGTCGCGGCCGCGGGCGGGCTCGGCCACGATCGCGGCCACGTCGTCGACGACCTCGTTGAGCAGGAAGTCGATGGACTCGATGTCGACGGCACCTGCCTCGACCTTGGAGAAGTCGAGGATGTCGTTGATGATCCCGAGCAGCGCGTCGCCGGCGGTCCGGACTCCTTGCGCGTACTCGCGCTGGCGGGCGTCGAGGTCGGTGGAGAGCAGCAGGCCGGTCAGCCCGATCACGCCGTTCATGGGGGTGCGGATCTCGTGGCTCATCGTCGCCAGGAACGACGACTTCGCGCGCGAGGCGGCCAGCGCCTCGTCCCGGGCCGCCGCGAGCTCGACGGCGGTGCGGCGCTGCTCGGCGAGCAGCGCCCAGGTGCGCACCAGCGCGAGCCCCACCAGCAGGACCATCCCGACGCCGGTGGCGACGGCGGAGCCGACGCTCTCACCGGCCAGGGCGCGCAGCTGCAGGGCGGTGGGGACCAGCAGCGGGAGCACCGCGATCGCCAGGCGCGGGCCGAGCGGGGACGGGGCGAGCTCGCGCGGGGCCGGCTCGGCGCGGCCGGGGGACACCGCCGCCCACGCGAGCGCCAGGCCCCCGAGCATCCAGCCCAGGTCGAGCAGCGCGTCGACCGGGAGCGTCGGGGAGTCCACGAGCAGGAACCCGACGTCGGAGGCCAGCCAGAGGCTGACGCCGGCGGCGAACGCCCAGCCCACGACCGCGCGCGCCTCGCGCACCCACAGCACCCGCAGCACCAGGCCGACGAGCACCGCGTCGAGCAGCGGGTACGCCGCCCAGAGCGTCCGCGTGCCCCAGCCGACGCTGTCGTCGGCCAGGATGCCCTGCACCCACAGCTGCCAGCCGACCAGCATGAAGACCACGACGATCGTGGCGGCGTCGACGGCCCCCTCGAGCCGCAGGTGGTCGCGCTGGGAGCGCAGCAGCGCCACCAGCAGCGCCGCGCCCAGCAGCACGTAGGAGAGCAGGTAGGCCGGGTCGGCCCAGGAGATGTCGGGCTCGCCGGAGGTCCAGTAGTAGGCGTACCAGACCAGGTCGGCCACGGTCGTCGCTGCCAGGGCGCCGGTCACGCACAGCGCCAGGGTGCGCGCGATGCCGGTGCGGCGCCGACCGCCCCACCAGGCCACGGCGGTGGCGCCGGCCAGCACCGAGAGGTAGCCGACGTCGTACGCCGTGCCGGGGGAGACCGCGGCCAGCGCACCCAGTCCGAGGGCGAGCAGGACCAGGGCACCGAGCGCGGTGCGCGGCCCGTCGGGGATCTGCATGACGCCTCGTTGGTGGGGGGGGGAGGGGGGAGGAGGGCACGAGGGTGCTCCAGGGACAGGGTGACGCATCCGGGCCCTCGTCGGGACGCTCCCCCCTGCGGGATCTCGAAGTTAGGCGTACCTTGGTCCCAGACACCAGGGCCGAGGGAGGCCCCTGCCGACACGGGAGCACCAGATGGACCTCGACCCCCAGGACATCCGCGCGATCATCCTGCGCATGAAGCGTGCCCACGGGCACCTCGCCAGCGTGATCCGGATGATGGAGGAGGGCTCGGACTGCGAGTCGGTGCTGACCCAGCTCGCCGCGGTCAACAAGGCGCTCGCGCGCAGCGGCTTCGCGATCGTCGCGACCGGGCTGCAGGACTGCATGGCCGACGGCACGCCGGCCGAGGAGGACCTGAAGAAGATGGAGAAGCTCTTCCTCTCCCTCGCGTGACCTCCGGGCGGGGTGTGGCGTTGATCACCACGTGCAGCCGATCCAGCCCCGCTCCCACCGCTCCCCGCGCCGCAGCCTGGCGGCCCTGACCGCCGCGGTCGCGCTCCCGCTCGTGGCCGCGCTGCTGCCCGTGGGTGGCAGCGTCTCGGCGACCCCGGCGCCCGAGCGGCGCCTTCCCCCGGTCGGCATGGAGTACGTCGCGCTCGGCGACTCCTGGACCGCCGACGTGGTCATCCTCAACCGCGACGGGCTCCCGGACACGACCCACGCCCCGATCGACTGCGCCCAGTCCCACCGCAACTACCCCAAGCTCCTGGCCGAGGCCCTGAGCGTGGGCGAGTTCCGCGACGCCTCGTGCGGGTCCGCGACGACCGACGACTTCTACGAGCCGCAGACCGGGCTCCCGCTGGGCGGCAGCAACCCGCCGCAGTTCGACCGGCTCAGCCCCACCACCGACCTGGTGACCGTCGGGATCGGCGGGAACGACGCCGGGGTCGCCAGCGCCGGCCTGGACTGCCTGGGCGTCATCCCGATCGACAACCCGCTCACCGACGCCGGTGCCGGCCTGCCGTTCGGCGGCTGCAAGGCGAAGTACACCGCCCAGGGCTACGACGAGATCGGCCGCGCCATCCGGGCGTCGACCAAGAAGCTCGTGCGTGCCTTCCGGACCATCCACGACATCGCCCCCGGTGCGCGGATCCTCGCCATCGACTACATCAACGTCGTCCCCGACCACGGCTGCTACCCCACGGTCCCGGCCTCGGACGAGGACATGGCGTGGATCTCCCAGAAGTTCCGCCAGCTCAACCGCATGGTCAAGCGGGCCGCGCGGCGTGGTGGCGCGGAGTTCGTCAACACCTACCGCCGTACGCCGGAGGGCGTGGACCTGTGCGGTGACCCCAACGTCCGGTGGGCGGAGGTCTACGGCCCCTCGGCCAACGACCCGGCCATGGGTGTGCCCGCCCACCCCAACGCCGCCGGTGCCCGCGGGCAGGCCGCCGCGATCCTGGACCACCTGCGCAAGAGCGACCCGGACATCTTCGACTGACCGCACCTGCCGACGGCCCCCGGGCCGGCCGCGGTCAGTCGTCGCTGAGCCCGGCGCGCGAGCCGGCGATGGTGAGCAGTGGCTCCGGCGCGCAGCAGTCACAGGTGTGGGGGGCGACGGAGCCGGGGGCGCAGCACCCCTCTCCGTGCCAGGCCTGCCACCCCTCGCGCAGGGCCAGGGCGGCGATGACCAGCCCGGCGGCCGGGTCGGCCCACGCCCAGCCGAGCAGCGCGTTGAGGAGCAGGCCGAGCAGCAGCGCCGCCGAGAGGTAGGTGCACAGCAGGGTCTGCGTGCCGTCGGCGACGACGCTGCCCGATCCCAGGGCGCGCCCGGTGCGCCGCTGCGCCCAGGAGAGGAAGGGCATCACGACCAGGGAGGCGGCCGCGATGCCGATGCCCACCCGTGAGGTGTCCGGCTCGTGACCGGTGAGCAGTGCCTGCACGGACTCGAAGCCGACGTAGGCGGCGAGGGCCACGAAGGCGACCGCCATCAGGCGCAGGGCCGTGCGCTCCCGGCTCTCGGGCAGGGGGTGGCGGAACTGCCACAGCACGATCAGGCCGGAGGAGACCTCGATGAGGGAGTCGGCGCCGAACCCGATCAGGGCCACGGAGCCGGCGACCAGTCCTGCGGAGATCGCGACGGCCGCCTCGATGACGTTGTAGACGACCGAGGCCCCGGCCAGGAGCCGGGCTCGACGGACGAGAGTGGCGCGGTCGGTCACGAGCTCGCCTCCTCGCCGGTCCCGGAGGTGGGGCAGAGCGCGACCCGGTGCCCCGTGCGGTCCAGCAGCTGCTCGGCTGCGGCCCACAGGCCGTCGAGGGCCTCGGGATGGGCCAGGGCGTACAGCGTCGACCGACCCTCGGTGCGCGAGGTCAGCAGCCCGCAGCCGCGCAGGCAGGCGACGTGCTGGGAGACGGTGGACTGCGCCAGCCCGAGGTGGGCGGTGAGGTCGACGATGCGGTGCTCACCCAGGGCCAGGTGCCGGAGGATGGCGAGGCGGTGCGGGTCGCTGAAGCCGTGGAAGAGCGCGGCGGCGGCGTCCAGCGCTCCGGCCAATGGTTCGGCGCTCGGCGATGTCATCGTCATACGCCGATGATTGGTGGTGGCAGCGGATGTGTCAACCCCGCCTGCGTCCCCGGTCGACCCGCCGCCATGATGGGACCGTGACCTCTTGTCTCGCCGCCGTCCCCGCCGAGCGGATGCACCTGGTGCTGATGCTGGTGCTGACCTTCACCACCGGCGTGGTCGACGCGGTGGGCTACCTCGGCCTGGACCGCGTCTTCACCGGCAACATGACCGGCAACGTGGTCATCCTCGGCATGGCGGTCGTCGGGGCGGAGGACCTGCCGGTGCTCGGCCCGGTGCTGGCCCTGGTGGGCTTCATGGCCGGTGCAGCGCTGGGCGGCCGGGTGCTCAAGCGGGCGGCGGGGAAGTGGACCGGCCTGACCACCACGCTCTTCCTCAGCGTCGGGCTGGTCTGCCTCGGGCTGGCCGGCGTCCTGTTCGCGGTGGGCGACCACCCCGATCCGGCCGTGGGACTCCCCGTCACCACCCTGCTGGGTGCCGCCATGGGCCTGCAGGCCGCGACGGCCCGCTTCGTCGCGGTCAAGGACGTCACGACCGTCGTGGTCACCTCGACCATCACCGGCCTCGCCGCGGACTCCACGCTCGGCTCGGGGCGGGCCCGCGCCGAGGGGGGTGGCTCGGGCCGTCGTTTCCTGGCCGTCGTGCTGATCCTGGCCGGCGCGGCGGCCGGTGCGGCGCTGCTGACCATCCACGTCGGAGCCGGCCTCCTGCTCGCCGCGGTGCTCATCCTCGCCGCCACCCTGGTCGGCTCCACCCACGGGCGGCTGCACATTTCACAACCCTGAAACGAACGTGCCAGTGCGTGAAACGCGCCCTGGATACGTTGCGGCGAACCCGAGACCACACCCGGAGGGAACGCCATGTCCACCACCCCCCGTCCGCGCTCGTTGCGCGGGCTCGCCGCCGTCTCAGCGGCCCTCGTCCTCACGCTGTCGGCCTGCGGGTCCGACGACGACGAGACCACCACCGGGAGCGATGGTGAGGCGTCGTACGGCGAGATCTCCATGCAGTACTCCTGGATCAAGAACGAGGAGTTCGCCGGCGAGTTCTACGCCTACGAGAACGGCTACTACGACGAG
>Ga0208328_1000899_pt1 | contig 11699 bp, 8 predicted proteins | sample DeeseametaMP2633_FD_184170 | JGI IMG/M metagenome (GOLD analysis project Ga0208328, IMG submission 184170) | Marine microbial communities from the Deep Atlantic Ocean - MP2633 (SPAdes) | ecosystem: Environmental > Aquatic > Marine > Unclassified | place: Northeast of Antigua and Barbuda, North... | reverse complement strand
CTTCGGGTGAGAATCGATGGATGCGCTTCGGAAACTTCATGGCCCCCTTCCACCCCGTCGGACAGAATCCGACCCTCGCCATCGAGCGTGACCTCGACCTGATCGTGGCGATGGACCGCCTCGGGTTCCACGAGGCGTGGATCGGCGAACACCACTCGGCGGGCTTCGAGATCATCGCCTCCCCCGAGGTCGTCATCGGCGTGGCCGCCGAACGCACCAAGCACATCAAGCTCGGCACCGGAGTGAGCTCGCTGCCCTACCATCACCCCCTCATGCTGGCCGACCGCATGGTGCTGCTCGACCACCTCACCAGGGGCCGGGTGATGCTCGGCTGCGGTCCCGGACAACTCACCTCCGATGCACACATGCTGGGCATCCCCGCCGACGAACAGCGCCCGCGCATGGAGCAGTGTCTCGATGCCATCATGCGGCTGCTGCGCGGCGAGACCGTCACGATGCACACCGACGGATTCACGTTGCAGGACGCGCGCCTGCAACTGAAGCCCTACAGCGACCCGTGCTTCGATGTCGCTGTGGCAGCGTCCTTTTCACCGACGGGTCCGCGTGGGGCCGGACGGCACGGCATCGGCATGCTTTCGATCGCGGCCACCGCCAAACAGGGAATGGACCTGCTTGCCCAGCACTGGTCGACGTGGGAAGAGGTCGCGTTCGAACACGGACATGTCGCCGACCGCTCCAAATGGCGCCTGGTCGGACCGATGCACCTGGCCGACACCCGCGAGCAGGCCGAACGCGATGTCGAGTACGGTATCGCCGAATTCTCCCGCTACTTCAGCCACATCCTGCCCGCCGGACCGGTCCAGGGTGACACTCCGGCCGAGATCATCGCCAACAACCGGGAATCCGGGTTCGCGGTCATCGGCACACCGGACGACGCGGTCGCCAAGATCACCGAACTCGTCGAGGCGAGCGACGGCGGCTTCGGCGCCTTTTTGCTCTTCGACCACGACTGGGCGCCCCCGGCCGCCAAGATGCACAGCTACGAACTGTTCGCCCAGCATGTGATACCCCACTTCACCGGCCAGCTCACCGCACCGGCAGCGTCGTGTGACTGGGTCACCGCCAGCGGAACCGAGTTCGTCGACCGGGCCGCGCACGCGATCGGCAAGGCGATCGATGACCATGCCGCCGAACGGGAGTCGAGGCACGCCCCACGGTGAGCGGCGACGCACCCTCAGTCGCCTCCCGCTATACCCGGCACGGGGACGTTCGCCTGCACTACGTGGACTCGGGCGGCGACGACCGGGGTGCGCCAATCGTTTTCGTCCCCGGCATGACCGACACCGCGGAGGACTATCGCACGGTGCTGCCCCTGTTCGGGCGCCGCACCGTAGTAGTGGAACTACGCGGCCACGGCCACAGCAGCGCACCGCCGGCCGACTACGACTTCGCGACCCTGCGTGATGACGTGGGCGCCGTGGTCGACGCCGTCACCGACGGTGACGTGCACCTCGTGACGTTCTCCCGCGGCACCACCTACGGGATCGGCTGGGCACTCGCGAACCCCGTCCGGGTGCGCTCGGTGTCGATCGGTGACTACGTACCCGAAGAGAAGGTGCTGACCGGAGGCCAGGCCGAACGACTGCTCACCGGACGCTGGCGCGGCTCACCGGTCAACGAGCGCCTCGACGTCCGGGCGGCGCAACTGACCTTCGAGGCCGCGCGACCACAATCGCTGTGGACGGCGTTGGCACGCACGGGCATTCGCCTGCTCGCGGTGCGCAGCGGTGGCAGCGTGCTGGTCGGCGACAGCGACTGGGCCCGGTACCGCGAGCTGTTCCCCGACGCCGAGTTGGTCGAGTTCACCGAGTCGCCGCACGACATCTTCCGGCCCGACCGCGGCCGATACCCTCTTCTGGTCCGTGCGCACGCCGAGCGCGCCGACGCCGCACGCCACTGACCCGTCAGCGTCGACCGACACGTCGCCACAGTTCGGTGAAGGACCCGAGGTCCTGCACCGCACGCACGGCGCGGTCCAGTCCGGTGCGGGTGACGGCCTCACCCTGTAATCGCGCCCCGAAGGCGGAGGTGACGCCGGCTGCGATGAACGCGGTCACCGCCAGCATCCGATAGTCGGCCCAGATCGGCTCACGCGCCAACCTGGGGCCACCGTGGGCCTGCAACGCCTCGAGATACTCGGCGAGCAGATCCTGCTCGATCCGGCGCCGCACATCGGTGTCCAGCGAGGTGACGGTGAAGTAGGCGAGATCCTTGACACCCGGCCCCTGAGCCGCCACCTGCCAGTCGAACAGGATCGGGCGATCACCGACGAAACAGATGTTGCCGCGGTGGGTGTCGCCGTGCACGAGAGTCAACGGAAGCTCCCGCATCACCTCGGCGACGGCACGACGTCGCCGACGCAGCATGTGCGCCTCGGCGCGCACGCCCTGCGGGACGAGGTCGTCATAGCGGCGCGGGACGGCCGCCAACAGTCGCCAGGTCTGCGGGCCCCACGTCACCGAGCGGGCCGCCGGCGGCGCGAAGACGGCGAGGTCGGTGGTGAAACGCGGGGATTCCCAGAAGGCGGCGTGCACTCGCGCCAGTGCCCTGGCCACGGCGCGGGCCTCGTCGGGCGTACACGATCCGGCGACGTCGCCGAAACGCGCCCCGCGCAATGCCAGGTCCTCCATCAGCACTACCGACCGGCCCCGCGCGGAGGCCGCCGCATACACCGCCGGCGCGACCTCACCGAGCTCCGCGCCCACCCGGCGGTAGACCTCGACCTCGTTGCGCCCCAACCGCATCGCGACGTTGAACAGCCGCTCCACCGGCCGGGTCGGAATCAGTTTGGCGAATACCTGCGCCGGTGTCCCCGGTGGTCCAGTCACCGCCAGGCGGGCCCGGACCGCGGTGCCGTGATCGGCGTCGATGACCTCGACGCCCGTCACCGCGGTATGGCCGGTCAGCTGTCGGAACACCTCGGCGGTGATGTCGTCCGGACGCGCCGGCACCGTCATGCGCTACACCCCGCGCTCGACCGGCAACCGACCGCTGTCCACAGCCGTCACCAGCGCCGCGTGATCGGCTTCCGTCTGGTCGGCGTAACGCCGGGCAAAAGCGCTCAGCGCGTCGGCGACCCGGTCCGAGCGCCCCAGGTAGCCGGCGATCATCGACGCGCCGCTGGTGCGGGCATGCCCTTTGGCGAGCAGCTGGCCCACCACGGCGGTGTAGTCGATCAGGGCCGTGGAGTCCATCGCATCCAACGGAATGGTGCCCTTCATGTTCCGGAACTGCCGGACGTAGAACTGCACCCCGCCCATGGTGGTCCAGCCCAGCAGCGGGTCGCTGACCGTCTGCAACGCCTGCTGGTACTCGACCACCCGCTGTCCCTGGTGGGCGTGCCAGGCAGATTCGCCGTGCACATAGCGCGCCAGCACCGATCGACGCGCCTGCTTGAGCTGCAGGAAGACGACGTCTTCGGACGAGGATCCCTCCAGCAGCGCGACGTAGGCGCGCAGTCCGACACTGCCCACGCCGACCACCTTCTGCGCGACGTCGAGCAGGGTGTAGCCGCCCAGGACCCGGCGCCAGTGGGTGGACAGAGTGGGCAGGTAGTCGTCGAGCGCCACGGCCAACGCGTCGGCTTCGCGTTGCGGAAGACGGGTGATCAGCGGGGGCTCCTCGACGATCCTGCGCTGGCCGTCGATCTCCTTGGTGAACCGGGGCAGCGCACGGTCGCTGGTGCGGTTGCGCGCCCGTTTGGCCGACCGCTGCACCTGGTCGGCGAGCGGACCAGCCGCCTGCCCCGCCAGCCGGTCGACGTCCAGCCGGGTGAACGAACGCGAGAACAGCGGCTCGTCGGCCAGCCGACGCAACTCCAGACGGTAGGCCGTCACACAGGAGTGCACCGCCGCGCCGCAGTCTTCCTCGGAAGTGCCGTTGTGCCGTCCGGCAACCCAGATGCTGGCCACCAGCCGACGCAGATCCCATTCCCAGCCACCCGGGTGAGCTTCGTCGAAGTCGTTGAGGTCGATCACCAGGTCGCGTTCCGGGGAGGCGTAGAAACCGAAATTGCCCAGATGCGAGTCGCCGCAGACCACCGGGGTGATGCCCGTCGACGGCAGATGCGCCACGTCGTCGGCCATCACCACGGCCGACCCCCGGAGGAAGCCGTACGGAGAGGCGATCATGCGGCCCACGCGGATCGGGATCAGGGAGGGCAGCCGACCCTGGTGGTTGAGTTCGATCAGACGAACCGGGTCGGGCCGGTCCGGCGGCGCGGCCCAGTCGGCCAGCGTTCGGCGCTTCACACGCTTGCGCAGGCTCTTGCCGAGGGCATACCGCTCGGCACGGGTGACCGGCCGCCGGCGCAGCGAACGGTAGGAACCGCTGTCGGCCTCAGGCAGGACGGTATGTCTCGTCGGGTCGGGTTCTGGTGCCGTGCTCGTCATCTGTCGCCGGTTCCCCACCGCTTCCATGGTGCGCGATGTGCGCCTGGGGCGGGCTGAGTTGGGCACATGCCCTACCCCGGGCCGGCCACCAGGCGGGGCTTCAGGCGTTGCGGAGCAATGTCGACCTCGGCGGCGAGGTCCTCGATCAGTGCCGCGGCGTGGGCCACCAGGCCTGCGGCGTCGATGCCGTAGGGCGCCTCACCGCCGACCGCGAGGCCGTCCGCCGCGCGACGAAGCAGGGTGATCGCACCCGTCACGTTGCCCCGCTGGATGTGGGTGACACCCACCGCGAACTGCGCCAGCGCCTTCCAGAGGGGCTTCTCGCTGTCCGGGCCAGTCTTCCAGGCGGCCTCGAGCACGTCGTGGGCATGGAACGGGAAGCCCTGGTCCAGGAGTTGCTGGGCATAGGTCAGCGAATCGTGCGGCGCCAACTCGAGGTCGTCGGGTATCCGCGCGACACCGGGGCTGCCGTGTGGGAGCGGACGGCCGAGCGCGTCGCGCGGTCGGTCGTTGCGCGGACGCCCGGCATCGTCGCGGTCACGGGCCATGTCCGCGGTCACCGCTTCGCGCGAGCAGCCAGGCGGGCTGCGCCGTACAGCAGAGCACCCACGCCCACCAGTATGGCCCCGAACAGCCACACCTTTGCGGTCTGTTGGGTCATCAACAGGACGCACGAGGCCACACCGAGCACAGGCACCGGCGTCCACACCCGGAAGTGCTCGTGCGCGACGGGGTCGCGGCGCAGCACCAGCACCGCGACGTTGGTGGAGACGAACACCACCAGCAGCAGCAGGACAACCGTTTCCGCCAAGGTCGACAGATCGCCCACCAGCGTGAGAAGCATCGCCACGGCGGTGGTGGCCAGGATGGCCGCCCAGGGCGTGCGGCGGTTGGGCAACACCTTGCTCAGTACGTGTGGGAGCAGTCCGTTGTCGGCCATACCGTAGGCGAGCCGGCTCGCCATGATCATGGTCAGCAGGGCACCGTTGGCCACCGCCACGAGCGCGATGGCGCTGAACAACCAGCCCGGCACACCGACCCCGGATGCGTCGACGACAGCCAGCAGCGGCCCTGACGACTCGGACAGCTGCGCCGGTGGCAGCGCGATGGCGCTGGCAACACCGACCAGCGCATACATGATGCCGGCGGCGATCAGGGCGCCGAACAATGCGGTCGGATACACCTTGCTGGGGTGACGGATCTCTTCGGCCAGGTTCGCCGACGTCTCGAACCCGACGAACGAGTAGTACGCGATGATCGCCCCGGCGAGGATGGCCAGCGCCGGGGTGGCGCCCTCGGGCAATTGGCCGACGCGGCCGAGATCGCCGCGACCGCCGCCGACCATCACCGCGACCGCCACGATGACGATCAGCAGACCCGTGAGCTCGATGACCGTCATCACGACGTTCGTCTTGAGCGATTCGCTGATGCCGCGGGCGTTGAGCGCCGCGACCAGCGCCAGGAACACCAGCGCCGCGGCGGTGACCGGCACGTCGACGAACGTGGCCAGGTAGTCACCGGCGAACGCCAACGACAGTCCGGCGGCGCTGGTCACACCGGCGGCCAGCATGCAGAAGCCGACCAGGAACGACACCAGGGGCTGCCGGAACGCGCGCTGGGCGAACACGGCGGCACCGCCGGCTTTCGGATACTTGGTCACCAGCTCGGCGTAGGAACCGGCGGTCAGCAGGGCCAACACGAGCGCTACCAGCAGCGGCGCCCACAACATTCCGCCGACGTCCTCGGCCAGCACGCCCATCAGCGCGTAGATACCGGCTCCGAGCACGTCGCCGAGGATGAACAGGAACAGCAGCGGCCCGGTCACGCGGCGGCTGAGCCTGCCCTCGACATCGTCGGCCGCTGTTGCAGGCGTCGTGGTCGGTTCCGTTGTCACGCGTGCCTCCCCGATGCGCTGAACTGCGGCGGTTCCGTCGAGCCGTCGGGATACCCGCTGCGGGCACTTCCAAGCGACGGTCGCTCACACAGGAGCCGGACAGACGAAAGGGGCCGCATCTCTGCGGCCCCTTTTCGGTGGAGCTGCCGGGAATCGAACCCGGGTCCTACGGCATTCCCTCAAGGCTTCTCCGTGCGCAGTTCGCTATGCCTCTACTCGGATCTCCTGATCACGCGAACAAGTCAGGATGACGATCCCAGTCGCTGTTTGGTGTCCCGATGAGTCCCGCGACCGGACTCACCGGTTGATCCCTCTAGATGACGCCAGGATCCGGGTCGAGGGATTACCCGGTCTGACGGACCAGCTGTCGCTTAGGCAGCGAGAGCGTAGTCGCGCTGATTGGAATCGGCGCTTAATTGGTTGCAACGACGCTTAACGGTGGTCAATTGCCTGCACCGGCACGCTTCCCTTGATTCGATGCGCGAAGTCGAAACCGTTCAGCCCCTTGTCTGTGAAACTTCGGCACACCCGCCGACCATCGGCGGACACTCCATACTACCGACGAATCCAACACGGCCAACCGATTAAGTGTTCCCGCGCGCCCCGCCGAGCGATTGGTTCCCACGCGCCCCCGCCGAGCGTGAAACCTGTGCGAAAAGCGGCCGGGCAGATTCGCAGAGGATTCACACTCGGGAAGGCAACCGCCAGGAGCAGAGCGGATCGGCGGTGTACAGCACGGACACCTACTCGACCAGGGAGCGGCGCGGGCCGACCCGCTCAGATCACGTAGTTCAGGTTCTCGACGACTCGCCGGCCGACAGTGTCGTCGCCGCTGAATCCGATGTCGGACTCGTGCTCCGCCAACGGTGTTCGGCCCCCGGCCAGTCTGGTGAACAGCAAGCCGTCGATCGTGATCGTCGTGGTCGGATCCGCCCCGCCGAAGTCCTCGACGACCTTGGCGCGCCCGTCGACCTGCACCTTGATCGTGCGCTGCAGCGGCCCGGTCAACTCGATCGCCACCCGCGACCCGTCGGGGGCGCCCGCGCGCTTGCCGACCACGAAGCCCATACTGCCTGCCATCTCGTCGAGAGACAGCCGCGCGGTGGTGGTGGCCAGTTCGCGGTCGGAGGCAGGGGCATCGACCGCCTCGCGGATGTCGTGCTCGTGCATCCAACAGTCGAATATGCGTATCCGCATGAACCGGCCGTAGCTGTCGGGCCCGGCCGGGGTGAACGTGACCTCGTTCCAGACCTGTTCGCTCATGTCCTCGAGCGCCGTGCGCCGTGCGTGCAGAATGGCCTTCAATTCCTCCCGCATCTGTTCGGGGCTGTGCGCACGCATCGAGTGAACCCAGGATTCGTTCATCGCACCGATCTCGTTGCGAACGTGCCCGAGGGCGGAGACGTCGATGTCGATGTCCGGTGCGGGCAGCCCCTGCAGGAACGACTCGGTCCCGATGATGTGGGAGACCACGTCCTGCACGGACCACCCCGGCAACGCCGTCGCCGTCTTCCATCGGCCGTCCGACAGGTCGGCGAGCAGCTTCTCGAGATCTTCCCAGACGGCGAAGAGGCCCGAGAGCGCCTCGGCTTTGGGCAGGACGGTGACGGGGCGGTCTGTGCTGTTCACGGCCCGAAACTTAGTCCCCTTCACGCGAGATCGCCGGCAAATCGGCTCCGCTGCCGGTCGGCCGGCCCAGCCATTGCACGGCGAGTTGGGTGATCGGCGCCGGCCACCCGAACAGCCGTCCCTGGGCCAGCCGGCACCCGGCGGTGGCGATGGTCGCGAGTTGCTCGGTCGACTCGATGCCTTCGGCGACGACGTCGATGCCCAGGTCGGCGCACAGACCGATGACCGATCGGTACAGCGCCAGATCGCGCGCGCGATCGGCGACCACGGCCAGGCTGCGGTCCAGCTTGACGACGTGGACGGGTAACGCGTGCAAATAGGTCAGCGAGTTGTAGCCGGCGCCGAAATCGTCCAGGGCGACGCGCACACCGGCCGCATGCAGCCGGGCGATCTGGGCTGCGGCATCCGGCAGGTCCACGATCGGCACCGTCTCGGTGATCTCGACGACCAACCGTTCGGGCGCCACCCGGTACCGGTCCAGCGTGTGCCGCAGCCGCCGCTCGAAGTCGATGTTGCCCAGCCGAGCCGCGCCGATGTTGACGTGGATGTCGGCGCCCAGACCGGCCGACTGCACCTCACGACAAGCGAGGTCGAGCACGAGGGCGTCGAGTACCGCTCCCAGACCCGCGGACTCGGCGACCGCGACGAACGTCTGTGGCGGGATGTGGATGCCGTTGGGGGCGGTCCACCGGGCAAGCGCCTCGACGGCGACCACAACTTGGTCGGGCACCGACACGATCGGCTGGTAGGCGAGGCTGAAGCCGGTCGGTACCCCACCGGACGCCGCGCGAAGGGCAGTCGGGAAGTCGGCGTGGACCCCCGCCGACGGTTGATAGACGATGGCGGTGTCCTTGCCGAGCCGCTTGCCCGCGTACATCGAAACGTCAGCCTGGCGCAGCAGGTCGTCCGAGGTCTGCGGCGCCCCGTCCAGCCCGGGGCGGACCAGTCCCATGCTGGCCCGCACCCGCACCGACGACCCGTGCACCGGGAAAGGTTCGCGCAATGCCAGCCGTAGCCGTTCGGCGACCACGTCGGGGGACTCCGACTCCCCGCCGATCAGGATCGCGAACTCGTCGCCACCGATCCGGGCCAGCATGTCGCCGTGCCCGACGCAGCGCGCCAGCCGCTCGCCGACCGCGCACAGCAGGTCGTCACCTGCCGCATGCCCGAAGCGGTCGTTGACCTCCTTGAAGTCGTCGAGATCGACGAAGATCAGCACGAAGCGGCGCTCGCGCATCGCCTCATCGAGCCGTTGGGCGAAGAACAACCGGTTGGGCAGACCGGTCAGCGGGTCGTGCAGCACCTGATGGGCGAGGGTGTGCTGGGCCTCGTAGAGACGACGGGTGAGCACCCGCTGAGCGCCGGTGACGAGAACCTGTCGGACGGCCACGAAGATGACCATCGTCACGGTGGCAGCGATTTCGCCTGGACTCAGTTGATGGCCGGTGAGCAGATGGGCGGCGAGCAACACCGTCACTCCGAGGAACCCGGCGTAAGGCAGGGTCAGCTGAGCCCAGTCCATCGGCCGCAGCTCGGAGGCACCCGGCCGCTCGTCCTGGCCGTCACGCAGGGAGTAGGCGATGAGCAGCGGTCCCAGCACGAATCCGAGTCCCGCGGTGATAGCGCCGCGGGACGGCTCCGCGGCGGCGAAGTAGGCCACGATGCGATCGGCCGAGCCGATCAGCACCACCCCGGAGCCCAGCAGCAGGTAGTTCGACCGGCAGGGCCGATCGGGCTCGTAGACCATTCCGATGACGGCGGCGATGACCACCACGGCGAGTTCGAGGATGGCGTACACCGCCTCGATCCCGGGGGAGCCCGATCTCGGCAGCGACGCGCTCGACTGCGCGCCGAGGTTTCCGAGCAGCACCAAAACCGTGAACGAGATGGCTGCCACCAGACCGTCGAGCACTGTTGTGACGATGGTGGAGGCATCGGTGCGCACCCACCGCCGGATCACGTCACCGCAGCCGTGGGCAACGGCCAGAACCGCTGCCAGGGCGAACGCCAGGAAAGCGAAGTAGGCGACCGCCGCCCACCAACTGGACCGGCCACCGTCCAGCAGCCATTCGAGTTCACCGAGCCACAGGCTGGCGACGGCCGCGACCGCAAGCAACCGCCACCACCGGTTCACACCGGTCACCCGGCGAGCGACGATCACCCCGTAGCCGATCGCGGCGGCGCTCGCCGCCGACCGCATCCCCACCGCAATCCAGCGCCCGGTCTCACTGTCCCCGAACACGAGCACGTTGGCCACCACCAACGTAACCGCGATGACGACCAGTGCACCCCGTGCTCGGTAGCCCGTGACGACCCCACCTCCTCCGTTGCAGCCACCGACTCCCCTCGGTGATGCCCCGCATCAGAGACGGTAGCTAACCGGCGGTGATCAGCGCGACAGCCGACAGGGCGAGCACCATGCCGATGGCCTGCCACGACGTGACCCGCTCGCGCAGCACCACGATCGCCAACAGGACGGTCGCCGCGGGATACAGCGCGATCAGCACCCCCGCCAGGGACAACAGGGACGCCTGCAGGGCCAGCAACGACGTCACCGTCGCCACCGCGTCCAGCACGCCCGCCAGCAGCGCCAACCGCAGGGGCACACCCCGGATCCGCGCGAGATTGGCGGTGGCCAGTGCGGCGGCCAGCACGATCACCGTCGCGGCGACCCGGCCCAGCACCAGCGGCCACAGTTTCGCCTCGGTGGGGATCTGGTCCAGGATCACGAAGTTCATGCCGAAGGCGACCCCGGCACCCACGGTCAGCCACGCCACCTTCATGGTGAAGCGGTGGGGCCGGACGTCCTCATCGGGGCCGAATTCTCTTCGCGCAAGCGGCTCATCGGGGCCGAATTCTCTTCGCGCAAGCGGCTCATCGGGGCCGAATTCTCTTCGCGCAAGCGGCTCATCGGAAGCCTCCCGGCTGACCAACACCACCGCGATCAGCGCCAGCACCACTCCGACCCCGGCCAGCGCGCTGGGCCGCTCCCCCAACGCCAGACCCACCCCGACGGGCAGTCCGGCCACCAGGATCGCTGTCAACGGCGACACCACCGAGATGGGGCCCGAACCGAGTGCGGCGTAGAACCACCACACCCCGAATGCCTGACCGACACCCGACAGCAGACCCCACACCACGGCCGGAGTGCTCATGGTGCCGCCGAGCGGCGCGGCCGCAGCAACCAGAACCACCAGCGCCACCGGATAGGAGATGATGACCACCCGCAGCGCGGCGACCCGGCGTGACGCGATGCCACCGACGAAGTCGCTGACGCCGTAGCTCATGGCGGCGATGAGCGCGGCGACGACGCCGATCAGGTCATGCCCTTGGCGCGGCGCCCCATCTCACGGGTGATCTCACGCTCGGCGTCGCGGCGCGCGATGTCCTGACGTTTGTCGTGGGCTTGCTTGCCGCGCGCCAGCGCCAACTCGACCTTCACCTTGCCGCCGGTGAAGTACAGCGACAACGGCACCAGTGTCAGGTTGCCGTCGCGGATCCTGCCGACGAGGGTGTCGATCTGCCGCCGGTGCAGCAGCAGCTTTCGGTTGCGTCGCGGCGCGTGGTTGGTCCACGTGCCGTGGTGATATTCGGGGATGTGCAAATTGCGCAGCCAGATCTCGCCGTCGTCGACGGTAGCGAACGCGTCGGCCAACGAGGCCTGTCCCTCGCGCAGGCTCTTGACCTCGGTGCCCATCAACGCCACCCCGGCTTCGAACGTCTCCAGGATCGCGTAGTTGTGCCGCGCCCTGCGGTTGGTCGCC
>Ga0208328_1000897_pt1 | contig 11730 bp, 9 predicted proteins | sample DeeseametaMP2633_FD_184170 | JGI IMG/M metagenome (GOLD analysis project Ga0208328, IMG submission 184170) | Marine microbial communities from the Deep Atlantic Ocean - MP2633 (SPAdes) | ecosystem: Environmental > Aquatic > Marine > Unclassified | place: Northeast of Antigua and Barbuda, North... | reverse complement strand
CGAACTCGCGACATCGACCTTGGGAAGGTCGCGCTCTACCAACTGAGCTACATCCGCACGGCCGGTGTGACCAGCCGCGCACATGCTAGACGATCAGGTCGCGCTGCGGTGCGGCGGCCGCGCGAGTGTGGGCCAGCGGGGGTCCAGTCCGTCGCCGGAGGAGCGGCCGGTGAGGCGGCGGTGGACCCAGGGGGCGGCGGAGTCGCGGACCCAGGTGGCGTGCTGGCGCCACTGCTCGCGGCGGGCGACCTCGATGCGCTCGCGGGGCTCGGGGACGGGCAGGTCGTGGGGGACGCCGAGCGCGTCGAGCACCGCGACGGCCATCCGCTGGTGGCCGGCCGGGCCCATGTGCATCCGGTCCTCGTCCCAGTAGCCCCAGTCGCGGTACTCCCGCATCCGCCAGAAGTCGACGACGGTCGCGCCGTGGCGGTCGGCGGCCTCGCGGACCAGCTCGTTGTACAGCGCGAACCGCCCGCGCAGCAGCCGGTAGGTCGCGGACCCGCCCGGGTCGAAGGCGGTGAAGACGACGAGCCGGGCGCCGGTGGCGGCCAGCCGCGCCAGCCCCTCGTCGTACGCCGCGACGAGCATGTCGACGTCGACGCTGGGGCGCAGGATGTCGTTGGCGCCCGCGTAGATGCTCACCAGGTCCGGCTCGAGGGCGATCGCCGGCTCGAGCTGCTCGGCCAGGATCGGCAGCAGCTTGCGTCCGCGGATCGCGAGGTTGGCGTAGCCGAACCCCGGGTCGCGCTCGGCGAGGACCTCGGCGACCCGGTCGGCCCACCCGCGTACGCCGTTGGGCCGGGTGGGGTCGGGGTCGCCGACGCCCTCGGTGAAGGAGTCGCCGAGGGCCACGTAGCGCTGGAAGGTCACGACCCCATCGTGCCGGGGCCGTGCTGCTGCTCGAACGCCGAGGTCGCCGAGGTGACCTCGGCGGTGACGTCGGCGACCAGGGCGCCCAGCCGTGCCCGGTCCGCCGTGGCGGCCTCCGCCTCGAGTGCCGCGCAGGCGGCGGACAGGCGCATCGCGCCGACCGACGCCGAGGCGCTCTTCATGGCGTGCCCGATGCCGGCCGCGCTGGCACCGTCCCCGTCCCGGGCGGCCCGCGCCAGCCGCTGGACCGACTCCGACGCGTCCCGGTGCCAGGCCGCCACCAGGCTCTCCCGCACCTGGGCGCCGGCCTCGCCCATGGCCGAGACCAGGGTGTCGAGGACGCCGGGGTCGAGCACGGGAGGGCCGGTCCGCGGCCGGGGAGCGCCGCCGGGCGCGGAGGCGGGGCCGTCCTCGCCCGGCACAGTCGCCCCTGCCCGGGCGAGCACCGCCACGAGGTCCTCGGTGCGCACCGGCTTCGCGAGGTGGTCGTCCATGCCGGCCTCGATCGACTGCGCCTGGTGCTCGACCAGGGCGTTGGCGGTCATCGCCACGATCCGCGGCTGCCGCTCCGGCGGCAGCTCGGCGCGGATCCTGCGGGTGGCCTCGAGGCCGTCCATCACGGGCATCTGCACGTCCATGAGCACCAGGTCGTAGGCGGTGCGGCGCACGGCCTCGAGGGCCTCCTGGCCGTTGGCGACGATGTCGGGACGCTGGCCCAGGCGGCCGAGCATCAGGCCGGCCACCTTCCGGTTGACCTCGTTGTCCTCGGCGACCAGCAGCCGCAGCGGTGCGAGGTCGGCCGCGGCCGGCAGGCGGCCGTCGCGCGAGGAGGAGGCGCCGAGGGCCACGGCCAGTGCGTCGCGCAGGGCGGCGGCCTTGACGGGCTTGGTCAGCTGTCGCATCCCCAGGGAGCGCACCTCCTTCACCTGCTCCCCGAGGGAGGTGAGCAGCACGAGAGGGACCCGCTCCCAGCCGTGCGCCCCTCGCAGGCCCCTGGCCAGGGCGGCGCCGTCCATGCCGGGCATGTGCATGTCCAGGACGGCGATGTCGGCGTCGAGCCCGTCGGTGAGGACCGCCAGCAGGGCCTCGCGCGGGTCGCCGTGGTCGACGACCTCCATCCCCCAGCCCTCGAGCTGGGCGCGCAGGATGCGCCGGTTGGTCTCGTTGTCGTCGACGACGAGCGCGCGCGTGCCGGGCAGCTGGGCGGGGACCGGCGCCGGCTGCTCCTGCTCGGTGCTGCGCCGCAGCCGCGCGGTGAAGGTGAACGTCGCCCCGGCGCCCGGGGTGCTGTCGACGGTGATGTCGCCGCCCATCGCCTCCGCGAGCCGTCGGCTGATCGCGAGACCGAGCCCGGTGCCGCCGTACATCCGGGTGGTGCTGGAGTCGACCTGGCTGAAGGACTGGAAGAGCCGGTCCTGGCGCTCGCGGGGGATTCCGATGCCGGTGTCGCGGACGGCCATCGAGATCAGGGGCTGCTCGGGGTCGTCCTGCGCCACGCGGACCGAGACCTGCACCTCCCCGGTCGGGGTGAACTTCACGGCGTTGCCCACCAGGTTCACCAGGACCTGGCGCAGGCGGGTGACGTCACCCACCACCATCGTGGGCACGTCCGGGGAGAGGTCGACGACCAGGTCGAGGTCCTTGGCGCCGGCCACCGCCGCCAGCAGGTCCAGGGTCGTGTCGACGCAGTCGGGGAGCGAGAAGACCGCCTCCTCGAGGTCGAGCTGCCCGGACTCGATCTTGGAGAAGTCCAAGATGTCGTTGATGATCGAGAGCAGGGTGTCGCTGGAGGAGCGGATCGTCTCGGCGTAGTCGCGCTGCTCGGCGCTGAGGTCGCTGTCGAGCAGCAGCCCGGACATCCCGACCACCGCGTTCATCGGCGTACGGATCTCGTGGCTCATCGTGGCCAGGAACGCCGACTTGGCCGCGTTGGCCGACTCCGCCTCCCGACGGGCCTCGTCCAGGTGCTGCTCGCGCAGGGTGACCGCCTCGGCCAGTGAGTCCAGGCCCTCGCCGATCGAGCGCAGCTCCGGGGGGTCGGTGACCTCGCTGCGGGCGTGCAGGTCGCCCCGGCGCAGACGGTCGATGGTGGCGAGTAACGAGGCGACCGGCTGCACGACGAGGTCGCGCAACCCGCGTCGTTGGCGCTGGACCAGCAGCAGCGCGAGGGCGAGCATGGCCGCCTCGAGGGCGAAGACCCCACGGATCAGCCGGCTCTGGCTCCGCTCGTCCGCGACGATCTGGGCGTCGACGGCCTCACGCAGCGCCTCCTGCTGCTCGCGGTAGTCGTCGAAGAGCTGCTTGCCCCGCAGCATGAAGCTGGTGGTCTCTCGCGCGGCCGGTCGGTTCGAGATCGTCGCGCCCAGCGAGAGCGCCGTCCCGGCCCATCGCTGCCGCCACAGGTCGACGGCCTCCTGCGTGCTCTCCAGGGCCTCCCGGACCTGCGGCTGCTCCAGCAGGTCGCGTGCCCGCGGCAGCTGCTCGCGGGTGGCGGCCGTGCCCTCGCGGTAGGGCTCGAGGAAGTCCGGCTCCCCGGTGACGAGGTACGCGCGCAGCGCCGTTTCCTGGTCGAGCATGCCGCGGTGGGCGAGGCTGACGGCCCGGCTGCCGTCCTGGAGCTGTTGCTGGCGGGGCTCCAGCACGGTCGCGAGCGCCACCGCCAGCGCCAGGTTCACCAGGACCACCATCGCCACGACGACCAGGCCGGTGCGGGAGACGCGGCTGACGCGCTTGGCGAGACTCACGCCCGCATGCTTCCACGGTCCCGCACGCGGGAGGGACCCTCCGGCGCGGCGTGCGGACGATAGGTTGACCCCGTGCTGCTCTCAGACCGGGACATCGTCGCCGAGATCGACGCGGGCCGGATCGTGCTCGACCCCTACGAGGCCGGGATGCTCCAGCCGTCGTCGATCGACGTGCGCCTGGACCGTTTCTTCCGGGTCTTCGACAACCACAAGTACCCCCACATCGACCCTGCCCAGGACCAGTCCGACCTCACCCGCCTGGTCGAGCCCGAGGGCGACGAGGCGTTCGTCCTGCACCCCGGCGAGTTCGTGCTCGGGTCGACGTACGAGGTCGTCACCCTGCCCGACGACATCGCGGCCCGCGTGGAGGGCAAGTCCTCGCTGGGGCGACTGGGGCTGCTGACCCACGCCACGGCCGGCTTCGTCGACCCCGGCTTCAGCGGCCACGTGACGCTGGAGCTGGCGAACGTGGCCACGCTGCCGATCAAGCTCTACCCGGGGATGAAGATCGGGCAGTTCTGCTTCCTGCGGCTCTCCTCGCCCTCCGAGCACCCCTACGGCTCGTCGAAGTACGGCTCGCGCTACCAGGGGCAGCGCGGCCCCACCCCGTCGCGCTCGTTCCAGAGCTTCCACCGCACGTCGATCTGACGGATCGGCGATCGGACCTGGTTTGGTGAGGCAACCCTAAGTTAGGGTCGCCTCATGACGATCACCCAGGCCGTGCGGCCCTTCGTGCTCTGCGAGACCGAGGTCGTGCACGTCGAGCGGCTCTCGCCGTCCTTCGTCCGCGTCCACCTCGCCGGCCCGGAGCTCGCCGACTTCGGCACCGACGGCCCCGGCTACGACCAGCGGATCAAGCTCGTCCTCCCCCACGACGGGGGCCCGCTGCCGGTGCTCGGGGGCGGCGAGGACTGGTACGCCGAGTGGCTCGCGCTGCCCGAGGCCGAGCGGGGCCACATGCGCACCTACACCGTCCGCGACGTGCTGGGCTCGGGCACCGACACCCGCGTCGTCGTCGACCTGGTGACCCACGGGACCGATGGGCACGGCGAGGCCGGCCCCGGGTCGCGGTGGGCGGCGTCGGCCACGATCGGCTCCCGGGTGGTGCTGCTCGGGCCGCGCCGGGGTGTGGCCTACGGCGGCATCGAGTTCGCGGCCCCCGAGGGGGCCGAGCTGCTGCTCGTCGGCGACGAGACGGCGGTCCCCGCGATCGCCGCGGTGCTCTCCCAGCTCCCGGTCGACGCGTGCGGTGCGGCGTTCCTCGAGGTGCCGGTGGCGGCCGACGTGCAGTCGGTGCTGCACCCGGAGGGGGTCCGCGTCGAGTGGCTGCCCCGCGACGGTCGGGCGGTGGGGGCCCGGCTGCACCAGGCGGTGCTCGAGCACCTCGGTGCCGGTGCGGCCCCGGTCGAGGTGCCCGAGACCGAGGTGGAGCCCGGACTCTGGGAGACCCCGACGTACTCCTCCTCCGGGGAGGACGTGGGCGAGCACCGGGAGACGGTGGGCCACGACCTGGCCGACCTCTACGCCTGGATCGCCGGCGAGTCCCGGATGGTCACCGGGCTGCGCCGCGCCCTGGTCCGCGACCTGGGGCTGGACCGCCGGCAGGTGGCCTTCATGGGCTACTGGCGCGAGGGCGTCGCCATGGGGGCCTGACGCGGCGAGCACTCGGGGACGTCAGACGTACGGCGGCGACGGACGTCCCGTCCGCATGACGTCCCGGCGCGGTCGGTCGCGCGGCTCAGCCGTCGAGGCGGTCCGCGACGCGGCGCAGGCCGCTGGCGAGCCGGTGACGGTGGGTGACCCGCGGCATCCGGGGCGCCTGGCTGCGGACGAGCCGGTCGGCGCGCCGGGCGCGGGCCTCGGCCTCGAGGACGCTGGGGTGGTCGAGCATGACGACTCCTTGCTGGTGACTGGTGGCTGCTGATTGCTGGCTGGTGGTTGGCTGGTGGCTGGTGAGCGGCGGGTCGAGCCGGGGTGTCCTTCCGGAAGGTTGCGCCGGCTCGGCGTCGGGGTCAGACCTGGACGAGGGAGACGTTGCCGCTGACGGTGGTGGCACGGACCTCCACGTGGTCCTGGCCGTCGGTGGGCTGGCCCGCGCCGGTGAGCGTGGAGTGGATCCGCCCGGTGAGGGAGCTGATGTCGGTCCACACCGGGACCCCGGCGGGCACGCCGACCCGGACGTCGCCGGAGGCCACCTTCGCCGAGACCCGGCCGCGTCGCGTCGAGGAGATGCCGAGGCTGCCCGACCCGCTGGTGAACGCGACGTCGTCGCAGGTGGTGTCGACCTGCAGGTCGCCGGACCCGCTCTTGGTCAGCACGGCCGCCCCGGCCGAGGACACGTGCACGTCGCCGGAGCCCGAGGACACCGAGAGCTCGGCGAGCGCCTCGCGCAGCTCGACGTCCCCGGAGCCGGTGCGCACCTTCAGCGGGCCGGAGGTGCGCTCGACGCGCACGTCGCCGGAGCCGGTGTCGATGCTGCTGGCGGCGGTGATGCTCTCGACCCGGACCTCGCCCGACCCGGTCCGCAGGCGTACGCCGCCGGCCGGGCCGTCGACCACCACCTCGGCGCTGCCGAGCTTGGTGGCGACGTTGCTGTGCTCGGGCGCGGTGATGGTGACCTCGAGCGGGCTGTCGAAGGCCGACAGCAGGCCGCCCCGGGGAGCGAGGACCGAGATCTGGCCGTCCCGGTCGTGCACGTCGACCCGGTCGGCGTCGCGACCCGCGACGGTGACGGTGACGGTGCCGGTCTGCGTGCACCGGACGCGGACCTCGCCGCGGCCGATCTCGACGTACAGCGAGGCGGGGGCGGGGGGGGCGAACTCGAAGTGGGGCACGGCGGTCTCCAGTCGTGAGCAGGGTGCACGGGGCCGCGGGGCCGGCCAGGGCCGGTCCCGAGGAGGGTGTCGGTGGGTGGGGCGGGTGGTCAGACCCAGCCGGTCATCCGGCGGTTGCCGCGCCGGCCCGGGTCGGAGCCGAAGAACGGCATGGAGGACAGGTCGATGTCGACGTGCACCGCGCCCTCGTGGGTCGCGGAGCGCACCGCCTGGACCAGCCAGGTGTTGAGCGAGGAGCCGGCGGCCGCGGCGGCGTCCTCGGCCTTCGTCTTGAGCGACTCGGGCAGGCGCAGGGTGATGCGGGCGACGCTGGCGTCCTCCTCGGGCTCCTCCGCGCGGGGCGGGGCCGGGGGAGCGGGTGGTGCCGGCGGGACGGGCGGGGCGGCGTCGACCACGAAGTCGAGGTCGCGGCCGTCGAGCCGTACGTCGACACCGCCGGTCGGCATCGCGGCGGTGATCTCCGCGGCCGCCTGGGACAGCGCCTCCATCAGGGCGAGGCGGGTGGCCGGCTCGAGGGCGTAGCCGAGCCGCTCGGCGGCCGCGGCGACCTCGGGGCCGCCGGCCTCGGCGGCGGCCAGGAGGTCGCGACGCAGGCTGTCGACGTACGGCGCGATGTCCATGTGCACCACGATGACATCATAGTGACGTCACGTCAAGAGGACTGTGATGTCACTCTGATGTCGCGCGTGGCGTCAGAGTCGGCCGGGGGGCGTCAACGGCGCGTCGGGGCACCCTTCACCCAGGGCACGGTCAGCTCCGAGGGGGTCTCGGGACCGGTGTGGATGGTGATGACCGACAGGCTGCCCAGGAGCACCGGCAGCGTGGGCAGCAGGTGGGGTACGTCGAAGGCCTGGACGGCCACGCGCAGCCGGTGCCCCTTGCGGATCCTCGCCGCCGTCGGGAAGACCTCGACGTCGACCGGCTCGATCCCCTCCAGGCTCGCCTGCGACTCCTCGGTGAAGGGGTGCCAGGGCTGGATGATCTTGCCGTTGAGCCGGCGGCTGCGCCTCGGGTCGGTCTCGGCGAGCGAGAGCACCTGCCACCCGCCCGTGAGCCGGCTGACCGTGCCGTCGGGCGCGACGTCCTCCACCGAGACGGAGAGCATCCCGTCGCCCGCACCGGCGACCGAGGTGTAGAGGCGGGCGTTGATCGGGCCGCGGATCGAGGTGGCGCGCTTCATCGGCTCGGTCTCGAAGACCACGCCGGTCAGGTCGTTGACCCGGGTGTCGTCGAAGCAGGGGTTGGGGAACGGGAACTGGCTCGCCGCCGCGTTGAGGACGCCCGCGGTCCACTGGTTGGCCGAGCGGGTGCAGGCCCCCGAGACGGGCAGCGGCAGGACGGCGGCGGTGCCTGCCTGCGGCGTACCGGTGGTGAGCGAGCCGTTGACCAGGGCGGTCGTCGAGCTGCCGGACAGGTGGTAGGAGCGGGCCCGCAGGTCGCGGTCGATCCACCGGTCCGACCTCGTCCAGCGGCCGCTGCCCTGCTCGTAGTAGGTGAGGTTCGCGATGTCCTTGTGCAGGCGCTTGTCGCGCTTGCCCTTGACGTAGTGGTCGAACCACCGCAGCTGCAGCTCCTCGAGCGTGCCGTAGCCCGCGTCGCCGATCTCGGCGGCCGAGGAGCCCTCGAGGTGGTCCCAGGGGCCGGTGATGAGCTTGGTGGGGACGCCGTTCTCCTGCAGCGCCTCGAAGAGCAGGGGGGTGCCGCGCTGGAAGAGGTCGTACTCCCCGGAGACGAAGAACGCCGGGACCTCCACCTGGTCGATCACGTTGATGACCGAGCGCTGCTCGTAGAACTCCCCGTCGTACGCCGGCTCCTGGGCCAGCAGCGCCGCCGGGATCACCTGGGCGGTGAACCCGAACGCGCCCATGATGTGGTCGAGGTAGATGCCCAGCGTCGAGGGGCCGGTGGTCTGCGGGGGGATCAGCCCGGTCACGGTCACCAGGCCCAGCCACAGCGGGATGAAGCCGACGTCGATCGCCCCGCCGCTCGCGACGACGTCGCGGTAGACGTCGGCCCCCGGCACCTGCGGGAAGATCGCCCTGAGCCCCTTGGGCTGCGCGGCGGCCGCCCACAGCTGGGACATGCCCATGTAGGACGGGCCGGTCATGGCGGTCCTGCCGTTGCTCCACTCCTGGGAGGCGGCCCACTCCATGATCTCGCCGGCGTCGGTGTTCTCCCGGGTGTCGAAGGCGTTCCACTGGCCGTTGCTCGAGCCGGTGCCGCGGGCGTCGACGGTGAGCTGTGCGTAACCGCGCTTGACCAGGTAGTCCCCGGTGCTGCCGCCGAGGCTGGTGCTGGCCAGCACCGACTTGTTGTACGCCGTGATCGTGACGACCACGGGCAGCGGCCTCTTCACCGCCCGGATCGTGCCGTCCGGCCGCAGCACGGCCGGCCGGGTCAGGTCGCCGCGCAGGATGGTGCCGTCGGACATGGGGATCTCGAGGTCCGGGGTGACCGCGGTGCCGCCGTACTGCTCCTTGCGGGGCTTCCAGGCCTTGGCGCCCTTGCCCTTGCCGTTGCCCCGGGCGGCGGCCGTGGGCGCGAGGCCGGTGGCGACGGTGGAGACCGTGGGGGCAGCGCTCGCGTGGGCGGTGGTGGCCGTGGCGACCCCGGCGATCGGGGTGGCGGTGAGGGCGAGGGCCAGCAGCCCGCCGAGCAGGCGGGTGGTGCGACCACGGGGCGGACGAGCGAGCACGGGGGACCTCCGGAGTCGACGGTGCGTCACGGAGGCTAACGACCCGGCGTGAGCGTCGTCACGGGCGTCCACGTCCGCTCGGCGGTCCTCCACAGGCGGGGCCGGGCGGCGTGGCGGGGCGGCGCCGGCCGGGAAGGGTGCCTGCATGGACCGGACGGCGGTCGCCCGCCTGGTGCGGCGGCGCGAGCTGGTGGAGGTGCTGCGCGGCGTGTACGTCGACCACACCGGTCCGACGTCGTGGCAGCAACGCGCCTGGGCGGCCGTGCTCTGGGCCTGGCCCGCTGCGCTGGCCGGCCAGTCCGCCTGGCGGGCCTTCGAGGGGCCCGGGCGTCGCAGCAGGGAGGTCGAACGGCTGCACGTGGTGGTCGAGCGGCACCGCAGGCTCACCGCCCCGCCGGGCATCGTGCTCCACCGACGGTCGGGCTTCGCGGACCGGGTCCTCTGGAACCTCGGGCCGCCCCGGGTGCGCCTGGAGGAGGCGGTCCTCGACGTCGCGCTGGCGGCTCCGGACGAGCTGGGCACGATCGCGGCCCTCGCGGACGCAGCCGGCGGGCGGCGTACGACGTCGGCCAGGTTGCGCGCCGCGCTCGACGGCCGCCCGTGGGTGCCGCGTCGCGCCCTGATCGGAGCGGTGCTCGACGACGTGGAGGCGGGCTCGTGCTCCGTGCTCGAGCGGGAGTACCTGGCCCGCGTCGAGCGGCCCCACGGGTTGCCGGTGGGACGGCGCCAGGCCCGGGCGGAGCACCGTGGTCGGACGATGTGGCAGGACGTCGCCTACGAGGAGTGGGGACTGGTCGTCGAGCTGGACGGTCGGTTCGACCACGTGGTCATGACCGACCGGGACCGCGACCTGGACCGTGACCTCGCCACCGCCGCCGCGGGCGGGCAGACGCTGCGGCTCGAGTACGGCCAGGTGCTCTCCCGCTCCTGCGCCACCGCGGACCGGGTGGCGCGGGTGCTGGCGTCCCGCGGCTGGAGTGGCGCGACGCAGCGGTGCGGAAAGTGTGGAGCCCCGGATCAACCAGGTTGATCCGGGGCTCCACACTGTCGTCCTTGCGCTGGCCTGGCGCCGACTCAGAGGTCGAAGAGCGACTCCGCGCCGTCGATGTCGGCGTCGGTGCGGGGCTGGTGGGCCTCGCCGCTCGACACCGGCTTGGGCTTCTCCTCGGCCGCGGGCTCGGGCTCCGCCGCCGGCTCGGCCTCGGCTGCCTCTGCCGGCTGGGACGCGTCATCGGCCGGCTGGTCGGCCTCGTCGCCGGACTGGTCCTCCTCGGTGGACCGGGCCGCGGACTCGGGCTCGGCTGCCTCTGCCGGCTCCTCGCTCGTCTGCTCGGCCGGGGCCTCGACCTGCTCCTGGGCTGCCGGGGTCTCCGGCGCCGCGGGAGTGGCCGGGGCCGGGGCGTTCTCCGGGGCGGCGAAGTCGAACAGCGACCCGGCCGCGTCCAGGTCGACCGCGGGGGCTGCCGGCTTCTCGGCCGCCGGGGCCTTCGACTCGGCCTTGTCCTCGGCCTTCTCCTCGGGCTCGGTCTCGGTCGGGGCCTCGGCAGCACTCTCGTCCTCGGCCGGGGCCTCGGTCGGGGCAGCGGCCGCCTCGGAGGAGGCCGGGGCCGGCTCGTCGGCGGGGATGTCGAAGAGCGAGCCGCCACCCGAGAGGTCCACCGACTCCTTCGGCGCCGACGCCTCGGCCTCGGCCTTGGGTGCCTCGGCCTGGGGTGCCTCGGTCGCCTCGGCCTTCGGCGCCTCCCCGGCGGGAGCGGGCTCGTCGGCGGTCAGGTCGAACAGCGAGCCACCCGAGCCCAGGTCGGTCGACGGCTCGGGGTCGGCCTGCGCAGGCTTCGCCTCGGCGGGCTCGGCCTTCGCCTCGGCCGGCTTCTGGGCCGGCTTCTCGTCAGCGGGAGCGTCGTCGCCACCCAGGTCGAAGAGGGAGCCGCCACCGGAGAGGCTCTCCTCGGCCGGAGCGGCCTGCTTCGCCTCGGGCTCGGCCGGCTCGTCGGCGGTCTTTTCGGCGGGCTCGTCGAACATCGACGACGCGTCGTCGAAGAGCGACCCGCCCTTCTCCTCTGCCTTGTCCTCGGTCTTCTCGGCCGGCGCTGCCTTGGCGGCGGGCTCGTCGTCGAGCATCGAGGAGGCGTCGTCGAAGAGCGAGGAGCCGCCGGAGGCCTTGGCGGCCGGGCCGGCGTCCGCGGTCTCGGTGACGGTGTCCTCGGTGATGGTCACGTCGCCGGCCTCGGGCTCGGCCTTGGTCGCCACGTCGGTGTCGCCGGCGGGCGCGGCCTTGGTGGGCGCGGCCTTGGCAGCCGGGGCAGCAGGAGCGCCTTGGCCGGGCGCCAGCTTGGTGGCCTGCTCGCCCTTGACCGAGGCGAGCAGCATCTGCGCGACGTCGAGGACCTCGACCTCCTCGCGGGCCTCGCCCTTGGACTGCTTCATGGTCAGCCCGTCGGAGAGCATGACGCGGCAGAAGGGGCAGCCGACGGCGATCTGGTCGGCACCGGTGCCGACGGCCTCGGTGGTGCGGTTGATGTTGATCCGCTCGCCGAGGTTCTCCTCCATCCACATGCGGGCACCACCGGCGCCGCAGCAGAAGGAG
>Ga0208328_1000896_pt1 | contig 11732 bp, 15 predicted proteins | sample DeeseametaMP2633_FD_184170 | JGI IMG/M metagenome (GOLD analysis project Ga0208328, IMG submission 184170) | Marine microbial communities from the Deep Atlantic Ocean - MP2633 (SPAdes) | ecosystem: Environmental > Aquatic > Marine > Unclassified | place: Northeast of Antigua and Barbuda, North... | reverse complement strand
CCGGCGGGATCTCGAGCCCCTGCCACGTGGCCGGGCGGGTGTATTGCGGATGCTCGAGAAGCCCGTGCGAGAAGCTCTCCTCCTCGACCGACTCGGCGTTGCCCAGCACGCCGGGCAGCAAGCGCACTGTGGCGTCGAGCAGTGCCTGCGCGGCGATCTCGCCGCCGGTCAGCACGTAGTCGCCCATCGACACTTCGGCGATGCCGTAGTGGTCGAGCACCCGCTGGTCGAGCCCCTCGAACCGGCCGCAGATCAGCGTGACGCCGGGCGTCTGCGCCAGCTGGCGGGCAACGGACTGGTCGAAGCGACGGCCGCGCGGCGAAAGGTAGAGGATCGGCGCGGCGGGGGCGATGTTGCGCCGCGCGGTCTCGAGCGCGGCGCTCATGACGTCGGGACGCAGCACCATGCCGGCGCCACCGCCCGCGGGCGTGTCGTCGACGTTGCGGTGCCGCCCTTCGCCGAAGTCGCGCAGGGGCACCGTGTCGAGCTGCCACTTGCCCTCCTGCAGCGCCTTGCCGGTCAGCGACAGGCCCAGCACGCCCGGGAAGGCGTCCGGGAAGAGGGTGATGACCTGCGCGGTCCAGGCGCGTGCCAGCACGGGCGCCTCGGTCATCAGTTCGCGCGGGGTGGCGCTCAGGCGGATGGCCTTGCGGCCATGGGATTTCGGTGCGTCGCTCATGCTTCACCCTCTAGCCGCAAGGGCCGGGCGGCTCAAGCGGCGTGGTCGGCTGTGGGCGCGGGACGGTACGCCGCAAGATGGTCGCGGATGTCGAGCACCACCGCGGGGTTGGCGAAGCGCTGCGCCAATGCCCCGGCGCGGTCGGGCGGGGCGGTCACCAGTTGCAGCAATTGCCAGAGCTCGCGCAGCTCGTCCGGGCTCAGGTCATTGAGGCGCGGTCGTCCCCAGGACCGGCAGATGCGGGTGACCACGAGGCGCAGCGCGTCGTCCTGCAGCGCGTCCTCGAGCGCGGTCCGGATCTCGGCGGGGGAGGGCATGAAGGGCGCGTGCTGGCGCAGGGCGCGCGGGGTCATCAGCCGCGCCATCGGGCGCCTTGCGTGGCGCTGCGACCAGCCGGCGGCGCCGAGCGCGACCAGCCACGACAGGCCCAGCATCGCGATGGGCGGGCCCTGCAGCACCGAGACCGCGGCCATGCGGTCCGGCAGGAAAATTATGGTTAACGAAGGCGACCACACGACGCCGGACCAGAATACTCGTTGACAGGATGTGAGCACGCAGGCCCCCTTTCCGACACTATCCGGACAAAATTCCCGTCCAATTGTGGCGAAATCTGGGCAGCGCCCCGATCCGAGGGTGCAGCGTTTCCGGGGCTGAAACGGTCAGTCCAGTCCGGCCTGTCTGTTCGCGATGCGGCGCAGCTGCTTCTTCGCCTCGCTGAGGGGGCGGTCCTTCAGGGCGCTCCGATTCAGCGCGAGGAAGACCTCGTCGAGCCCGATGTCGGGCCGCACGTTGGCCGCGGGGGGAATCACCAGCGCCGCGCGGGCCTTTGGGTTGAGCCCGGTGAGATCCAGCAGCGGCGCCAGCGGCCCCTCGGGGCGGGTGCGGCTGTCCTCGAGCGCCACGGATGTGACGGGGCAGGGGGCTACGGCCTCGGCCACCTCCTGCACCACGCGCGCGAGATCGGCGCCCTCGGCGAGGGCCTCGGCGTAGCGGTCGAGATCCGAGGTCAGCCGGGTGCTGCGCAGGTTCTGCCACCAGGTCGAGCGCAGCCACGGCTCCGGCGCGCGGGTGGAGAAGTAGAAGCGCAGGTCCAGCCCACCGCCGAAGCGCTGCCGCGCGGTTTCGGCGAGGGTGGCCATGATCCGCGGCGCGGCGGCGTAGCGGCAGAGCCCGTGGCGGCCGGGCAGGTGGCCGGAGAGATCCTCCGAGCACAGCACGACGGGGCGGGGATCGTCGCGGTCGAGCCGGCGGAAGACCCGCGCGGCGCGGCGCCCGACGACGGCGAGCGTCTCGTCCCCCGGCGCCACCGAGTAGGCGCGGGCGGCATCGGTCAGCGGTTTGAAATCCGGTTTCAGGAGCACCCTCAGATGCGGCGCGAGGCGCTCGGCATTCTCGGTGAGGGCGGTCTGGACGCTTGTCGTTCCGGTCTTGTGAAATCCTGCGTGGATGACGACGAGCGTCATTCCAGCAGGCCCTCCGGCGGATCGGCGACGATGCGGCCCGAGGCAAGATCGACGGTCGGCACCACGGCGCGGGTGAAGGGCAGCAGCACGGTCTTCGACCCGCCCGGCAGTTGCAGCTCGAGCAGGTCGGCGGCGCCGTGGTTCAGCACCGCCTTGACGCGGCCGAGCTCGACCCCGCCGGTGTCGTAAACCGTAAGGCTGATGAGGTCGGTGTGGTAGAACTCGTCGTCGGGCAGGGCGGGCAGCCGGTCGCGCGGGACGTAGAGCCCGGTGCCGCGAAGCGCGTCCGCCTCTTCCTTGCTGCGCACGCCCGAGAGCCGCGCCGCGAAGCCGCCCTTGACCGCGCGGGTGATCTGAAGATCGAAGCTGCGGGTGCCGTCCTCGTTGGTCAGCGGGGCGTAATCCGCAATGGCCTCGGGGTCGGCGGTGAAGCTCTTGAGCCGCACCTCGCCATGGACCCCGAAGGCGCCCGCAATCGTTCCGACGCAAATCGTGTCGCTCACCTTGTCCCGTCCTTCACCGAAATACCGGACGACTGGATAGCCCGTCCGGGCCGGGCTTGGCAATCGGCCGAGGCCGTAAGTTCACGTCAGAAGTTCATGCGCACGACGCGAATGACGCCGAACCGGATGGTCCACTGGTCCTCGGCGCCGGAGTCGACGATGGGGCTGTCGACCGCGTCGTTCATGAACTTGCGCCAGGTCACGCCGCCCTCGAGCCCCCAGTCGTCGTTGAGCTGGTAGCGCGCCACGAACTCGGCACCGCCGCCCAGCAGGCCGCCGTCGGGGTCGTAGGCCGGACGGTCGGCGGTCGCGTCCGAGGCGGAGACGCCGAAATAGGTGTCGGCGAACTCGTCGCTGCCCCAGTAGAGCCGCGGGCCCATGCTCAGCCGCCACTCCCGGGTCGGGCGCGCGATCAGGTCGAGGCCCGCCTCGGCGGTCCAGCCCTCGTGTCCGCCGAAGCCGCGGCGGAAGTCGCTGTAGACGTTGTAGTTTTCGGCGGTGTAGCCGAAGCCGAAGCCAAGCTCGTAGGCGGGGTCGATGTCATCCATGCCGCGCAGCGCGTCGTCATCGGACGAGTCGCGGCGGCCGATGTAATCGAAGGAGCCGTGGAAATCCCAGCCTCGGAAGTCGTTCCACGCGTCGCCGCTGCCGTAGTCGAGCCCCTCGGAGAGGGTGAAGCGGTGCAGGCGGAAGCCAAGGTCCGGCGTCACCTCGTAGTCGTCCGAGCCGAGATACTTGGGCTTCATCCCGGCGCCGCCGCGCAGGCTGAAGACGAAGCCGCGCTGCCGCGAGTTCTGTGTCGAGAGCGTGTCGATCGAGAGCGGTTCGGCGGACACCGCGGTGTCGGTCGAGAGATCCTGCGCGAGGCCGAATGTCGGGGCGCCGATCACGGCCAGCGCAAGGGCGACTGCGGTGCGGGTGGTCTTCATCGGGCAGCTCCTGTCTCGGGGTTGGTCTTGGCCAAGGGTCGAGTCTTACTGTAGCGGCTTTCTCATGGTTTCCTACGGTCGGGAAACAAAAAAGGGCGCGCCGGGACAAACCCGACGCGCCCTGTTGCCGAACGGCAGCCGATCTTACTCGGCAGCCGCTTCCTCGGTCGCTTCCGAAGCGGCAGCGGTCTTGGCGGCCTTCGCTTCCGCGCGCTCGGCGGCAGCTTTGCCCGGAACGGCTTTCTTCGGGTTGTTGCGCTCTTTCTTCTCGACGACGCCGGCGGCTTCGAGGAAGCGCGACACGCGGTCGGTGGTCTGTGCGCCCTGGGCAACCCAGTGCTGGATGCGCTCGACGTCCATGTTCACGCGGCGCTCGTCATCCTTGGCGAGCAGCGGGTTGTAGGTGCCGACCTTCTCGATGAAGCGGCCGTCGCGCGGCATGCGCGAGTCGGCGACGACGATTGCGTAGTGGGGGCGTTTCTTGGAACCGCCGCGGGCGAGTCGGATCTTGAGGGCCATTGTTTGTCTCCTTTTTCGAATGGCTGTGGCGGGGTCTCCGCCAGGCTTGACGGGGGTCCGGCCCGTCAGGATTGGTGTTGTTCGTGGTGCTTGATGACTTCCTGAATGACGAAATTCAGGAACTTCTTGGCGAAGTCCGGATCGAGATCCGCCTGCTCCGCCAGATCCTGGAGCCGCGCGATCTGCGTTTCTTCGCGCGCGGGGTCGGAAGGGGGAAGGTCGTGCTGCGCCTTGAGGACGCCCACGGCCTGCGTGTGCTTGAAGCGCTCGGCCAGCGTGAAGACGAGGATCGCGTCCAGCCGGTCGATGCTTTCGCGGTGTTCCTTGAGCAGCGCGGCGGCGCGCGCCACGGGGTCATGCGTCTCAGTCAATGGCCCAGCCTTTCGGTTTGAACAGAGGATCCTGGAAATTCGCGATTTCCATGTCGATGCCATGGGCAAGCTGCGTGCCGCGCAGCTCCGACGGCGCGGGGTGGCGGTAGACCGCGTCGCTGCCGTCGATCGAGGCGGCGTCCGCATCCTTCCTGGCGCCCAGACGCTCGGCCAGACGGATCGAGTCGAGGTTCTTGGGGTCGATGTAGCTGACCGCCGTGTCCCAGCCCTGATCGTCGAAGAAGTGCCGGCGCACCCGGTGCGTGGCCTCCAGCGCAAAGCCCTTGCCCGCCTTGTCCGGCCAGATGATCCAGGCGATTTCGCGCTCGGGCCACTTGGCGGGGAACCAGCCACCGGCCATGCCGACGGTCTCGCCGCTGCCCTTGAGGTGGACCATCCACATGCCGAAGCCGCGGATCGCCCAGTGGCCGATCTCGGCGGCGTAGAGCATCCAGGTCTCGTAGGCGTTGAGCGGCCCGCCCATGAAGCGCGAGCGGTACGACGCGAAGGTCGCCTTGAAATCGGGGTAGTCCTGCGGCTCGGGCGCGCGCAGCACGAGGCGGTCGGTCTCGAGCACGGGAATCGCGGTGTGGCCCATCACGCGTCCCCCCGCTTGTGGCGGTAGACGACGGTGCCGTCGCCGAGTGCCGTTTCCGCCGCGCGGTCGCGGGTGGCGCCGAGGCGCTCCATCAGGCGGCAGCAGCGGCTGTTCTCGCCGTCGATGTAGGACACGACGCTGTCCCACGCGAGCGTGCCGAAGGCGTAGTCGCGGGCGGCCTCGCAGGCTTCGAGCGCATAGCCCTGGCCCTCGGCTTCCTCGGTGAGGAAGACGCCAAGCTCGGCCTCGGGGTCGTCGTACTCGTAGCCCAGCAGCACGAAGCCCGCCGAGGGCGAGGTCTGCGCGTCGATGGTCCAGAGCCCGTGCCCGTGCAACAGCCAGAGCGCAGTGTACTGGGTGAAGTCGCTCCACGCCTCGGTGCGCGAATACGGCCCGCCCATGTACTCGGCGCGGTCCGAGCACAGGATCTTGGCATAGGCGGCGAAATCGTAGATCCGCGGCCCGCGCAGCTGCAGCCGGCGCGTGTCGATGCTGGGCACGTGCCCGCCAAGCCGGGCGGCCTGACGCGACCCGGGGCCCGGGCGATGCTGTTCGACGACCGCGATCATGCCGCCCCCCGCTGTTCGGGGTGCCGATAGACATGCAGCGTCTGGCCGAAGATCTCTTCCTCGCCCTCGTGATGCGCGCCGAGCCGCAGCGCCAGCGCGCGCGACCGGTCGTTGAGCGGATCGACGAGGCTGATGAGGCGTGTCAGGCCAAAGAGGCGGGCGGCGGCGTCGCGTGCGGCCTCGGCGGCCTCGTGGGCGAGCCCCTTGCCCTCGTGGGCCGCGAAGATCCCGTAGCCGAGCTCGGGCTCGGGCCACTCGATGTGGTGCAGGATGCCGGCGTGGCCGATCAGGGCGCCGCTGTCGCGCAGGGTGACGTGCCAGACGCCGTAGCCGCGCAGTTGCCAGTGACCGGCGCTGCGCAGCAAAAGGCGCCAGACCTCGCCGCGATCCAGCGGGCCACCGACGAATTTCGAGCGCTCTTCGGCATAGAAGCCGCAGAGCTGGTCGAGATCCTCGAGCCGCGGACCGCGCAGGATCAGCCGGTCGGTCTCGATCACGGGCACGTCGACGCTCATCCCAGAACCTCGTCGGGCCCGGGGTGGCGATAGAGCAGGTCCTCGCCCATGTGGTGGTTCTGGTAGGTGCGCTCGTAGCTGGCGCCCATGCGCTCGGCGAGCGCGATGGAGCGGGTGTTGCCCGGCACGATGTTCGAGGTCAGCGTCTTGAGCCCGAGGTCCTCGTAGGCGTAGCGGCGCACGCGCTCGGCGGCCTCGCGGGCGATGCCGCGGCCCTCGTAGCCCTCGAACACGACCCAGCCGATCTCGGGCTCGGGCCAGCCCTCGGGGTTCCAGATGCCGGAAATGCCGGCGGGCTTGCCGGTGTCCTTCATCTCGATGGTGAAATAGCCGTAGCCGCGCAGGTGCCAGTGACCGACGTTCAGCGCGAACCAGCGCCACGCGTCGCCGCGGTGGTCGTAGCCGCCGAACCCGTCTGCGCGCTCGCGGTCGAGCAGGAAGGCGATCATCGCCTCGGCATCCCCGGCGTCGGGGCCGCGGAGGATCAGGCGCTCGGTCTCGAGCTGGGGGGCGTTGGGCACGATCATGCGTAGGCCTCCGGGCTGCCGTCCGCGTCGGGGCGATGGCGGAAGACCACGGTGTCCGCAGCGGTCTCGCCTTCGGGCAGCGCCGCCTCGGGGTCGTGGGTCGCGCCGAGCCGCTGCGCCAGCGCGACGGAGCGGTCGTTGCCGGGGGTGATGTAGGACACCAGCGAGCTGAAGCCGTTCTCCCACGCCCAGAGCAGCACCGCCTGCGCGGCCTCGGAGGCGTAGCCCGCGCCCTCGGCATCCTCGAGCAGGGTCCAACCGAGCTCGACCTCGGGGTAGTGCGGCGGCCGGGTGATGCCGATCTGGCCGAGGAAGGTGCCGTCGCGGGTCTCGATGCCCCAGACGCCGTGGCCCATCAGGTCCCACATCGCCACCTCGGACGCCATCCAGCGCCATGCCTCCAGACGCGGCAGCGGCCCGCCCATGTGTCGCGCGCGCTCGGTCCCGAGGAGATCGCAGAGCGCCTCGAGATCGGCCATCACGTGGCCACGCAGGGTCAGCCGCGGGGTATGGAGGACGGGGGCGGGCATTTACTTCTTCTTGCCGAAACCGCTGAGGCCCGGGGGCAGCGCGCCGCCGCCCAGACCGGGCATTCCGCCCATGCCACCCATGCCGCCGGGCAGCTTGCGGCCCATCGCCTTGGCGGCGGCCTCGAGCTGCTTGGGGTCCATCTGGCTGGGGTCCATGCCCTCGGGCATGCCGCCCTTGCCGAACATGCCCTTCATGGCCTGTTTCAGCATGCCGCCTTTGCCCATCTTGCCCATCTTCTTCATCATGTCGGACATCTGGCGCTGCATCTTGAGCAGCTTGTTCAGGTCCGACACGTCCATGCCCGCACCGGCCGCGATGCGCTTCTTGCGCGAGGCCTGAAGGATCTGCGGGTTGGCGCGCTCCTTCTTGGTCATGGAGTTGATGAGCGCGATCTGCTGCTTCAGCATCCGGTCGTCGATGCCGGCGCCGTCCATCTGCTTGGCCATCTTGGCGGCCCCGGGCAGCATCGACATCATGCCTTCCATGCCGCCCATCTTGATCATCTGCTCGAGCTGCATCTTCAGGTCGTTCATGTTGAACTGACCCTTGGTGAAGCGCTTCATCATGCGCTCGGCCTGCTCGGCCTCGAGCGTGGCCTGCGCCTTTTCCACCAGCGCGACGATGTCGCCCATGCCGAGGATGCGGCCAGCGACACGGTCCGGCTCGAAGGTCTCGAGCGCGTCCATCTTCTCGCCGAGGCCGACGAACTTGATCGGCTTGCCGGTGACGGCACGCATCGACAGCGCGGCACCGCCGCGGCCGTCGCCGTCCATCCGGGTCAGCACGACACCGGTGATGCCGATGCGGCTGTCGAAGTTCTCGGCCGTGTGCACGGCGTCCTGACCGGTGAGGCCGTCGACCACCAGCAGCGTCTCGCGCGGGTTGGCGACGTCCCGCACCGCCTCGACCTGCGCCATCAGCTCTTCGTCGATCGACAGGCGGCCGGCGGTGTCGAGCATGTAGACGTCATAGCCGCCGAGCGCCGCCTGGGTCTTGGCGCGCTTGGCGATGGCCACCGGGTCCTCGCCCTTGACGATGGGCAGGGTGTCGACGCCGATCTGCTTGCCGAGGATCTCGAGCTGCTCCATGGCCGCCGGACGGTTCACGTCGAGCGAGGCCATCAGGACCTTCTTGTGATCGCGCTCCTTGAGGCGGCGGGCGAGCTTGGCGGTGGTGGTGGTCTTGCCGCCGCCCTGCAGGCCGACCATCAGGATCGGCGCGGGCGGGCTGTCGATGCGCAGCGCGCCGGGCTCGCCTTCGCCGGCGAGGACCGCGATCAGCTCGTCATGGACGATCTTCACGACCTGCTGGCCCGGGGTCACCGACTTGGTGACGGCGGCGCCGGTGGCCTTCTTCTCGACCGCCTTGATGAACTGCCGTGCGACCGGCAGCGAGACGTCGGCCTCGAGCAGCGCCACGCGCACCTCGCGGAGGGCGGTGCGAACGTCATCCTCGGAGAGGGCGCCCTGTTTCGTCAGCCGGTCGAAGACGCCGCCAAGGCGCTCGGATAGATTTTCGAACATGGGGCCTCGGGCCTCCCGTCTGTTGTCCTTGTGCCTCCCCGAGATAGGGTCGGCGGCGCGATGATGCCATCGGGGCGAACAGGCCCAATGCGAAACAGCCCCCGTGGGCGCAACGCGCTGACGGAGGGCGATCCCGGGCATACCCCAAGGGACCGGAGGCATGATGAGCGTCCGGAATTGGCTGCGCAGATACGCCTCGCGGGCCAACGAGTCAAGGCTCGGGGGGCTTTTCGCGGGACGCGGGAACGAAGTTTTGTCTCCGCGCGTTCCGCTTCCCAGTCGGTGCTTAGTGATGCGAGCGCGGGCGGATTTTCGTTGTGGCGACAGGGATTGAAGTGGCGGTTGCGCAAAAATGGCACAACATGCTACTTTCTGAGCGTAATGCTGCCAGTGCGAGAATTCGTGCTGGCCGATTCGGCGCTTAGCCGGTAAGACGACCCAAGAAACGCTCATTTTTGAAGGTGACGCATGAAACTGAAAACGCTTATGACCTCGGCCGCCATCGTCAGCATGCTGGCCACCTCCGCCGCTTTCGCAGCAGGCCCGACCGCAGTGGTCGTCGAGGATGACCCCTACGCGCTGGCCGCTGCTCCGTCGATGAGCCCGGCAGCCATCGCAGCTATCGCCGGTGGTGCAGCCCTGCTCGCCATCGCAGCTTCGGGCGGCGACTCCTCGAGCTCGAGCACCACGACCTCGACCGCAGCCGACTAATCGGCACAGCGATCAGGCGCCTTCGCGGTGCCGGTCCCAGAGTTTCCGAGATGCGCCCGGCTGGTCCGGGCGCATTTCTTTTTGTCCGGCGTCTTCTTCTCTCGTCGTCATGTCCTCGGGGGGAGGGCCGCGACCGGCCCTGCCGTGCCCCTCCAGCGAGGTCGCCGCGCAGCGATCTGACGGAAATGCGCCTCTTCCCTTGCATTTGCGAACCGTCCCGCGTCATACCGGGGGCAATGTGAAGTCATGCACGGGTAAGCTCAGATGACGAACTGGGACGAGATCCGCACCGCCTTTCAGGTCGCCCGGCTGGGAACCGTCAGCGGCGCGGCGGAAGTGCTGGGGGTCCACCACGCGACGGTGATCCGCCATATCGACGCGCTCGAGGCCCGGCTTGGGGTGAAGCTGTTCCAGCGCCATGCGCGCGGGTACACCCCCACCGAGGCAGGGCAGGACCTCGCGCGGGTGGCGCAGACCACCGACGACCAGTTCTCGCAGCTTGCCGGTCGCATCAAGGGGCAGGGCGAGGGCGTCTCGGGCGAGCTCATGGTCACGTCGCTGATCAACTTCTCACCGCTGATGGTGGGGGCGCTGGCCTCGTTTCAGCAGGCCTATCCCGAGATCGTGGTGCGCTACCTGACCGGCGCGCGGCTGTTCCGGCTGGAATACGGCGAGGCCCACGTTGCCCTGCGCGCGGGCTCGGTCCCGCAGGAGCCCGACAACGTGGTGCAGTCCTTCGCCCGGCAGGCTGTCGCGCTCTACGGCTCCAAGAGCTACATCGAGGCGCGCGGCATGCCCGCGGACGAGGAGGCCCTGCGCGACCATGATTTCGTCGGCCACGACGACCCGGACTCGCGCGCTCCTTACGCCATCTGGATGAAGCGCAACATCCCCTTCGAACGCGTGGTCTTCCGCACCGAGGACGGCCGCGTCCAGCAGGAGGCGGTGCGCGCGGGCGCGGGTCTCGGCTTTGTCGCCGTGCAATTGGCCGCCAAGGATCCCGAACTGGTGCAGATCTTCGCCCCGCGCGAGGACTGGTCCTCGCCGCTGTGGCTGGTGACCCACGTCGACCTGCACCGCACCCCCAAGGTCCAGGCCTTCCTGCGCCACCTCAAGGCCTACGCTGCCGAGCGGGACAACGCGTGAGCCCCCAAGCCCGGGGCCACCTCGCGATGCTCGCCTTCTCGGCGCTGGTCGCGGGATCCTTCGCGCTGGGGTCGATGGCCGCCCCGCATATCGCCCCCACCGCGCTCAACGCCGTGCGCTTCGTGCTCGCGGGGGCGATCCTCGCCGTGGTCGCGGGGGCCAGTGGCAAGGTCACGCGGGCGTCGCTTGCGGCGCCGTGGCGCTACCTCGTGCTCAGCGGGCTGCTGGTCGCCTATTTCGTCCTGATGTTCGAGGGGCTCAAGACCGGCGCCCCGGTAAGCATGTCGGCCGTCTTCACCCTGACCCCGCTCATGGCCGCGGGCTTTGGCTGGCTGCTGGTGCGGCAGCACATGACGCCGCGCATGGCGCTGGCGCTCGCCATCGGCGGGGCAGGGGCGCTCTGGGTGATCTTCCGTGCCGACCTGCAGGCGCTGATGCGGCTCGAGATCGGGCAGGGCGAGATGATCTACTTCTGGGGCTGCGTCGCCCACGCGATCTACGCGCCCATGGTCCGCAAGCTGAACCGGGGCGAGCCGGCGCTGGTCTTCACGCTCTGGACCAACCTCGCGGGCGCGGTGCTGCTGCTGATCTGGGGCTGGAAGCCGCTCTTGGCGACGGACTGGGCGGCGCTGCCGCCGGTGGTCTGGGTGACCATCGTCTACACAGCGGTGGCGGCGACGGCTGCGACCTTCGTGCTGCTGCAATTCGCGGCGCTGCGGCTGCCCTCGGCCAAGGTCATGGCCTACACCTACCTCACGCCGTCCTGGGTGATCCTGTGGCAGATCGTGCTGGGCAAGGGCGTGCCGCCGGCGCTGATCCTTGGGGGCGTGGTGCTGACCGTCGTCGCGCTGGTGCTGCTGCTGAAGGAAGAGTGACCTCAGCCTTCGGCGCCGGACCCCGTGCCCGGCTCGCCGCCCAGCTCTTCGGCGAGGAAGCGTTCGAAGGCGTCGAGGTTCACCGGCTCGACCAGTCCGAAGCCCACCATCCAGACCGAGGCCTCGCGCAGCGCGTCGGGTTCGAGCTTGCACCACTTCACCCGCCCGCGCTGTTCCTGGCTGATGAGCCCGGCGCGGGTCAGCACGCCGAGGTGCTTCGATATCGCCGCCAGCGACATCTCGAACGGCTCGGCCACGTCGGTCACGGCCATA
>Ga0208328_1000894_pt1 | contig 11740 bp, 12 predicted proteins | sample DeeseametaMP2633_FD_184170 | JGI IMG/M metagenome (GOLD analysis project Ga0208328, IMG submission 184170) | Marine microbial communities from the Deep Atlantic Ocean - MP2633 (SPAdes) | ecosystem: Environmental > Aquatic > Marine > Unclassified | place: Northeast of Antigua and Barbuda, North... | reverse complement strand
CGGCCGGCTCGAGCTGCTGCAGCGCGTCGGCGATCTCGGCCATGCGCTGCGGGTCGCTGCGGTTGACCACCACGGCCGCGGTGTGCGCGTGCTGCGCGGCGATCTCGTCGACACACACCTCGACCAGCTTGACGATCTGGTCGGTGGTGCGGTCACGTCCCTTGACGGTGAGGACGACCGGGATACCGAGGTTGGCGGCGATGCGCGCGTTCATGGACAGCTCGCTCGGCGTGGCGATGTCGGTGTAGTCACTGCCCACCACGACGACGGCGTCGCACTGGTCGGCCACCTGATGGAAGCGGTCGACGATGTCGGCGATCGCGGTGTCCGGGTCGGCGTGCAGCTGCTGATAGCTCACCCCCACGCACTCCTCGTACGGCAGTCCGGCCGTGGTGTGGTCGAGCAGCAGCTCCAGGATGTAGTCGCGCTGTTCTCCCATGCGCGTGATCGGCCGGAAGACCCCGACCTTGGCAGCGGTGGCGGTCAGCCGGTGCAGGATCCCCAGCGCGACGGTCGATTTTCCGGTGTCGCCCTCAGGCGACGCCACGTAGATGGCGGATCTCGGGGCAGCGGGCACACGTCAAAGCCTGCCGTATCGGCCTCCGCGGGGCCACCCTCGGTCTTGGGGCCGGAGGCCATTACTTACTCAGGAGTAAATTGCGGAATCTTTGCTGTGTCTGTTCTACTCAGCATTACAACAGTTCAGAGGCTTGCTTTGCGAGGCTTATTTAATCGCTAGATCTGCACGTTGGTGTTGAAAAGAGGCGGCCGTCGCGCCGACGCGGCTCATAACCACCTATCGGGGAGAACGCACATATGAAGGTCATCATCTTCGGCGGCGACGGGTTCTGCGGCTGGCCGAGCGCGCTCGAGCTGTCTTCGCACGATCACGAGGTCACGATCGTCGACAACTTCGTGCGCCGCCGGATCGACAACGAGCTCGGGGTGCAGTCTCTGACACCCATCCGATCGCTCGACGAACGGCGCAAGGCGTGGAGCGGACTCACCGGACGGGCGATCGACGCCGTCGAACTGGACCTTGCCGGGGACTACGCGGCGCTGACCGAGTTGCTGGCGCGAGTCCGCCCGGATGCAGTGGTGCATTTCGCCGAACAGCGGGCCGCTCCGTACTCGATGAAATCGCCGAGCCACAAGCGCTACACCGTCGACAACAACGTCAACGCCACGCACAACCTGCTGGCCGCCCTCGTCGAACTCGGACTCGACACCCACGTCGTCCATCTCGGCACCATGGGTGTCTACGGGTACGACACCGCACCCATCGACCTTCCCGAAGGCTACTTCGACGTCAGTTTCGTGGACAGAAACGGAGACACCCATGCCCGCGAGATCCTCTACCCGACCAAACCCGGCAGCGTCTACCACCTGACCAAGTCGCTCGACCAACTGCTCTTCGAGTTCTACGCCCGCAATGACGACCTGCGGATCACTGACCTACACCAGGGCATCGTCTGGGGCACCCAGACCACCCAGACTCGTCTCGACGAGCGACTCATCAACCGCTTCGACTACGACGGCGACTTCGGGACCGTGCTCAACCGCTTCCTCGTCCAGGCCGCCCTCGGAACGCCGTTGACGGTTCACGGCACCGGCGGACAGACCCGCGCCTTCATCAACCTCCAAGACAGCGTGCGGTGCGTGCGCCTTGCCGTGGAATCCGGCGCCGACGTGACCGGACGGGTGCGCGTGATGAACCAGATCACCGAAACGCATTGCGTCCGTGACCTGGCTCATCTGGTCTCCCGCGTGACCGGTGCCGAGATCGCCGAAGTCGCCAACCCACGCAACGAGGCCGACGTGAACGAGCTGAGCGCCCGCAACAGCCGACTGCTGGCTCTGGGACTGGACCCGATCCTGCTCGAGACCGGACTTCTCGAAGAATCGCTGGACATCGCGAAGAAGTACGCTGACCGCGCCGACCTCAGCCGCATCCCCTGCGTGTCCTACTGGAACGACGCCCGCCGGGCGCTGGCGAGCGCACGATGAGCGGGCCGCAGGACACCGACCGGAACGCACGGCGGATACCCAGGTCGGCCTGGTGGGTCGCCGGTATCGCCCTCGCGATGGTTTCCGTGCTGGTATTCGCGCGTCCCTCGTGGTTCAGCCAGACCCCCGACCAGGACGAGCTCGCCGTCAGCGGAGATCGCCATTTCACCAAATCACTTGCCGCTCTCGGAAACCAGGACGGGATCTGGCTGACCAGCGACGTCACCTCCACGGTGTTCACCGTGCCGCTCCCGGTGGACTCCGGTCATCGAGCCCCGCGGCTGCGGCTGAGCGGATCAACCCAGGTCGCCCAAGACAGCACCGTGTTCTTGATGGTGTACTTCGACGGCAAACAGGTGTACGAGGAGCAGCTCGCGCGCGGTGACAACCGGCTCGACCGCGCGATCGACATTCCCAGCCAGGCGGCCGAGGACGGTCGGGTGCGGGTCCAGGTGCGCACTCGTGGCGCCCTCGACGATCAGCACTGCACCAACGATCCGGCGGCCGGGATGGTGGTTCATCTCGAACCGACCACCGTCGTGGAAGCGGCACTCGCCGAGCCTGTACATACCGTCCGAGACGCCGTCGCCGCTCTCGACCGCCGGGTCACGCTGATCGTCACCGAGACCGGACCGGAGTGGTTCGCCACCGCGGCGCTGCTGGGTATGTCACTGACCCAGGCCGGGCACGATGTCGTGTATACGGACGCAATTCCGACCGGCGACAATGGATCCGGGTTCAGCAGCTGGGTGGCGGTGGGCCCCGACAGGTCGCTGTCCGACCGGTTGGGTTGGACTGCCGGTGACGACGACGCGCTCGACGCGAGCATCCGGGTGGGTCGCCTCGGAGACCGGGCCGCACTGGCGATCGTGAAACCCGAACCCGTGGCCGTCGCGCATTTCCTGACGTCCTCGGCGCTGGTCACCGGCGATGGCCCGGCCAGCGACCCGGTGGCGCTCGTCACGGCGACCTCGCCCGCGGCAACGGTCGGCCTGGCCGACCTCGGCGTGGACGTGTCGCAGGCCCAGATCGCCGAGAGCCGCAGCTGGCCTGCCGCGTACTCTCTTGCCGACCTTCCCGGTGGCCGGCTCCCCAAAGCCCTGCGGGTGGGGCTCCGACTGCCTGCGTCGAGCGAAGACATCACCTGGATCCTGAACGTCTCTCTCAACGGCGAGCTGATCGCCAGCCGGCGGCTCGAAGCGCTGACCGACACCGTCGAGGTGCCCATTCCGCCCGAATCGCAACGGTTACGCAATGACCTGAAGGTCACCGTTCAGCGCGACCGCACCACCGGCGGGTGCACCGTGCGGACCACGACCTATCCGATCCAGCTGACGTCCGAATCCGCGCTGGTGCTCGGTGACGACCCCGGTGCCGGGTTCACCGCGCTACCGCAGAAGTTCGCGGGTGGGCTCGACGTGAGGCTACCCGCGGACGCCGATCCACCCGCCGTGTTGACTGCGGCGGTACCGGTGCTCAGTGACTTCGTCGGACGCGACGCCTATCCGAAACTACAGTGGCACAACGGCATCGAAGACATCCGTGGCGCTTTCGTGGCGATCACCACGGACGAGGGTGCCAGGACTGAGGCCCCCATCGGCATCGTCGACGGCCGCCTAACATCGGGTCACCCCGCCACGCTCGATCTCACACCCTTTCGGGACGGGACACTGATCCAGTGCGCAGGCGCAGCGGGTCTGTCGGTCAACGTCAAGGGAGACCCCGGCGCCCTGGCGACGCCGTCGCTGGGTCGCGAGTGCGTTCGACTCGTGACGGCGGGAGGAAGCTTCGCGCTCTCCAGCAGCGGTGAGGTCATCGCCGGTACGCCACCACAGACCGGCACACCGCAGTGACGATAGCCGCGCAACCGGCGCATGACCGCCTCGGAGATCATTTCGCCGGTGATGGTTCCATCGTGGCGATCGCCGAGCACTACCGCTCGGTCGACAGTGCACCGGCACGGTATTCGGTTGACCGTCCCGCTGGTGTGGTCAACGGTTTCCTGCTGACTTTCGCCGGCGCCACGGCGATCACGATGTGCCTGCAGATGCTTCTGGTCAGAGGTGCCGCGTGGTCGGACCGACGCGATCTGCTGGTCCTGACCGCCGCCCACGGCACCGCGTTGGCGCCGACCCGCCTGTTCGTGGTGGTGTTCTTCCTCACCTATGCCTGCTACGCCTACGGAAACCTGTGGCGGCGGGTCGCCCTCGCAGGTTCGTTACTGGGCAAGTTCGCCGCGGTCTGCGTGCTGGTCGATCTGGCCGCCTGGTCGCTGGGCCGAGCCGGGCTCGCCGAGGTACCCGCGATCAGCCAGCAGGTGATCTCGGTCCTCGTGGCCCTACTGATCTTCCCGCACACCATCGTCAGGCACGCCAACCTGCCGCAGTTGGCACCGGGACCCTTTCGCCCGCGGACACCATCGAGGGCATATGTGCGACTGTTGTTGCCATTGGCCATCGCCCTGATCGCTGCGGCGGTGATCGAGCGCCGCTTCCTGCCGACAGTCGCCGAGCTTCGCGAGTGGGCACTTCTGGGTGGTGTCGGCCCGGGAGTCTTTCTCGCCCAACAGATATTCGTCGCTATGACCGGGGCGCTGGGCTGGTGGTTGCTGTACCGTTCGGGCAGGAGATCATTCACTCCGGATCTGGCTGTGCTGATCCCGGCACACAACGAAGCGCACGGCATCACGAAGACCATCTTCGCCGTCGATCGTGCGGCCGCGCACTACTCCGGCCAGGTCCGGATATACGTCGTCGACAACGCCTCGACCGACGCCACCAGAGATGTCGCTGAACGCGCGGTGGCCGCATGCGTCCACCTCACCGGAACCGTCGTGCACTGCGAAGAACCCGGCAAGGCGATAGCCCTCAACCGCGGGCTGCGACAGATCGACGAAGCTTTCGTGGTGCGAGTCGATGCCGACACGATCGTCGGAGCGGATGCGTTCACGAAGGCGTTGCGCCACTTCGCGAATCCTGACGTGGCAGCCGTCGGCGGACTGCCCCTTCCCGCCACTACGCAAACGCTGATCGACAAGGTGCGATTGGTGGAAGTGCTGATGCGGCACGGCTTCTTCCAGGTCTCCCAATTCGCCTACCAGGGTGTGCTCGGGGTCCCGGGCATGCTGTCGGTGTATCGGCGGCAGGCACTCGACGAGGTCGGCGGCCTCTGCCAGGGCATGAACGGCGAGGATGTCGACATCTGCATACGCATGAACGCCGCCGGATACACCACGGTGTCCGACCCGCGGGTGCGGTATTTCAGTGAGACGCCGCAGACCTACGCACATCTGAGGGAACAGCGAGTCCGGTGGTTCCGCAGCATTTACCACCTCGCTTCGAACAATCGAGCGGTCCTGTTCGACCGGGACTCGATCATCGGGTCGATCGTGTTGCCGTTCATGCTTGCCAGTGCTGCGCGGCGGGCCATGCTCGCCCCAATCCTGATCTATGCGCTGTTCATCGTCGCCGTCTTCCGGGTGAACTTCAGCGGGCTGCACTGGCAGCCGATCGTCGCTACCGTCGCCGGCGTGCCGGCGATGATGGCGGTCCTGATCTGCCTGCTGTGGCGCCGCCCGGACGCCGTGCTCTACCTACCCGCCTACCTCGGCTTTCGGATTCTGCGGAGTTACTTCACACTGGCGGCGACGCTGACCCTCGTGTTTCCGCCGCTGCCGAACCCGGCCGGCGAAATACGTCGGCGGATCCACCCGCACGGTGCGCGGTCGGCGCCGGACGGCGGCTGGCCCTCGCCCCGTTGTCGGTCAACTGGCCGTCATGTCCACCGGCACCGCGACCGTGGCCAGTAGGCCGCGATGGTCGGCTCCGGGGACCGTGACGGTGCGCGCAGACACCGCGGTGGCGTGCTTGACCAGGACGTGGTCGATACCGATCACCGGGGGCCAGCGGCCGCGCCCCGGGTAGGTGCGGGCGAGGCCGGCTCCCGCTTCGGCGGCGGCGTCGCCGTAACCCTGCTGCAGCAGTTCACGGAACGGGGCCATGTCGGCGGTCGCGTTGAAGTCCCCGGCGACGATGACGGCGCCGGCACCGGCGGCGCGGCCCAGCTCGTCGAGGGTCGCGGGGAAGGCGGCGATGTCGCGCAACCACTGGTCGATCGGCTGCGGCCATGGTGCGGCCAGATGCACCGAGAGCACCGTGGTGTCGACGGCCACGCCCGGGATGCGGATGCGGGTGCCCAGCATGGGCAGGGCGTAACCGTCGATGCGGCCCGACTGCACGATGGGGTGCCGGCTCCACAACCCGATCCCCGAGGCCAGGGGTGCGGGCAGGATCACCCGGTGCGGGAACACCGCGTCCATCCCGGCCGCCGCCAGCCCGTCGGCCGCGGACTGGGTCATCTCCTGGACCGCGACGACGTCGGCGGCGTCACGCGACAGCGCCACGAGGGCCGCGGGATCTGCCTGTCCCATACCGAGATTGGTGGTCAGCACGCGTACGTCGGCCACGGCCTGCTGCGGCTGCTGGGCCGGTAGGTAGCGGGGCGCATAGACCCAGACCGAGGCCGCGGTGAGGGCCACCGCAAGCAGCGTCAGCAGCCACCGCCGACCCGCCACCAGCAGCAGCACCGCCACCGGGGCGGCGACGGCGAGATACGGCGCGGCGGCGGCCAGCACCAGACCGGGATGCGCCGAGATCGTCAGATGCCGTGCCGCGACAGCCACCGTCCCGACCGCCAGGGCCAGCAGGCCCAGCACGGTCGCGAGAAATCGGATCATCTCGCTGCGGTCTGGCTCAGGCCAGGCGCCGCAGCCTCGGCTCGAGGTCGCGCTTGAACAGTTCCAGGAAACGCATCTGGTCGTGTCCGGGGGCGTGGAACACCAGGTGATTGAGGCCCCACCCGACGTAGTCCTTGACCTTGTCCACGGCCTCGTCGGGGTCCGAGGCGACGATCCAGCGCTTGGCGACCTGCTCGATCGGCAGTTCGTCGGCGGCCTTCTCCATCTCCATCGGGTCGTCGATGCTGTGCTTCTGCTCGGCGGACAGCGACAGCGGCGCCCAGAACCGGGTGTTCTCCAGCGCGAGTTCGGGGTCGGTGTCGTAGGAGATCTTGATCTCGATCATCCGGTCGATGTCGTCGGCGTCGCGGTCGGCCTTGTCGGCACCCTCTTTCACCGCCGGGATGAGCTTGTCCTTGTAGAGTTCCTCGCCCTTGCCGGAGGTGCAGATGAAGCCGTCGCCGGCGCGCCCGGCGTACTTGGCGACGACGGGTCCGCCGGCGGCGATGTAGACCGGCACGCCGCCTTCGGGGACGTCGTAGATGGAGGCGCCCTTGAGCTTGTAGTACTCGCCGTCGAAGTCGACGCGGTCGCCGAGCCACAGCTCGCGCATCAGCCGCACCGATTCGCGTAGCCGGGCGAAGCGTTCCTTGAACTCGGGCCATTCGCCTTCGTAACCGGTGGCGATCTCGTTGAGCGCCTCGCCGGTGCCGACGCCCAGGAAGATGCGCTGCGGGTACAGGCACGCCATCGTCGCGAAGGCCTGGGCGATGACGGCCGGGTTGTAGCGGAACGTGGGCGTCAGCACCGAGGTACCCAGGTTGAGGCGCTGGGTGCGTTCGCCGACGGCGGTCATCCAGGCCAGCGAGAACGGTGCGTGGCCGCCCTCGTGGCGCCACGGCTGGAAGTGGTCGCTGACGGTGGCGGTGTCCATGCCGTGGTCCTCCGCGGCGACCGCCAGTTCGACGAGTTCACGTGGCGCGAACTGCTCCGCCGACGCCTTGTAGCCCAGTTTCAGTTCAGCCATACCTATGTTTCTACACTCGCCAGATGGCACCGGTTCTGACAGCCGTCACCGATCACGTTCATTTCGCCCAGACCGACCTGGTGAACTGGACGCTGGTGACCGGCGACGACGGGGTGATCCTGATCGACGCCGGGTTCCCCGGCAGCCGTCCCGACGTGCTCGCCTCCCTGGGTGAGCTCGGCTTCGGTGTGACCGATGTCCGCGCGATCCTGTTGACCCACGCCCACATCGACCATTTCGGCACCGCGATCTGGTTCGCCCAGACGCACGGCACCCCGGTGTACTGCCACGCCGACGAGGTGGGCCACGCCAAACGCGAGTACCTCGAGCAGGCGTCCCCGCTGGCGGTCGCGGCGCATGCCTGGCAGCCGAGGTGGCTGCGGTGGTCGGTGGCGATCATGCGCAAGGGCGCACTCACCCACGCCGGCATCCCGAGCACGCTGGCGTTCACCGAGGACCTCGGTGCGGTGCTGCCCGGCGCCCCGGTCGCGGTCCCCACGCCCGGGCACACCGGCGGGCACTGCTCGTATCTGGTCGACGGGGTGCTCGTCGCCGGGGATGCGCTCATCACGGGGCATCCGGTGGCCTCGCGGCCGGGTCCGCAGTTGCTCCCGTCGATGTTCAACCACGATGACGCAGCCTGCCGGCGCAGCCTGTCGGCATTGGGCATGCTCGACGCCGAGGTGCTGCTGCCCGGACACGGGCCGCTGTGGCGGGGCCCGGTGCGGGACGCGGTTGATCAGGCCACTCACGCAAGCGTGTCGTAGCCGAGCAGGAAGATCGCGGTCAGGCACAGACCGCAGGCGATGACGATGGCGGGCATCAGGATCATGGTGTCGAGTTCGTCGTCGTCGAGCACGTCGGCTTCGAACCGGCCGAACAGCACGCGCGCGATCCCGGTGCGGCGGAACACGTGCACGAGTCGGCGCACCGGGGCAGTGTCGCGATTTCGGCCGATGAAGACCCGCGACAGTCCGCCGAACAGGAAAGTCAATGCCGCAGCGGCGAGCATCAACCACCCCACGGTCGCCTGCGACACAGAGCAACCCTATCGGTCGGGCCCGGCCGTGCCCACCGCCTTGACGAACGCGATCGGGTAGACCTCCTCGGCGGGCAGCGGCTCGGCGAGCCGCTGATACCCCAGCGACAGGTAGAGCGCCTCAGCCTCGGGTTGGCGGTCTCCGGTGGTCAGGTAGATCCGCGAGTACCCCCGGCGGACGATCTCGCCCTCGAGGTGGCGCACCAGGTTCTGGCCGTGCCCGCGGCGGCGGTGCCGGTGGTCGGTCCAGATCCGTTTCAGCTCGGCGGTGGTGTCGTCGAACCGGCGGAAGGCACCACCGGTGACCGGCTCGTCGTCCAGCAGCCCGATGAACAGGCCGCCGTCGGGCGGGTCGAATTCCTCGCTCGGGTAGGACCGCAGCCAGGTGTGCACCCGGGTCCGGTTGCCGCCGTAGCGGTCGGCGTATTCGACGGCGAGCTCGTCGATGAGCGGCGCGGCCAGCGGGTCGTCCTGTCCGACCGCCACGAAGCGCAGCTGACCCACCGCAGGTTCGGATGTCACACCACCATTTAACGCAGCGCGACCCGCGCTGTTCCGCAGGCACCTCGTCCCCGACCCCGTCAGCGCCGAGATAGCCGCCCGGCGAGCTGATCGGCGGTGACCTCCCAACCGTGCTGGTGATCCTCGAGCGCGTCCTGAGTGGGCAGCAGCTCGTGTTCGATCGACATCAACGTCTGCTTCTCACCGTGCGGGGCGAACTCGACGGTGACGATGCTGCCGGCGGTGGGATCGGCCCAGCCCGAATGACTCCAGGTGAACCGCAGCAGCGAGGGCCGGTCCACGGCCAGGAACTGGCCGGTGATCAGCACCAGCTCGCCGAGGGTGTCGACGTCGAACCGGACCCGTCCGCCGACCCGGGGTTCGACCGTGACCGCCACACACCGCGACGGCCGCGGACACATCCAGTCCGCCAACGACTCCGGGTCGAGCCATTCGTCGAACACCGCCTCAGGCGGGGCGGGCATGATCCGCTGTACGCGGGCGACGAAGACATCGGTCATCGTGGGTGTCCCTTGCGGCGCAGTCGCTCCGACAGCGCATCGGCGCGATCGGACCAGAAAGCGTTCTGCTCGTCGATCCACTGCCGGGCCGCCGTGAGCCCGTCCGGTTGCACCGAGAACCAGTGCTCGCGCCCCCGCACCTCGCGGCGCACCAGCCCCGCCGTTTCCAGCACCGCGACGTGGCGCGACACCCCGGCGAACGACATGGGAAGGGGCTCAGCCAGATCCGTGATGCGGGCGTCACCGGCTCGCAGGGTCTCCAACATGCGGCGGCGGGTGGGATCGGCGAGCGCGGCGTACGCACGATCCAGCACCGAATCTTCAACCATTCTGTTGACTATAGCGGCGGGTCATGCTGTTCTGGGTAGTAGACGTTCAACTCAAGTGTTGAACTTTCTATCCAGGAGAACAGCCGATGACCACACCCGAAACCGGAGCCGCCACACCAGTCCAGGACGACGTGTGCCGACTCGCCGACCTGTACTGCGAGACGAAGGACCGGATCGTCGACCTGCTCGATGATTCGGATGCCGCGCAGTGGAACCGACCGGTGCCGGCATGCCCCGGGTGGTCCGTCCGCGACGTCGTGGCCCACCTGACGGCGGTGGCACTCGACCTCCTCGACGGCCGGCTGACGATTCCGCCATCGGACGCCGAGACTGCCGAACACGTCTGCCGGTTCGACGGATGCGGCGAGGACGAACTGTTCTCCATCTGGGCCGGCGCCGCGGACCGGCTGGTGCAGTCGGCCGCAACGGCCGGCCTGGAACCTCCGCTCGGCGACATCGCCTGTCACGAGCACGACATCCGAGCCGCACTCGGAAGGCCGGGTGCCCGCGACGCCGAGTCGGTTCACTGGACCGCTCGCGAACTGCTGGCCATGTTGCAGCCGCCCGTGCCGCTTCGGGTGATCACCGAGGACGGTCAGTATCGCACCGGACCGTGCAGTGGGCCCGAGATATTGCTGCGAACAACGCTGTTCGACACCATGCGGTGGCGTCTGGGTCGGCGCAGCCGCTTACAGATGGCAGCGATGGACTGGTCGGAGGATCCGGCACCGGTGCTCGACCACCTGTACCTGTTCGGCCCCGCCCGCACCGACATCATCGAGTGAAAGGACCGTCGTGAGCACGATTCCCGACGACGCAGCACTACCCCGTACCGCCGAGCGCGCGGAGTTCGAATCCGCACTCGCTGCGCTGCGGCGGCGCGAAAAAGCGCACACCCGCGAGGGCGACGCCATCGCCGCAGCACGCAGGCGGCTGCCGATGGTGGAGGTCGACCCGAGGATGGAACTGACCGGAGCGGACGGGCCGGTGCCCCTTCTCGACATCTTCGACGGGCGCAGACAGCTTCTCGCCTACTACTCGATGTGGCATGCGGGCCACGCGGCCGCGCAGCAGTGCGAGGGATGCACGTGGGTGACCACCCAGGTCGCCGAACTGTGCTACCTGCACTCCCGCGACATCACGTTCGCGGTGTTCTGCCAGGGCCCCTACCCGGAAAGCGCGCGCTACCGCGAGTTCATGGGATGGACGATGCCGTGGTATTCGGCACTGCCGTCACTCGACCAGCTCCTGATCGGACGGCAGGCGGGAATGATGCACCTCGTCTGCTACCTGCGCGACGGCGACCGCGTGTTCGAGACGTACTGGACCACCCGGCGCGGAGTGGAGGCGATGGACTACAGCCTGGCGCTGATGGACCTGACGGTCTACGGACGTCAGGAACCGTGGGAGGACTCGCCGCCCGGCTGGCCCCAGCGCTGGGGTGGGGACGGCTCCAACTTCCGCGTCGACGGCAGGCCCGCTGCACAGTGGTCGCGGCTGGCGGCGGGACGCTCCGACGACCTCACCCGACCCCTTTGACCCCAAACTTGACACGTGTAAAGTTTCGCGGCATGGACAACA
>Ga0208328_1000891_pt1 | contig 11782 bp, 15 predicted proteins | sample DeeseametaMP2633_FD_184170 | JGI IMG/M metagenome (GOLD analysis project Ga0208328, IMG submission 184170) | Marine microbial communities from the Deep Atlantic Ocean - MP2633 (SPAdes) | ecosystem: Environmental > Aquatic > Marine > Unclassified | place: Northeast of Antigua and Barbuda, North... | reverse complement strand
TGCGCATGTCCGAGCCGATCTTGCCGAACTCCACGTCACCGGTCTGGGCCATGAAACCGTCGATCACCCGGTGGAACACGATGCCGTCATAGGCGCCCTGCTCCGCCAGCGCGGTGATCTGCTTCACGTGCCCCGGGGCCACGTCGTCGAACAGCTCGATGTGGAAGGTGCCGTTGGCCCCCTCGCCCTTCACCGTGACGTCGAGACCAGCCGCGGACAGCGGCGCCGCCAGGACGCACAGCGCGGCTGCGACAAGGTTACGCATCCGCGGCCACCTTCACGCTGACCATGCGGTCCGGGCTCGCGGGCGGCTCGCCGCGCACGATCGCGTCCACGTGGGCCATGCCCTCGATCACCCGGCCGTAGACGGTGTACTGGCCGTTGAGGAAATGGTTGTCCTTGAAGTTGATGAAGAACTGCGAGTTCGCCGAGTTCGGGTTCATCGAGCGGGCAGCGCCCAGCGTGCCGCGGTCGTGCGGCAGCTTGGAGAATTCCGCCGGAAGGTCGGGCAGGTCCGAGCCGCCGGTGCCGGCGCGGCCGAGGTTAAAGCCCTCTTCCATGTTGCCGTGCTGCACGTCGCCGGTCTGTGCCATGAAGCCGTCGATGACGCGATGGAAGGCGACGTTGTCATAGGCGCCGGCACGCGCCAGCTCCTTCATGCGCTCCACGTGCTTGGGTGCGACGTCCGGCAGCAGCTCGATGACGACGGTCCCGTCCTTGAGCTCCATGATGATGGTATTCTCCGGATCCTTGATTTCAGCCATCTTACACTCCTGATGCATTCGAAATACGTTGCCTCTGACTTAATCCCCCCCCGCCACTTTGCCAAGCGCAGCGCGCATTGACGCGGCCGGTCCTTCGGGGCAGACCTTGGCGCAGGAAGAGACAGGAGGACAGAATGGCCTGGAAGACCCTCGACGACATGGACCTCAACGGCAAGCGCGTGCTCACCCGTGTCGACATCAACGTGCCCGTCGAAAACGGCGAGGTGACGGATGCCACCCGCATCGAGCGCGTCGGCCCCACCGTGCAGGACATCCTGTCGCGCGGCGGCAAGCCGGTCCTTCTCGCCCACTTCGGCCGTCCCAAGGGCAAGGTCGTGCCCGAGATGTCGCTGAAGATGCTGGTGCCCGCGCTCGAGGCTGCCTTCGGCACCAAGGTGCAGTTCACCACGCTGGACGAGGCCGAGGCGGTGATCGACGCCTGCGACCCCGGTCAGGTGGTGCTGCTCGAGAACACCCGTTTCGAGCCCGGCGAGGAAAAGAACGACCCTCAGCTTGCCAAGACCTACGCCGCGCTCGGTGACGTCTATTGCAACGACGCCTTCTCGGCCGCGCACCGCGCCCATGCCTCGACCGAGGGGCTGGCGCACCTGCTGCCCTCCTGTGCCGGCCGCCTGATGCAGGCCGAGCTCGAGGCGCTGGACGCGGCCCTCGGCCAGCCCAAGCGCCCGGTTCTGGCCGTGGTCGGCGGCGCCAAGGTCTCGACCAAGCTCGAGCTGCTCGGCAACCTCGTCGAGAAGGTCGACATCCTCGTGATCGGCGGCGGCATGGCCAACACCTTCCTCGCCGCCCAGGGCCTCGATGTCGGCAAGTCGCTCTGCGAGCACGAGATGACCGGCACCGCCAAGGAGATCGCCGAGAAGGCCGCCACCGCCGGCTGCGAGATCCTGCTGCCGCGTGACGTGGTCGTCGCCCGCGAGTTCCGCGAGAACGCCCCCTCCGAGGTCGTGCCGGCCGAATCCTGCCCGGCCGACGCCATGATCCTCGACGCCGGCCCCGAGAGCGTGGCCCATGTCGAGCAGGCCATCGACCGCGCCGAGACGCTGATCTGGAACGGCCCGCTCGGCGCCTTCGAGATCGCGCCCTTCGACAAGGCCACCAACGCCGCCGCGGCCCACGCGGCCAAGGCCACCGCCAACGGCAAGCTGGTCTCGGTCGCCGGCGGCGGCGACACGGTGGCGGCGCTGAACAAGGCCGGCGCCTCCGAGGACTTCACCTACATCTCGACCGCCGGCGGCGCGTTCCTCGAGTGGATGGAAGGCAAGGTCCTGCCCGGCGTCGCGGCGCTCGGCTGACGGATCGCGGGCCGGGGCCACGGGTCCCGGCCTGCCTTTCGCCTGTCCGGGCGCTGGCCAGTCCCTTGGCGCCTCACGAAATTTTTTGGACGGCGCGCGATGCAGGGGATTCCCAAGGCGAATCACCTGTGGCATAGTCGCCCTCACGCATCCGCCAGAGATGCGGGTTCGAGGCAAGGCAAGAGCGCACCTTCATGAGCGCACGGCGCAATCCCCCATTCGGCATCGTGATCTACGCGGCCATCACCCTGAGCCTTTCGGCCTACTTCGTCTTTGCCGCGGTGCAGGGCGATTTCGGGCTGTTCCGCCGGGCGGAAATCGAGATCGAGGGCGAGCATCTCGCCGAAGAGCTCGTCCAGCTCGAGAAGGACGTCGCGCGGATGGAGAACCTGACGCTGCGGCTGTCGGACGATTACCTCGACCTCGACCTTCTCGACCAGCAGGCCCGCGACGTGCTCGGCCTGATGCGCGCCGACGAGATCGTCGTCCGCTGAGGCCAGGACCGATCCGGGCGACAGGCTGACGCTCCGCTGAGCTTTCAAAGACAGTGACCCTACCAAGGCCTGCGTCAATGCGCGGACCTCGCGAAGACCTGTCTTCTGGCGCATCGCCAGTGAGCGCCTCTCCTGCGCGCACAGGGCCCCTGACCAGACCGCTCTTCCGCCCCTCGCCGCGAGAGACGACCACGCACCCTGCCCGCTTACAGGCCCTCACAGCGGCGGTCTTGCGCCTCACGGTGCCGTCTGTTCACGAATTCTGACAAACCGTGCAGATTTGCGCGCCGCTTTCGGCGCGCTATCGCCCAAACTTGGCCGGGCCCGGCGCCGCCCGCATCGTGCCGGATTGAAAAGAACGCGGGCGGGATTAGATTTTCTGCCGGACTGCGAGTCGGTCCGAACAAAAACAAGTCGGTTCCTCGATGAACCATTGCGAGGCAGTTGAATGAAACTCATTACCATCATACAGGCGGCGGCCTTGGCCGTGCTGGCGATATCAGGCGCGTTTGCAGCCCAAAGTCAGACCAGCACTCCCCCGGCCCCTGTCTGCACGCAGCAGTCCAGCGACACCTGCGATCTCTGAGCCCGTTCCGCGCGGGCGCACGGGGTCGTCCCGTACGCCCGCAGCCGCGGCGCCCCGCCGCGTCACGGGCCCACGGCAAGGACCGGCACGCATTTCAAGACGCCAGTCCGGAAACAAGAAGGGCGCGTACCCCACGCGCCCTTTTCCTTTGTCCGACCCCTTGTCCGCCCGGGACGTCAGCGCCCCAGCGCCTCGTGCAGTGCCGGCAGGAACACGTCGGTGTAGAGCGTGCCCGCGAGCGGCCCCACGTGCTTGTGCAGCACCGTGCCGTCGCCTGCCACGATGAAGGTCTCGGGCGGGCCGGTCACGCCCCAGTCGATCGCGGCGCGGCCCTGCGGGTCGAAGGGCACGCCGATGAAGGGCGACTTCTCCTCGGTGAGGTAGCTGCCCGCGGCCCCGGCCTTGTCCTTGAAGTTGACGCCGACGATGCGCACGCCCTCCTGCTGCAGCTCGAGCAGCCGGGGGTGTTCGGCGCGGCAGGGCGGGCACCACGAGGCCCAGAAGTTCACCACCGTCACCTGCCCGTCGCGCAGGTCGGCGTCGGTCACGCCCGCAAAGCCCTCGAGCGTCTCGGGCGGCAGCCCCGGCGCCTGCTGGCCGATGAAGGTCGAGGGCAGCGTGTGGGTGTCGCCGCGCTGCATGCCGAAATAGGCCATGATCGCGAAGGCCGCGAAGATCAGCGGCGGCAGGATCATGAGCGGCGAGATCTTCCGCGCCGGTGCGTCTTTGCTCTCAGCCATGTCGCTTGCTCCGCTGTTCGATCTGTTCCAACTCCGCCCGGACCTTGCGGGCCCGCAGCACGCTTGCCACCACGAGGATGACGATCAGCCCGAGCCCGATCCCGTAGGAAGCGAGCACGGCAAAGGCGTATTTTCCGAGGTCGGGCATCATGCCTGGCGCTCCCGTGCCAGCAGCGCGCGCGAACGGCGGGCGCGGATTTCGGTCTGGGTGCGCAGGAAGACCAGCGCCACGAAGAGCAGCACGAAGCCCGCGATGCAGACCAGCGCCGGGTACCAGAAGACGTCGGACACGTTCTCCTGCTTGTCGAGCGACAGCGAGGCGCCCTGGTGCAGGCCCTGGTTCCAGAACAGCACCGCGTAGCGCGACAGGATCGCGAAGACCGATCCCACGAGGCAGAGGATCGAGGTCAGGTCGGCGGCGGTATCGTCGTTCTCGATCGCGGCCCAGAGCGCCATGTAGCCGAGGTAGAACAGGAACAGCACGAGGAACGAGGTGAGGCGCGGATCCCACGCCCACCAGGTGCCCCACATCGGCTGGCCCCAGAGCGCCCCGGTCGCAAGCGCGATCACCGTGAAGGTGGCGCCCACCGGCGCGGCGGCGCGGGCGGCCAGCGCCGAAACGTGGTGGCGGCGCACGATCCAGACCAGCGAGGCCACCAGCATCATCGCCCAAGCGTTGATGGCCATCATGGCGGCGGGCACGTGCAGGTAGAAGATCTTGACGGTCGAGCCCTGCCGGTAGTCGTCGGGGGTGAAGAAGAAGCCCCAGACCAGCCCGGTCACGAGGCACAGCACCGCCGCCACCGAGATCCACGGCAGCACCACATCCGTGGTGCGGATGAATTTCACGGGGTTGGCGTATTCCCAGATCGACATGGCTCTCCCCTAGCGCAGCTGCGGGATGGTTTCACCTGAATTTTGCGTCATGAGCAAGGGCACGTGGCGCCGCAGCCCGTGGGCCCCGGTGCGCAGCGCCCGCGCCCGTCACCTCAGGTTGATACGCAGCACCGCGGCACTCGCGAAGGGCAGCAGCGCGATGACGCCTGCGCTGACCCCGCCCAGCATCAGCAGCGGCGTTTCGACCGCCAGCCCCTCGGCCCCGCGCCGGGCCACCTCGGCGCCGAAGATCAGTGTCGGCACGTAGAGCGGCAGCACCAGCAGCGACAGCAGCAGCCCGCCGCGCTTCAGCCCCACGGTCAGCGCCGCCCCGAAGGTGCCGATGACCGACAGCGCCGGCGTGCCCACCGCGAGCGAGACCATGACCCAGAGATAGCCCCCCGGCGGCAGGCTCAGCAGCACGCCCAGCAGCGGCGCCGCCAGCACCAGCGGCAGGCCCGTGGTCAGCCAGTGCGCCAGCGCCTTGACGGTGACGATGCCCTCCATCGGCAGCGGCGCGGTGGCCAGCAGGTCGAGCGAGCCGTCCTCCCAGTCGAGCGCGAGGATGCGGTCGAGCGACAGCAGGCAGGCCAGCAATGCGCCGATCCAGAGCACGCCGGGCGCGATGCGCGACAGCAGGCCGGTCTCGGGCCCGACGCCGAAGGGTACCAGCACCGTGACGATGAGGAAGAACGCCAGCCCGAGGCCGAAGCCGCCCCCGGCGCGCACCGCCAGCCGCAGGTCCCTCAGCAGCAGCGCGATCACAGGAAGGCCTCGTCCTGCACCGCCGCGCGGGGCGCGGCCTTGTAGGGGGTCATGTCGAAGATCTCCGCCTCGGGGATGCCGAGGTCGATGTGGGTGGCGATCAGCGCCGAGCCGCCCTCGGCGAGATGCCGGCGCACCGCCGCGGCGAAGAGCGCCACCGAGGCCGTGTCGAGCGACACCGTGGGCTCGTCCAGCACCCAGACCGGGCGCCCGGTAACCATCAGCCGCGCCAGCCCCAGCCGGCGCTTCTGCCCGGCCGAGAGATTGCCCGCGAGCCGGTCCGCCAGCCCCTCAAGATCGAAGTCCCGCAGCGCCGGGGCGATGTCGGTCGTGCCGAAGACCTGCGCCCAGAAGCGCAGGTTCTCGGTCACCGAGAGCATGGATTTCAGACCGTCGGAATGGGCGGCATAGGCGATGCGCTCGCCGGCGCCCTCGATGGTTCCCTCGAAGGGCGGCTGCAGCCCCGCCACGGTGCGCAGCGTCGTGGTCTTGCCGCAGCCGTTGGGGCCGCGCAGCACCAGCGCACGGCCGGGCGCGAGGTCGAACGAGACCCCCTCAAGCACCGGCACCCCTCCCCGGGAGACCGCAAGATCGCGCACAGTCAGCATCATGGGGTCGGAAGTACCTCAGCCCCACGTCCGGGAAAAGCGGCAAAAGCGCGCGGCGCAGCGTCGCCCCGCCGTTTCGTCAGTCTGGAAGGACGCACCCTGCAACCGCCGCCCGAAGGCGTGGCGTCAGACCGGCAGAACCGCCAGCGCGACGCGCCGGCCTTCGCCGAGCAGCACGTTGTAGGTGCGGCAGGCCGAGGGTGAGTTCATGATCTCGAATCCGACCCCGGCCTCTGCCAGTCGGTCCGAGAGCCCCTTCGGCAGCGGCACCATGGCGGTGCCGGTCCCGATGAAGATCACGTCGACATCATCGGCGAGACGGACGAGCGTTTCCGCGTCCTCGAGCCCACCCCAGGCGAGGGCGCCTTCCACCGACAGGCACAGCGCACCCTCGACCGCACGGCCACCGACCCGGAAGAACCCCGGGCCGTAACCGTCTACGGGCTGCGCTGCCCCGAAGCTGATTTCCTTCATCTGCATGGTATTCCCCTAGTCCCATACCGGCAATCCCAGCACGATTGCCGTTGCGATGATAAGGTAGGCCACAACACGGTATCCCTCCTCCCGTGCCGGTCTGAACAGCGCCTGGCCCACTTTCGTGCCCAGACCATACGGCAGAAGCATGAGAAGTCCAAGAGGAATGGCCGCCGCGGTCAAGAGGCCCTGAAGGGCCATGAGCGGCAGCAGCAGCACCGTGGTGAGGGTCAGGAAGACGAGGATCGTGGCCCGCGACCGCGCCACCGTGTCCTGCCCCGCGAGCTGGAACAGGATGAGCACCGGGCCCAGAAGACCGGTCGCGCCGCCGACAAAGCCGGTGGCCCCGGCCACCGCGATGCGCATCCCAGGCCCGGGCTCCGCACGGTAGCGCCAGCCGGTCACCAGCGCCGCCAGCGTCACCGCCGCCACGCTCACCACCGCCCAGCGGAGCAGCGTCATGTCGGCCTGTTTCAGCACCCAGAGCCCGACCGCGACGGCGGGCAGCGCCGCGCCCACCATCAGCACCGTGTTGCGCCGGTTCACCTCGGTGACGGCGCGCGGCAGCACGGTGAAGACCGAGGCCAGCGAGCACAGGCTGAAGGCCGCGATCGAGGTCTGCACGGGCAGGAAGATCGCCCCCACCGGCATGAAGACCAGCGCCGAGCCGAAGCCGGCGAAGCCGTAGACCAGCCCCGCCACGAAACACGTGACGAGCATCACCCAGAGCCCGGGGACTGCCAGGGCCTGGGCGAAGGCGTCAGACACTCGCGCCTGCGGACGGGCCCTTGGCTTTGGAGGTGCCGTTGGCCTCGGCCTCTGCGTCCGGCTTCGACCAGTCGCGCTTGACGCCCAGCCACAGCAGAAGTGCCGAGGCCACGAAGATCGACGAGTAGGTGCCGACGAAGACGCCCCAGATCATCGCGAAGACGAAGCCGCGGATCACGTCGCCGCCCAGTGCGAACAGCGCGAAGAGCGCCAGCAGCGTGGTGAGCGAGGTCATGATGGTCCGGCTCAGCGTCTCGTTGATCGAGATGTTCAGCACTTCCTTCAGCGGGCGCTTCTTGTACTTGATCAGGTTCTCGCGCACCCGGTCGAAGACCACCACCGTGTCGTTCAGCGAGTAGCCGACGATGGTCAGAAGCGCCGCGATGATCGACAGGTCGAAGCGGATGCCCACCTCGGAGAACACCCCAATGGTCAGCAGCACGTCATGCACCAGCGCCAGAACCGCCCCCACGGCGAACTGCCATTCGAAGCGCAGCCAGATGTAGACCAGCACCGCGCCGATGGCGAGCGCCACAGCGAGGAAGGCGGTCTGGATGAGCTCGCCCGATACCTTGGGCCCGACGCTCTCGACCGAGACGAAGCGGATGTCCGGTGCGACACCCTGCAGCGCCGCCTCGACCGCGGCGATGGTCTCGGGGGTGACGGCTTCCTCGTCGTCCTGCGCCTGGATGCGCACCATGGCGACGTTCTGCTCGGGGCCGAAGCTCGGGTCGAAGACCTCGGAGATGGTGCTGTCGCCGATCCCCAGCGCGTCGATGGCCTGGCGATAGGCGCCCACGTCCACCGGCTGCGCGCTCTCGGTGCGGATCGTGGTGCCGCCCATGAAGTCGATGCCGTAGTTCAGGCCGCGGACCCCGAAGCTCACCATCGCGAGCATCAGCATCACGCCCGAGATGCCGAGCCAGAGCTTCCAGTGCTTGAAGAAGTCGAACGAGGTGTCGTCCTTGACCAGTCGAAGATGGCGCATGTCAGATCTCCAGCGTCCGGGGGCGGCGACGTTCGAACCAGATCACGATCAGCAGGCGCGTCACCCAAATTGCGGTGAACACCGAGGTGACGATGCCGAGGCCCAGCGTGATGGCGAAGCCCCGCACCGGCCCGGAGCCGATGACATAGAGGATCACCGCAGTGATGATGGTGGTGAGGTTGGCGTCGATGATCGCCGACAGCGCCCGCTCGTAGCCCAGCTCGATGGCGCGGGCCGGGCCGCGGGCGGATTTCAGTTCCTCGCGGATGCGCTCGAAGATCAGCACGTTGGCGTCCACCGCCATGCCGACGGTGAGCACGATGCCGGCGATGCCGGGCAGCGTCAGCGTGGCGCCGATGGCCGAGAGGATGCCCATGATGAGCCCGATGTTCAGGATCAGCGCCACGTTGGCGAAGATCCCGAAGAGCCCGTAGGTCAGCGCCATGAAGATCAGCACCGCGGCGAAGGCCACGCCGGTGGCGAGCTTGCCCGCGTCGATGCTGTCCTGCCCGAGTTCGGGGCCGATGGTGCGTTCCTCGAGGAAGTCGAGCCCCGCGGGCAGCGCGCCTGCGCGCAGCAGCACCGCGAGGTTGGTGCTTTCCTCGACGCTGAAATTGCCGGTGATGATGCCCGAGCCACCGGCGATGTGGCTCTGGATGACCGGGGCCGAGATGACCTCGTCGTCGAGCACGATGGCGAAGGGCGAGCCGATGTTCTCGGCGGTGTAGTCACCGAACTTGCGCGCGCCGCTCGGGTTGAAGCGGAAGGTCACCGCGGGGCGGCCGTTCTGGTCGAAGGAGGGCTGGGAATCCACCAGCTCCTCGCCGGTCACCACGGGCGCCTGTTCGAGCACGTAGTAGACGCCGTCCTCGTCGAGCGACGGCAGCACCTCGTTGCCGGACCCCGCGCTTTCATTGGGGTTGGTGGTGCGGCTCACCACCGGCTGGAAGGTCAGCTGCGCGGTGGTGCCGATGATGTCCTTGAGCTCGGTCGCCGAGCCGATGCCGGGCACCTGGATCAGGATGCGGTCAGAGCCCTGGCGCTGGATCGTGGGTTCGCGCGTGCCCACCTCGTCGATGCGGCGGCGGATGATCTCGAGCGACTGGCGCATGGTGCGCTCGTCGGTGGCCTGGCGCTCGGCCTCGGAGAGCTGCACGACGACGTCGCTGCCGTCGCCCGAGACCTCGAGGTCGGTGGCACCGGCGCCGGTGAGCGAGACCACAGGCTGCGCCAGCGCCCGCACAAGCTCGAGCGCGCGGGCCATGCCGTCGGGGTTCGAGATCCGCACCCGCAGCGTGCCGGGCTCGGAGTTCTGCAGGCGGATGGTGCCGACCTCGTCACGGGCGCCGCGCAGGGCGTCGCGCACGTCGGGCCAGAGCGCCTCCATCCGGGACTGGTAGACGTCCGCCACGCGGACCTCGGCCAGCAGGTGGGCCCCGCCCCTCAGGTCGAGCCCGAGGTTGACGAGATCCGAGGGCAGCCACTCGGGCCATTGCCCGGCCTGCGCCTCGAGCTCGGCGGTGGACCCCGACGTCTCGATCGCCTTCACGGCGTCATTGTGGGTTTCCACGCGGGAGTAGAAGAGGTTGGGCGCCGCCAGCACCAGCCCCGCCACCACGAGCGCCCAGATGAGGACGCGTTTCCAGGTATCGATCTGCAGCATCTAGGCGCCCTTCGGGTCTTGATCTCAGCTTTCGGCCGGTTCGGTCTTGGAGAGCACCTGAGAGATGGTGTTCTGGACCACGCGAACCCGCACGCCGTCGGCAATCTCGATCTCGACCTCGTTGTTTTCCTTGACCTTCGAGACCTTGCCGATGATGCCCCCCTGGGTCACCACCTGATCGCCGCGGCGCAGGGCGGCAACCATCTTCTGGTGATCCTTCATCTTCTTCTGCTGGGGACGGATCAGCAGGAAATACATGATCGCGAAGATCAGGATGAGAGGGATAAACTGGGCAATCGCGCTTGTGTCCATGGGCGGGCTCCTCGTGTGAGATGGGTGGGGGCCTCCCCCCGTGAAGTCGCGCGGAACCTATGTGCGAACGTTAGCGGATGCAAGGCGTCAACACCGCGTCCCGCCGCCCGGAAATCCGCCACCTCAAGGGTCCCCGCGCCGTCCCTGCCCCCAGACGCGCCCTGACGCATCGGCAGCAACCGCTCCGGTTGCGGCAGCGGCGGGAGATCGGCGCGGGAACGAGGATGCGCCCGTTCGCGCCGGCGCAGGGATCACGGCACGGGTATCGCACGGCGCGCTAGACCCGAAGTTCACTGATGGCGTCAGCACAGGAAACGCGTGGCCTCGCAAGCTCCCGTTGGCACCAGCACAAGAAGCGCGCGGCCCCAAAGATCACCGACGACGCCAGCGCCGGGGCCCCTGCCGCCGCACCTGCCCCTGCGGCCCGCAACCTCCTGCGCTATTGCGCCAAGGACCGGCCTCCGCCTAGGCTGGCAGGGGTGCCGCAGTGCTGACGCGGCACGGGGCCGCCGACCGATGCCCCGACGAGAACCACGGGCGAGCCGCCTACCCCATGCGAACCAGACGGGACGGGATCCGATGCGCTTCTTGATCACTCTAGGCCTCACCGCCAGCTTCCTTGCGGGGTGCGCGCAATGCACGCCCGGTCGTCCGACCGCCGACGTGAACATCAATGTCGGCACCGGCGGGATCGGCACCGGCGTCTCGGTCGGCAAGCAGTGCGGCCCGATCAATTTCAGCGTGGGCGGTGGCAAGTACTACCACCCCGACTGGTGAGCCCATGCCCCGGCGCCTCCGCCCCCTGCGGCTGCTGGCCGCGGCGTTCCTTGCGCTGAGCACCGGGGCCGCCGCCGCGCAGGAGCTGCCGGCCCTGCCGCTCGAGGATCACCCCGCGTGGCAGGCGGTGGGCCGGCTCAACACCAAGGGCTACAACCGGCGCGGCATGTGCTCTGGCGCGCTCGTCGCCCCCGACCTCGTGCTGACCGCGGCGCATTGCCTCGCCGGGCCCGACGGCAACCCGGTGCGCCCCGAGACCCTGCATTTCGTCGCGGGCTGGCTCGGCGGTGAATTCGCCGGCGAAAGCGCCGTCGCGTCCTACGAGGTGCACCCGCGCGCCTACGCCCGCGTGGCGCTCGACATCGAGCACGACCTCGCGCTGGTGACGCTGGCCACGCCGCTCGACGTGACGCCGCTGACGCTCGGCAGCGCGCTGTCCCCGCCCTTTGCCCTCGTGGGCTACCACGACCACCGCCCGCACCGGCTGTCGGCGCGCTTCGACTGCACCGGCGCCCGCGACCACCGGCTGCTGCGCATCGCCTGCCCGGTCCGGCCCGGCAACTCCGGCGGGCCGGTGCTGGGCGGCGGTCCGGACTGGCGCATCGTGGGTGTCGTGGCCGCCGCCGCACAGGGCGATACGCTGGCGGTGCCGGT
>Ga0208328_1000886_pt1 | contig 11800 bp, 9 predicted proteins | sample DeeseametaMP2633_FD_184170 | JGI IMG/M metagenome (GOLD analysis project Ga0208328, IMG submission 184170) | Marine microbial communities from the Deep Atlantic Ocean - MP2633 (SPAdes) | ecosystem: Environmental > Aquatic > Marine > Unclassified | place: Northeast of Antigua and Barbuda, North... | reverse complement strand
GCTGCATACGACATTCGCCACTGACATAGCGGAAAATTGCTGGCAAACATCATGTGATCTGTGCCAACGGTGTCCAGCAAGGTTTCAAAAACATAAGACGCACGTTGCCACAACCAACGGCGATCTTGCATTTCTAATCCCGAGAACTTAAACACAACTTGCTGCGTTTCATTCAAGTCGCGAATATTCTGCCGCCATGTTTTAAACGCAAAGCTATTTACATCAATCGGCGCTATTGCGGCATGGTTTATAGCCACTTTTAGCGAGGGTGTTTGTTCTAGTACCGTTAGCAGCGCATGCACAGCATTGCTATCTGCAAGATTTAACTGCGCTTCAAAAGACAAGCCTTGCGACGCCATATGATGAACTCCCCATTTAACCTTAGGGGTGCGTAAAAGTACTTTAGCATCGTCATCTAATATGTGACGAAGCCCACCTATTGACTGGTACCGCTTTAGCTTGTCGATATGACTGCCAACATTATTTCCCGTTAAATCGATACACCCAACCGAACGGAATGGCAGCGTACAATGACGCTCCAAGAACGCAATTTCACGCCAGGGTCTTTCGTTATCGTAACCCGCTTCAATGTGAACAAAACCGCCTAACTGCCCTAACGACGCGCAATAGAGCATGTGCTCTGTAGTATGTTTTGCAATCGCTTTTTTATCTGGCCAAAAGGGGGCATTGGCTGGTTTCAGCCAACCATAGTGCCCTTCGTTTAAGGCAAAGAAGTGAATATGAGGGTCTATCCAAGTGATTGAAGGCTTGCTCATCTTTGTTTATAAAACCTTGGTTTATGCTATTGCTGATAAGGCATTTCGCGTTGCTTTTCTGTTCAGCCCTATCTATTGTGCTCTTTCTATTGTGCTGTGTAGCCCCCATCCACCGCATACAAGCTACCCGTGATGAACAACGCTTTGTTGCTGCATAGGAAATAAGTCAATTCAGCTACGTCTTCGGGCTGGCCCAAACGTCCAATAGGTTGTGCAGCGGCTTCTTCAGCTACCACTTCATTTTTATCTGCCCCAGAACGTGCCACATAATTATCAATGGCGTTATGAAATAGAGGGGTTTCGATGGTACCCGGGCATACCGCGTTAACGCGGATATTATAGGGTGCGTAGTCAAGCGCGGTGGTTTTCGCCATAGACGCCAACGCACCTTTGCTGACACCGTAGGCGAACGAATTGCGCTTTCCAATAAAGGACTGATCTGAACCCATCACCACAATCGCGCCGCTGCCCTGCTCTTTCATGGTTGGCAGGCAAGACTTAATCGCGCCATACGCCCCTTTTACGTTCAAGTTTAGTACCTTATCAAGCAGCGCTTCATCAGTGTCTTCAATGGTTGCTGAAACATGTATACCGGCATTACATACCAATGCGTCTATGCGTTGATAAGAACTAATAACCTCATTCACCGCGGCTTCAATATTACGCACAACACTTACATCACACGGCTTCCAGATAGCATTAGGTAACGCTTGCTCAAAGTCTCTGATATCTAAATTAATGACTTGATAACCGTTTTGACTAAACAGCTTGCATACCGCAAAACCGATACCCAAGCTTCCCCCCGTTACAATGCAAACCGGGATCTGCGCATCATCACTGCTATGTTTAAGGTTTTTCTTCGCGCTTTCTGGATTCATGTTTTTATGTACCATGTTGCTTGTGCGTATGTGAACGGGTTATTTCAATGTAGGCTAAGCATGCCAGTGAGAATTTGAATTGCAAGCGAGCTTACCACTTGAGTTCACTTTTCCATATTAACATCAATGCGTCAGACATCATCATCAGAGCCTGTGTGACCTTTGCTGCACATTTAAAGTCAACGAGTCTTGGAAAACCTATGTGTTTCTCTCATGTCAGTCCGCATAGGTCATTACCCACATCATCCAAATTTATTATTAACTTTCCTTTAACGGACTATTCGGACTACGCTTTTTGTGACTATAATAGACAAAATTAAAACACTTGTTTGAAAAAGGAGTCATCCATGCCTCTGTACCACGCCCCTACGACTGATTTTCAGTTCTTGTTAAAAGACTGGCTTGGACTTGATGCTCACTACGAAAAGCTCGGTATCAGCGACTTTGATAGCGAACTTGCCAACGAAATTATTGCACAGGGTGCAAAGTTTGCTTTGGATGTGGTTGCCCCTCTTAACCGTGAAGGCGATGAAGAAGGCTGTACGCTAAAAGACGGCAGCATTACCACGCCTAAAGGCTTCGCTGATGCCTATCAGGAATATGTTGCTAACGGCTGGAATGCAATGCTAGGTACTGCCGAGTACGACGGGCAAGACTTGCCGTACACCATGGCTGTGCCTGTTCACGAAATGCTAAACGCGGCGAACTTAAGCTGGCGTTTAACCACCATGCTTACTGAAAGCGCAACACTTGCGGTTACTAAGCACGCCAGTAAAGAATTAAAAGATATCTACCTTGCTAAGCTAATCAGCGGTGAGTGGACAGGTACCATGAACCTGACCGAACCTCACGCAGGAACAGATTTGAGCTTGCTTAGTACCAAAGCTGAGCCACAAGGCGACGGCAGCTATAAAGTCACCGGTAATAAGATTTTTATTACCGCAGGCGATCATGATTGGAGCTCGAACGTTATTCACCTTGTTCTAGCTCGTCTGCCTGATGCTCCCAAAGGCGTTAAAGGCATCAGCTTATTCTTAGTGCCCAAGTTCCTTCCAGATGCCAGCAATCAGCCTGGCGAGGCGAACAGCTTGTCAGTGGGAAGCATCGAACACAAAATGGGGATCAAAGCGAGCCCGACTTGCGTGATGAATTTTGACGGTGCAACGGGTTACCTTGTTGGTGAAGAAAACCAAGGCCTAGCATGTATGTTCACCATGATGAACGATGCACGCTTCCAAGTAGGTCTGCAAGGTTTAGGGGCGGCAGAAGCCTCTTACCAAGGCGCGCTGACCTATGCCCGCGAACGCGTTCAGTCTCGCGCACCTCAGGGAATTCAAAATCCAGAAGGCAAAGCAGACCCGATCGTCTTTCAACCTGACGTAGCGCGTATGTTACTTACGCAGAAATCACTGATTGAAGGCTGCCGTGCACTTTCACTTTTCTATGCCAAGTTTATGGACGTTGAGAAGCTTGGTGAAGGTCAAGAAAAAGAAGATGCCGACAAGATACTTCAGTTTTTAACTCCAATCTGCAAAGCTTTTATGACGGATATGGGCCTTGAGACCACCAGCCTAGGTGTACAAGTATTTGGTGGTCACGGCTTTATTCGTGAATGGGGTATGGAACAACTTATGCGCGACGTGCGCATTGCTATGTTATATGAAGGCACCAACGGTATTCAGGCGCTAGACCTTATTGGTCGTAAGCTTACCCGAGATGGCGGTCAGATGATGGAAGCGACCTATAATGCGTTTAACGCTTTAGTTAGCGACATTCAAGACAGTGAAGCGAAGGGTCTGGCTCAAGGAATTCTTGATGACTGGCGTGCATCTTCAGCCGATTGCTTAGGTATGGATGCCACCCCCGCTGCAGCTGCTGCTTGTGATTACTTGGCATACAGCGCCTATTCATTGATTGGTGTACTGTGGTACAGCATGGCCGACAAAGCACAGGCATCAGGTAATGCGGTACTTGCAGCGTCTAAGATGAAGACACGTGACTTCTATATGGAACGTATCTTAGTACGTCGCGATGCGCACAAAGCCGCTTATAAAGCTGGCCCTGAAAGCACCCTTGCAATATCAGGTAATGAGTTTGATTATCTGTAGGCAGCTTATACTGCTATAGCCCGTGAAATATGGGCTATGAATGCAAAAAAGGTCACTATATGTGACCTTTTTTATTATGATTTGAACGAAACTATTAGTCGTTCGCTGCTACTTGGGTTGAAAAGGTATCTGAAAACCAATCATTAAGCATCGCTTTTTCATAAGAAAGCGATTCCGTGCGATTGCGACGAATATTCGACTCCATAAAATCCATATCTTTAAGTTTCACATCTTCACCACTTAAAATGACCTGACCGTCGGCATTAGCCAACGAGTAGCTGAATGTCATTCTAGGAATATCAACGCGCTTAATGATACGGACGTCGCTACCGGCGCCGTTACCGAAGCCGACAAACTGGCTTGGCCAAACCTGACCAGCTAAATCAACATTTGTTACTGTCATTGACAGCACTTGCGACTCAGGTAAATCACTGGCCAAATCTACAATGTGTTCTTCAAGCTCTTGTAGCGTTCGTTCGCGGAACCGTTTACGAGATTCATTGGTTGGTCTTACATCGCTATAAGACTCAGGTTCTTCCCACGTTATCTTCACCTCAGCGGCTTGAGTGGGAGCAAAAACGGTAAGGAGTCCCACCGCTGTGGCGCAGCTTAAACAAGAAAAAGTACGTAATTTATTCACTTTTATGCTCCTAAATTCAGTCGTTTAAACTATGAGTTAGCAAGACATTTAGAGAAAGCTTAGCATGCAGCAATTGTCGGCTTTTATATCAGCTTTATATTTAACCAACCTGGTTAAAATTGGCTAGTCTCGCTTTGCTACTTGCATAACTGACGACTGTTTAATGATTAGGCATAGTTGAACGCGTTTAGTTCCCGTAAAGTTGGGGTTTATATCGTCCTTTTCACAATAGGTGTGATAAAAACGTTTAACGCTTGCGCTATCAGCGGTGATTTGCTGAACATATGTTTGCTGGTAAGGCTTTAAGGGACTCAGCTGGATATTAATTTTATCTTGTAAACTACGCAGTTCCTCTCGCTCCGGTAAGGTGGCAATTGAAACTAGCCATTCAGAAAGCGAGTTCTGGATATCTTCAAAGAGATACTGAACAAAAGGAGACCGCAGCACAATTACCAAAACAATAATTTCAGCAGCGATGATAAAGAACCTTAACATGACTTCTCAGCTAACTTTGACAGACGTTTACTACAAATAGCGCCAATTTTTTAGCACCTTTCTCACTATGTGCTCAACTACACTTTGCCAATTTACATTTTCACAATGCTCACTGTACACGATTCAAACGGTAATTGACCACATTATTATCGACGATAATAGGGTCATATCGGTTTACCTGTAAATACAGCAAACTATACTCATGTATAGTAGGTAAAGCCTAATCGTCGATGTTGGGCATCAAATGGCATCTGGCCGTTATATTAATCCTCATTATTCACGTAGCTGTATTTAACTATTTACAAAGTTACATAGACTGAGGAAATCAAAACAAAAAACGACTTACGTTCTGAAGTTTCAGTATTGACTGAAACTTTAAAAAGATACACCATACGCCGCATTATTGATCTACATTAAATATGACGTTTTGAACGCAGTTATACTGCACAGGCAGTTCGTTACGTCACATAAGGTTAAGCTATGAATGAACAAATACCGGTAAAGACCGTTACACCGGTAAAAGTACATAAACCCAAAGGTGGACCTGAGGGTAAACGCCACGACTCTCGTAGCCGTATTTATGTGCGGGCTGTACAAGGCCCTCTGGAGACGTTTAGACGCATGTTTGGCCTTTTCTTTTTGGGCCTCTTTGCCATCATTCCATGGATTCAGTACAACGGGCATCAAGCCGTGCTACTCGATATTGGTGAGCAGCGATTTACTATATTCTCACTAACCTTATGGCCTCAAGATCTCACTTTGTTGGCCTACATATTTATTGTTTCCGCCTTTGCGCTGTTCTTCGTCACCACTTTCGCTGGTCGAGTGTGGTGTGGATTTATGTGTCCTCAAACAACGTGGGTATACATTTATACGTGGTTCGAAGAGAAATTCGAAGGCCCTCGCAACAAGCGTATAGCGCTAGATGCACGCAAAATGGATGCAGATAAATTTTTGCGTAAAACAGCTAAGCACACCGCTTGGGTATTGGTAGCGCTGTTAACGGCTTTAACCTTCGTTGGCTACTTTACGCCAATTGATGAACTGTTTATCGATTTTGTAACATTTAACACCAGCTTCTGGGCAGGTTTATCGGTTATTTTCTTTGCCGTATGTACGTACGGAAACGCTGGCTACATGCGCGAAATCATGTGCACGCACATTTGCCCGTATGCGCGTTTTCAGTCTGCCATGTTCGACAAAGACACGTTTACTGTATCGTACGATGCAAAGCGTGGAGAGCAACGCGGCCCGCGACCACGCAAACTTAGTCACGAGCAAGTAAAAGAAAAAGGGTTAGGCGACTGTATAGACTGCAACCTGTGTGTTCAGGTATGCCCAACCGGTATCGATATTCGAAATGGCTTACAATACGAATGCATCAACTGCGGCGCCTGTGTTGATGCGTGTAACGGTGTTATGGATAAAATGGGTTATCCTAAAGGCCTGATAAGCTTTACCTCTGAAGAAGAACTAGCTGGCGGTAAGACTCATATTTTACGTCCAAAGTTAATTGGTTACTTTGTAGTTTTAGTGGTGATGATAGGCTTGCTGTTTGCCAATATTTGGATGCGCAGCCCCACCGAAGTTGACATTATCCGCGACAGAAACTCGCTATACCGCGAAACGAATGAAGGGCTAATTGAGAACGTTTATACAATAAAAGTACTTAACAAAACTCAGCAAACCCAAACCTACTCTATTGCTGTAAAAGGTTTGCCTGACTACAAGTACATTGGTGAGCAAACTGTAACAGTTGAAGGCGGTGCGGTGTATAGCACGCCAATTTCAGTTGCAACTGACGCCTATAATCTGGAAGATACGGTTACCGATATTTTTATCAGTGTAACCACCACTATTGATGGGGAAACGGTTACCGTTGATGAGCCAACTAAGTTCCTTTATCGATGACAGATTTTTCATTCTCTGGGCTTAGCCCAGACACCATATTAGATGCCCTGGAAAGTCAGGGCATTTTTCTTCAAAGCGGTTTGCTAGCACTAAATAGTTATGAAAACCGCGTCTATCAGTTTTTGGCTGAAGACGGTCAGCGCTATGTAGCAAAATTCTATCGCCCAGGTCGATGGACCGACGCTCAAATTCTTGAAGAACACGCTTTTGCTGCAGAGCTAATCGATAACGAAATTCCATTGGCTGCGCCCATTTCTCTCAATGGCAGCACGCTGCATCACCACACCGTGGCCGAAACTGACTATCGATTTGCGTTATTTCCTTCGGTGGGCGGTAGACAATTCGAAAATGACAACCTTGATCAACTCGAATGGATGGGGCGTTTCATTGGCCGTATTCACCGCGTGGCCCATGCTAAAGGGTTTGCACATCGTCCCTCGATTGATATTGAAAGTTACCTCGATGAACCGAAGCAGGTGCTTATGCAAAGCACACTGCTGCCAGAGCATCTAAAGACAGCATTTTTTGCCATACTTAACCCCGTTATTGATGCCACGAAAAAAGCGTATAAGCCAACATCGAGTATTCGGCTTCACGGTGACTGCCACCCAGGCAATATACTGTGGCGCGATGGCCCTACCTTCGTTGATCTAGATGATTGCCGCATGGGCCCTGCTATCCAAGATTTGTGGATGATGCTAAGCGGCGACCGCCAACAACAACTATTGCAGCTCGATACTTTGGTTGAAGCATACGAGGAGTTTCACCCGTTTGACACTGCACAGTTGCCACTTATTGAGCCCCTGCGCGCTATGCGAATGGTGCATTACATGGCATGGCTTTCACGACGCTGGGAAGACCCTGCTTTTCCGCGGGCATTTCCTTGGTTTGCTGAAGACAAATACTGGGAAGGCCAAATACTTGCTCTGAAAGAACAGCTATCGGCCCTTCAAGAGCCTCCACTGAAATTAGGATATTGAGCCAGTCCCTTTACTGCTGAAAAAACGCTTTTTCGATGACCGTTGTCGATAATCTTATGGCGGTTACGAAAAAGCGTAAGGTATAAGAAACCGTATTCGCTATCACTTTTTAACTTAGATATAATCGACAGTGTGTAGGTGCTCTTGTCTAGCTCTATATTAACTACGGCGACAAGGGTTAAACGGGAAATCAGTGAAAAACTGATGCTGCCCCCGCAACGGTAAACTCAACGCGTTGTCGTTTTCTTTTCATACGCCACTGTCTTTTATGCGTTACGTATTAAACGCCATTAGATGGGAAGGCAAAAGAGCTATTACATTTTTAGTAATGGTGAGTAAGCCCGGATACCGGCCTGTACTTCATGGTGTCGTTTGCTTGCTCACATCCATAATTAAGCAATGCGTGCACTTTCCCTAATCATGTGCTCGGGTGGAGCGCATCAAAGACAACATAAAAACCATGCGTACACATTTTACTAAAGCAGCCCTTAGCGCTGCAGTTATTTCGTGCTTAAGCACACCTGCCTTTGCTCAAACTTCTGACCAAGATATTGAAACTTTAACAGTAACAGGCACGCGTTTGCCTATTTCGTTAACCAGACTTCCTGGTTCAGTATCGGTGCTAACTGAAAGCGACATTAAAGCTTCGGGCGCACTTCAACTTACCGATCTAATTCGCGGTCTACCTGGCGTTAGCTTGTCTCAGTCAGGCAGTCCTGGTGGCTTAACAGAGCTGCGCGTGCGCGGCGGTGAAACCAACCATCTACTTGTTTTAATTGATGGCGTTGTTGCCAACGACGTAGGCCAAGGAAGTCTGGTTGACCTTGCTCACTTAACTAGCGCAAACGTGGTGCGCATAGAACTTCTTCGAGGCCCGCAGAGCGCAAGATGGGGCAGCGGCGCTATCGGTGGTGTATTGAGCATTACTACGAAATCAGGCCAGTTTGCCGATAATGCGTCACACGTAGACTTCTCTGCTGGCGTTGGCACACAAGGTACGTTGCAGGGCAGCATGAACGCGCGCTCGCAAAGCGATAACGTAGGTATTTCTGCATACGCCAGCTACATACGTACCGACGGTGACAACGTATCTCGTGTTGGTAACGAAGATGATGGCTACGACAACATGACCGCTGGCATTAATATTAATTATGCCGCAACGTCGGAGCATACGTTAATAGCTAACCTTCGCACGGTTCAGTACGAGAACGATTACGACGGCACTGATTTTGTGACGACAGGCCTTCCTGCTGACTCAGATAACGTGACGGATGGTTCACAAATTAGCGCGAAATTAAGATGGGAATTTGCTCCGGAAAATACAGGTTATCGCTCAGCGCTAAGTGCGCATTATCGCAAAGACGATAACGATAACGATAACACTGAGTCAGGTGCAGACACTGGCGGTACCACTGGTGAGCGCATAGAGCTAAACTGGACAGGTTTCTATACCATGGATAACTGGGATTTTGCTGGCGGTGTTGAATACCTACAGCGCCTTTTTACCCAGCGCGGCCCAATTGCATTTGGCGATCCGAACCAGAAGCAGCACGACAATACTTATAGCGTATTTGCCGAGACAAATGGCCAGCTAACCGAGTCGCTAACCGCAACACTAAGCGCACGATTCGACAACAACAGTGAGTTCGACAATGCCGTAAGTTATCGCGGTGGCCTTACTTGGCAGCTTAACGATTACTACGCTGTTTTTACCAGCTATGGTAAAGCTGTTAAAACACCCACCTTCACCGAGCGCTTTGGCTACTTCCCAGCAAGCTTCATCGGCAACCCAAACTTAGAACCTGAAACCAGTGAAGAATGGGAAATAGGCGTTAAGGCAAACTGGAAATCACTGTCTGCACAAATCAGCGCATACACTACCGACCTTGAAGATGAAATCAATGGCTTCGTATATGTGCCAGATTTGGGTGCATATAGTGCAGATAATATCGACGGTGAAAGCTCGCGAGAAGGTATTGATCTAGAACTTAACTGGGACAGTGGCTATGGTGATTTTACCGCAGCGTATAGTTATCTAGATGCGGAACAAACCGATAATGGTATAACAACCACTGAACTGCGTCGTGCCCGTCACCAAGGCTCATTAACCTACAACACTGACTTTGGAACGGAGAAATTCAGCTTTTACACCAAGCTAGCTTACACAGGGAGTCATTACGACACCTTCTTCCCTCCTTTCCCTGAACCGTCTCAGACTCTGGCGCTGTCAGCCTATACGCTTGCAACCGTTAATTTAGGCTATCAGATAGATAAGCAGTGGCAGGTCTCGTTGAAGGTCGACAATGTATTTGATACTGATTATGAAGACATTGTAGGTTATGCAGGCCAAGAGCGTCGCGCTCTACTTTCAGTTAACTACAGCATGTAAGTGATGTAACGTTAATGAACCTTCTGTTGAGCGTTGCTTAAAGGCAAAACTCAACGTGAAATCAACAAACAATAAAGGGCTATACATGGTTATAGCCCTTTTTCTTTGAGTTTCTGTTAGGGCCTGATGATTCAGACTCTGTTCATCATGCGTATATAAAATACTGCATTTACCTAAACCTTGAATCGCGTTTTTTAGTGAGCTTATCGCGTAGTAAGGCATTGAAGTAGAACAGGTCCTAGTTAAGCGAACAAGCCTGTGATAATCTCGGTATCGATAATAGTTTTTTGAACATAGGATTATATTCCATGAAAAAGTTTGCAGTAATGTTTGTCATGGCAATGCTTTTGCCACTAACAGCATGCGCTCAGGAGCCAGCGTCTAAATGGAAAGAAGGTACGCACTATACTGTGCTTGATAAAGAAGCCACAGATAAGCCTGTAATTACTGAGTACTTCTCATTTTGGTGCCCTCACTGCTTCCAGTTCGAACCAATCGTTGCGCAAATTAAAGAAAAGAAAAGCGACGGCACGAAATTCAATAAGGTGCATGTAAACTTTATGCGTTTTACTGGACCTGAAGTTCAAGACGATGCAACTAAAGCCATGCTAATTGCGCGCGCTATGAAGCAAGAAGACGCGATGAACGGCGCTATTTTTAACTATATCCACAAGCAACGTGCATCTATCACTGGCTTGAAAGACCTTCGCAATATCTTCGTTGTGAACGGTGTAGACGGTGAAGAGTTTGACAAAATGGCTAAAAGCTTCGGCGTAAATAGCATGGTACGCAAGAATCAACAGCAAATTGATGAGTATCGTGAGCACCTAACTGGTGTGCCAAGCTTTATTATCAACGGTAAATATCAGCCTACATTCACTGCTGACATGACCTTCGACGACATCGCTGACCTAATCGTGTGGCTATCTGAGCAAAAATAATTTGGTTAATAACCAATACACTCGTTAGACCTTGAATAATTAAATGGGCGCTCAGGCGCCCATTTTTACGCCTTGGAGCATCCCAATGTATGCAGTAAGTGACTTTGCTGACTTTATCTGTGAACTTGACCAGCTAAAAGCAGTTAAGCGCCAGATCACCCTCCCCTGTGATAACTATCGACAGGAAAACTCCGCAGAGCACAGCTGGCATGTTGCATTAATGGCAAATATGCTAAGCGAATATGCGGCTAAACCCATAGATGTGACCCGCGTTATTCGCATGATCCTTATTCACGATATTGTGGAAATTGATGCTGGCGACATGTTTGCTTTCAATCATCAAACAGATCACGACGCACAAGCCGAGAAAGAAGTAGCTGCCGCTAAGCGCATTTTTGGTTTATTGCCGAGTCCACTTAGTAGTGAAATGCTCGATTTATGGCTTGAGTTTGAAGCAGCGGAAACCGCCGATGCAGAATTTGCAAAATCAATGGACCGCGTACTTCCCGTATTTCAAAATATGAAAGACAACGGAGGAAGCTGGAAGCGTCACGGTATTGCAAGGGAGAAAATTGAGAAGCGCAATGCTCACCTTAAATCTTGCGCACCGGCTTTATGGGACTACGTTATGCAGCAGCTTGATGTGGCCGTTGAAAAAGGCTGGCTAAGTCAGTAACGACTC
>Ga0208328_1000885_pt1 | contig 11811 bp, 11 predicted proteins | sample DeeseametaMP2633_FD_184170 | JGI IMG/M metagenome (GOLD analysis project Ga0208328, IMG submission 184170) | Marine microbial communities from the Deep Atlantic Ocean - MP2633 (SPAdes) | ecosystem: Environmental > Aquatic > Marine > Unclassified | place: Northeast of Antigua and Barbuda, North... | reverse complement strand
CCGGCGCAGCCACGAGGAGCACCTCCAGCTGCCGCACCCGCGCGCCGCCGAGCGGGCCTTCGTGCTCAAGCCGTGGTTCGACCTCGAGCCGGACGCCTCGATCCCGGACTTCGGTCCCATCGCCGACCTGCTCGCCGCCACCGGCGTCGACGGCCTGACCCTGCGCGAGGACCTCACCCTCGAGCTCGAGTGACCCGCGCGTCGTGAGCGACGAGCGGCCGACGCCGCCCACCGGCACGATCCGGCCGGTCTCGCCGGTCGTGCTGGCGGTGCTCGGCATCGTCGGGCTCGTGCTCGGGTGGCTGGTCCACCCGCTCACGGTCGAGCTGTCCGGCTCCGCGCCGGTCGTCACGTGGCCGCAGCCGACGCTGCTGGGGTTCGTCGCGGTGGCGCTGATGAGGTTCGCGTGGGACACCCGCGCCTCGGTCCGGGACCGGGCCCGACGGCTCGAGCCGCACCGGGCGGTCAACCGGCTCGCGTTCGGCCGGGCTGCGGCGTACGTCGCCAGCGTGCTGGGTGGCGGGTACGCCGGCTACGCGCTGAGCTGGGTCGACTCCCGCGCCGAGCTGGCCCTGCACCGAGTGGTGTGGTCGGGCTCCGCGGCGATCGCGGCGCTGGCCGTGGTGGTGTGCGGGGTGCTCCTGGAGCGCGCGTGTCGCGTCCGTCTGGACGACGACGAGGCATAACCTGGCGGGCATGACTTCCCCAGCGGCCACTTCCGTCACACCGGTCACGTCGGGTACGCCGGTCTCGGCCGCTCGCCGCCGGCAGCGCTCCACGCGGCTCACCGTCGCCACCGTGCTGCTGGTGCTCTCCGCCGCCCTGGTCGCGGGGACCGTCGCGTCCGGCTCCTGGCTGCTCCTGGTCCTGGCCGCGGCCGGTGCCGTCGTCCTGGGCGCCGCCGCCACCCGCATCACCCACGCCGAGCTGGTGCAGTCGCGCCGCGAGGCCAACCGCGACCGCGCCGAGCAGGCGCAGGCCTACCGGCGCCTGGCCGAGGAGCGCGCCACCGAGCACGCCGCGCGCGTGGAGGACCTCCGCACCCGCATCGCCGAGCGCGAGCAGGCCCTCACCGACCTCGGTGCCGTCCTCTCCACCACCCAGCGCCAGGCCGCCGACGCCTCCCGTGCACTCGCCACGGAGCGCCGCCGCACCGACCGCCTCGACGAGGACCTCCGCGTCGCCACCCGCGCCCTCGACGCCGCCTCCGAGCAGACCGCCGACGCCATCGTCCGGGTCGCCGAGCTCGAGCAGGAGGTCGACGTACTGCGCGCCGAGCTCGACTCCGTCACCGCCGCCTGGCACGCCGCCGAGGGGCAGCGCAAGCACGCCTGATCCGGCGCCGAGCCGGATACGACGCATTCCATCGCACCCTCAGCGCACGCTGAGGGTGCGATTTCCTGCGGAGTATCCCGATCAGGCCACCACCAGCCCCTTCCGCCACACCCGGCCACAGGGGTGAAGCCGACTACGGCATGATGTGGTGGCGTGATCCCCGAGGAGAGCCGTTTCGAGAGCGACCCGGAGGAGCTCGTCTCCGACCCGCCCCTGCCCGACGGCTGGGAGATCGGAACACCTGACGCCTCCGACCGGTTCGAGGTCGCCCGCCTGACCCACCTGCTGCGCGCCCATGAGCGGCACGGTCGCGGCTGGGCCGGGGCGTCGGTGGACGACGTGCTGGTCGAGGTCTCGGAGAACGGCCTGCGCACCCGCGAGAACGTCGTGGTCCGCGACCCCGAGGGCCAGATCCAGGCCTGGGGCAGCGTCCACGACCGCGCCGGCGGCCGGATGCTCTACGTCCACATCGTCTCCCGCGAGCTGGCCCCGCCGATCGCCCGCAAGTGCTCCGACGTGCTCTTCGAGTGGGCGCGCGGCCAGGCCCGCGCCGTGGGCGCCGCCCGCGGCCTGGAGACCCAGCAGATCGACACCGGCGCGTTCGAGGACGACGACCGCCAGCACGCCTGGCTCGACAGCGCCGGCTTCCGCAAGGTCCGCACCTGGTGGCAGATGAGCCGCCCGGTCGAGCCGGAGGAGATCGGGCTGGTGCCCGACCCCGACGAGTGGGAGAAGAAGGGCGCCCGCTTCCGCCTGGTCGACCGTGAGGGGCAGGGGCTGCCCGACGAGGCCGACCTGCGCGCCGTGCACGACGTGCTGGAGGCTGCCTTCGTCGACCACTTCAACTCCTTCGAGGAGTCCTACGGTGAGTTCCTCCACCGCCTGCGCGAGGACCCCGGCCACCGCTGGAACCACTGGTGGCTCGCCGAGCTCGTCGACGACGTGCCCGAGGGGCTCGAGGCCCCCGAGGGCCGCCACCCCGCGGTCGGGGCCCTGATCGGCACGGTCTCGCACAACGCGACCGGGCCGGACTCCTCCTACGTCTCCTACATCGGCGTTGTCGACGGCGCCCGCGGCCGCGGCGTCGCCAAGGGGCTGCTGCGCACCATCGTCGCCGACGCCGCCCGGCGCGGGCGCGTCTCGGTCGGCCTCGAGGTCGACGCCGACTCCTCCACCCACGCCCACAAGCTCTACGAGTCGATGGGCTGGCGCACCAAGTACGTCACGCAGTCCTGGCACCTGGACGTTCCCGTCGAGTGACGGGCAGTTTCACCAGTCGTCTGGTGAAACTGCCGCTTGTCGACCGGAACTTCATGAGGCAAGCGCCGGTTCCACCACCCGGGTGGTGAAACTGCCCCCGCTCACTCCGCCAGCGCGGCCCGCAACGCCCGGTGCACCCCGGCGGGGGTGAGCACGCCGACGAAGGCCGCGCCGTCGCGTACGCCGATCATGGCGCGGTCCTCGCGCAGCATGGCGGCCAGCGCGTCCTCGAGCGTGGAGTCCAGGTCGATGGCCGCGCCCAGCTGACCGCCGGTGACGCCGTCGAGCGGCTCGAGGTCCTCGCGCCGCAGGGGTACGACGCTGAGCCGGCGCAGCCCGGTCTCGGAGCCGACGAAGCGGGCGACCGCGTCGTCCGCGGGGCGGGCCAGCAGGTCCAGCGGGGTCCCGACCTGGGCCAACCGGCCGCCCTCGGCGAAGACGGCGACCCGGTCGCCCATCCGCACCGCCTCGTCGATGTCGTGGGTGACCATGACGACCGTGGTCCCGAGCCGCTGGGCGAGCTCGCGGAACTCCTCCTGCAGCCGCACCCGCACCACCGGGTCGACGGCCCCGAACGGCTCGTCCATCAGCAGCAGCGGTGGGTCCGCGGCCAGCGCCCGGGCCACACCGACCCGCTGCCGCTGGCCACCGGAGAGCTGGTGGGGGTAACGCGGCCCGTGCACGTCGGGCTCCAGCCCGACCATCGCCAGCAGCTCCTCGGCCCGCGACCGCGCCTGGGAGCGCGACGTCCCGACCAGCACCGGCACGGTCATCACGTTGTCGACGACCTTCTGGTGGGGGAACAGCCCGACCTGCTGGATGACGTAGCCGATGCCCCGGCGCAGCTGCACCGGGTCCACGCCGGTCACGTCGCGCCCGTCGATCTCGATGGTGCCGGTCGTCGGCTCGATGAGCCGGTTGATCATCTTCAGGGTCGTCGACTTGCCGCACCCGGACGGGCCGACCAGCACCAGCGTCTCGCCCCGGCCGACCTCCAGGTCGAGGTCGTGGACGGCGACGGTCCCGTCGGCGTACCTCTTGCCGACACCCGAGAGCCGGATCATCGGGGTCGTCTCCGGGGAGCCGGTAGCGTCCATGCGGTGACCCTACTGGTGCAGGTGTCCGCCGCCGCGGCAGCAGATGCGGGCGATCCGCGCTGCTACAGCCGCCTGGTCAACGAGTGGTTCTGCTGGGACTACGTGCGCGACTACCGCCCCGAGATCGTCGACGCCACGGTGCAGCACCTCGCGCTCACGGTGGCCTCGGTGACCTTCGGCCTGCTGCTGGCCTTCCCGCTGGCGCTGCTCGCGCGCCGGCTCCCGCGCCTGGAGGGCACGGTCCTCGGCGTCAGCACCGGCCTCTACACCGTGCCGTCGATCGCGCTGTTCCCCCTGCTCGTGCCCTTCACCGGCCTGTCCGCGACCACGGTCGTGATCGGCCTGGGCCTCTACGCCCTCACGATCTTGGTCCGCGCCCTCCTGGAGGGCCTGCGAGCGGTGCCCGAGGAGGCGCGCGAGGCCGCCCGCGGCCTGGGGTACGGCGAGGGCCGGCTGCTGCTGAGGGTCGAGCTGCCCCTGGCGGTGCCCGTCCTGGTCGCCGGCCTGCGCGTGGCGACCGTCTCGACCGTGGCGCTGACCACCGTCGGCAGCCTGGTCTCCTACGGCGGTCTCGGGAACCTCATCCGTGACGGCGTGCAGGGCAACTTCCGCGCCGAGCTGCTCACCGCCGCGATCCTGTGCGTCGTGCTGGCCGTGCTCCTCGACGCGCTGCTGGTGCTGGCCCGCCGGCTGCTGACCCCCTGGCAGCGGGGGGTGGCCGCATGAGGGTCCTCCAGGACGCCTGGCGCTACCTCGTCGACCCGGCCAGCTGGACCGGCGACGGCGGGATGCTCGAGCTGCTGGGCCAGCAGCTGCTGCTGACCTTCGGCGCGCTCGTGCTGGCGCTGGCCCTGGGCCTGCCGCTGGCGCTGTGGCTGGGGCACCTCGGCCGCGGCGGCTTCCTCGCGGTCAACGTCTCCAACATCGGCCGCGCCATCCCGACCTTCGCCTTGCTCGCGCTGCTGGTCACCGCGGACCCGTGGGGCTGGACCGGCGGTCACTTCCCGGGCACCGCCACCCTCGGGCCGTTCGGCCGCGGCGGCGCCGCGACCCTGGTCGCGCTGGCGCTGTTCGCCCTGCCGCCGATCATCACCAACGCCTACACCGCCGTGCGCGAGGTGCCCGAGGAGGTGCGCGCGGCCGCGCGGGGCATGGGGATGAGCGGCACCCAGGTCTTCCGGCAGGCGGAGTGGCCGCTGGCCCTGCCGCTGGTCGCCTCCGGCGTACGCCTGGCGCTGGTGCAGGTGTGGGCGACCGCCACCATCGCCGCGCTGGTCGCGGGCCCCGGGCTGGGACGCGTGATCACCGACGGCTTCTTCCGCACCCAGTACGGCAAGGGGATCGCCGGCGCGATCGTGGTCGCCCTCGTGGCGCTGCTCCTCGAGCTCGCGGCCGCCTGGGTGCAGCGCGCGGTCACCCCGCCCGCGGCGCCCGGGGTGCGGACGGGTGAGGACGAGGTGTCCCCGGCGGCCCCTACGGTGGACCCATGACCCTGCGACGCTCCCTCCGACGTACCTCGGCCTCCGTCCTCGCCGTGGGCGCCCTGCTCCTCGCCTCGGCCTGCGCGGGCGACGACCTCGCCTCCGACAGCGGCGACGACAGCCCCGCCGCCAGCTCCGGCGGGCCGGTCACGATCGCCTCCCAGTCCTTCCCCGAGGCCGCGCTGATGGCCTCGATGTACGAGCTGCTCCTCGCCGACGCCGGCTACGACCCCACGGTCAAGCTGGTCGACGCCCGCGACGCCTACATGAAGGACTTCCCCGGCGCGGTCGACGTCGTCCCGGAGTACGTCGGCGGCATCGTCAACTTCCTCAACTCCATCGAGAACGGCGACGACGCCGAGCCGTTCGAGACCGGTGACGGCCAGCAGCTCGCCGAGGACGGCGCCGACCTGCTCGACGCCGCGGGCATCACCTTGCTGGAGGTCTCCGAGGCCACCGACACCAACGCCTTCTTCGTCACCCAGGAGCGCGCCGAGGAGGAGGGGTGGAGCACCCTGTCCGACCTCGAGGGCGAGTCGATGGTCCTGGCCGCTGCCCCCGACTGCGAGGGCCGCCTGGACTGCGAGGGCGGGCTGAGCGACGCCTACGGCATCGACATCACCAAGGTCCTGCCGCTGGGCTACGCCTCCGACCAGACCTACCAGTCGGTGCTCGACGGCGAGTCCGACCTCGGCGAGACCTCCACCACCGACGGCACCCTGGACTCCCTCGGCCTCGTGGTCCTCGAGGACGACCAGGAGATCCAGCCCGCGCAGAACCTCGTGCCCGCCGTCTCCACCGAGTTCCTCGACGAGCACCCCGACCTCGCCGACCTCCTCGAGCCGCTGATGGCCGCGCTGACCACCGAGAAGCTCACCGAGCTCAACGGCCGCATCACCGTGGACCGCGAGAAGACCGAGGACGTCGCCCGCGACTTCCTGGAGTCCGAGGGGCTGCTGTAGCTCGTCGCGGTTCATCGGCCGGCCGATGAACCTTGCCACTGGACGACGGAGTTTCATCGGCCAGTGGCAGGGTCTATCGGCCGGCCGATGAACCTTGCCACGCGCGCCTCACTCCCCGGGTCGCACCTCGAGCGCGGCCCGGGGCAGGGTGGCCCGGTCCAGGAACGGCACGTCGAGCAGCTCCCCCTCCGGCGTACGCCGGCGCCCGATCGGTCCGAGGGCGCGCTGGCGCATCAGCTGCTCGGCCTCCTCGCGCCGGCCCTGCTCCACGAGGTAGCCGCACAGCCGGTGCACCGGCGGCAGGATCGACTTGGTCAGTGAGCGGTCCCCGCCCCAGATGGCCAGCACCCCGTCGCGCAGCAGCGCCCACCACTCGTCGGAGCAGCCGGGGATCTCGGTGAAGTAGCGGTGCATGTCACCGGCGAGCACCTTCTCCCGCAGCACCCGCAGCACCTTCGGGTCGCCGTAGTCCTCGACCGAGGCGAGTGTCATCTGCTTGGTGCGCCACCGGTCGCGCAGGTCCTCCAGGCTGGAGCGCTGCTGGGTGATCGAGGAGCCGTCGACCCGGATCCGCCAGTGGTAGACGACGTCGGGCACCACGCCGAAACGACGCGAGGCGAGGAAGGCGCGCGTGGTGGTCGGCTGGTCCTCGTAGCGCACGCCCACCGGCCAGGAGAGGTCCGCTGCGTCCCAGAACTCGCGGCGGAACAGCTTGTTCCACGCGAACACGTCGCCCAGGATCTCGGGGTGCTGGTCGATGAAGGCCATCCGCCGCGGGTGCAGCCGCCGCATCCACCGCGGCTCCTCCAGCCGCTCGCCGTCCCACCGCGCGATCGAGCCGGTCACGAAGTCGGCACCGCGGCGCAGCTGGCGCCACATCACGTCGTACGCCGCCGGGGGCACGACGTCGTCGCTGTCGGCGAAGGCCAGCAGCTCGCCCGTGGCCACCTCGACCCCGGCGTTGCGGGCCGCGCCGAGCCCGTGGTTGTCGGTGTGCAGCACCCGGATCCGGTCGGGGTGGGCGGCGGCGTAGGAGTCGGCGACCCGCCCGGTGGAGTCGGTCGAGCCGTCGTCGACGACCACGATCTCGACGGGGGAGTAGGTCTGCGCCAGCAGGCTGTCGAGGCACTCCCCGAGGTAGTCCTCGACATCGTAGGCCGGCACCACGACCGACAGCAGGGGACGGTCGCGACGCCAGAAGCTCATGGCAGAACGCTAGCGGTGCTGGTCGGAGCCCCTCAGGCGGATAGAGTCCCCTCCCGTGAGTGCCCAGCCTGACGCCTTCACCGTGCCCGCCGACCCCGACCCGATGTCGTACGACCGCAAGGTCCTCTTCGTCGCCGGAGCCGGTCGCTCCGGCACGAGCACGATGGCGGGGCTGATGAAGATCATGGGCCTGCACGTGCCGCAGCCCGAGGTCGAGCCCGACGAGACCAATCCCAAGGGCTTCGCCGAGCCCGCCTGGGCCGTGGAGCACCACTCGCGGCTGCTGCGCGAGGCGGTCGTGCAGGTCAGCGACAGCCGGCCCGACGCGTGGTTCGAGACCGGCCGGGTCTCCACCCGCGAGCCCGAGCGGATCAAGACCGCCGAGTGGCTCGAGGGGCACTTCGCAGTCAACCCCGAGCTGGTCGTGAAGGACCCGCGGCTGAGCTGGTTCCTCTCGCTGTGGCGCGTGGCCGCGATCCGCTGCGGCGCCACCCCCGTCTTCGCCACGATGCTGCGCCCGCCCAGCGAGGTCGTCGGCTCCAAGCAGAAGTACTACGCCAACCGGCTCGGCTCGGCCCACCTGGCCGCCAGCTGGCTCAACATGCTGCTGCACACCGAGCGCGCCACCCGCGAGTCCGTCGCCGACGGCGGCCGGGTCTTCATCCGCTACGGCGACCTGCTCGACGACTGGACCAAGGCCGTCATGTACACCGGCGAGCAGCTCGGTCTCCAGCACATCCTGCACGCCAAGTCCGAGCGGATCCGCGACGCGCACCGCTTCGTCGACCCCGGCCTGCGCCGCGTCTCCGGCTCGCTGGACGACCTCGGGCTGCCGAAGCGGCTGCACGAGCTGGTCGCCGACACCTGGACCGAGCTCAACAAGCTCGCCGACGAGGGCGGCGACACCCCCGAGGTGCACGAGGCCCTCGACCAGCTGCGCGAGGGGTACGTCGAGCTCTACGAGGAGTCCGAGGCCATCTCGCGCTCCTCGGTGGTCGCTGCCGAGCAGAAGACCCGCCGCGGCCGCGAGAAGCCCGGCAAGGAGGGCGGCGCGGACGCCCCCGTCGACAGCGCGGACCCGGCGTACGTCGCCGACCGCATCCCGCACGGCCTGCGCGCCGCCATCCCGCCGGGTGTGCGCCGCGGGCTGCGCAGGGCCGTCGGCCGCGAGCGCTGAGCGGGGCTGGCCGCGCCGTGAACGCGATCCGCAACCCCCAGGGGCTCATCAACCTCGAGGGCCACACCGACTTCGACATCACCTGGCCGTGGAACCGCCCCGGCGGCCTGCGGGCCGGGGCCACCGCGGTGCTGCGGGTCAAGGACGAGGCGCCCTCGCTGCCCTTCGTGCTGCCGCCGCTGCTGCGGGCCACCGACCACGTGATCGTCGTCGACAACGGCTCCACCGACGGCACCCCCGAGGTCGCGGCCGAGACCGCCGCGAAGGCGGGCCTGGCCGACAAGCTCACCCAGGCGTCGTACCCCTTCGAGGTCGCCCGCGCCGGCGCCGAGCACCTCGGCCAGCACGAGCTGTCGGTGCACTCGCTGTCCTACTTCTACAACTGGTGCTTCTCGCTGGTGCAGACCCGCTACTCCTGGAAGTGGGACGGCGACATGGTGCTGACCACCGAGGGCGAGGTGTCGCTGGCCGACCTGACCTGGCAGATCGGCGGCGTCCAGTCGATCATCCGCGTCCCGCGCCACGGGCTCTACCTCGACTCCGACTCCCACGGCTACCTCGACCTGGGCCTGCGCAACGCCGAGGAGTGGGGCTACCCCGTCGGCCCGGACTTCGTGTTCACCAAGGCCTTCGAGTGGGAGATCCGAAGCACCCCCGAGCAGTGCCGCTCCATCGGCCTGCCGCAGGGCCTGTGCGTGGAGCTGAAGTACCTCGACGGCGACGAGTTCGCCCACTGGACCGACCCGGAGTCCTTCGCGACCTCCTGGCGCAACCGTCGCAAGCGCCGCGAGTGGGCGGTCTTCCACGCCCTCAAGGAGGGCCAGCTGCCCCCCGGCGTCCACGAGATCACCGCCCCCGAGGGCGTCCACATCGTCGACCACGTCACCCAGACCTGGCTGACCCGCGCCCCGCGCCCGCTCGAGGTGGGCTGAGCCCACAGCGGCGGGGACGCGCACGGCCGGCCGCACCCCCCGGCGGAGGGTGGATGGGCCTGGCCCCCCTGGAGCGACGAAGGAGCGGAAGGGGTGGTTCCCCTCCGCCGGGGGGTGCGGGTGGACGGGAGCGTCCCCGCCCCTCAGGCTCAGCCCACCCCGACCCAGCGCCCCCACCCCGGCCACCGGTGTCGGCCAGGTCACACCCCTGATCGGGTTACGCGGGCGTTTCGGGCCGCGTACCGTGGTCGCGCACGATCCACGAGCACAACGTCCGGTACCCACACCGGCCCGGGGCCCCCGGGTGGTCGGAGGGACTGGAACGAAAGGTTCAGACCATGGTCCACCCCGCCCTGCGGGTGGGCGTCGTCGGCGCCGGACGCGTCGGGGCCGTCCTCGCCGCCCGGTTGCGCGCCGCCGGCCACCACGTCGTGGCCGCCGCCGGTGACTCCGACGCCACGCTGGAGCGCATCGAGACGCTGCTGCCCGGTGTCCCCAACGCCAAGCCGTCCGCCGTGGCCCGCGACTGCGAGCTGCTGCTCCTCACGGTGCCCGACGACATGCTCGGCAACGTGGTGTCCACCCTGGTGGGAGCGGGCGCGATCCGCGAGGGCCAGTACGTCGTGCACACCTCGGGCCGGCACGGCCTGGCCGTCCTCGAGCCGGCCGCGGCGGTCGGTGCCCGGGTGGCCGCCGTGCACCCGGCGATGACCTTCACCGGCACCGCCGTGGACCTCGAGCGGCTCGGGGGCTGCGTCTTCGGCCTCACCGCCGGCGCGGCGGAGCGCCCCTTCGCCGAGGCCCTGGTCGCCGACCTCGGCGGGCGCCCGATGTGGGTGCCCGAGGAGATGCGCACGCTCTACCACGCGGGGCTGGCCCACGGCGCCAACCACCTGGTCACGCTGGTGACCGAGGCGATGGAGGTGCTGGCCGCCGCCGGCGCCGACGATCCGGCCGCCACGCTGCGTCCGCTCCTGCACGCCGCCCTCGACAACGCCCTGGCCCACGGCGACGCCGCCCTCACCGGCCCTATCGTGCGGGGTGACGCGGGGACCGTCGAGGCGCACCTCGCGGACCTGCGCGACAACGCGCCGCAGTCGCTGGCGTCGTACGTCGCGCTGGCGCGGGCGACGCTGGGCCGTGCCGTCACCGACGGCCGCCTGCTGCCGATCCGCGCGCTGAAGATCAACGAGCTGCTGGACGCGGCCACCGCGGAGGTGCCTGCGCACCAGTGGAGCCAGCACCGCGAGGTCGGGCGATGAGCGCCCCGGTCGTCGTCACGACCCGCGCCGAGCTCGCCGCCGCGCTGGCGCCCGCCCGCCGCGCGGGCCACCGGGTCGGCTTCGTGCCCACGATGGGCGCCCTGCACGACGGGCACGCCGCGCTGCTGCGCGAGGCCCGCTCGCTGGTGGGCGACGGCGCCGTGGTCGCCAGCATCTTCGTGAACCCGACGCAGTTCGGCGAGGCGGCCGACCTCGAGCAGTACCCCCGCACCCTCGAGGCCGACCTCAAGGTCTGCGAGCGCGAGGGCGTGGACGTGGTCTTCGCCCCCGAGGTGGCCGAGATGTACCCCCACGGCACGGGCGACGACGACGCCGTCATGGTGCGCCCGGGGCCGCTGGCCAAGGTGCTGGAGGGCCGCAGCCGCAAGGGCCACTACCGCGGGGTGCTCACCGTGGTCGCCAAGCTCTTCGGGCTGGTCCGTCCCGACGTCGCCGTCTTCGGGCAGAAGGACTACCAGCAGCTGGTGATGATCCGCCGGATGGTCGAGGACCTCTGCATGGGTGTCGAGGTCGTCGGCGCCGAGACCGTCCGCGAGCCCGACGGCCTGGCGCTCTCCAGCCGCAACGTGCACCTCGACGAGGACCAGCGCCGCCAGGCCACCGCCCTGTCCCGCACCCTGTACGCCGCCGTCGAGAACGCCGTCTACGGGGTCGGTCCCGCCCTGGACGAGGCGCGTGCGGTGCTGCGCGAGTCCGACGGGGTCGACCTGGACTACCTAGAGGTCACCACTCCCGACCTCGACCCGCTGCCCGAGGACCCGGCCCCCGGCACCGAGGCCCGCATCCTCATCGCCGCCCGGGTGGGCACCACCCGACTCATCGACAACCTGCCCCTGACGATCGGAAGGATCGACTGATGCTCCGGACCATGATGAAGAGCAAGATCCACCGCGCGACCGTGACGCAGGCCGACCTGCACTACGTCGGCTCGGTGACCGTGGACGAGGACCTCCTCGACGCCGCGGACCTGCTGGCCGGCGAGCTGGTGCACATCGTCGACATCGACAACGGCGCCCGCCTGGAGACCTACACGATCGCCGGCGAGCGCGGCTCGGGCGTCATCGGCATCAACGGTGCC
>Ga0208328_1000883_pt1 | contig 11819 bp, 13 predicted proteins | sample DeeseametaMP2633_FD_184170 | JGI IMG/M metagenome (GOLD analysis project Ga0208328, IMG submission 184170) | Marine microbial communities from the Deep Atlantic Ocean - MP2633 (SPAdes) | ecosystem: Environmental > Aquatic > Marine > Unclassified | place: Northeast of Antigua and Barbuda, North... | reverse complement strand
CACATGGCCGAGCGGCTCGACATGCAGGACCTCCGCTTCCTCGCGGTGGCGGTGACGATCCAGCAGCAGTCCGGCGGCAACCTCGCCGAGATTCTCGAAGGGCTCGCCAAGGTGATCCGCGCCCGCTTCCGGCTGTTCCGCCGGGTGAAGGCGATCACCGCCGAGGCGCAATGGTCCGGCAAGTTCCTCTCCGGCTTCCCGGTCGCAGTGCTGCTGATCATCCAGCTCACCGACCCGCATTACTACGACGAGGTGTTGGATCACCCGTGGTTCATCCCCGCCTGCTTCATCGTGGCAATCTTCTTGGCGCTGAACCTCATCGTCATGCGGATGCTCGTGAACATCAAAGTCTGAGAGGCCCTCCCCCATGTTCGACAACCTCACCGCAATGATCACCGAGATGCTCGGACCGGCAGGGCCGCTCATTGTGGTCGCGGGCCTTGCGCTTCTGCTGATCCTCTCGACCGTGCCGCTGCTGCTGCGCCAGAAGCCGGACCCGATGGACAAGCTGGCGAAGTCCGGCCGCGCGCGCATCGACGCCGAGACCAAGGCGATTTTGCGCGACACCCGCCGCAACGCCAAGCTCAACAAGTACGCCCAGTATCTCGAGCCGAAGAGCGCCGAAGAGCTGGGGCAGATGCGCCTGAAGCTGCTGCAGGCGGGCTACCGCACCCCCGACTCGGTGCGGCTCTACTACCTCGCGCAGATGGTGCTGGGGCTCGGTCTTCTGGCGGCGGGCACGGCCTATTACGTCATGTTCAAGGACGGCCCCGACGCCACGATGCAGACCAAGCTCATGTATATCGTGGGCCCGGGCGCTGTCGGCTACCTCGCCCCGAAATACTGGATCACCAAACGGGTCGAGGAGCGCAAGAAGCAGATCGAGGAAGGCTTCCCGGACGCGCTCGACATGATGCTGGTCTGCGTCGAGGCCGGCCAGTCGCTCGACCAGTCGATCGTGCGGGTTTCCAAGGAGCTGCGCGCCTCCTACCCGGCGCTGGCCGACGAGTTCGAGATCATCAGCCACGAGATGAAGGCCGGCAAGGACAAGGCCAGCGTTCTCAACGACATGGGCGAGCGCTGTGGCGTGCAGGACGTGTCCTCCTTCGTCACCGTGCTCAACCAGGCCGCCAACTTCGGCACCTCGATCGCCGACGCGCTGCGGATCTACGCCTCGGAAATGCGTGACAAACGAGTCATGCGGGCCGAGGAAAAGGCAAACAAGCTGCCGACAAAGATGACGCTCACGACTATGATGCTGACGGTGCCGCCGCTGCTGATCATCCTCGTGGGTCCGTCGGTGGTGAGCATCAGCGAATTGGGGAATCTCGCAGTCAAGTGACGTGATGCGCATCAGAGCGACCGCCTGTCTGAGCCTTGTCCTTCTGCTGGCCGCCTGCTCCTCGGGCGGCCGGTTTGCGTCCGTGGACAAAAACCAGGTCTACGCCCCCGCGCTCGACCCGCGTGGTGAATCCGTCGACGGGCTGGTGGTCAGCCATCGCCTGATGGCCGCCGGGCAGTACGAGCTTGCGCTTGAGGCCTTCACCCGCGCCGCCGGTGAACACGGACTCACGCCCGAGGTCATCACCTCGCTCGGCACCGCCAACCTCGCGCTCGGGCGGCTCAACCAGTCCGAGCGGCTGCTGCGCCGCGCGGTGGAGGAGGAACCGACCTGGGCCGAGGCTTGGAACAACCTCGGCGTGGTTCTGATGGAGCGCGGACAGACCGCCGAGGCCTCCGAGGTCTTCCGTCGGGCGTATGCGCTGGACAATGGCGAAAGTGACGCAATCCGCGACAATCTGAGGTTGGCGCTCGCAAAAATGGAGAATTCGGACTATGGTTCGGGGCAAGAACAAGAATATGCGTTGGTGCGCCTGGGGAGTGGCAGCTACCTGATCCGGCGCGCCTTCTAACGAGGCAAGAGCAGTATAAGGACGCAGCACATGCGCCACCCCATTCTCGTGATCCTCTGCGTTGCAGGGGTCGTCGGTCTATCCGCATGTGACAAAGCCATCGACAAGGAAGCGGTCGACCGCGAATTCGCCGGTGTGAACGCCATCGACGGCACCGGGCTCAACGAGCTCATGCTCACCGCGGGCGATCCGAACGAGGCGGTGGCCTATTTCCAGCGCGCCGACGGCATGGACCCCGACCGCATCGATCTGCTGCGCGGCCTTGCCAAATCCCTTGTCCGCGCCAAGCGCAACACCGAGGCCGTGGCCGCCTGGAACAAGGTCGTCTCGCATGCGGATGCCACCGACGAGGACCGGGTGTCGCTGGCCGACGCGATGATCCGCAACAACGAATGGGAGCGGGCCGAGGCCACGCTCAACGCCATCCCGCCGACCCACGAGAGCTACCAGCGCTACCGGCTCGAGGCGATGATCGCCGACAGCAACCAGAACTGGGCCAAGGCCGACAGTTTCTACGAGACCGCCGTGGGTCTGACCACCAAGCCCGCATCGGTGCTCAACAACTGGGGCTATTCCAAGCTGACACGCGGCGATTACGCCGGCGCCGAAAAGATGTTCTTCGACACGCTGCGCCACGATCCCGGCATGTTCACCGCCAAGAACAACCTCGTGCTCGCCCGCGGCGCGCAGGGCAACTACACCCTGCCGGTGATGCAGATGAGCCAGGTCGAACGGGCCGAGCTGCTGCACACGCTCGGGCTTGCGGCGATCAAGCGCGGCGACGTCGAGATCGGCAAGGGCCTGCTGCGCAATGCCGTCGAAACCCACCCGCAGCACTTCGACGCCGCGGCCACGGCGCTGGCGGCATTGGAAGCCCCGGTCTCGAACTGAGCCGATGCTGTCGATTTCCGCCTCCGCCGCGACCTGGTTCGCGCCTTTCGTGCTGCCGATCTGTCTCTATGTCAGCTTCACGGACATGCGGGAGTTGCGGATCACCAACCAGGCGAACCTGCTCCTGCTGCTGGTCTTCATGGTCGTCGGGGCCTTCGCCCTGCCCTTTGACGCCTATCTCTGGCGCTACGCGCATCTCGCCGTGGCGCTGGTCGCGGGCATCGCACTCAACGCGGGCGGCATCATGGGGGCGGGCGACGCCAAGTTCATCGCGGCCGCCGCCCCCTTCGTGCATCTCGGCGACCTGCGCTTCCTGATGGCGCTGCTCGCCGCCTCGATCCTCGCGGCCTTCCTGAGCCACCGCATCGCCAAGCTGAGCGGGCTCTCGCGTCTGGCACCGGAATGGAAGAGCTGGAGCAGCGGCAATCGCTTCCCCATGGGCATGGCGCTGGGGGGCACGCTGGCGCTCTACCTCGTGACGGGGATCGTCTACGGCAGCTGAGGCCGCCTCTTTTCCCAAGGCCAGCCAAGCTCTCGCCACAAAGTTCCTGTTTCCTGCCGGGCAACAGAACACATCGGGCCCCGCAGAGAGATGAACATGGAAACCCGCGCCGTCATGGCGCCCCCGCCGCCCAAGCGGCTGGACGAGCTCAGCTTGCCCGAGGTCTTCATGCGGGACATCGCGCTGAAGACCGTGTTCCGCAAGAACGCCAACACCGTCACCCACCTGTCGCGCGCCATGTGCCTGCCCATCGGCATCACGCAGGAGATCATCGACATCACCCGCGCGCAGGGGCTGCTCGAGGCCATGGGCACGCTCAACGCCTCGGGCTCCACCGAGATGCCCTACCAGCTCACCGAATCCGGCAAGGCCCGGGCGCTCGACGCGCTGGCGCAGTCCGAGTACTTCGGCCCGATGCCGGTGCCCCTCGACATCTACCGCGAGCAGGTGAAGCGGCAGTCGATCCGCAACGTCCGGATCTCGCGCGAGCAGCTGCTGGGCGCCATGGGCCACCTGATCCTGCCCGAACACCTGATCTCGCATCTCGGGCCCGCCGTCGGCGCCGGCCGCTCGATCCTGATGTACGGGCCACCGGGCAACGGCAAGTCCTCGATCTCGAACGGCATCCGCGATGCCATGGGCGACAAGATCTACGTGCCCCGCGCCATCGCGTATTCCGGCCAGGTGATCTCGGTCTACGATCCCATCGTGCACTCCGCCGCCGAGGAAGAGGCCGACGACCCCACCCGCCTGCGCCGGATGACTCGTTTCGGCACCCGCTACGTGCTTTGCGACCGGCCCACGGTGATCACCGGCGGCGAGCTCTCGCTCGGCATGCTGGACCTTGTCTACAACCCCACCGCCCGCACCTATCAGGCGCCGCTGCAGCTCAAGTCCACCGGCGGGATCTTCATCGTCGACGACCTCGGGCGCCAGGCCGATCCGCCGCAGAAGCTGGTGAACCGCTGGATCGTGCCGCTGGAGGAATCAAAGGACATCCTTGCGCTGCAATCGGGCGAGAAGTTCGAGGTGCCCTTCGACACGCTGGTGATCTTCTCGACCAACTTCCATCCCAACGAGATCTTCGACCAGGCGGCGCTGCGGCGGATCTTCTTCAAGATCAAGATCGACGGTCCCAGCCAGGAGGACTTCCTGAAGATCTTCGCGCTGGTCGCGCGCAAGAAGAAGCTGCAGCTGGACGAGGTCTCGCTCGTGCACCTGCTCAAGAACAAGTACCCGACGATCGACAACGTTTATGCAAACTACCAGCCGGCATTTCTCATCGACCAGATGCTGTCGGTCTGCGATTTCGAGGGCTGGCCCTACAAGATGACGCCCGAACTGGTGGATCGCGCCTGGTCGAACATGTTCGTGAAGGACGAGATGATCGTGAAGTGAGGGGTCAGGCACGGCTGGGCCGGGCACGGATTCGGGGCCTCCGCGGGGGTCAGCGCTGTGGCGCCGATACCGTACTCCAGCGTCATGACCGAGATCTGCCCGAAACGCGATTTTTGCGCTTGACGTGCCCGGCCCTCTATCATACCCACCGCGCACGGTTTGGCGGAGTAGCTCAGTTGGTTAGAGCAGCGGAATCATAATCCGCGTGTCGGGGGTTCAAGTCCCTCCTCCGCTACCAAATCCCCCCTCTGAAAAATGACAGCTCAGCTCCTTCCGACGGGTGCGATCGGACGCTGCGACCTGCCGGTTTCGCGGGTCCATAGTCAGCCCTGCTGGCCAAGTATCCCGAGCAGTTCCTCCGCCTCTCCGCGATGTTGCCCGGCGTCATCGTCGCTCATAAAACGCAGAGAGCGGATGCCTTCCCCTTCACCGATCAGCGCCGCGCCGATGACCCTGCGGTGGGCATCCTCGAGCACGAACAATCCTCGTCCGGGCGCGCGGGAGCGGTGGGTTTCGATGAAGGCGCCAAGCGCTTCGGGCTCCGGCCAGGGCGCATCGGCGGCGTCCACCAGACCCACCCGCATCAGCGCCAAGCGCGGTGCGTCCTTCTGGAGCGCCGGGCGCGCCGTGAGGCCGCCCAGACACACCACCGGCGGGCAAAGGAACTGCCATTGCTCGGGCGTCATGACGTAGTCGTGGCACGGCTGCGAGCGTCCCTCTGCCTCGAAGAACATCCGTCTCCGCGCCGGCGCGCGTGAGAAGCCGAGACCGGCCAGCAGCCCCTGCGAGGCGACATTGTCGTCCCGACAACAGGCAATCAGCGGCGGGGATGGCTCGGCGAAATGGGCGGAGATCGCCGCGCGCAGGACGGTCGACATGATCCCGCCTCCCTGCACCGCGACGTCGAGCCAGAACCACATCTCGGGGGCCAGCCGCAGACAGCCGATGATCTCCCCGCCCCGTTCCAGCACCCGGATGCGCTGCGTGGGCTCGTGGCTGAGCGCGAGGATCTCGCCCGCTTCGGCAAGGCCAAAGGGCTGTCGGGCGGCGGCCATCCAGCGCGCGATCTCAGGCGTTCCGAGCTGTCGCGCAATCGCCGGCAGGTCGCCTGCCTGCATCCGCCGCAGCGAAACATCCCCCACATCGAGCCTGTCTGGAAAGGGCGCCATGGCACCGCTCCGTCCCGTCCTGCAACGCGCACAGGCTTTCGCAAATGCGGGTCCGAATCAATGCCCGATTCGTTTCTGCGCCCGCATCCCGAAGATTCTGCGATGCAGAAAAATCATTCCGGAACAGAGCGTTACAATCTCGCCGCCCGAAGCGTAACGGTACTTTACGGATACATCTTTTCCGGCGCCGGATCGCCGGTTTTCACGCGGTTTCGTTTGCGGCGTCACGGGCGTGGGATAGTCTCCTCGGCACTCAATCAGTCGGATGCTCAAGGGAGGGGGACACCGATGTTTGACACGAGCGAAACCGGAGGGGTGACCGCGTCAGTTGGGCCTGCCTGTCCCCGGCGCGTTGGGGAGCAGGTCCCAGATCGACGCCAGATCCGTCGCCATCGCCCTGTGCACCTGCGCGAGGATCCTGTCCCGCTGCGCGGCGGGCAGCGCGTCGACATGTTCGCGCGCCGCGCGCAGATCGAGTGGCGCCCCAGTCTCGACCGCCCGGTCGATGGCGGCGCGGCAGGCCGGGTCCGCGGCCTCATCCCCGGCCACGACGGTCTGGAGGCTTCGGAAGAAGCGGCTGTCGACGGGATCGATCATCGGCGGGAACCCCTCTGCGGACGCGCACCCTCCACTCTTGGCGCAATGCCATGACAGGTCAACCGCCCGACGTCCGGACGATCCTCGACCAGCGGATGGCGCTGATCCAGGCCATTGCCGCCGCCAATTGCGAGCACCTGCGGCTCAACCAGATCGCCAGCGGCATGATGATCCTCGACCAGAAGGCCGAGGAGGACGGCGCTTCCGACGACCCCCATGACGCGGACCGCACCGCCAACGACGAGGCGCTCGACGCCAGCATGACCCTGATTACCGCGCTCGAGGCGGAGCTGGCAGAGCTCGACCGGCACCTCGCGGCAGCTATCGAAAGAGATGAGAAATGACTCAGCACGTATCGCCGCAATCCCTGTCCCTCTTCGACCTCATCGCCCGCTCGTGGGATCTCGGGGCGCCGGTGCGCGCGCTCCGGTTCAACGTGGTCGGCGGCTCGGTTGCGGTCACCCTCGGGGACGGGCGGCTTGCCTTCCTGCAGACCAAGGACAGTGAGGCGCCCGAGAGCCGGATGCGCACCGAACTCGACACCGGCCGCATGACCATTCGCCCGCGCGAGAAGCCGCTGCCGATGCCTCTCGTGACCGAGGCGCCGGTGTCGGAATGCAAGACCGGCGTCGCCACGCTGGCGCAACAGGGCTTTGCTTTCGCCTCGCCCGACGGGGCCGAGATCTGGCGGGCCACCGCGCGCGGCCAGACGGTGCGGGTCGCCAAGATCGGGCCCGAGCCTGTCACCGCGCTTGCCACGCTGCCCGAGAAGCGCGGGATCGTGGTCGCGCAGGGGGCCCTGCTGACCGTTGTCTCGCCCGAGGACGGGCGCAGATTGGTCACCTCAGAGCCCGGCCACGCAGTGCAGCGTCTGGCGGCCTCGCCGGACGGCACGCGCATCGCCTGCTGGGGGCCGGGGCAGGTCTCGGTCCTCGATGCGGAGACGCTCGCGCAGCGCGCCGGAACCCCGGCAGAGGGCGAGGTCTCGGACCTCGTCTGGTCGCCGGACGGGCGCTGGCTCGTGGGCAGCTGCCGGGACAAGGCGCTGCTTCTGGTCGATGTCCCCGCGGCCCGCGCCGACCGCATCGTCGACTTCCCCGCCCCCGTCACCGTCTCGGATTTCAGCCGGAAAGCGGGAGTGCTCGTCGCTGCGGGCGCGTTCCGGGTGGTCGGCTGGCGCCTGCCCGACCTGCCCTTCGGCGACCACGAGGGCACGCCCATCGAGACCGGAAAGCCCGGGCTCACCATCGTCGAGACCGTCGCCGCCCACCCCCACCGCGATCTCTGCGCGGTGGGCTATGCCAACGGGCTGGTGACGCTCTGCCAGATCGGCCAGCGCGCCGAGATGATGCTGCGCGAGGGCAACGGCGACCCGGTCACGGCGCTGGCCTGGTCGCCCGACGGCACGCATCTCGCCATCGGCACGGCGGGCGGCACCGCCGCGCTCGCCACCTTCCCCAAACACATGTTCAAATGACCCGAAACGGAGAGCACCCGATGACCCAAGCACTTGATGCCGAAGAGCAAAGCAAGGACCGCTACTTCCAGGAACTGGCCAAGATCGCCGAGGAGATGATCGAGGAGCACGGCAAGGATTTCGCCACCGGCGCGCTCATCCTTGCGGCGCAATGGATCGCGCAGGGCCGTCTCGGCAAAGGCGAGGAGGCGATGCACTAATGCCGGCGCGTGCGGCCCGTGGCGACCGTCGCCGGGGCCGGCGTGTTGAGGCTCTGGATCTGGCTGACGAGGATGCCGCTGAGCGGCGCCGCCAGCCCGGCGAGAGGATCGGTCCCGGTGGCGGGCTCGGTCGCGCCGCGCAGGATGTCGGTCAGCTCCGGCGTCAGAAGCTGGGCATAGGCACAGAGTTCATGCACCCGGAATGTCGCGAAATGCAGACTGTCGTCGTTGAGCAGAACCTGCCCCGGCCGCCGCGCCTGGGCGCCGGAGGTCAGCACGTTGCTGTGCACGGCCGCGCCCAGGGTGGTCAGCACCGCGCGGCGCCACTTGGCGTAATCGGTGTCGGCGGAATGGTCGATGCCGACGCTGTAGAGCTTCTCCGAGATCGTCCGGAAGGCCCGCCCGCCCGAGATGTGCCGGCGCCAGAACTCGCTGGCCTCGTCGACCGAGCGGCAATCGGCAAAGCGCTCGGCGAGCTTGGGCCGGATCAGCAGCACGAGCGCCATGTCCGCGTCCTCGGAGATCGAGCGGGCGATCTGCATGGCGGGCAGCGGCAGCCCGGTCAGGGCGAGGATGCGCAGCGCGTTCATCTGCTCCTCGAGCCGGGCGAAGAGCCCCGCAAGCCCGTGCCATTGCGCCGGGGCCAACCCCTCGGCGCCGCGCGCGTGGCCCAGCGCCGCCGCCCGGTGCAGGGACCGGACCCAGAGCACGCATTGATCGAAGAGGAACACCAGGTCGACCGCGGCGCTGTTCGGCGCATCGTCGAGCCGCGGCACCGCGCGGAACCCCGGCAGCGCCCGGATGCCCTCGCGCCAGTGGCGGTCGAAATCGAGACCCCGCGCCGACCAGAGCTGCTTGATCCGCGCCAGCAGCTGCGGCGACAGCCCCGGGTAGGACAGCTCGGGCGGGCTCTGGAACAGCGGCGCGATCGCACCGGGAGGCAGGGAGTCGGCCATCTTTGCAAGGGTCCTGACGGTTTCGCCCCGAGCGTAGCGCAAGCCTTCGAAATCTGGCCAGATATTTCCGCGAGGCGCGCGCCATGAGCCCGTCGCCCCGCCTGCAGGTGAGCCAGAGCCAGGTGTTCCGGATGGGTCACGTGATGAGCGTGCTGCAGCTCTCCGGCGAGGAACTGGACGAGCATCTGTTGCAGACGGCGCAGAGCAACCCGCTGCTGGTGGTGCGGCGCCGCCGTCAGACCGCGATCCGCGCCGGCAGCGCCCACGACCTGATCGACAGCACCTTCGCGGACCGGCCCACCAGCCTCTACGACCACGTACTGCGCGAGCTGGCCGGCCTCGCCGGGCGCGGTGCCGCCATGGAGCGGCTGATCCTCGCGCTGGTCGAGGAGCTGGAGCCCTCCGGCTGGCTGGGCCGCCCGGTGCCGCAGATCGCGGAGAAGCTGGGGCTGAGCGTGCAACTCGTTGAAACCGCGCTGGATCTGGTGCAGCGGCGGGTTTCGCCCGCCGGCATCTTCGCGCGCGATCTGAGGGACTGCCTGCGGCTGCAGCTCGAGGATCAGGGGCTCTGGGATGACGCTGCCGGGCGGGTGCTGGCGCATCTCGACGTGCTGGGAACCGGCGGCGCCGAGGCGCTGGAGCGCGCGACCGGGCTCGATACGGCAACGATTGCCACGCGGCTGCGCCGGCTGCGGCGACTCGATCCCAAGCCGGGGAGCCAGTTCGCCACCGACCATACCCTGATGCGCGAGGCCGACGTCCGGATCGAGGCGCGCGGCGACGGCTGGGTCCCGATCTTCCGCACGAGCTTCGAGACGGTGGTGGCGGTGCCGCCCGGGGCCTCGGGTGACAGCTCGCCCGAGATGCGGCGGGCGCTTGGCGAGGCCCGAGCGCTGAAGCAGGCGCTCGACCTGCGGCAGGGCGCGCTCAAGCAGATCGTGCAGGCGATGATCGAGGTGCAGGGCGCCTTCTTCCGCGACGGCCCCGAGGCCCTGCAACCGCTCACCCAGTCGATGATCGCGGCGAAGACCGGGTTTCATCTCAGCACCGTGAGCCGGGTCCTGAACGGGCTGCTGATCGAGGGGCCGAACGGCATCATTCCGGCCCGCACCCTCTGCGCGCGGCGCTCGGCGCTCTGCTCGACGGACGGCCCGTCGAAGCCCAGGGTGCTGGCGCGGCTGCGCGCGCTGCTGCTGGCCGAAAGCGCAAGACACCCGCTGTCCGATGTGCAGCTTTCGGACGCGCTGCGCGCCGAGGGGCTCGCGGTGTCGCGCCGGGTGGTCGCGAGATACCGCCACGAACTGGGCTTCGCCCCGGCGGCTCAGCGGCGCCTGCGCGCCTGACACCCCTCCCCTTTTGCAGGTCTTCCAAGCCGCGCCCGCACCTTTGCGAGCGCGGCTCTTTCATGTCCGGTGTAACGCGCGGCCCGGGCCGGAACGGACGGTGTAACGCCCGCCCACCGGGGGTGTAACGCGGGGCGTAATACAATGTGACGGTCTCCGGCCAGCGCCGGTTCCGCGCCCACACCCGCAGCCTTCCGCAAAATAATTGAACAAATTTTACATCATACTTTCAGATACTTATACGATTTTTCCATGCTGCAACTGCACATTTCGCCGCATGGGAACGGTCCTTGCATGAAGAGAGGCATAACACGCGATCTTCCCTGCGGAAGAGATGCCAAAGAACGAAGGACCGGGAGGAGAGATGTCGCCAGCATCGCCAGCATCGCCCGCGCGCGCCGCGGACCGTGCCGATCTGCGCGCCTCGAGCTTCCCCACCTTTGCCGAGAACCCCGTGCGACGCGGCCCCGGGCCCGAAGCACGCAATGAAACGGCGAAAGCCGCCAAAACGTGGCCGGGAGACCGGGCTCAGAGCTTTAAGGAGGCTCATGGCATGACTTTGACGCTTAACAAGATCACGTCGCAACGTGGTATCTCGGTCGGGGAGGCGACCAAGAAGATCGCGGATCTGGGGTGGAACCCGACCTACGTCCAGGAGGCCGCGACCTTCCCGACAGACTACAAGATCACCAAGGCGCCGCGCGATCCGATGAAGCAGGTGCTGCGCTCCTACTTCCCGATGGAAGAGGAAAAGGACAACCGCGTCTACGGCGCGCTCGACGCCGCGCTGCGCGGCGACATGTTCCGCAACGTGGAGCCGCGCTGGATCGAGTGGATGAAGCTCTTCCTCGCGATCATCCCCTTCCCCGAGATCTCGGCCGCGCGCTCGATGGCCATGGTCGCCCGCCTGTCTCCGGGCGAGGACCTGCGCACCGGCTTCACCATGCAGATGGTCGACGAGTTCCGCCATTCCACGATCCAGATGAACCTGAAGAAGTGGTACATGGAGAACTACATCGACCCCGCCGGGTTCGACATCACCGAGGAGGCGTTCGGCAAGTGCTACGCCACCACCATCGGCCGCCAGTTCGGTGAGGGCTTCATCACCGGCGACACCATGACCGCCGCCTGCATGTACCTGACCGTGGTCGCCGAGACCGCGTTCACCAACACGCTCTTCGTGGCCATGCCGTCGGAGGCCGCCCGCAACGGCGACTACGCACTGCCCACGGTGTTCCTGTCGGTGCAGTCGGACGAGAGCCGCCACATCGGCAACGGTCACTCGCTGCTGATGGCCGCGCTCAAGGAGCCCGAGAACCACCTGCTGCTCGAGCGCGACCTGCGCTACGCCTTCTGGCAAAACCACGCCATCG
>Ga0208328_1000880_pt1 | contig 11840 bp, 12 predicted proteins | sample DeeseametaMP2633_FD_184170 | JGI IMG/M metagenome (GOLD analysis project Ga0208328, IMG submission 184170) | Marine microbial communities from the Deep Atlantic Ocean - MP2633 (SPAdes) | ecosystem: Environmental > Aquatic > Marine > Unclassified | place: Northeast of Antigua and Barbuda, North... | reverse complement strand
GCGGAACTCCTTGGGGTACGGCTTCGGCACAGTGCACATCCTTCCAGCGGCGCCACTCGGCACCACAGATCAGATGTCACCTATCCGTGCAGCAGACCCGTGTGCCCTCTGCGTGCCCTGCGCGTGCCCTCAGGGCACAGATCGGCAGTCTCGGCCACTCTCGCGGAGGGCTGCCTGGGCCTCCACGAACGACGAAACCGCAGGTCAGAGGCCTGACCTGCGGTTCGATCGATCTGCGCGCCTGTAGGGATTCGAACCCCAAACCTTCTGATCCGTAGTCAGCCTCTGGGGCCCGCACCTAGGCCCAGAACGCAGTCGTGGCGGGGTTCATCGACGCACATCGAAGCCGATCGACGTACCTCGGCGTGAACGAGTGTGCCCTCGGGACCTCCGCCCTGAGGGCGCCCAGACCGACCTGTCAGGGCATTGCAGGAAGACGTCCTCAACCCCCGATCCCTGGGAGACTCGCGGGGATCAGCCGAACGCCATCGTGGCCTGGAGCCCCCTACCGCGACCAGTGCGGCTCCGGCGGGTCAACGCCCAGGGCATCGGCAGCCGCGTCGACGGTGAGGCTGACGCCGCACCCCGCCAGCTGAGCGTCACCGGTCTACGTCAGAAGACGCGCAACACCACGACGCGCCCACGACGCGGCATCCCCGATCCAGACGGCTACCGACTGCCGCGTGCGTCGGGCTCATCTGCGGGACTCCAGGGGGATGCGATGTCGGGCCCGTCGCCGCCGTCCGATTCCCGACACCCGACGGACGATGCACCGCCTGGTCTAGATCACATGGTTCGCGATCGAGCACTTCCCTGGTCTGCAGGACACCCACTGAGGGACCGAACCAACATCCCTTAACGGAATGAGATCTCATGCACCCCCACCTGTCTCTGCACAAGGACGCCCCTGCCACCGTCATGCTCGCCGGCTTGTTCGGCTTCTCAAACCTCACGTCGCACGCGGAGGTCGAGGCCAAACTCGAGGACTTCGACTGGCTGCACACCCACTCCCTTGAACAGGTCTACGCCTTCGATGCTCGTCACCTCCGCGACGGCAGCCTCGCGGAGCAAGGCCTGTGCGAGATGCGGTGGCAGGTCCAGGTCCCCGTGTCCCACGAAGCCCTCGCCATCGCTCTCCTCGTCCACAACCACTTCAATCACCCGTAGGACGCACGCGGCACCCTCGTCGTGCCAGACGTGGCGGAGGAGCAGCGCGGCGCGGGTGGGCTCGCGACCAGCTGCGCGAGGTCGTCTCCGGGCGGCTCGAGCGCGAGCAGCACAGGCTCACCGCGCTGCGCTCGCGTCCGATGCTGGGCGACCCGGGCTCGCTGGTCGGGGTCGACTCGAGGAGCTGTCGGCGGGTCTTCGCTACGGGCACACGGCGCCGAGCCCGCCGATCATCACGAGCGATCACGTGAAGATGTCGTGAAGGTCGATAGCCCGCCGAGGATGGAGTCGTTCTTCCCCGCGGAACGTGTTGATTCAACTACTTCAGATCGCCTGACGCGGGCGACCACCGCGAGGGGGCTCGAGTGGATGCCGAACTGACCGACCGGCTGGCCAGAACAAGCCAGGGCGCCTTGCGCTACGTCGTCGCCAGAGAGCACCTGCTGTTCGAACGTGCTGGCGTCCAGGACGGCGTCCTGCTCTCCCCCGCGGAGCTGCGCGGATGGCTCCAGGTCCTCGCGTTCGACCTGCCCGCAACGGACGGTCTGCCCACGCTCGACAACGCAATCGGCGTGTGGCTGAACCAGATCGATCAGATCACGGCACCTGAACAGGAAGAGAACCACGAGCCCCTGATGCTGCAAGCGGTACACGCCGAGCAAGCGCCGCTGGACCCGTTGCGCGACCACCTGCGCCGCCAGCGCTCGAGGGCGTCGGAGCGTGAGGTCGTCGCTCCAGCCAGTAGGGCGTCGCGACCCGCACCCAGGTCCCGTGCAGGAGTCGACGGGCGGGCGGGGCGGCCCGACTTCCCCGGCGGTGCACCGGCCACCACGGCCGCTCAGCGGCGCTTGAGCTAGGGCCTGGACGCCATCTCTCCACGTGTGGTCGGGACACTGACGCATCCAGGAGGAGACCGGCCCAGGCGGCACGGTCACTATCAAGCCTGACGCCGCGCCACCCGTCGAGAAGGTGGCCTCACTCAAGATCGCATTCACGCGAGTCGATCGGGGATGTAGCCCTCCCCGCAGCCACTACTATGATGAATAGGAGTACGAGTCCCAAGGAAGGCTGGCACCGTTGATGCGCCACACCCCATCGCTCCTCAAGGCGACCCCGCTCCTCGCCCTTGCCCTGTTGACCGCCTGCACGGCAAACAATCCGGAGTCCGGCGGGATCGCGGAGCCGATGGACGTCACTCACGTGCACGCCATCGAGGTCGACCCCGAGAATGCCGACCGGGTGTATGTCGCAACCCACGACGGCCTCGGAGCCTGGACCGCGGAGACCGGAGTCGTGCGCGTCAGCGAGTCGCGTGGGGACTTCATGGGTTTTGCGGTCGGCGACGAAGCACTCTATGGATCGGGGCATCCCGCTCCCGGCGACGACTCGCCCTTCGCCCTCGGCCTGATCGTCTCCGACGACCGGGGCGCCACGTGGGACGGGGTCTCACTGTCGGGGGAGGCAGACTTCCACGCACTCACCGCTTCGGAGTCGGGCGTAGTGGGCTACGACGCTTCGTCAGGTCTGCTCCGCAGCAGCAGCGACGGCGAGACCTGGACCGACACGCCGTCCGAGCTCGGCTTCTACGACCTGACGTTCGACTCGGAGTCATCGGTCCTCTACGGGACGACCGGTGAGGCCCGGCTCGTGCGCAGCGAGGACTTCCAGGGCTTCGAGCCCGTCGTAGACGCACCGAACCTGCTCCTCGTCGACGCGTTTACCGACGATGTGCTCGTCGGGATCGACGAGGACGGCGTCCTGATGAGCGGAGTCCCGGGCGAGACCTGGGCCGCACCCGGTGGCGAGGCCGACGGCGAGCTGGCCGCCTTCACCGTCGGACCCGACGACAGCGTCTGGTTGCTCGACGGCTCCGGGCTGCAGCGCAGCACCGACCGGGGAGCCACCTTCACCCCTGTGGAGTCCTGGTAACCCCTTCCTCCGAAGCACGACACATCGCCGACCAGAAGGAGTGACGATGACCGAGTTCACGATGACACGCACGATCGCCGAAGGTTTCGCGGAGACGCTCGAGGCGACGCGCGCTGCCCTGGGAGAGGTCGGTTTCGGCATCATCTCCGAGATCGACTTGTCCGGGAACCTGCACGAAAAGGTGGGTGCCGACCTATCGCCGTGCACCATCCTCGGGGCCTGCCAGCCCGATCTCGCTCACCAGGCCGTCACCGCGGACCCCTCCGTGGCGGCGCTCCTGCCTTGCAATGTCGTCGTGCGTGCCGACTCGCCGTCCGTCACCGTGGTCGAGGCTTTCGACCCGATGACCATCACGCAGATGAGAGGTTCTGCAGAGGCGCTGCGGGCCGTCGCCCACGACGCGCGTGAGCGCGTCGCCAGGGCACTGGAGATCCTGGCCGATCGCTGATGCTGCACGCTCTCCTCGCCGGAATGGACACCGGACGTACGCCGGGAGTCGAGTCCGGCGGTTCCGGGCTCTCCGACCTCTCCACCTGGCTCATCGTGGCGGGCGTCGTGGCTGGTCTGGCGCTGGTCGCGCGCTGGTCGCGCCGGCGGTAGAGATCTCGGGGCCGGCGCTCAACTGATGGACGGCCACGGGTTCGACCGGCACCCATCCAGCGTCTTGGTCTGCTGGAGCATGACCGGGGCGGCTGACCCTGGCGCCGGGCACTCCTCGTGCCCGTAGCCCAGGGCGTGACCTGTCTCGTGGTTGACGAGGTAACGCCGGTAGCCCGTGATGTCGCCGTCGTAGGCGGCGGCCCCGTTGCTCCAGCGCCAAGCGTTGATCACGACGAGGTCGCCGTTGCGACATGACAGCCGCCCGCGGGTGAGCAGCGGGGCACACAGTCGGTCCACAGCGGACGGGGACGCCACCATGATGCGGATGTCCGGACTGACGTCGGCACCAACGCGGCTCAGGAGATGACCTCGCGAAGTCCAACCACGTTCGTCCGCAAGCGTCTGGTCGATCGTCTGCGCGATCGCGTCGTGATCGAAAGGCAGGCCGCCCTCGACCTCCACGCGGTAGGCAGTCACACCAGTCGGCCGACCTGGGCGTGACTGCCCCACTCCGGCCACGACCTCGAAGCGCCCCGTCCCCGACTCCGGCACCTCTGGCCGCGGATCACGCTCGAGAACCTCACCGGCCACGACCACCCGACTCCCGAGCTCCGTCGACACAGGCCTCTGCGGCGGGACAGTCCGGCGTTCCGAGGCCGCCAAGCCCGGGGCGCTCACATCGGACGCCTCGGTTTCGATTGCGGCCGACCACCACGAGGCGGAGCCCACGACGGCACATCCCACGACGGCCGCGAGCCACCTCGCCCGGGACCGCTGATGGGTCGCGCGGTGCCTGCCGCGTGGTCTGTCGCCCGACTTTGCCACAGCCCTCCTCCCCTGCCCCACGCACAGACCGCCGTCATACTAAGCCGGATAGCAGTCTACGGGCGGCTCCAGGAAACGATCTGTCGGCGTGTACTCACTGCGCCACCGAGAGCACGGGCCCCGCTGCCACCCCGAGGATGACGACCACTGTCGCGCACGTGGAGGCGACCAACACGGGCGCTGCGAGGCGTGGCCGGTTCTGCGACCTCTCCGTCTCGTCCGAAGGAGCCGAGGTCAAGCACGCTGTCAGCCAACGCAGGTAGTACCCCAGGCTGATCAGGGTGTTGACAGCGACTAGCACGGTCAGCCAGGGCAAGCCGGCAGACCACGAGACCTCGAGGAGGAGCAGCTTGGCTACGAAGACAGCGCTCGGCGGTGTCCCGACCAGACCCAGCAACGACACCGCGAGAGCCGCGACCAGGACAGGGCGGTGCTTGGCGACTCCCCGCCAGTCTCCGAGGGACTTCCGAGTCGGTTCAGCCGCGACCACGGCAAAGGCGGCCAGGTTGGTCACGGCGTATGCGCCGACGAAGAAGGCGAGCGCGGGCCACGCAAGAGCTTCCTTCCCCACGAGCGCCGCCAGGGCCAGGAGGTAGCCCACCTGACTGACGGTGGACCACGCGAGTAGTCGACGGACCGAGTGCTGGGTGAGGGCCGCCAGGTTGCCCAGACTCATCGAGACTGCGCCCAGCCCCGCGACGAGCCCCACCCACAGAGCGTGCCCGGGCAGGCTGTCCACCAGTCGACCGATCGCCACGACGGCGCCGAGCTTCGGCAGGGTCGTCACGAACATGGCCACCGCCGACGAGCTCGCCTGCGTGGCGTCGGGCACCCACAGGTGGACAGGCACGGCGCCCGCCTTGAACAGCAGGCCGGTCACGACGAGGACCACGCCGGCCGCGAGCCCGACCACCGGCATGCCGCTGGCCTGGGCGGACAGCGAGAGGTAGCCGGTCGAACCGGCCAGACCGAACAGGATCCCCGCGCCCGTCATCATCCATATGCCGGAGAAGGCTCCGAGAAGGTAGGTCTTCATCGTGGCTTCCGGCGCTGCCTCGTGCTCGCCCAGCCCCAGGAGGCCATAGAGCGGGATGCTGCTCAGCAACCACGCACACACAAGGACGGCCACGTCGGCCGCCGACCCGAGGAGCAGGACGCCCATCCCGCCCAGCAGCAGGAGCGCATAGGTCTCGGCCACGCGGGCATGCGTTCTCAGCTCGTGATCGGCCACGACCACCATCGCGATCAGTGACAGGCCCACCACGACACGCAGCACACCGGTCGCCTCGTCCAGGACGAGGGTGTCGTGGAAAACCCTCGTGGGCTGACCGGCCAGGTCGCGCGCGGCGACGGCGGCCGAGAGCGCGGGGGCGACCCCAGCCAGGACCGCCACCCGTCGCAGACTCCGGCGTGGTGTCCACGAACCCATCACCAGACAACCGAGCGCCCCGGCTAGCAGGATCAGCTCCGGAGTCATCGTGACCAGGTCAGAGGTCACGTCCTCACCTGTCCACCATGTCGACCAGCGCGGTGGCGGCCGGCTCTACGACGTCGAGTAGCGGCCCGGGAGCGAGGCCCAGCACGATGGCTGTCACCAACAACCCGGCAACCGGCAGCCACTCAGTGCGCGTGAGGTCCGGGAAACCCGTCGTCGGCGTCGTCCGCGGTCCGGTCACCATCTGCTGCACTGCGGTGAGCAGCACAGCAGTCATCAGCAGGATGCCCAGGAGGCCGACCGCAGCGATCGGCACCACGGCCACAGCACCGATGAAGATCTGGAGTTCGGCGACGAACCCGGAGAGTCCGGGCAGGCCCAGAGACCCCAGAGCGGCGATGACCATCAGCACGCTGAAGCGCGGGGCGACACCCGCGAGACCCCCGTAGGAGGTCAGGGTGAAGTCCCGTCCACGCGCCCAGACCACACCAGCGAGCATGAAGAGGGCACCCGTCAGCAGCCCGTGACTGACCATCTGCGTGACCGCGCCGCTCACGGCGGTCGAGCGTGCGGACGCCTGCTCGCCGGCGGCGAGGCCCGCAGCCCCGAGCCCCAGCACGACGTATCCCATGTGGTTGACCGAGGTGTAGGCGATCATGCGTTTCAGGTCGGTCTGGGCCAAGGCGACCAGCGCCCCCCACAGCACCGAGACCAGGCCGACGGCGACCAGGATCGGCGACCAGGCGCGCCAGGCGTCCGGCAGCATCGGCATCCCGATCCGGACGAAGCCATAGGTGCCCATCTTCAGCAGGACTGCGGCCAGCACCACAGATCCGATGGTGGGCGCATCGGTGTGTGCCGGCGGCAGCCAGGTGTGGAAGGGGACGGTCGGGGTCTTGACAGCCAGGCCCAGCAGGATCGCTCCGAGGACCATGACTGCCGCCCGGCCCTCGAGCGGTGGGGACGAAGCGAGTCGCACCATGTCGAAGGTGTGGGGCTCCGCGGCGACGTACAGGCCGATGAAGCCGACCAGCAGCGCCAACGAGCCCAGGAAGGTGTAGAGGAAGAACAACAAGGCCGACCTCCGACGCTCCCCGTGCCCCCATCCGTGGATCGAGAGGTACATGCCGACGATCGAGAGGTCGAAGAAGACGAAGAACAGGATCAGGTCCCCTGCGGCGAACAGGCCTAGGGCGGTCGTCTCGAGACCCAGGAACAAGGCCGCCTGCGTGCGCGGGCGCTTGTCCTCCCGCAGCGCGTACACCGCACAGGCCAGGAAGACTGCGGTCGTCATGACCACCAGGGGAAGCGAGAGCCCGTCGACTCCGACGTGGTAGCTCATTCCGATCTGCGGTACCCACGTGACGCGGTCGACCATGTCCAGCTGTCCGGGGTCTGGAGTGTCGTACGCCGCCCACACACCACCCGCGAGCGCGAGAGTCGAGGCCGTGACCAGCACGAACCACCAGCGCGCGATCCGATCGGGCACGCGTGGATGCAGCAGCGGCACGGCCGCAGTCACCGGCAGGAAGACGAGGAGGGAAAGCACGACTGATCTCCTTGCACTCAGACGAGCGCCACGATGGCGAGGAGGACGAGAACGAGCAGCAGACCGACGACGGCCTGCAGGTAGTAGTGGTGGAGTTGACCCGTTCGAGCGAGCCGCCTCACGCAGCGGCCCGAACGACGGGCGCCGCCAGCCGTGGCGTCGACCGCCGCGGTGACATGCCGGTCCGCCCGTGCACCTGCGGTGGACAAGTGCCGCGCCGTGTGTGCCGACGCGGTGCGGACGACGCGGTGGAGGATGCCGTCGGCCCGGCCGACGGCTCGGGCCGCGAGACGGACGCCGACGGCCGTTCGATGTGGGACCTGGGCCAGGATCCGATCGTCGACCGCCGCAGCGGCGCCCGCGATGCGAACGAGAGGCGACACGACCACGACGTGGACCGCCCTCTCCAACCCCAGCCAGTCCCGCAGCCACCGGTGAACGGACCGGGGGACAAGCCTCGAGGCACGAGCTCGACGCGAGAACGCATACACGGCGAGCCCTGTCGTCACGACCACCGCCGCGCTGAGCACAAGCTCCCACGGCGCGGGGGATGGCGGGGTCTCCCCGGGGACCGATCCCAGGACAGGCGGGAGAGCCATGCCTCCGGCGCCCAACGCCACCAGGGCGAGCGGCACTAGCGCCACCACACAACGCCGCGGCGGGGCCGCTTGCTCGGCGCGCCCTGTCTCGGGCGAGGAATCGGGGACGGCCAGGAGCACGATCGTGGCCTTGAGCGCATAAGCCGCACCGAGTCCGACTCCCACGAGTCCCAGGGCGTAGAGAGCGGGCGAGTCGTGCAGCACTCCCGCCAGGATGGCGTCCTTGGTGAACCACAACGACAGGGGCGGGAGACCTGACAGCGACATCAGACCGGCCGTCGCCAGCATCCCCAAGACCGGCCATCGGCGGGCAGCCCCCCGCAGCCCGGCCATCTGTTTTGTCCCCAGCAAGTGCAGCCAGATCCCGGCACTGAGGAACAGCAACGCCTTGACCGCGGCGTGGGCCACGAGGTGGGCGCTGCCGGCAGCGCCCGCCCCCACCGCGGCTGCTAGCACCACGAAACCCAGCTGGGCGGCGGTCGATGCTGCGAGCAGCTGCTTGAGGTCGCTCTGTGCAAGCGCCACCAGACCCATGGCGGCGGCCGTGCCTGCACCGATCCAAGCCGTCAGGCCGGCCAGCGTGGGCGACGAGGTCAGCGCGGGTTCGACGCGAAGCATCAGGTAACCCCCCATCGCGACCATCGCCGCTGAGTGGAGCAGCGCCGACACGGGGCTCGGTCCGTCCATCGCCCGCGCCAACCAGAACGAGAAGGGCAGCTGCGCTGCCTTTCCCAAGCAGGCGAGGACCACCCCGGCCAGCGCTACGTCGCGCCACCCGTCCGACAGGTCCGAGAGCCGGTCCAGCTCCATCACCCCGCCCCCGGCGGCAGCCGCGGCTACGGCGACGTAGAGGCCCAGGTCGGTGGCACGCGTGACCATCATGGCCGTCTGCCCCGAGGCGACCCGGCGCCGGTCGTGCCACGCGAAGCCGATCAAGGCCCAGGAGCAGGCACCCATGAGCTCCCACCCGAGCAGGAGCATCGGCAGGGTGTCAGCAAGCAGGGTCAGCGTCACCGAGGCTGTGAAAGCAGCCATCAGCACAGCGAAGCGCAGCGACCTGGTCTCGTCGAAGGCCGTCGACACGACGAGCACCAGAGCAGCCACCGTGAGGACTGTGGGGAGAAGCAGGCGGGCGTGGCCGGTCAGCGAGAGGGCGACGGCCGAGTCCGCCACGAAGTCCCACAGCACCACGCGGCTGGAGCCGAGCACGGCCAGCGACGCCGTGACCACGGCCAGGAGCGTGAGAAGTCCGGCGAGCACCCACAGGGGAACTTCGTCGCGTCGGTCGCGTCGGTCGCGTCGAGTGGTCACTCGTGCAGCTCCGCCGCCATGTCGGTCATGTCGGTCCCGGCGCGCCGGTGCAGCAACGTGGCGACTGCGAACCCGGCGGCCATCTCCACCGTCATGGCGGCCAGCACGACGAGCAGCAAGACCTGCCCCGAGGGGTCCGGGGAGAGGAACCACCACAGGCCACCGACCGCAAGCAGCACGCCGGCGATCATCAGCTCGAGCCCCATCATCGCCATCACCACGACCTGCTGGGACAACGCACCGTAGACGCCGACAGCGATGAGTGCGCTGGCAATCATCAGGACGCCCTCGAGAGTCATCGTGCTCCTCCCCTACCGGCGTCATCACGCTCGGCCGACCGTCCGTCCAGATCGTCGCCCAAACGGTCGTAGCGCGTGCGAGCAGAGGAGAGCACGACTCCGACAACGATGGTCGCTGCCATCACCACGCCGATGATGAGCATGACGAGCATGTGACTTCCCATGATCGCGTTCCCGAGGTCACGCGTGACCTCCTCCGAGGGCGCAGATCGCCGTTCCGGCCACGGGACGAGGAGCGCCCCTGCTGCCAGGACGACGAACACCGCAACAGCCGATCCGAGGGCGGCTCGGTGCGAGTGCACCATGGACATCGGCATCAGGGCGGGATTCATCCCCATGAACATGACCATGTAGACCGCCATCACGGCCATCTCCATGACCATCATCAAGATGACGACGGCACCCAGGTAGGACTGCTGCAGGATCAGCAACGCCGCACCTGTAGCCACGAAGGCGAGCGCCAAGGCGTAGGTGGCCCGCGCCATCGAGTCGAAGACGAAGACCAGGACGCCGCTCCCGACTGCCACCAGTCCGCAGATGCCGAAGGCAACAGTGGTCAGGATCTCCATGTCGGCCACGAGATCACCGCCCACCAACGAGAATCACCCCGACGAGGAGGTCCTGGACGACCACCGCCGGGAGCAGGAACGTCCACAGCGGCTGCATCAACAGGTGTGGACGTGCCGTCGGCAGTCGTGCAGCGGTCCACGCGAGCGCCACCGTCAACAAGGCCGCTTTCAGCAGGACCCATGCCCAGGGGGCCAGCCACGGTCCCGCACCACCGCCCAGGAAGAGCGGGACTGCGAGTGCAGAGCCGGCGCCCAGCAGAGCGTGACGTCCCCAGCGGACGACGAGCAGGTCGACGCTGTTCAGCTCTGCGAGGACCCCACCGCCTATCTCGCGTCCCACGGATGCGCTCATGGGCCCCCTCGTGCTGAAGCCGAGCACCCCGATCACGTAGACGAGAAAGGCGACGGGCATCCAGGTCACGAACCAGAGGTCGCTCTGCGCTCGGGCGACATCCTCGAGGTCGAGGCTCTGCGCCGCCAGCGCGGGCGCGACCAGCGCGAACATCAGGGGTAGCTCGTACCCGAGCGCCAGGGCGAGGAATCGGTAGCCGCCGACGAGGCTGACGACGGAGTTGGCTCCCCAGCCCAGGAGCCAGACGAACGCCCAGACCGCGACATCGAGTGCGTTCGCCCAGACCACGCCGACGTCGCTGGTCAGCGCGGGCCTCGAGCCCAACGGCACGAGAGCCAGCATCAGGACAGAACTGGGCACCAGCGCCCAGCCGCCAGCGCGCCACAGGTGCAGGTCCGCGGCGACGGTGCGTCGGCGCCGTTGCCGCAGCAGCCGGACACCTTCGCGGGCTGGACGCAGCCCAGCGACGACCGGTGTCGCACCCCCGGCCAGAGCGGTTGCCGCACACGAGAGCCACGCGAGGCCGATCGCGACAGCGACCAGACCGACGCTTCCCACCAGCGCCTCAGCCACGCGCCACTCCGGGTTCAGCAGGACGTGACCCGCCCGCGACCGCGACGATCAACAGGCGCGCGTCACCCAGATCCATCCCGCGGAGGCAGGAGACGAGGTCACGCTCGCATGGCGAGGCCCCGTCTACGAGCCACGTACTCAGCACCTCCGCGACTTCTGCCGGGAGGACCCACCACCTGACCCAGCGGGCGAGTCTCGTGACGAACCACGCCCGTTGGGGCCACTCCGCCTCGACCTCGCCGGACGCGACTAGCCGACGCTTCTCGCGGGCGGCGAAGGCACCGTGCACGTCCCCTACGAGGGTCAACGTTCGCGACAGCGCGTCCCACAGTGCGAGGTCGTCGACGGGGCCGTGGTCTGGCCAGGACACGACCTCTGCGTCGCCCACCACATCGCCGTGCAGGACCAGTCGAACCTCGCTGCCACCGGGCCAGTGCGGAAGGAGCGGGCCCCAGCGGTGCTCCAGCACATCCATCTCGAGGCCGTCGCGGTCTGCCGCTCCCCCGGCGAGCGGCACACCTCCTGGGCGCATGTCGTGGCCCCCGTGGCCGTGCTCCTCGTGGCCCCCGTGGCCGTGCTCCTCGTGGCCCCCGTGGCCGTGCTCCTCGTGGCCCCCGTGGCCGTGCTCCTCG
>Ga0208328_1000878_pt1 | contig 11876 bp, 8 predicted proteins | sample DeeseametaMP2633_FD_184170 | JGI IMG/M metagenome (GOLD analysis project Ga0208328, IMG submission 184170) | Marine microbial communities from the Deep Atlantic Ocean - MP2633 (SPAdes) | ecosystem: Environmental > Aquatic > Marine > Unclassified | place: Northeast of Antigua and Barbuda, North... | reverse complement strand
AGCCCTAAGTCTTGGCAAGCTTGCTGCAGCTCGGCCAATGAATGCACGGCCCTAAACGGCACTGTGGCGATATCTAGCTCATTGAACATCTGCTTTTCTTTTAGGCGATCTTGCGCGACATCTAGAGCGATAGGAGGCGGGAACATGCCTTTGTTTTTGCCTGATTTTGCTAGATTGGCGAGCTTCTGTACGGTTTGTGCCGGTGTGTTCTCAAACTCGAGAGTAAAGACGTCAGCGGCGGCGATAAAGTCCTCTAGCTGTTCGCTATGATAAACCGTACCGTAAAGGCTGGCTGGACAAGCGGCATTGTCCTCCAAAAACACACACTGATAGCCAAGCGGTAGAGCAGCTTCAGCGAGCATCATGCCGAGCTGGCCACCACCTAAGATACCGATGGTACGAATAGTTTGAGAAGTAGGATAGGCATTGGCGGTGGTCATAACAGGCTCTTTTATTTAGCAATGGGTACAGTGAGTTGGGTTTTCTAGGGATTTAAAATAAGCGATTTGGAACAGAGTAAAAATAAGAAAAGGTGCGCTATCATTATAGGCACCTTAGGTTTAGTTAAACGCATCTGATAATAAATATCAAGTGAAACGACTGAAAAAGCGATTTTCTAATCATTTAGCTGCTTTGTACACTAACTATCAGCTATTAATGATACCAGGCGTTGGGCTAGCTAAGATAGTCTGTGTTTGCTGCTCTCTAAGCTCATGTAATTTATTAGCGATTGCTTCATCATGTAGCGCTAGTATTTGAATAGCTAATAACGCAGCGTTATAAGCGCCCGCGGTACCAATGGCTAAAGTGCCGACAGCGACGCCCTTTGGCATTTGTACGATAGAGAGCAGACTATCCCAGCCGCTGAGCATAGAGGACTTCACCGGTACGCCCAATACGGGTAGGGAGGTTTGACTAGCGCACATACCAGGCAGATGCGCTGCGCCGCCTGCGCCTGCAATGATCACCTGTAAGCCTTGGTCTTTGGCACTTTTAGCGTAGTCAAATAACCTATCTGGCGTACGATGAGCGGAGACCACTTCACAAGCAAAGGCAATATCGAAATCCGCTAATAGCTGCGCGGCCGCGCTCATAGTGGCCCAATCAGACTGCGAGCCCATAATGATACCGACTTTTGGCTGACCAGCTGGGGAGGCAATAGGGCTTGGTTGTTCGACAGGTGGTGTGCTCATGATGCAATATCCTCAAAAAGCCCATCATACAAAAGTTTCCCTACTGCCGTAAAGACAAGTTTTTATAATAAGCTGATAGATGTAAATGATAAGGTTTTCGGCTTTATTAACGCTAGTAGACTTAGTAATGAACTATAAATCATCTACTCATGACGGTATTGCACAAAATTAGCATTATCTAGCGGCAATGGCTGCTCAGTATCGAGCTGATAACACGTCAAGTAGCCACTATCGACCGCCGCTGAATAATCGATACAGACTACCTGCGGGCTCAGCAGCTGCGGCTCACCAGTTAGCCAGTAGTGACCCACAAATACAGGCTTATCGGTCTTGAGGGCAAAGTCGATATTTTCAGCTAGCGCATCTATCGGGATTTGCGCCAAGCCTGATTGGGGTGCCCGTGCTACTTCATGAAGGGTTTTTTTATTCAGCTCATCAAGCCACCAACGTACGCGCACTCGTGAGCGCTCAGTGCCCTCTTTATCAACCATGACTAAACCCTCGGGTAGCGGCGTCTCTACCCCTTTTAACACCCGCTCTAGGGCGTCAAAATGTACACTAGGCTGCTGTGAGGTCATGACCAACGCTTTTTTTGTTAGACAGTTATCAGCGGTCAGCAAGGGTTTGAGTATCGCCATACTATCAACATCCCAGCAAGCATGGACAAAACAGGCGTAGTCAGTCTCAAGCCAAAGCGGAATCTCATAGAGGCGCTCAAGCCAATAGTGGTGGCTGGTAGAGTTAAACGGCGCTTCTGCCAAAAATGCCTCATGCTGGCGAGTATGCAGCTCAGTATGCGAGCGCAAGTACTGACCCTCGTTATAAGGATCAAGCGTTGCATAAGCCAGTGCATTATATTCATGATTACCCATGACAGCGTCAGCAACATCAGCATCGAGCATCGCAAAGACGATCTCGAGCGTCCGTAGTTGCTGCGAGCCACGGTCAATCAAATCACCAATAAATAAGGCGCGGTGGTTGGCAGGTGGTACGTAATACTCACCATTATGCACATAACCCAACTGAGTCAATAACCCAGCAAGTTTATCTGCATAACCATGAATATCACCAATAATATCTATAATCATAATGGCTAATCTAATTTATCTAATCTGTATAAGGCTCAACTAAAAGCGTCTACTACTATAAAGTGTGTAAAAGTGATCCACTCTAAAACCCAGGCGAGAGAAAAGCGTTTATAAAGTGAGGTAGTATCCGCGGCTCTAAGATAATAGTCGCAACCACCCCAAAAGCGCCGCCCCACATGTGTGCCATGTGATTGATATTAGAGCCGCCGCGCTTGTTGGCATAAATGCTATACGCCACATAAGCCACAGCAAACAAAATAGCAGGGATAGGGACGATGGCAAACAAATAAATCATATCCCATGGCGCTAATAAAATATAGGCAAACAGCACCGCTGACACCCCGCCCGAAGCTCCTAAGCTCAAATAACTAGCGCTGTTCTTATTCTTCAGATAGCTTGGTATCATTGCCACTATGATAGCCAAGATATAAAAAGCGATAAACCCAAAGCCGCCTAAAAAAGGTTGATATAAGCCCTCAATGGCACGCCCAAAAAAGTACAAGGTAAACATGTTAAACAGCAAATGCATGCTATCTGCATGGATGAAACCATGAGTGACAAAACGGTCCCATTGACCATCAGTGATCGCTGGCGGATAAAAAATAAGCCGATTAAATAGGGCTTTATTTTGCCAAGCTAACAAGCTGACAATGACCGTAACGATGATAATAAGAGTGGTATGATTTAGCAAAAGACAATCCTTAGGCAACGCCTGATGGATAAAAATATAAATAAGTGGCAAATAGATGACACTAAAATCAATACCAAAATGGCTCAGCAAAAAACGAATAGAGGCCAAAAATTATGCTTTAATAATGATTGAATAGGAATGACAGGCATCTGCTTGTTCATACTGAGCAGCATAAGTTATATCACAAAGTATATAGTCGTCACCATATAAAAAACTCTTCATTGACTATAAAAGCGCAGTAACGTTTTCTTAAAGTTTTTAATTTTTTATGTTCGTACTAGCTATCGCTTATATATACCTCATCTTAAGGTCTTTGACGATAAATCACAATTACCTGTCAGATGAATTTACATAGCTATACAAATTATGTTTTATAAGCGCGGCACATAATAATAGTATTGTGATGACCTAGTAATGTTACCTAGTAACGATACCTAGTGGTTCCTAAATTGAACTTCTATCACTCTTTTTTAACCTTAGTAAAGATGACTTTATGACTATTATCGAACAGCTTGAGCAGAGTGTCAGTTTGCCCTTATTAGGAGCAGAGCAAAACATTGCTCATATCAGCTTATTAGAGCAGTTTTATGCACTACTGATTGCGCGTCTGGCTCAACCGCAGGTTTATACCCAGCTGCTACAAGCGACTGAGCTGCCAACTCCAGTAGCCTTGACAACCACTGAGTTATCGACAGCAGATACAGCAGCGAGCTCTTTATTCCATGAGCTATGGCAAGACCCAGACCAGCGCAAGCTTATTATCGACCAATTAGCTGCGACCCATCATCTTGATGAGAGTACCACGATAGCACTGATCACAAGTGCGAGCGTTTTGTCTTACCATGAGCTCAAAATATTAGCTGATGGTCAGTATTTACCGGCGTTTCTGCAGCAGCGGCAGGTAGAGATTCGTCATTATTTGCCAGTTTGGGCAGAGTCAGTATTGCTAGAGGAGAGGGCAGATGGTGACTCTGATTCGATTTTGGATTCTAATTTAGGTTGGAGCTCGGACTCTAACAGCGTTAGTAGTGAGTCAAACTCTGATAAAGTCGCTACTACAACGATAGAATCTAGCAAGCCTGCATCTACAATAGCTGCAACGGCTACAGGAGACCCTAGTGAGACAAGCAGCGCACCACCGTCTATAGCGATCGATGACAACGCTCATAGTCATAACATCAGTCAATTTAGGCAGACTCATAAGCGTAATAACAGACGTGATTTATTATGGCGTTTGCTGTTATTAGTCGCTGCGATAGCTGCTTTGGCACTCATGTGGGTGTTGGTGATTCAGCCAAATTATATCAGCTCAGCCAGTACAGATGAGTCAATAAGCGTAGAGCCGGACGCGGCAGTTACTGATACAGTTAATGAGACAGTCACTGAACCCGTCGCTGCGCCATTGATGCCAGCCGAGCTACTGATTGCTGTTGATAATAGTGGTCAGCTGTATACTTGTAAGGGTGTCGCTGGCAGTGCGGCGCTACAAGAAGCGCTGAGTCAAGCGCTAGTGAGAAGCTTTGGCGAGCAAGCGAGTATTTGTGAATTACAGCGACAACCAAGTGTCGCAGATAGCCTGACTGCCGTTGATATAGAGCTGCTACCGAGTCTTTTTACCTTGCTGACGTCGGCGCCATTTGCGCGATTACAGCTACAAAACGACATCATCACCATAGAGTCGCCTGATAATCGCTTATCACAGCGTCTGCTCACTGATATGCGCGCTTTAGCACCGAAGGCTAACATCACGACTAATGCCGACTTTAACGCGGTAGAGAACCCAGTAATAGCAGGCGAGGAAGGGACATTATTCGCGAATAATGCTGAGTGGCAAAACGAAACGCAGGACAATGATAGCTACAATATTCCATCTGTAGTCAATGACAGTAATAGCTCAAGTAATGATAATACTAACCTTATCCCTGGTGACGCGAACAATAACAATAACAATAACAATAACAATAACACTGTCAGCAGCAGCACGAACAAGAACGCAAGCAATAGTACTTATACGAGTATTAATTCTAATCAAAATAATAACTTACCACCCAGACCTATAGCCAATACTCAAGCGATAGATGGCATGTCTACAGCAGAAGTGGACGACTTGGCTAATAGCATTATCGTCGCTGAGCGCTTAGATAATGAGTCTCGAGTTGAGACAGATATTGGTTCTAACTGATATTGAGACTTATTTTAATCGTTACAATGTAAAATATTCTGGCCAAATGGTCACCAAAGTTACGCATCATACTTGAAACATTACTTAATGTATCATTTGTACAACAGCGCATTTATTGTGATGTTTAGGCGCCTACTTCTATACTGTCTTTAGTAAAACTAAATAGCCATATCGTCATGTTCTATATCGTTAATCGAACTACTAAGATTAAGAATGTCTAAGATTAAGAACATTAACGATGTGAAAAACAGTAATACGATAAATTTTAAGGACAGTTGGCTTAATAGAGATTAGCTCATTAAAAATAAGTCAAATCATATAATTTTTATAAATGAGATCATAATAATTGGAGAGAGCTTCTTATGGATATTATCAGTCATTTAACCCGCACGGTCACTCCTGCAGTACTTGGGGATGACAACAACCCTGCCAAGAGAAACTTATTAGAGCAGTTTTACGCCATCTTTGCCGCGCGTCTAGCGGATAAAGACACTTATGGGCGTTTTGCTAATGAAAACATCGCTCAAGACGATCAAGGCTTTTACGATAGAGTATGGACGGATGGTAGTCACCGTGACCAAATCTCTCGTGAGCTTGCAAGTCAGCATAACGTTGACGCAACAGCGTCTCGTGGCCTAATCGCTATGGCGGCACCGCTCGCCTTTCATGAAATCAAAAGCTTAGCTGGTAACACGCCTGTACCCCAGTTTTTGAATGATAATTTGTCAAATTATCAACATCATATACCAGGTTGGGCAGGTGCAGTCCTACCAGCAGGCATGATTGCAGCAGCTCCTGCTGGTCACCGTATTTCTGATACAACTAGTACAGCGCCGTTGGTACGAGAAGAAGAAAAATCAGGCAGCTTTATGAAAGCCTTGTTGCCAATCATTGGTTTAATTATTTTAGCTGCACTTGCTTGGGCACTGTTAAGAGGTTGTCAAGATGATCCTGAACCTGTTGCCACTCCAGTAGTTGTTGCTGAAGAAGAGGTTATCGACGATGGACAAGCTGTTGTAGCTGCTGATGTAGAGCCTGCTTCATTACGTATTGCAATGGGTGAGGATAACACTCTATATGCCTGCCGTATGAACGTAGGTGACGAAGCTTTAAGAACAACAATTATGAATGCGATATCAGCTGAGTTTGGCGATGAAGCTAACAAATGCCGTGCAGACGTTGATGATAGTTTTGCTACTGATATGCCAGCCGCTGCCAATCTAGCTGCTATTTTGGATATATTCCAAAATGTTCCTGATGCGAGCATGATCATTAAGGGTGACAGAATCGTAGTTAACTCAGCGGATCAAGGCGTATTGACGCAGTTGGTTTCTGATCTACAAGAAGCAGCTCCTGACTTAATGGTAGAAGCTGAAGGTCCACTAGATCTACAAAATGAGATTGATAATAGCTTAATTGCTGCAGGAAGTGCAGTAGATAGATTAGGTGAAAACCCAGATCCACGTGATGTGGCTCGTGCCTTAAGTCTGCAAGTGATTAACTTTGAGCTTGATAAAGCCTTTATCCCAGATGTAAACAAACCTTTCTTGGATCGCGCTGCTGAAATTATCACAGAAACACCTGATATGGAGCTTGTTATCATTGGTCATACTGATAACTTAGCATCAGATGCTTATAACTTAGAGTTATCACGTGAGCGCGCTGAATCAGTGAAAGAGTACTTAGTGGGTCAAGGTGTGGACGCGAATAAACTACGTACTGTAGGTATGGGTGAGTCTGAACCAATCGCTGACAACTCGACTGAGCTTGGTCGTTTCCGTAACCGTCGTATCGAATTTACGGTATATGACGAAAGCATGGCAACAGAGGATAATAATGGTATCTCTTTGACCGCCGGTAATGAAGGTGATATCGACATGAATAATGATATAGATGCCGATATGAATATGCCAGATCCAGATCTAAATCCATTAGATAATAATAATGATGATGTCACAGTAGATGGTGATGATCGTATGTTAGATGCTGATGGCACACTGGCGGATCCAGATCTAAATCCATTAGATAATAATAATGATGATATCTTACCTGATAGTGATGATCCAAGTCAGGGAATTGATTTAGATCCTACGAATTAATAGATACGTCTTATTTTGATAATAATAAAAGAACCGCCCCTTTAATTAGGAGCGGTTCTTTTTATGTAGAACGGACGGTCTATTAGGCACTCAGCCACAAGGTTATTTATAATCAGTAGGATCTTTTAGATCGCTTAGGTCATCGGAGTGGTCTAAAGTATGGCTATTTTGCATCTGATTACCATCTGAGTTTGGTGTCTGCATACTAAAAAAGGTCTGTATAACACGGTGCCGAGCTTGTTGCCAATGCTCAAACTGCTGACAAGTAGAAGTGAGGTCGCCGCGCCATTCCGGAATTTGGCCACGCATTGTTTTAATGCGCTGCTGGTCAGGGTAGGGCAAGTCTTGGGCCGCTTCTGCCGCTTCGTGCGCGGCTACTCGGTCATTACAGACCAAAGCAATATCGCAGCCAGCATGGATCGCGGCGTGTACTCGGTCGCTGACATCACCTGCAGCCTGCGCGCCTGCCATCGATAAGTCATCGGAGAATAACACGCCATCAAACTGCAGCTGATCGCGAATGATGTCTTTTAACCAAACCTTAGAAAACCCTGCAGGTTTATTATCCACCTGCGAGAAAATCACATGTGCTGGCATCAACGCATCGAGCCAAGGTAGCGTCTGGGCGAAAGGCTGCATATCATGACCCATAATCTCATCGAGCGCGCGCGTATCGATAGCTTCAGCAACGTGTGAGTCTGGGGCAACGCCGCCGTGACCTGGGAAGTGCTTACCAGTCGTTGCCATACCGGCTGCGCGCATCCCGCGCATAAACTGAGTCGCTAAAGCCGTGATCACTTGTGGGTCTTTATGAAAGCTGCGATCTCCAATAACCTCACTCACGCTATTGGTATCTAACACCGGGGCAAAGCTCAAATCGATACCGACGGCTAGCACTTCAGCAGCCATCAAGTAGCCACAATCATAGGCACAGCTGAGCGCCTCACTAGGGTTTTGATCAAATAATTCGCCCAGCCTTCCCATTGCGGGCAGCGGTGTAAAGCCATCACGCAGCCGTGCGACTCGGCCACCTTCTTGGTCAACACCGATTAAGATATCAGGATTATAATAGCGAATATCATCACATAGCTGCCGTACTTGCGCCGCATCGACGACGTTACGAGCAAACAAAATAATCCCGCCTACCTGAGCTTGTTCAATCAAGCTGACATCATCAGCTGTTAAGGTACTACCGCCAACATCCGTCATTATTACGCCATACATGGTTTGCTCTCCAAATTTGCTCTACAAAATAGTGTTCATCGCTATATCAATCATCCTCAATTATTCTAAGCTCAGTCCTTTCAAGCTTATGCTGAATGTAATGACTACGCCTTTAGGTTGAAGTGATATAGGCTACTTGATATATGAAGCTCTATAGATAAGTGTAAAAGTTAACTGTGAGACCATTATGCCAGTAATTACTCTGCAGTTATAATTTAACCACTCAGTTATTGTCACTACAATGTTTATGAATGAGCGCATAAATATAACAGAAAGTTTGCTCATACAGATTGAGACAGCGCAGGTCAATAAATCGTGATAATATTGATTTTTAATAATAAACTGATGGTGGTGGTCGCTGGGCTGTCAGCTGCTAGTCATTGCAATAGGCGACTCGCTAGCATTGCTGTTCATAGATGGCTATCGAAAAAGTACTATTCAAAATAGCCATAAAACACCATTATCATAAAGCATCGATACAAAATGGACTGCTCTTTATACTTTCACTATACAGCTCTTCAGATACTCTCTAAGACAACTAGGTAGATATAATGAAAAAACAACCCGCACAATGGTTATTAAGTATTGCTTCAATTGGCGTGGTCGGCGCTATCATGACGCAAAGCTACGGCACCGCAGTGGCAAACACGGATACAGGAAGCTTTGTACAAACCCCTGAGCAAAAAATTACCACTAGGCAAGTAGCCGCTTTGTTAGATCGTAGTCACTATCTGAATCAGCCGCTCGATACTCAGATGGGTAGCGATATCTTAGATATGTATATCGATAGCTTAGACCCAAACCATACGCTATTTTTACAAGCGGATGTGGATGAGTTTAAGAAAAAATATGCCGATGACTTCGGTAACAGGCTCAAGCGCGGAGATCTATCTGCTGGTGTCGATGTCTTTGAGCGCTACCGCAAACGCTCCAATGAGTATTTTGAGATGGCAAAAAAAATGCTCAAAACAGATATCGATTTGACCAGCGATGAGACGATTATTCTCGACCGTGAAGAGCTGCCTCATTTCACAAGTAAAAAAGCGCAGCGCGATTACTGGGCGCGTCAGCTAAAGTTTCAGCTGATGAGTATTACTTTGGGTCAAGAGAGCGAAAAGGCCAAAGAAAAAGTCTTTTTGGATGATCCTGATATCACTTTGGGTCAAGATCTGGTTCGTGATGATCAGCGCACGCCAAATGAGATTTTACTCAATCGTTTATCCAGACAGCAAGGGCAGATGGAGCGTCTCAAAGATGATGAAATCATGGAGACGATCTTAAATACCGCGATGCTCACTTATGATCCGCATAGCAACTACTATGCGCCAATTCAAGCCAATGAGATGCAAATTCAATCGAGCCTGCAACTAGAAGGTATCGGTGTCTCTATTCGCCCTGATCGCAAAAACCCAAACTACACTCGTATTGTCACACTAGTCGATGGCGGTCCTGCTGCCAAGACAGGACAAATCAAGCCAAACGACTTGATTATCGCTATCGCTAAAGACGGCAAGACCATGACTGATGTGGTCGGTTGGTCCACTCGTGAGATTGTCAGCCTCATTCGCGGCAAGCGCGGTACACCAGTTACCATAAAGCTGCGTCAGCCAAACGCCCCTGATGCCAGCGCTCGCACGGTTACGGTAGTACGCGATATCATCGAACAAGAAGAGTCGGGCGTAAACCATCGCATCGTTGAGGTACCGCACGCAAGTGACGCAGAGGATAGCGATAGCACCTTAAAACGTATTGGTGTGCTAGAGATACCGAGCTTTTATTTAAACTATAGAGCGCGCCGCAATGGCGAGGACTACCGCAGCGTCAGCTTAGATACTGAAAATGCTATCAAGGAGCTTAATAAGCAAAACATCGACGGCTTAGTGATTGACTTACGTAATGATCCAGGCGGCTCTTTAGACGAAGTAGCTAAAATGCTTGGCTTATTTATCAAGAGTGGTCCTTTAGTCCAGATTAGGGATAACCGTGGTAATATTCAAGTCTATCGCGACGATGATGGTGGCAAGCAGCTCTATGATGGCAAGCTAGTCGTGATTACCAACTTAGCTTCCGCCTCAGCTAGTGAAATCTTTGCCGCAGCGATTCAAGATTACGGTCGCGGTTTGGTCGTGGGTAGCACAACGACTGGTAAGGGCTCAGCGCAGATTCAATTAGACAGTCTAGCGTTAGGGTCAGCAACTTTGACTCAGCGTAAGTTTTATCGCATTACCGGCGGTAGTACGCAGAATAAAGGCGTAGTACCAGATGTAGAGCTTGTCAATATCTACGATGATGCCACCTTTGGTGAGCGCGCGCAAAAGAATGCGCTGCCATGGGATACTATCAAGACTGCTGCTTATAAACCTGAAGGCAAGTTTAGCACTGATATGCTCAAGACCTTAAATCAGCAGTCTAAAATTCGTCAAGAACAAAATCCGCAGTTTGTCTACTTATCTACGCTCAATGACATTCGAGATATGGATGACGAGAAAAAACCTATCGCCTTAGATATCAATAAGCGCCGCGCCAAAATGAAGCTGATCGAGCAGCGCTCTTTAGAGGCTGAGAATAGAAGACGAATCGCTACAGGCTCTAGCCCTTATGCCAACTGGAACACCTATCAAGCTGCGATGGATGCTAAGTTTGAAGAGCGTAGTAAAATGAAGGAGAGCGAGCGTCCAGAGCTGCCAGAAGACGAAGTGTATATCTTTGAAGCAGCGCGTCTCATGCTAGACGCTGAGCCTACTATGATTGCGAGTCCTGCGGAGGAGTTATAAGCTCATCTATAGTCTGTAAGCATATGCTTACATACGTTGACGCTTAGACGTCTTACTTATCATCGTCTAATTTGCGATTATAGTGTCACTGCACAGTTTATTGATACTGTTTATTTACACTAGGGATTGGTGTTATAAGATAGATGGTTTATGAATTGCGTCAGGGATGGACTGCTGATCAAGGAAGATAGGGCTTTAAGCCGCTTTAAGCCTAAGTAGCGATATATCTCGGGATTAGATATAACGTTATATTAACAAGGATGTTAAGTAATAAAGACCGTATAGTGCTTGTCACTATGCGGTCTTTTTACGTTTAAATAAAAAAACCTTGAATAAGCTCTACAACGAAAAAGAGCCAGTAGCTATTAGACTACTGGCTCTTGCGCTTTATGACTGAGTGATAAAACAACTCAGCGATAAGAATCTGATAGCAGATTAGTGCTCAACGCCGCCTGCACCGTGGACATGGCCGTGGTTTAGCTCGTCTTCGGTCGCTGCGCGTACTTCTTGAATCTCAACATCAAAAGTCAAACGCTTACCCGCTAGAGGGTGGTTAGCATCAACAGTCACTTCTTGATCGTTGACATCAGTTACTGTCACTAGCATGACTTGGCCGCCAGCTTCT
>Ga0208328_1000877_pt1 | contig 11884 bp, 10 predicted proteins | sample DeeseametaMP2633_FD_184170 | JGI IMG/M metagenome (GOLD analysis project Ga0208328, IMG submission 184170) | Marine microbial communities from the Deep Atlantic Ocean - MP2633 (SPAdes) | ecosystem: Environmental > Aquatic > Marine > Unclassified | place: Northeast of Antigua and Barbuda, North... | reverse complement strand
GCGAGCCAGCGCCGGCCAGTGCGCGCCCCGCTGCTTCATCGCCGCCAGCGCCTCGGGCCCTTGCCGGGCGGGCAGGCCGTTCATCAGGTTCATCAGCCGGTTCAGCCAGCGCGAGGGCACGGTCTCGGCGTCGTCGGATTTCAGCGCACGGGTCAGCCAGACCTGCGGCGCGGCGACCGCCTGTTGGAAGTCATGCGCGGCAAGGCCGATGCGCCGCTCGGGCACCAAAAGCCCGGCCTTGTGCCGCATCCGGCGGTTCAGCCACGGGTCGGCGCCGGGCAGTTCCGGCCAGGAGCCTTCGTTGAGCCCGCCGAGGATCAGCAGGTCGGCGCCGTTCACCCGCGCCTCGAGCGTGCCCCAGATCAGGATGCGCGGGTGCGGAGCGTCGCGGTCGCGCAGCTCGCCACGCGAAAGCACCGCGTTGAAGAGGTCGGCGTAATCGCGCGCGTCGAGATCGGTGCCGTAGCCCGCCTCATCCCGCAGCCCGTCGACGGTGGCGCGGGTCTTGCGCCCCGCGGCCTCCTTCCACAGTTCCGAGTCCTCGGCCATGGGACCGGCGGCGATGGCCTCGGCGCGGGCGACATGTAGCTCGAGCCAGTCGGAGAGCGGGTGCGTCCCGTGCACCGGCGGCTGGCAGAAGCTCGCGGCGACCCAGTCGGCCCAGGGACCGAAGCCCTCGGCCTCACCCCAGGCGCGCAGTTTGTCGGGCTGCGGGTAGGGCCAGGACTTGTTGCGGATGTGCAGCTCGAGCTCGCGGGTCGCGCGCAGGTGCTCGCCTCGGTCGTGGCCGGAGTGGGTGAGCGGGTGCTTGAGCAGGGTCAGCAGCGCCTCGGCGGTCAGATCCTGCTGGAACAGGGTCGAAACGTGGCGCAGGAAGCGGCCCGGCGGGGTGAGCTGAAGCGGCGTACCGGCGCTGTCGTCGGGCAGGATGCCCCAGCGGTCGAGCGCGGCGGTGACCTGCCGCGTGAGCATCCGGTCGGGGGTGATGAGCGCCGCGGTGACGCCGTCCTCCGCCGCCTGCCGCAGGCGCAGGGCAATGGCGGTGGCCTCGTCGCGCTGCGAGGCGGCCTCGACCAGCGTGAGCTCGGCGGTCGCCTCGGTGAGGTCGGGCAGGCTTGGCCCCTCGTCGCGCCATTGGTCGGTGACAGGCGCCGGGCGCAGCGCCAGCGAGACCAGCCGGTTGCGCCCGTCGTTGGGCGCCGCATCGCCGCTCCAGCGGGCGATGTCGCCCGGGCGCAACCCGAGCCCGTGCATGAGGCGTGCAAAGCGGAACTGCGGGTGATCCTCGCCCGATAGCGCGTCGGTGAGCCCGTCCCAGACGCTGGCCGGGGTGTCGAAGTCGAAGCCGGGCAGCACCAGCGCGCCCTGCGGCAGCCGCGCCACCGCGTTCATCAGCCGGTTGGTGCCCCCGCGCGACCCGGTCGAGCCGGCGAGGATCACCGGGTGGGTGGGCGGCGCGATCTCCCAGTCCTTCAGTCTCTGTTCCAGCGCAAGACGGCGGAACGCGTTGACGTCGGGCGCCTCTTCGCCGGTCTCGAAATAGCGCTGCACGATGTTGAAGAAGCTGAGCGCCCGTTGCCAGTGGCCGGACTCGTCGCTCACGTCGAGCTGCGCGATATCGTCGGGCGAGACGCCCTCGTCCTGCATTTCGTCCATCAGCGTGGCGAGGCTGTCGGCGAGGTCGAAGAGCGCGGTGCGCGGCGCGAGATCGGGCTGCGCGTCGAGCAGTTTCGACACCAGCCCGGTGAGCTCGAGCCGGCGCCGCAGCGGCGAGACCGGCGCGGGCAGGTCGGCGAGCGCAATCGGGTCGGCGATCTCGGTCAGCAGGCGGATGCGGGGCAGCAGCGTCGCGGGGCCGGCGTCGAAGATCTGCCGGATCCGCCGCGCCATGCGGGTGGTGTTCACGATCAGCTCGACCCGGGCCATGGCCTCGGGCGGCTGGCCCGCCATGCGCTGCTTCAGCCCCGCAACCAGCGCCGCGGGGAAGTCGACGCCCGGGGCGAGGGCGAAGACGCGGGGGGCCTCGGACGGCTCAAACATCGGCGGCCAGCATCTCTTCGGCGAGGCGGATGCCCTCGGGGTGGCCGACGTCGCACCAGCGCCCGGGGTAGGGCAGGCCGAACAGGCGTTCGTCGGCGCTCATGGCGTTCCAGACGAGGTTCAGCGAGAACACCGGCTCGGAGATCTCGGCGAGCCGCCCGGTGCGCAGGATCTGGGCGCCGGTGTAGACGAAATCGCCGCCACGGCTGAGCTGCCCGTCGTCCCGGATCGAGAAATCGCCGCCCCCCTTGCGCCCGACGGCGCGCGGCAGCGGCACGCAGAGCAGCAGCGCATCCATGCGGTCGGGGTCCCAGGCGTCGGTCAGCAGGTTCAGCGGGTTGGGGCCGGACCAGACCGCGTCGGTGTTGAGCGTGAAGACCGGGTCGGCGTCGAGCACCGGCAGGGCGGCGCGCAACCCGCCGCCGGTGTCGAGAAGGCGCGGCTCCTCGCGCGAGACGGCGACCTCGCGCCCGAGCAGGTGCGCCTCGATCTGGTCGGCGCGGTAATGCGCGTTGGCGACGCGGCGCATGGTGCCGAGCCCTTCGGTCAGGTCGAGCGCGTGGTCGATGAGCGGCTTGCCGGCCACCTCGATCAGCGGTTTCGGCCGGTCCGCGGTCAGCGCCCCCATGCGGGTGCCGAAACCGGCGGCGAAAAGCATCAGGGCGTCGGGCATGGGTCTTTCAGCCTTTGAAGGATGTCGGGCGTGGGGGCGGGCAGGGCCTCGTGCAGGATCGCGGCGATCTCCGCAAGGGCGGGGTGGCGCTGGTCGTGCTGGAGATGGCCCCAGACGCGCGGAACGAGGTCGATGTAGCCGGGCTTGCCACGGGTGGCGGCGAGCCGGGCGAAGACGCCGAGGATGCGCAGGTTGCGCTGGGCGCCCAGCACCGCGAGCGCGGTGCGGAAGGGCGCCTCGGACAGGCCGGTTGCGCCGAGATAGTGTCGAATTGCGGCCTCGGCAGTGTCGCTCGAGACGTCGCGGCGGGCGTCCTCGATCAGCGACACGAGGTCATAGGCGCGGTGGCCGGCAAGCGCGTCCTGGAAGTCGAGCAGACCGGCGCGGCCGGCGCCCTCGCGCTCGGGCAGCCAGAGGATGTTCTCGGCGTGGTAGTCGCGCAGGATCATCACGTCGGTCTCGGCGGCGTGGTTCGTGAGCACGGTTTCGAAGGCGCGAGCGCAGCGCTCGGCGGTGCCGGGCGCCGGGGCGTGGCCGGCGTTGGTCGCGTAGCAGCTGAAGGCGAGGTCGGTCATCGCCGCCAGTCTCGGTGGATCGGCGAGCGGCAGACCCTGCGGCGGCGGGTGGCGGTGCAGGGTCACGAGCGCGTCGGTTGCGGCAAGATAGAGCCGCTTTTCACTCTCCGCATCGGTGGCGAGCCGGGCGATGAGCCCGTCGCCGAGATCCTCTAGCAGCAGCAGGCCCGGCGCCTCGGCGAGGATGCGCGGCGCGCTCAGCCCGAGCGACAGCAGGTGCCGCGACAACCGGGCGAAAAGCGCGGTGTCACCGTCGGGGTCCTGCATCAGGATCGCGCGGTCCTCGCCGCGCCGCAGTCGTGTGTAGCGCCGGGACGAGGCATCGCCGGCCAGCGGATGTGCCTCGGCGCCGTCCCAGCCGGCACTCTTCAGAAAGGTCTCGGTCATGCCAGAAGCTCCGCCACCAACCCGTCCCAGCGCGGATCGCTCCAGTCCAGCGACAGCTGGCGCGACTCGTCCGCGCTGCCGGCGTCGAAGCTCAGCGACAGAGCCGTGGACGGGATCAGGTCCTGCAGCCGGTCGGGCCATTCGACGAGGCAGATCGCGGTCTCGAAGGCGTCGGCGAGGCCAAGCTCGACGCATTGGTCGGGGTCGGAGAGCCGGTAGAGATCCGCGTGCCAGAGCTCGCCCGCAGGGGTGTCGTAGACCTGCACGAGGGTGAAGGTAGGCGAGGGCACGTCCTCGGGCATCTCTTGCAACGACTGGATCAGGCAGCGGGCGAAATGGGTCTTGCCCGCGCCGATTCCACCGGACAGCAGCAGGACGTCGCCCGGGGTAAGCCGGGGAGCAAGCCGCGCGGCAAGGGCGCAGGTGGCATCGGGAGAGGGGAGCGTCAGCTCGGCGCGCGGCGGGGTCATGGCGCGAAGATACCGCGCCACTTGGGCGGTGCAAGCGGGATCGGGTGGGATCAGGCGCGCGCCTGCCGGCTCTCTGTCATGGAGAGGCCGGGCTGTGCCACGGGGCCCGAGAATCGCACCATGGTCGAGCCCCCGACCAGCGGCTCGACCCGCAGCGTCAGCGTCTGGCCGTCCTGTCGCGTGAGCTCGGCGTCCCAGCCGGCGCGGTCGCGCTGGGTCAGCACGAAATCGCGCAGGTCGGGCCAGATCGGGCTCGGGTCACACCCGTCCTGCCAGAGCCGCGACGCGTCGCCGATGTCGGTGTCGGCGAGGCTGCCATCCGGGTCGCCGCCCCACATCTCGCGGTAGACGGCGTTGCAGAAACTGAGCACGCCGAGCTGCGAGAACACCGCGACCGCGTCGTCGAGACTGTCGAGCACCGCCTGCGTGATCTCGATTTCCTGCCGGAAGCGCCGGGTGAGCGAGATTTCGGCGGTGATGTCCTCGAACAGGAAGGCGATGCCGCCGTCGGGGTGCGGCCGCCCGGTGACCCGGTAGGTGAACCCCGAGGCGAGGTTCCACGTCTCGATGTAGTGGTCGCTGCTGGCGGCGGCGATCACGTCGCGCAGCTTGTCGCGCCAGCCGCCGTAATCCTTGGGCTCGGGCATCATGCGCTTTTCGCGCAGCATGTCGAAGAAGCTGAGCAGGTTCGGCCGCGCGCTGAGGAAATCCGCCGCGAGCCCGGTCAGGTCGACCAGCGCCGGGTTGAACAGCACCAGCCGCCGGTCGCGGTCGAACACCGCCAGCGCGATTGGCAGATGTGCGAAAATCCGGGTCAGGGTCTGCAGGAAGTTGCGCTGGGCGATTTCCGCATGGATCACCGCGTCGATGGATTGCGCGTAGTGCAGCCAGCCGTCGGGCAGGCGGTAGGACTGCACCTCGAACCACGCCTGCGAGTTTTCGGCCCGGCTGCCGATGCTGCTGCGGGTGACGTGATATTCCTCGCCGATGTCGGGCATGATCGCGAAAGGCGGCACCGCGTGGTCGGGCAGCCCGGCCTGCGCGCAGAGATCGGCAAACCCCGCGTTGCTCCAGACCACGCGACGGTCGGCGTCGGTCTGCCAGATCGGCATCGGCGCGCGGGCCACCACCCGGCGCAGCTGCGCCAGTTCGCGCTGGTCGGCGCGGTAGCGGAGCAGATCGCCGCTGCCGGTGGGCGGCGTGGTGATCGACATGCGAAGCTCGGCGTTCTCGGGGGTGAGCCGCAGCAGCGTCTGCGGGTCGTCATGGGCCTGCAGGATCACCGGGCTGCGCGGCGGCGCGTCGGGCAGCGGGCCGAAGCTGGGTTCGAGCGCGGCGCGGATGTCGCGCCAGCCCAAGCGTTCGTCGAGCCCGCAATCCAGAAGGCGCCGGGCCTGCGGTGTCGCCTCGGTCAGGATGCCGTCGGCGACGCGCATCTCAGCCGGGTCCCCGTCCGACCGGGCGGCCACGACCGCCCCCGTCCCGGTGCGGCGCGTCCGCTGCAGAAGGTAGCCGCCCACAAGCGCGGCCCCACCCGCACCGATGCCGGCCGCGAGTGCATGAGCCAGATCCATCACGGCAAGTGTCCGAATTCATTGTCCCCAGCCTGTGACTAGGGAAAGAAGGTTAATTAGTTGTAAATACTCGCCGGCAGGTGGAGCGATCAGGCCTCGAAGCGCTGGTTTTCCCCAAGCGGGGCGCCGGGCTCGGGCCGTGGCGGCACGATGCTGTGGCGCGGCCAGACCACCTCGACGATGGCCCCGCGCGGGGCGCCCTGTCGCGAGGGCTCGTTGAGATCGGCGCCGTTGGCGAAGCTCAGCTCGGCGCCGGAGCGCTCGAGCAGGGTCTTGGCGATGAAGAGCCCCAGCCCCATGCCCTCGTACTCGGGCCGGGTCAGGCGGTCGGTCTCGCTGCGGCGGCGGCGCATCAGCGGGTCGCCGAGCCTGCCGATCAGGTGCGGCGGGTAGCCGTCGCCGTCGTCGAGGATGCGGACGGTGACCGTGGTCTCGTCCCAGAGCGCTTCGACCCAGACCTGGCAGCGGGCGAAGTCCACCGCGTTCTGCACGAGGTTGCGCAGCCCGTGGATGACCTCGGGCCGGCGCAGGATCTGCGGCTGCTCGAAGGGGTCGAGCCCGGGCGTGTCGAGCGAGATCTCCTTGCCGCGGTTCTCGTGCGGCTCGGCGGCCTCGCGGATGACTTCGGTGAGCGGCGCCTGCCGCAGGTGCAGGTCGTCCTTCCCGGCGCGGCCCATGCTGCGCAGGATGTCGCGGCAGCGGTCGGCCTGATCGCGGATCAGCCGCGCGTCCTCCTGCAGGTCGGGGTGGTCGTCGAGATCGTCGATGAGCTCGGCCGAGGTCAGCTTGATGGTGGCAAGCGGTGTGCCGAGCTCATGCGCGGCGGCGGCCACCACACCGCCGAGGTCGTTGAGCTTCTGCGCCCGCGACAGCGCCATCTGGGTGGCGGTCAGCGCATCGGACATGGCGTTCATCTCGCGCGTGATGCGGCGGGCGTAGACCGAGATGAAGACCAGCGCGATGGTGATCGCCACCCATTGCCCGAAGATGAAGACCTGCGGCAGCTCGAGCGTGGTGCCGTCGTAGGTGCGCAGCGGGAAATGCACGAAGGCCATCAGCGAGATCAGCGCGAAGGCGGTGGCGTTGAGCACGATGGTCGGGCGCAGCGACAGCACCGCCGCCGAGGTCGTCACCGGCCCCAGCACGAGGATCGAGAACGGGTTGTTGAGCCCCCCGGTGAGGAACAGCAGCGCGCAGAGCTGCAGGATGTCGAACATCACCATCAGGAAGTTCTCGGTCTCTGACAGGCGCTTGTTCTCGGGGAAGACGAACATCGCCACGAGATTGCCGATCACCGAGACCCCGACCGCGAGGTAGCAGAGCCCGAGCTCGAGCCGCAGGTCGTAGAGCTGCTGCGCGACGGTGATCGCGATGAGCTGCCCGCCGATGGCGACCCAGCGCAGAAGGATCATCGTCCGGAGCCGGATGAAGTTGCTGCGCTGGCCCTCGTCGAGCAATCCTAGGTCGGTCTGGCTCATACTGCGCGCTTTCGTCACTTGATCCTGCGGCCCCGATTGTTAGGTCTGCGATACAGATTTCGCAATCAACTCGGGAGGCCAGTCTCATGCGCTGGATCGCCGCTGCCGCCGCCGCACTCGTTCTCGTCCTGATGATGGGGGGCGTGTTGTACTGGACGCGGCCCGGGGGCGACGTCTTCGCCGATTGCCGCAGCAGTGCCGTCGCCGGCGGCGCCGGTGCAATCGGTGGCCCGTTCGAGCTGGTGAACGCGAAGGGCGAGACGGTCACCGATGCGGAGGTGTTTACCGAGCCGTCGCTGGTCTACTTCGGTTATACTTTCTGTCCCGACGTCTGCCCGTTCGACGTCTCGCGCAACGCCGAGGCGGTCGACCTACTGGCCGAGCGCGGCATGTCGGTGACGCCGGTGTTCATCTCGATCGACCCCGAGCGCGACACGCCCGAGGTGGTAGGCGACTTCGCCCACAACATGCACGAGAAGATGATCGGCCTCACCGGCTCGCCCGAGCAGGTGCAGGCGGCAAGCCAGGCCTATCGCACGTATTACAAGAAGCAGGACTCCGAGGACGAGTTCTACCTCGTGGATCATTCGACCTTCACCTATCTCGTGCTGCCCGAACAGGGCTTCGTCGAATTCTTCCGGCGCGACGTGACGCCCGAAGACATGGCGGAAAAATCGGCCTGCTTCATCGACAAGTTGTGATCTCGGCGAGGATTTGACCCCCATCGCCTTGCGGGATATTAGAAAAATCCACAGGGCGAACAGGACTGGGGAAATTCTCGTGTCGGAACAGATCATCGAAGACCTTGGCGACGACCGCTCGCTGCTTCTTGTCGACGACGACGAACCCTTCCTGCGGCGGCTCGCCAAGGCGATGGAGAAGCGAGGCTTCGAGGTCGAGACCGCGGATTCCGTCGCGGGCGGCAAGGCCATCGCCACGGCGCGGCCCCCGGCTTACGCGGTGGTGGACCTGCGGCTCGAGGACGGAAACGGGCTCGACGTGGTCGAGGTGCTGCGCGAGCGGCGACCGGACTCGCGCATCGTGGTGCTCACCGGCTACGGCGCCATCGCCACCGCCGTGGCGGCGGTGAAGATCGGCGCGACCGACTATCTCTCGAAACCGGCGGATGCCACCGACATCACCAACGCGCTGCTGGCGCGCGGCGATGACCTGCCGCCGCCGCCCGAGAACCCGATGAGCGCCGACCGGGTGCGCTGGGAGCACATCCAGCGGGTCTACGAGCTGTGCGACCGCAACGTCTCCGAGACCGCGCGGCGGCTCAACATGCACCGGCGGACGCTGCAGCGGATCCTCGCGAAACGCTCGCCGCGCTGAGGCGCCGGGCCGCAGCCCTTGTTGTAACCAAGGGCTGCAAACCCCATATATAGACGACACGCAACGGTGCCGGAAAGCGCATCGTCGCGCATCCGGTCGAGGATGATCTTTCCGGCGGAAAGGAAGGATCATGTTCAAACGTCTGTTCACCGCATCGCTGATCTTTGGCGCCGCAGCGCTGGGCCCGCCCGTGGCAGAGGCGCAGCAGGTCAGTTTCTGCGCCCCGCGCGACAGCGTCGTCACCCAGCTCGAGAAACGCTTCGCCGAGCGGCGCATCGCCATCGGCCTGCAATCCCCCGCCACGCTGATGGAGCTCTGGGGCTCGGAAGAGACCGGCACCTTCACGGTGCTGCTGACCAGCGCCACCGGGCAAAGCTGCGTGCTGGCCTCGGGCGGGGCGCTGATGCTCGACCTGCCGGAGCAGCCCGAGGTCGGGACGAGGACCGGGTTCTGAGCCGGGTCAGAGATCGTAGCGCTTCAGCACCTTGTCGACGATCTGGCCATTGGCCATGACATAGCCCTCGATGCGGCCGTAATCCTCGAAGCCGCGGCTCTGGTAGTAGATCAGCCCGCCCTCGTTGTCGGCGCGGATCTCGGCGTTGATCCAGGCGTAGCCCGCGGTACGGGCGGCGCGCTTCGTGGCATCGAAGAGTTTCGAGCCGATGCCCAGCCCGGTCTTGCCGACGCGGGCGAAGCTGGCGATCTGCGCGACCGTCTCGCCCAGCTTGAGATGCGGGTCGACCCACTGGAAGCCCATGATCTGCCCGGTGGCGTCCTCGGCCACGTGCCAGATCGAGCGCGGGTCCGCCTCCATCCAGTTCAGCAGGTCCTCGCGGGTCACCGGCTCGGTGATGGCGGTGGTGCCGCCGAGGGCGATGACCTCGTTCAGAAGCTCCGCCATCGGGCGGGCGTCCATCGGACCGGCGCGGCGAACGGTGATCATGGCAGGGCCTCCAGGAGTTCGGCGTGACGGGCGGTGAAGGCGCGGCGCACCTCCACCGGCGGGCGCAGGTGAATGTCGAGCCCCGCGATCAGCTCGTCGGCGGGGCGCCCGAAGAATCGCTTGGCCTCGGCCTCGGTGAAGCCGGCGATCTGGGTGGCCTCCATGAAGGCCGAGACCATGTCGGCCTTCTTGATCCGCTTCTTCAGCGCCGAGGTGGTCTGCGCGGGCAGGCCGAAGCGGATGTGGATCGCCGCCTCGAGCCGCTTGTCGAGCTCCTTGTACTCGGGCCCCACCGCGGCCTTCACCGGCGAGATCATGTCGCCGATGACGTATTCCGGCGCGTCATGCAACAGCGCGGTCAGCTTCGCGGCGGCGTTGGCGGTGGGATACATGCGCGAGAACAGCGCCTCGACGAGCAGCGAATGCTCGGCGACGGAGTAGGGAAAGTCGCCCTCGGTCTGGCCGTTCCAGCGGGCGACGAAGGCAAGGCCGTGGGCGATGTCCTCGATCTCGATGTCCACCGGGGTGGGATCGAGCAGATCGAGGCGCCGGCCCGAGAGCATCCGTTGCCAGGCGCGGGGCTGCTTGGGCATGTGTCAGAGTTCCAGATCTTCGCAGGCGTAGACGTGATTTCCGTGCAGCTTCCCGACAGGCCGGTAGCCGAGGCCGCGAAAACTGCGCCGGATCCACTGTTCCTGCCCGAGATACCCGAGAATCGGGATGGGTTTCCAGCGGTGGATGCGATGATAGGCGCCTCGCAGCGCAGGCTTCTCGTGACTTCGACGTCGAGCTGCAGGATCGCCACCCGGCGCGACAGCGGCACCACGACGTCGGGCATGACCGCCTGCACCTCGCCCGACTCCCCGGTTACGTGCGAGAGCCCGCCGGGGCTGCGGCCCTCGGCATCGCGGGTGCGGAAGATGAGCGTGCCCTCGCGGTTCGAAAGCGCGGCATTGGTCAGGGTGACCTTGCCGAGCCCGTTCAGCGCCACGGACTTGCGGGCGGGGTCGAAACTGCCGGGATTGGGCCTGTAGACCCGGACCCTGCGCCCTTGGGCCATGGCAGAGGACAGCGCTGGAAGGAAATCGCCGAAGAAGGTGCCTGCGTGGATGATATCGCGTCTCAATCGCGGGCACGCATGAAACGCAGGGTTTCAGGTGCAAGGACCCGGCCGGGGATCACGGCGCGGGCGACCGGACGGCCCTCGAGTCCCGCGGGCACGCAATATCGCCCGAATTCGTTCGCGGGATGGCTTTCGTCCGTATTTTTCACCGCTCCGCCCCCGTCTGCGCCCGGTATTATGGTTCTGTTTGCCGAGGATCCTTATCTGCGTTGCCTGCATAATCAAGGAATGCTAGGCCAAGGTCATCTTGCAAAAGGTGAATGGAGCGCCTGTTATGGCTCAAGACTACATCGTTAAAGATATTTCCCTGGCCGATTTTGGCCGCAAAGAACTTGATATTGCAGAAACCGAAATGCCGGGCCTCATGGCCTGCCGTGCCGAATTCGGCGAAGAGCAACCGCTGAAAGGCGCGCGCATCGTCGGATCGCTGCACATGACCATCCAGACCGCCGTCCTCATCGAGACGCTGGTCGCGCTGGGCGCCGACGTGCGCTGGGCGTCGTGCAACATCTTCTCGACGCAGGACCACGCGGCCGCGGCAATTGCCGCCAGCGGCACGCCGGTCTTCGCCGTGAAGGGGCAGACGCTGGAAGAGCACTGGGACTACCTCGACAAGTCCTTCATGTTCGAGGACGGCCCGAACATGATCCTCGACGATGGCGGCGACGCGACGCTCTACGTCCTGCTCGGCGCACGGGCCGAGGCGGGCGAGGACATCATCCCGGTGCCGCAGTCCGAGGAAGAGGCCGTCATCAAGGCGCAGATCAAGAAGCGCATGGAGGCGAGCCCGGGCTGGTTCACCAAGGTCCGCGACCAGATCAAGGGCGTCTCGGAAGAGACCACCACCGGCGTGCATCGTCTCTATGAGCTGCAGAAGAACGGCCAGCTGCCGTTCCCGGCGATCAACGTCAACGACTCAGTCACCAAGTCGAAGTTCGACAACAAGTACGGCTGCAAGGAATCGCTGGTGGACGGCATCCGCCGCGCCACCGACACGATGATGGCCGGCAAGGTCGCCGTGGTCTGCGGCTACGGTGACGTGGGCAAGGGTTCGGCAGCCTCGCTCGCCGGCGCCGGCGCCCGCGTGAAGGTGACCGAGGCCGACCCGATCTGCGCGCTTCAGGCCGCCATGGACGGGTTCGAGGTCGTGCTGCTCGAGGACGTGGTCGGCAGCGCCGACATCTTCGTCACCACCACCGGCAACAAGGACGTGATCCGCATCGAGCACATGCGCGAGATGAAGGACATGGCCATCGTCGGCAACATCGGCCACTTCGACAACGAGA